>OBYW01000207.1_pt1 | contig 43796 bp, 39 predicted proteins | sample 1476841 | NCBI WGS metagenome assembly OBYW01 (sample SAMEA2580222, study PRJEB22360) | human gut metagenome | biome: human gut; feature: human-associated habitat; material: faeces | place: Denmark | collected 2008/2010
TAACGACCTGCCGAGCGGCGGCCCGGCGGCGAGTGGCGAGCCACGGTTGCCGCCAAAGCGAGTGCATATTCATCGGTGAGCGCTGGCGGATAAACCTCGCATACCAGCCCCGCCCGCTGCGCCTGATGGGCATCAATGCTTTCGCCGCTCAAGACCATCCGGCTGGCCAGCGCCTTACCGACGGAGCGGATCAGGCGCTGGGTCCCGCCCGCGCCCGGCATCATGCCGAGGGTGATTTCCGGCAGGCCGAAGCGGGCGTTATCGCCGGCGACGATCAGATCGCAGAGCAGCGCCAGCTCGCATCCGGCGCCGAGGGCATAGCCGTTAACCGAAGCGATCAGCGGTTTACTGAAGGCGTCGATACGCGCCCACAGCCGCGGGCGAATATCATCGAGCGTGGCGGGCAGATCTTTTTTCCCCCCTTCGTTCTGTCAGGCGCCTGCGGCAAAGAAGCGTTCGTTACCGCTGATGACGCAGACGCCGACCGACGGGTCCAGCGCCGCCGCGTCGAGCACGTCGGCGATCTGCGTCAGCAGCGCGTTATTCAAAGCGTTGCGCGCCTGCGGGCGATTTAGCGTCAGCTGCAGTACGCGCGCGTGACGAGCAATGAACAGTTCGCTCATGCCATCCCCCGCGCGTCAAAGTCGACAACCACATCGTCGCTGGTGGGCAGCGCCTGACAGCTCAGCACGTAGCCCGCCGCCAGTTCGTCGGCTTCAAGGCTGTAGTTAGCGGCCATCGCAACCTCACCGCGCAGCACTTTGCATTTACAGGTGGCGCAGACGCCCCCCTTGCAGGCAAACGGCAGGTCCGCCCCCTGGCGCAGCGCGGCGTCAAGAATGCTGTCATCCTCCGCGCTCAGGGCAATGGTTCGGTCGCGGCCGTCCTGACGAATCGTGACCGCGCGGCCCTCCGCCTGGACGCCGGTAGCCCGCCTGGCGCGGCTGTCCGGGGTATTAAAACGTTCCAGATGAATCGCGTCCTCCGGTACGCCCAGCTCGCGCAGGGCGATCTCCGCTTCATCCATCATCGCCGCCGGGCCGCAGATAAAGGCGTGCTCGAAGCGGCTGAAGTCCAGCAGATGGGCGGCCAGTTCGCGCAGCTTGTCGCCGTTGATGCGCCCCTGCAGCAGATCGCTGTCCATCGACTCCTGGCTGAACAGGTGCACCACCTGCAGACGCTGCGGATAGCGGTCTTTCAGGTCGGCCAGCGCCTGACGGAACATCATGCTGTGGCTGCTGCGGTTGCCGTAAACCAGCGTGAAGCGGCTGTCGACTTCGGTGGCGAGGGTGGCGTCGATAATCGCCATCATCGGCGTAATGCCGGAACCGGCGGCAATCGCCAGGTACTCAGCGCAACGCCCGACCTGCGGCTGGTAGCCGAAGTGGCCCTGCGGCACCATCACGTCCAGCGCCATGCCTTGCTGAATGTCGCTCTGGGCATAGCGCGAGAAGCGCCCGCCGTCGATGGCCTTCACCGCCACGCTGATTTCACCCGGCGAGCGGCTGCGGCAAATGGAGTAGCAGCGCCTGAGCTCTTCCCCGCCAAGGCGCGCTTTCAGGGTCAGATGCTGGCCCGGACGGAAGGCGTATGCATTACGCAGCGCGTCGGGAATGGCAAAGGTGATGGTGACCGCATCGCGGGTTTCCGGCTCCACTTTCGCCACGGTAAGCGAATGAAATGTCGTCATCGCAACCTCAAATACATTTAAAGTAATCAAAGGGTTCCCGGCAGCTGTCGCAGCGATACAGCGCTTTGCAGGCCGTGGAACCGAATTCGCTAATCAGCGGGGTGTGGCGGCTGCCGCAGCGCGGGCAGACCACGTCCTCCGGCATGTGGGCATGGCAGGCATGGCCCTGCGGCGGACTGATGCCGTACTGGCGCAGGCGTTCACGCGCGTCCGGCCCCATCCAGTCGGTGGTCCACGGCGGGTCAAGCTGCAGCACGATATGCACCGGCGCGTAGCCGTTTTCCGTCATTGCCGCGCGGATTTCTCCCAGCAGATGTTCGGTGGCCGGGCAGCCCGAATAGGTTGGCGTGAAGCCAATCACCCAGCCATCGCCGCGGCGCTCCACGCTCCGCACCAGGCCGAGGTCGGTAATGGTCAGCACCGGCACTTCCGGATCGGCAATGGCGCCTAACAGATCCCAGACGGCGTGGACCTCCGGGGGCGCGATATCAACCAGACGTTGCATAATCCCCTCCTGCTACCACTGCTGGCCGGGATAGGCGCGCTGTAAATACTGCATCTCCGCCAGCAGCGGCCCGAGATGTTCGCTGTGCAGCCCCTGCTTACCGCCGCTGCGGAAAGCCGCTTCTTGCGGGATCTGCAAACCGGCGTCGATCAGCGCCGTGTGCACCGCGTTCTGCCATTCGGCCTGCAGTTCGCGCGGGTCGACGGCGATGCCCTGCGCACTCAGCTCAATTTCCAGCTCATCGGCCTGGAACAGCTCGCCGGTAAAGCGCCACAGGTTATCCACCGCGCTCTGCATTCTCTGGGCGGAAAGCGCCGTGCCGTTGCCCAGGCGCTCCAGCCAGCCGCGGCTAAAGCGCTGGTGGTAGCGCACCTCTTTCAGCGCCCTGGCGGCGATGGCGGCAAGCTGCGCATCGCGACTGCCGACCAGGCGGCTGAACAGCGCCACGTGCCAGACATCGATGAAAAACTGGCGAGCGAGGGTGTCGGCGAAGTTGCCGTTTGGCTGCTCCGCCAGCAGTAAATTGCAAAACTGGCGCTCATCGCGGCCAAAGGCCAGGGTATCTTCATCGCCGCTGCCGGTCAGTTCGGCGGCGTAGCTGAGGAAATGGCGCGCCTGCCCCAGCAGGTCGAGGCCGATATTGGCCAGCGCCAGATCGATCTCCAGCTCCGGCGCGTGGCCGCACCACTCGCCCAGACGCTGGGCCAGCACCAGGCCGTTATCGCCGAGGCGCAGGGCATAAGCGGCAACGGGGTTGTCGTTTTTCATCGCGGCCTCACATATGTTCCATGCCGTCGGGCACGGTGTAGAAGGTGGGATGACGATAGACTTTGCTCTCCGCCGGGTCGAAAAATGCGCCGCGCTCTTCGGGCTGCGAGGCGACGATTTCGCTGGCCTTCACCACCCAAATCGAGCAGCCCTCACTGCGGCGGGTATAGGCATCGCGGGCGTTTTCCAGCGCCATCTGGTCATCGGCGGCGTGCAGGCTGCCGACGTGGCGGTGCGACAGTCCCTGTTTGCTGCGAACGAACACTTCATATAACGGCCAGTAGTTTTTGCTCATCTTCATTCTCCTTACGCGGCGTCGCGAGCCTGCTGTTTTTGCGCATGCGCCAGCGCGGCTTCCCGCACCCACGCGCCCTCTTCCCATGCCTTGCGTTTAGCGCCCAGGCGTTCGTGGTTGCAGATCCCGCGTCCGGCAATCACTTCATTAAATTCCTGCCAGTCGATGGCGCCAAAGCGGTAGTGGCCGCTGGTTTCATCCAGCCGCAAATCCGGGTCGGGTACGGTCATGCCGAGGATTTCCACCTGCGGAATGGTGTTATCGATAAAGCGCTGGCGCAGTTCGTCGTTCGAATGGAGCTTGATTTTCCACGCCATGCTGCGGGCGCTGTTTGGCGAGTTATCGTCGCCCGGGCCGAACATCATCAGCGCCGGCCACCAGAAACGGTTGATGGCGTCCTGCAGCATCTGCCGCTGCGCGTCGCTGCCCTGCGCCAGCGCCATGCAGGCTTCAAACCCCTGGCGCTGGTGAAAGCTCTCCTCTTTGCAGATCTTGACCATTGCCCGGGCGTAGGGTCCGTAGGAGGTACGGCACAGCGCCACCTGATTGACGATGGCCGCGCCGTCCACCAGCCAGCCAATCACGCCGATATCCGCCCAGCTCAGGGTCGGGTAGTTAAAAATGGAGGAGTACTTCATCTTGCCGTCGAGCATCTTCTGATACAGGTCTTCGCGGGCGCAGCCGAGGGTTTCCGCCGCGCTGTAGAGGTACAGACCGTGCCCGGCTTCATCCTGTACTTTCGCCAGCAGAATCGCTTTGCGCCTAAGGGTCGGCGCGCGAGTGATCCAGTTGCCTTCCGGCAGCATGCCGACGATTTCCGAGTGCGCGTGCTGACCAATCTGGCGGATCAGCGTTTTGCGGTAGGCTTCCGGCATCCAGTCCTGCGGTTCGATGGCCGTCTCCTGCGCGATGCGCTGGTCAAAGCGTTGTTCTTCTGTCACGTCATCACCTTTATGATTCCAATAAATTCGGTTAAAAATAATTTTCGAATCACTTTGTTTTATAAAAGTTACATTCAGGTTAAATAAAACCACAAATTTTGTTTGTTCTTTTTGTGATAGCGACCGCAAAAGCTTTTGTAAAAACCCTTATTAACAAGATATTAAGTGCATAACGCAGATCATCACCGATCACAATGTTAATAAATTATTAAATGCGAGCTTGATTTTTATGATTCACCAAAGAACTATTTATAGATATTTCACGTAACACATCTGGAGATGAACCATGCAGCAGTTAGCCAGCTACTTGTCCGGCGCGTGGCAGACCGGCCGGGGCCACGCGCGTACCATCCATCACGCCATCAGCGGCGAAGCGCTATGGGAAGTCACCAGCGCGGGTCTGGATATGGCGCAGGCGCGACGCTTCGCGATTGAGCGCGGCGGCAAAGCGCTGGGGGCGATGACCTTTATTGAGCGCAGCGCGATGCTGAAGGCGCTCGCCAGATATTTGCTGGAGCAGAAGGCAGAGCTGTACGCGATCTCCGCCGAAACCGGCGCCACCCGCGCCGATAGCTGGGTAGATATCGAAGGGGGCATTGGCACCCTTTTCACCTACGCCGGTCTCGGCAGCCGCGAGCTGCCGGACGATACCCTGTGGCCGGAAGATGAGCTGATTCCGCTGTCAAAACAGGGAGGCTTCGCCGCCCGCCACGTGCTCACGTCAAAATCCGGCGTAGCGGTACATATCAACGCCTTTAACTTCCCCTGCTGGGGCATGCTGGAAAAGCTGGCGCCCACCTGGCTTGCCGGTATGCCGGCCATCGTCAAACCGGCTACCGCTACCGCGCAGCTGACGCAGGCGATGGTCAAAATGATTGTTGATAGCGGGCTGGTGCCGGAGGGGGCAATCAGCCTGATCTGCGGCGGCGCGGGCGATCTGCTCGACCATCTCGATAGCCAGGACGTGGTCACCTTTACCGGCTCGGCCCGTACCGGACAGCAGCTGCGGGTGCATCCCAACCTGGTCACGAAGTCCATCCCCTTCACCATGGAAGCGGATTCGCTGAACTGCTGCGTACTCGGTGACGACGTCACGCCGGCGCAGCCGGAGTTCGCGCTATTTATTCGCGAAGTGGTACGAGAGATGACGGCGAAGGCCGGGCAAAAGTGCACCGCCATCCGGCGTATTATCGTGCCGCAGGCGCAGGTGAAAGCGGTGAGCGACGCGCTGATTGCGCGCCTGCAAAAAGTGGTGGTCGGCGACCCGACGCAGGAAGGCGTGAAGATGGGCGCGCTGGTGAACCACGAACAGCGTCAGGACGTGCAGGATAACGTCAACCGTCTGGTGGCCGCTGGATGTGACGTGCTGCTGGGGGGCCAGGCCGATTTCAGCGCCGCTGGCGCCTTCTTCCCGCCAACGCTGCTGTACTGCCCGCAGCCGGACGAGACCCCGGCGGTACACGCTATTGAAGCGTTTGGTCCCGTCGCCACCCTGATGCCGTATCAGAACGTTGAGCACGCCATGACCCTGGCGCGGGCCGGCGAAGGTAGCCTGGCCGGAACCCTGGTGACCGCCAGCGGCGAACTGGCGCGGGCGTTTATTCTCGGCGCCGCCCGCGCCCACGGGCGTATTCAGATACTGAACGAAGAGTCTTCCGCAGAGTCCACCGGCCACGGCTCCCCGCTGCCGCAGCTGGGGCACGGCGGCCCGGGGCGCGCCGGCGGCGGCGAAGAGCTGGGCGGCCTGCGGGCGGTGAAGCACTATATGCAGCGCACCGCGGTTCAGGGCAGCCCGACGATGCTCGCCGCCATTGGGCAGCAGTGGGTGCGCGGCGCCCAGGTAGTGGAAGACCGCATTCACCCTTTCCGTAAATATTTCGAGGAGATCCAGCCGGGCGACAGCCTGCTGACGCCGCGCCGCACCCTGGCCGAGGCGGATATCGTCAACTTCGCCTGTCTGAGCGGCGATCACTTTTACGCTCATATGGATAAGATTGCCGCCGCGGAGTCGATTTTCGGCGAGCGCGTGGTGCACGGCTATTTCCTGATTTCCGCCGCTGCCGGGCTATTTGTTGACGCCGGGGTCGGCCCGGTGATCGCCAACTACGGAATGGAAAATCTGCGCTTTATCGAGCCGGTGAAGCCGGGGGATACCATCCAGGTACGCCTGACCTGCAAACGCAAAACGGTGAAACGCCAGCGCAGCGCGGAGGAGAAAGCGACCGGCGTCGTCGAGTGGGCGGTAGAGATTTTTAACCAGCACCAGCAGGCGGTCGCGCTCTACTCCATCCTGACCCTGGTGGCCCGCCAGCAGGGGGATTTTGCGGAGTAAATATTAGAAATTCGCCCATCTTTATCGCCATCTTCATGCCTCTGCGGAGGCATTTTTTATAACTGGCAAAACTGACAAACAACCTGGCATAAGCAGGCAAACGCCCCGGCGCTGACCGCTGTTAGGTTAACGATACACAAGCCGACATTCGCAGCGGCACTGCACAACACAACAATAAGGTGAGGTCTCAATGGCGATTCTTTCTCCCCGCAAAACGGCTCTGGCGTTGGCTGTCGCTCTGTCTTGCGCCTGGCAAAGCCCGGCGTTCGCCCACGGCGGCGAAGCCCATATGGTCCCGATGGACAAAACCCTGCAGGATTTTGGCGCGGACGTTCAGTGGGATGACTACGCGCAGATGTTTACCCTGATTAAAGACGGCGCTTACGTAAAGGTAAAACCGGGGGCGAAAACGGCCATCGTCAATGGTAAAACCCTGGAGCTGCAGGTGCCGGTAGTGATGAAAGACGGCAAAGCGTGGGTTTCTGACACCTTTATCAACGACGTGTTTCAGTCCGGTCTTGACCAGACCTTCCAGGTGGAAAAACGCCCGCATCCGCTGAACTCGCTGTCAGCGGCGGAAATCAGCGCAGCGGTCGCTATCGTTAAAGCCGCGGCGGATTTCAAACCCAATACCCGATTCACCGAGATCTCCCTGCGCGAGCCGGATAAAAAAGCGGTGTGGGATTTTGCCCTCAACGGTACGCCGGTCAACGCCCCGCGCGCTGCCGACGTGATCATGCTCGACGGCAAGCACGTTATTGAGGCGGTGGTGGATTTACAGAATAAAAAAGTGCTTTCATGGACGCCGATTAAAGACGCCCACGGCATGGTGCTGCTGGATGATTTCGCCAGCGTGCAGAACATCATCAACGCCAGCAGCGAATTTGCCGAAGTGTTAAAAAAACACGGCATCGACGACCCGAGCAAGGTGATTACCACCCCGCTAACCGTCGGCTACTTCGACGGCAAAGATGGCCTCAAGCAGGACGCGCGGCTGCTGAAAGTGGTCAGCTATCTTGACGTTGGCGACGGTAACTACTGGGCACACCCGATTGAAAACCTGGTAGCAGTGGTCGACCTTGAGCAGAAGAAGATCATCAAAATCGAAGAGGGGCCGACGATCCCGGTGCCGATGGCGGCCCGCCCCTATGATGGTCGCGACCGCGTTGCGCCAAAGATTAAACCGCTGGATATCATTGAGCCAGAGGGCAAAAACTACACCATTACCGGCGATATGATCCACTGGCAAAACTGGGATTTCCACCTGCGCATGAACTCCCGCGTTGGGCCGATTCTCTCCACCGTGACATATAACGATAACGGCAAGAAACGTCAGGTGATGTATGAAGGTTCGCTGGGCGGGATGATCGTGCCCTACGGCGACCCGGACGTGGGTTGGTATTTTAAAGCCTATCTGGACTCCGGCGACTACGGCATGGGCACCCTGACATCGCCTATCGTGCGCGGCAAGGACGCGCCGTCCAACGCGGTCCTGCTGGATGAAACCATCGCCGACTATACCGGCACGCCCACGACCATCCCGCGCGCAATCGCCATCTTCGAACGCTACGCCGGGCCGGAGTATAAGCATCAGGAGATGGGCAAGCCAAACGTCAGTACCGAGCGCCGCGAGCTGGTGGTGCGCTGGATCAGCACCGTCGGCAACTACGACTATATTTTTGACTGGGTATTCCACGAAAACGGCACCATCGGCATTGATGCCGGGGCAACCGGCATCGAAGCGGTGAAAGGCGTGCAGGCGAAGACCATGCACGATCCGAGCGCCAAAGAGGACACCCGCTACGGCACGCTGATTGACCATAATATTGTCGGCACCACCCACCAGCATATTTATAACTTCCGCCTCGATCTTGACGTTGACGGCGAGAACAACACGCTGGTGGCCATGGACCCGGAAGTGAAGCCGAATACCGCCGGCGGTCCGCGTACCAGCACCATGCAGATCAATCAGTACACGATTGATAGCGAGCAGAAAGCAGCGCAGAAATTTGACCCGGGCACCATCCGTCTGCTGAGCAATACCACGAAAGAAAACCGGATGGGCAACCCGGTGTCGTATCAGATTATCCCCTACGCGGGCGGCACGCATCCGGTCGCCACCGGGGCAAAATTTGCCCCTGATGAGTGGATTTATCATCGTCTGAGCTTTATGGATAAGCAGCTGTGGGTCACCCGCTATCATCCCACCGAGCGCTTCCCGGAAGGCAAGTACCCTAACCGTTCGATTCACGACACCGGCCTCGGCCAGTACGCGAAAGATGACGAGTCGCTGGACAACCATGATGACGTGGTGTGGATCACCACCGGCACCACCCACGTGGCCCGCGCCGAGGAGTGGCCGATTATGCCGACCGAGTGGGCGCACGCGCTGCTGAAACCGTGGAACTTCTTTGACGAGACGCCGACGCTGGGCGAGAAGAAGGAGTAAGGTGGCTTAGACGCTAAACGGCGATAAACTGGGTTTGGAGTTATCGCCGTTTTTTATTTGGATAGACCAGACTGTAAAATGGATATTAGTGTTCTTCGAGTCAAAAGAGTATTAAATAAACATGCCTATGTGCAAAGAACGAATTAAGACTTATATAGTCCTGGACAATAAGCAATATAATATCCATTACAGCTAATCAATCACACTTGTCTCTTGTTGATTCTTTTAAATTAACTTCCCATCTACTAAGCTAAAACACCCAGAATGAATCGCTAACCAAAACTGTAAAGTTAACATGTAAGGATGAATTAAAAATCTGCAAACTAATTTTCGAAGCTGAGATTGCATAGAGAGTTTTTCATGCTCAGCTTGATAAATTAAAAAATGACGATACTCCCCAAGCCTGAATCTCCAATACCCTGAAATTTCATATTTTGCTTGTTCTATTGCATTGCAATTCCATAAAATACCCCAACGCTGTTCCCACTTATCGTTCAGTAACCAATTCTGCGAAAGATGTACTGGTATTGAATCAAAAGGCGGACACTGGTATCCGTCTATGTGGGTTACTATACACTGGATGAAACGTATCTTATTTATAGTAAAAAATATACCTGCCTCGGATGCCTCAATCAAATCCTGCCTAGGAATTTGATCTAAATGAACAATTACTAAATCTTGATCTAAGTTTATTAACTCAATTTTTTGCAGGTAACGAATACCACTTCCTGAAGCTTCAAAGAATAGTGTCACATTTTTAAGCATTCCTTTCGCAGCACGAAAAGCCACTTTTGATTTAAGCGATTCGTGATCGGCTGCATTAGCCAATCTTATTGAATACTCGAGATCATCACCTAACTTTTCCCAACGTGAACCCAGCCTTAGATCTTTTAGTTTGTATTCATGGGATTTTTTATAAGTTTTAAACAACCAAAAAATAGTAATCTTATTCCAAACCCACTTCAGCATCATACCTATCAAACTAAAAGGTGTTGGTATATTCATTAGCACTCTCCATTTTTATTTTGAGCATAACATTGAAAGTCAGCACATCATAAAACCTTTGCAGATCCTTACAGTTGTCTTTCCTGTGATAATAGTTGGCGCCAATAATTATTGTTCTCAATTCTATTCACTCAGTTTATACTTCAAAGACTCATTGCCGCTATTCCCCCCTCCAATATATCCTCTTGAATGAAAAAACGCTTTTACAAATATATAGCAGCATAAATACAACCCCTAATTTTCGGCTTTACCATTAACTACCTTTCATTTCTGCGAGCCGCCTGCCAGCAAACGGTATTACCCGGCGCGGGTAAGCGTTGTATCGTATTGTTGCACCTGCAAAATCAGGTGCCAGGATTGGAACCCTGTCTAACTTCATCGGCGACTTAACGCGCGTTAGCACTTTTTTTATGTCGTGCGCACGGTCACATCTCAATGGTGGGCCAGGTGGGGGCATTGAAAGATGCGTCGGTGTCGATGAGGCCGGTAGTTCCAACCCCGTCTGGTTCCGCCACCAACGAGATTGGAACCTCAGGTGGCGGTCATAACCCCATATTCATCGGAGTCTGCCCTATGGCAACGACTCTCATCCCTGACGTAGTACCTAATAATTGTGTGGTGCGGACTCTCAGCTGAACTGAGGTTATAAGACGCGGGTAACGCCAATCCTCTGAAGCCCACTTCTTGCTATTCAACCGCGCTCTGAAAGTCCGCTCCTCCCCGTGACTCCTGCAGCAGTCAGTTCCGTGCCAGAAGCACAGGAGTCAGACATTAACCGAACTCCCCGGAGCATCTTTCTGGCCATAAGGATAATTACCCATAATGTTGACACTGTCTCTCCAGCCAGCGACCGACTTCAGGCCATATTTTTTCCGCACATCGGGTACGGAAAAAGCCCATGTGGCCGACGGCCGGAATACCATAATCCGCGTGCCGGATCTCGCGGCGTTCAATTTTTGCGTTTTCCACCGGCGCCATCAGGCGCGTAATCGCTGCAGAATTAGCCCAGGGATCGTCATCAAAACCGAGTACCAGAAGGGGTAACGTGACTTCGCTTGCCCGTCGGCGCGCATCCCAGGCGCGATCGTCATAAAAATAGTCGGGCATGGCACTCCAGCGCCCCCATTGCAGCATGACGGGCGCGGGTAAATCTTCCCCCAGCCCGAGGCGTCTGGCAGGCATATAGCCAAAGGTACGACACAGAACCGGCGCCAGAATACGTAATAAAAACCAGACTCTGAGCTTTTCCTGCGTTTGTTTAATTGTGCGGGTGACGCCAGCGTGCGAAGCAACAAGAACCGCCGCATGCAGCGACCGGGTGGCCGTCGAAAGCAGAATAGCGTGCCCACCAACGCTGTGCCCTACCGCCATCAGCAGAAGATTGGGGAAACGCAGCTTTGCCCACGCGGTGACGCAGCCGACATCCTGCTCGATCCAGTCAGACATTGAGACATGACAGTGTTGCAGCGTGCCTGACCTGGAATGACCTATCCCCCGATAGTCGTAGGTCAGAACATTGAATCCCATTGCGTAAAGATACTCAGCGAAGTCCTTGTAAAACGCCTGTGATACCGCGGTGGCAGGATGGAGAATCACCAGCGCTTTAGCATCGCTTCTCTCCCATACTGTGGCAGCCAGAACATCCCCCTGCTTTACAGGGATTGTTATCAGGTTCATAAAAGATATCCGCCCATGTGGTCATACCAGTTAAATAATTTTAACTGTAGCCGCCACGGGCAAATCTGGCGATGTTTTTATTCCTCTATTAACGTCCTCTTCTCGCGCTGCACAGGCTCAGCGGTCTTTTCCCCCAACCACCAGCGCCAGAAGCGGTTGGTACTGATAAGCCACTCAATCTCTTGCTTTTTTTCGACCTGTCGATCATGCTCATCTCGTGCAGATTAAGCGCAGCGGTTCGAATACGGGACAGGCAGATGCCCCTCGCGCGCTCATGACGCCCCTTTATTTAATAGCAGGAGATCACCATGCTTGAACTTCGCCCTAATTGTGAATGCTGTGATAACGATCTGCCGCCAGAATCAACAAGCGCGTACATCTGTTCATTCGAATGCACCTTTTGCGTTAACTGCGTGACTCAGCAGCTGCAAGGCCGGTGCCCGAACTGTGGGGGAGAGCTGGTGCGCCGCCCAATACGCCCCGAATCAGCCCTCCTTCGGCATCCCGCCTCCAGCCTGCGCCGATATAAACAATAAGCCGGTTTGTCGCTTATCGCTGACGATCCGGTTCGCCGCATGCCCGCTCATCCTCGTTTACGTAGCGCGTTAAGTAGCGCCTGCGTTGCGCCGGAAGACGTTCCGGATGACGAACAGACCAGCCGAAACTCACGGTGTATGGCAGGCGTCACTGGCACCACGCACAGATTGCGCAACGCCTCTGGCAGGGCTAATTCAGGCACAATGGCGACGCCCATCCCTTCCGCGACCAGCTTACAGGCGCTAATCCAGTCGCGTACCGTCACGCGTATATCAACAAGTTGCAGACCCGCCTTTTCCATCAGGCTTTTGCCATTAACGGCGCATCCGCCTGTCGCCAGAATAAAGGGCTGGTCTGCCAGCGCCTTTAGCGTTATGCCACACGTCCTGGCATGGTGTGCCAGCCGATGAGTGGCTGGCAGTACCGCTACCTTGTTATACGAGGCATCTCGGTACGATCAATGCAGCCCAGGCCCTGTAATGTCGCATGGACAGCTTCATCAAGAGGGGTGTGAGGCTCGGCACCTAAAAAATTCACCAGTTTCGTATTGTCCAGGCGAACCGGCTGGCGCCACAGGTACCGCATCTCCAGAAGTTCGCGTAAGGTTGCGTTGAAAGGTGCTGCCAGGTACATCAACCACCACGGAAATGATTGTATTTTGGCCATGCCGCCATAGCGTGCTGCAGTGCGTTGAATCGCGCTGACCATTTCGCTGCCGTCGGCATCCCAGTGACCTTGCATATGAAAACGTGCAAAGGGCTCAAGCTCCTCGCGTCGTGCCAGCAGCGCAGCTATCGTTTCCGCGACATCAGGTAAGTAAGCCCACTGGTGACCGGTTGCAAACGAAGCTGGATTGGTAATGACGCCAGGCAGCTTGCCGGGCTTAATCAGACCTTGAGAAAACCAGTTATTACCGGCGCGCGGACCAAAAAAATCCCCCGCGCGGACGATCAATACCCGTCCGCCACGCTGCGAATAGGCCGCCAGTTCTTTCTCCATTTGTACCCTGATAGCTCCCTTCCTGGTGACCGGCGTCTGCTGAGCGTCTTCCCGTAATAGCGGAAAAGCGTCAGGACCATAGTTGTAAACGGTCCCGGGAAGCACGATCAAGGCGCCGGTTCGTTCTGCTGCGCCAATCGTGTTGCGCAGCATAGGCAGCACCAGATGCTTCCAGTTTCTGTAGCCGGGCGGATTGACGGCGTGAACGATCGCGCTACAGTCTGCTGCCGCAGCGGCGACCTGCTCCGGGTCGAGAGCGTCGCCCCCTACCCACTGGATGTCACCACGTCGTTCACTGCCATGAAGTCCTCGTTTTAGTGCACGAACGTCCCATTTGTTCTGAATGAGCCGGCGCGCCGTTTCACCACCGATTCCGCCGGTTGCGCCAAGTATCAGGACCTTGCCTCGGGTTTCCATATTGTCTGCCTCTTTGCTGATTTGACCTTGACAGCGTACGTACAGGCAGAGCTAAATTGAATTGCATATCTTTATAGGGCAGCTATACAAATTTGTATGAATACATCTATCCCATGGGAGTGGTACCGAACATTTCTGGCTGTGCTCAGGGAAGGCTCGCTTTCCGGCGCATCACGCAGGCTTTCGATTACGCAGCCTACGGCGGGACGGCATATCGCTGCGCTCGAGTCCGCTCTGGGCCAGGTGTTGTTCACGCGGTCGCAGACGGGCTTGCTGGCGACTGAAACGGCGCTGGCGCTGAGGGTGCATGCCGAAGCGATGGAGAGCACCGCGAATACGCTAGCGCGCACAGCCTCCAACTTCAGTCATAACAACGCGTCCATTCATGGCGTCGTCCGCGTCTCCGCGAGTGACGTTATCGGCGTTGAAGTTCTGCCGCCGCTTATTGCCAGGCTCAGGGAGTCTCACCCACAAATAACGATTGAATTAGTTCTGTCGAACCGGGTTCAGGATTTACTGCACAGGGAAGCCGATATTGCTGTACGCATGACGACGCCAGTACAGGAACAGCTTATTGCGCGTCGCGTTGGCTGCATTGAACTCGGTCTCCACGCATCGACGTCCTATCTTGCACGACATGGCACGCCTGAAAATAGCGAAGATCTGCTGAAACATGCGCTGGTTGGCTTTGATCAGGATACGCCTTTCATCCGTAAGGCCCTGGAAAAATTCCCTCAGCTAAGCCGGAATGCATTTTCCATGCGCACCGACAGCGACGTGGCTCAGCTGAATCTTATTCGCGCCGGTGCCGGCATTGGCATATGCCAGGTGCAGTTGGCCAATGGCTATGTTCCACTGCGGAGATTACTGCCGAATTTCTTTTCTTTCTATCTTGATACCTGGATCGTCATGCACGAAGACCTGCGCAATAGTCTGTGCTGCAAATTGGTTTTCGATGTCCTGGCAAAGGGATTAGAGGAATATATCGGCCAGAGACAGGCACAGTGAATCGCCATGGAAAAATGCTCCCTTTAAGGTGCCTGTATACTCCGCACGTTTTCTCCGGAGGAGTCCCCTCCTCGATCATGCCGGCTGCTCCGTTTCGATGCAGAAACCGCGATGACCATGGTTCTGCATGAGCGCAACACACGATCCTGCGCATTATCGTTATCTGTCTTTATTCTCACAGCCTTAACGCTATAGCTAAACGGGCATTGGTGGAGTTTGGTAGACAGCGTTGTGCCTGGAGCGGAAAGCAGGTCCAATTAATACAATCAGCGCAATGCTTTTGAGAAACACACGGCTTCTGTCCTACCGACATAGGGGCCGTAATTTTCAATACGAATATATCCATTTTTCTCGTAGAAATTTACTGCCCGATGGTTGATGTGTCGGGTTTCCAGTCTGAGTTCGCTATAACCCATATCTTTTGCAGATGTTTCCAGAAAAGTGAGTAAAGCTCCCCCAACTCCTGGCACGCTTCGGTCTGAAAACATTCTTTTAAGCTCGGCTATATTTTGCGTTATCGGCCGAATAGCGCCGCATCCTATTGCTTCGCCATGAGTATTCTTTGCCAATACCCACAAGGCTTTGTCATCATTCATTGCTTCAACGGTGAAATTGCTTTTGCCACTATCCCCCGTAATAGCGGCAAGTTCAGCTGATAGCATTTCGATTAAGCGATGGGATTCTGAAGAAAATGGATCGGATTTCTCTACAGTTATCATGGTCGTATCCTATAAATGAGAGTAACCAGCATAAAGTATCCTGTCCCAAAAAGCATGAACCGAAACTGATGCTGGAAGAGTATCCTTTCCCAAACTATCCCGGGGATGTTATGTCTGCTATTAGCTCATAGCGGAGATTCGGTACTATTTTTCCAGTCCAGTTTGTGCGAGACCTACCTCAGCAGGCAACCCCATCCCGTCGACGTCACACCATCAGCGAGCGAGACGAGAGCGTCGCTGCGGTGGCAGAAACTCCCCCTCCCCCGTCTGTTCTGTTGACTTATTCTGTAAAAAGATTACTTTTCAGGACATGAAGAAGATACTTATTATTGTCCCGGATGGCGGCATGCTGTTTGAATCCGCCGGTATTGCCGACATTCTGATGCAGGCCAACCGTCTGCACCCGGAAGGCGCCGGGGAGCTCTGCTACCAGGTCCAGCTAGCGACCACCCAGCCGCATCAGGTGATCCATGGTCAGTCCGGTTTAAATCTGCTGGCCGATCATCGCCTGCATGAGATAGACCCTCGCGAGCCGCTCGATACCATCATGATTACCGGCAGAGGTCAAAACCCGCAGGAAGGGGTTGCGGTGGTTGACTGGCTGCGCCTTGCGGCTCCCCATGCCCGCCGCATTGCTTCCATTTGCGGCGGAGCCCTGCTGCTGGCGCAAACCGGGCTGCTGGACGGCAGGCGAGCCACTACCCACTGGAAGCTACTGGATACCCTGCAGGCGGAATTTCCTCAGGTACGCGTCGAAGGCGGTCCGCTCTATATTCAGGACGAACACATATGGACCTCTGGCGGGGTCAGTTCCGGCTTCGATCTCACCCTGGCGCTGGTTGAAGAGGACTACGGCTTCAGCCTGGCGCGCGATATTGCCCAGGATTTCGTCATGTACCTGCGTCGTCCCGGCGGCCAGCTGCAGTTTAGCCGCTACAACCTTCAGCAGACCAGCACCCTGGGCCCTATTAACGATCTGCTGGCGTGGTTGCTCGCAAACCTCACCGCCGATCTCAGCGTCGATAAACTGGCGGAAAGGGTCGCCATGAGTCCAAGGAATTTCACCCGCGTATTTACCCGGGAAACCGGTGCTTCGCCGGCGCGCTACGTCGCCGAAGCCCGTCTGGCCGCCGCGCGGCAGCGTCTGGAGCAAACTAACGAGACGCTGGATCGTATCGCCGAACAAACGGGATTTGGCAGCAGCATTAACCTGCGACGGCTGTTTGAAAAACAGCTTCACCTCACACCCGGGGAATATCGCCAGCGATTTCACTGTCGCAAAATGGCGTAAAGTGATCCTTTTTTGTCATTTACGCCAAAGCCTGCCCGGCCTACTCTGACGCCAGAGACAATGGATAAGGAGTTAATCATGGTAAAGGTCGGTATTAACGGTTTTGGCCGTATCGGACGCAACGTACTACGCGCTGCACTGGGTCATCCGGATATTCAGATTGTGGCGATCAACGATTTGACGGACAGCAAAACGCTGGCGCATCTGCTGAAATACGACTCGCTGCTCGGTAAGCTCGACGCCGACGTCACCGCCGGTGAAGGGCAGCTTGTGGTTGACGGTAAACCCATAACCGTATTCAGCGAACGCGACCCGGCCAATATCCCGTGGCATCAGCGTGAAGTCGATATCGTCATTGAAGCCACCGGATTCTTCACCGATCGCGACAAGGCGGCGGTGCATATTCACAGCGGTGGCGCAAAGCGCGTGATTATCTCCGCCCCCGGCAAAAACGATGATTTAACCATCGTGATGGGCGTTAACGATGGCCTCTACTCCCCGGATAAACACTACGTGGTCAGCAACGGTAGCTGCACCACCAACGGTCTGGCGCCTGCCGCGCAGGTTCTGCACCAGCATTTCGGTATTAAGCACGGTTTGATGAACACCACCCACGCCTACACCAACAGCCAGGCCCTGCACGATGAGCCGGAAAAAGATCTGCGCGGCGCTCGCGCCGCCGCTCTGTCGATAGTGCCTTACTCCAGCGGCGCAGCGAAGGCGCTGGGCAAAGTTATTCCTGAGCTGGATGGCCGCTTAACGGGATACTCGCTGCGCGTCCCGGTACCGGTAGTGTCTATTGTCGACCTGACCGTGACGCTGGCGCGAGAGGTGACGGCCGATGAGGTGAACAATGCCTTTCGTGAAGCCGCCGCGGCGGGGCCGCTAAAAGGGATCCTCGGCTATAGCGATGAACCGCTTGTCTCCAGCGACTACCAGGGTGACCCGCGCTCGTCGATTATCGACGGTCTGTCAACGCTGGTGATTGGCGGCAATATGGTTAAAATTCTGGCGTGGTACGACAATGAATGGGGCTTCTCTAACCGCCTCGTTGACCTGGCGCTAATGATGGCAAGGCGTGAGTGTTAATTCACTGCGGGTGTTATTGATAGTTGACATCACCCTGTCGCGGAGAGCTTCCCTGGTGACGCGCAGCAGGCTCCTCTGAGCGCCTGATAAAAAGCATAAATGCCCTCGAAGGGCATTTATGCTTTAGCGGTAATGTGCGAGGGTCAGTATTTTCTTAACCACGATTCCTGCGGGGCCGGAAAATAGTCAGTGCACAAATAGCGCGATTAAAATAATGATAGGAATTGGCACACCCAGAAAGAAAAGCAATATTGAACGCATAGGTTCCTCCCGTATAATGAGTATTAGACGTTATAAATCACGCTGACGGCCGCCATAGGTGGCACAGAGACTGGCAACAAAAGCGCCAATTAACAGAGAAATAAATGACCACAGAGTGACGTAGCTGGTGGTTTTTCTGGCGGCGTCTGCGGCCTGCTGCGCTTTATCTTTTGCCTCTTTCAAATTAGCCTGGGCTTTATCATAAACCGCCTGTACCCGCTGTTCGGCCTCTTGCTGACTGATGCCGGTATTCTGAGAAACCAGCTGCGCCACATAGGTCAGATCATCCTTGGGAAGCGCGCCAGAATAAATACTGTTAGCAAAAATGCCCGTCACCTCGGCTAATTGAGCGGGTGACTCCGCCTTTGGCGGCGCCGGTTGATTCATGGCCATGACATCATTGCCCGGTGAGTTGCTGTTACCTGCCGGAGTGGAGCCGCTCGCCCTGAACAGCGAGCGGGTAAAATATTCCATCGATGACTTCGATAACATCGAGGATCCCTCCCCCGCGTTATTCACGGCGGTTGCCGTCGCGCCCCCGGCAACGGAACCAATGACTTTTGCGCTGCCGCCGATGAGTGAACTGATGGTGGTGGTTAAAAGAACGGCTGATACCAGCAGCGCCACCGCCCATGTCAGAAAGCCATGCGCCGTATCGCGGAAATAGATTTCATTGGTATGCGTATCAACCCATTTAGTCCGAAGCCGTCCGGCCAGATATCCCCCCATTCCTGACGCCACAATTTGGGTAAACGTCAGCCAGGCGATGGCGGCAATACCGACGGTACCCGCCGCAAGACCTTGGTTTTCCCAGGGAGAGATTGAAGTGAGGCCTAATCCGGCGCCAAGCATGAGCAGCATAAGCGCCAGCGAGGCGGCAGCGGCGGCGCCTGCAAATATCGCCCCCCATGAAACCGCGCTCGCGCTGTTTACAGCAGCCGCAGGCAAGTGCCTGGCTGCTTCCTGACTGCTTATATTGGTAGAGTCGTAGATATTCGTCATTTACGTTGTCCTTTGAAATAACTCAATTAGCCCGGTGTCGTTTTACACAAACGTCCAGAGCAGGAATTTACCTGCCAGACCCAGGGCAATATCGAGCGGGATAATTATCGTCAGCAGCTATCACCCGCTGCTTAAATTTTGGGCATTCGACACAAAGCCAATTATCTAAATTAATACGAACGAGCATTGTATGAATTTAATCAACAATTTGATTTTAGTAGATGATTTTATTTTAACCATTTTTTATCGCCAAAATATTGCCGCGCAGCTGTAACTACTTGTTAGCAATGAATTTCCAGGCGCAGGGGGTTGTGTGGCGGAAATATGTACTACGGATACAGATTGGCCAGCTCAGATAGAATTATCTTATTTTTGTAGTGGTAATTAACTGAATAGCCTTGTTTATTAAAAGTGGCGTTAGTTTTTTATTTGCATTATCTGCTATTTCATATACCCGCCGGCAACGTAAATAATCACCCGCTGCTGATGTCGCAGCAGATGAACAGATTGAGAGGGGCACGGGGAAGCGGTCACTCCCACCTCATGGCGATCGCGATGGCTCCCCCGGCATCCCTGCTTCGTGCCCGTTCCGCCCCGGACTCATTGGCCCCTTTGATTAATTAGCGGGCAGACAACGCAAAGCGCTGCTCAAGTACATGCGCAATTTCATCGTCTTCCAGCCGCTGCTTTTCTACCCGATCCGCGGTAATGCTCTTGAGCGTATTGCCCAGCAGAATAAAGCGCCCCTCGGGCTGATGCTGTATAACCAGCAGCTTTTGTACAAAGACCGCGTCGGGGTGCGTGGAGTTAAGGAAATTGGCCGGAGCAAAATCAATCCATTCCTGAGGTGACAGGTCAAAACCATATTGATTGGCCCAGCTTCCCTCAACTTTTGCCTGCAGCAGATAGTCGCCGTGCGCATCGCGGCTAAGCCGGAACGTATCGAAATCCTGGATAATGTCCGTATCAAGTTCATCCAGGGCCAGCGGCGCGCGAATACCGTAGCTCCCAAAGCCAAGGTCGCAAAGCCACTGACGGCCCTCGACTTCCGCGACGACCGCCATATGGGTTTTAGGCCGGCGCGCGGGATAGAACATGGGCCGCGCCGCGACAAACCGCCAGGCAATGCCCAGCGCTTCCAGCACCATGGTAAACAGCCCGTTGAGTTCATAACAGTAGCCGCCCCGTCTCTGCCGTAAGAGCTTGTTGGCAATATCATCGGGCTCCATCGACACGATTTTACCTGCCTGTACGTCCAGATTTTCGAAGGGGATGGCAAAGAGCTGGTGACGCATGAGCGCGTGTAGCGTTGCGGTATCCGCTGCCGCAGGCCCGCTATAGCCTATGCGGCGGAAGTAAAGTGAAAGGTCAAAACTGTCGCTGTGCATATGATTTCCCCGGCTGGTTGGTGTGGAACACACTATAGATGGCGCCCCGCTTCGCCTGTATAGTCAGATTTATCAAAAAGCAGACTATACAGATGACGATGTCCGAAATATCCCCGCCGACGCCCCGCTACCGCCGTATAGCCGATATGCTGCGGCTGACGCTTGCTTCAGGCGTTTTACGGGCTGGCGATCGCATTATCTCCGCGCGTAAACTGGCCGAACGCGAACAGGTCAGCCTCCCCACGGCCCTGGAAGCACTGCGTTATCTTGAGGCGGAGGGTCTGATTATCGCGCGACCGCGTTCAGGCTATTTTGTCCGCCAGCCAGCCGCCTCCGGAAACGAACAGCGCGCTGCCTCTTTGCCCGGGCCGGTGCCGGTGACTATGTCCGCCATTGCCCGGTCGCTGTTCGGTAGCGCTGAAGCGCGTCTGGTGCCGCTTGGCGCCGCGCTACCCGATCCCGCCTGGCTTCCCGTGGATGCACTACAGCGGGCGCTGCACACCGCCGGTCGTCGGCTTGATGCGCGCGGGCAGAGCTACAGCCTGCCCCCGGGAAGAGCGGACCTGCGCAGAAAGATTGCCGCACGCGCTGCGCAGTGGGGCGCTCTTTTTGGCGCGGATGACCTTATCATTACGGCAGGCGCAACCCAGGCGCTACGTCTGGCGCTCCGCGCGGTATGCCAGCCTGGCGATGCTGTCGCGATAGAGCAGCCCGCCTACTTCGGCACGCTTCTGCTGCTGGAAGATCTGGGTCTGAAGGCGTTACAGATCCCCACAGACCCGATTGAAGGCTTATTGTTGGCGCCCCTTGAAGAGGCTATCCAGCGCCACCGCCCTGCGGCCGTGCTTGCCTCACCCACGGTGCAAAATCCGCTGGGTGCCAGCATGCCCGTGGCGCGCAAACAGGCGCTGGTGGCGCTGCTCGCCGATAAGGGCATCCCGCTCATTGAGGACGATGTGTATGGCGATCTGGCCGGTGGCGCTCAGCGTCCGCCCGCGTGTAAAGCCTTCGACAGGGACGGAAATGTGATTTATTGCAGTTCGCTGTCGAAAACCCTGGCGCCGGGCTGGCGAATTGGCTGGATTGCTGCCGGACGCTACCACTCCGCGGTATTGCAGGCCCGCATGGCCGGAGAATGGGCAGGCGCGCCGCTGATTGAAGCCGCGGCAAACGAGATCCTCGCCAGCGGCGATTGCAGTTCCGACCTGCGGCACCTGAAGCTGCGGATTGCGGAAGGTATGCGCGCCATCATCACCCGAGTTGAAGCCTGCTTCCCACCGGGCACGCGCGTCGCGGCTCCGGAAGCCGGCTTTTTGATTTGGGTACAACTCCCCTCCAGGATAGATGCGCTGGAGGTACATCGTCGCGCACTCGCCCTGGGCATTGGCGTCAGTCCGGGGCCGCTGTTTTCCCCGGGCGCGGCGGAACTGCAAAACTACCTGCGCCTGAACTGTGCGAATGAACCCACCCCCGCGCTTTTGCATGCCGTAGAACAGCTCGGTATCGTATGCCACGAATTGGCCAGGGAACATTGACAGCGGCTATTGCCCGGGGCCGGTCAATTGGAGATAAAACCAGGATAGGGTAACCAATCGGGACGGGCAACGTGTCGGCCGCCTCCTCGGGGTGAACCGCGCGCTTTTTTCAAGCGCGCGGACACAGGCAGACTGAACCCGCTCTTCGACAACCTCTCGGTTACGCGACAGAACCAACCCATAGCGCCACAGGCGTGTCAGATGTGCAGCAAGATGCTGACGGACGCCGCTGGTCGTAATTTTTTTATCCTCATACTCTTATTCAGGACTCAGGATGACCGTCGATCGCTGCCTGAAGATCCCGGTACTCCTCGCAGCTATAGCCGCACAGCGTGGCGATAGTTTTCAATTGCTCTTTTGCCAGGTCAGGACGGCCTTTCGCCAGCCATGCTTCACCAAGGTATTCACGTACTTTGGCATAGGTCGGATCGAGCGCGATTGAACGCTGATAGTAGCCAATGCCCTCATCGGTACGGCCCAGCTTACGCGTGGCATAGCCCCGGTAATTCCAGGCTTCCGCGGTATCGCCATTTTTCAGGGTGTTGAGCAGGTCCAGGGCCGCCTGGTACTCCCCTTTTTTGGCCAGATGATAGGCATAACGCGTTTTATCTTCATCGCTGAGCTGGCTTGTTTTTTCAGGTACGCACTGTTTTTTCGTGCTGTCATACACCTGACCGCTGGGGCAGTCCGGCGTTTTGCTATTGGTACTATTGTCACCTGCGGCCAAAACCGGCGTGGTCAGCAGAGCAAACACCACTGGCAGCAGCAGACGTTGATTAATGGCGGAATGTAAAAACGACAACGTGTTCATAGTGAACTCCGGGTTAACGAAAAGAACGGCAAGGCAGCATACGACGCGGCATGCTGTCCCGTAGCAGATAGTGAGGGAAAAGCGCGCAGCAAATATGACCGGCCCGCCGCTTTTTTTCAGGGGCGTTCCCCGCTCCAGCGGCTCCCGGATATGTGCGCTTGCAAACAGGAAAATGACATTGGCTGCGGTGACCCAATGCCGTGCCAGGGTAAAACTATCGTGGCACTGTTGTGTTAGCGGTTGCGTTGTTGCAGTCATAAATGATGACTCCATCAGTACGTTGATGATGAGTTAACGCCACAACCTTTTAATCTATTCGATAAAAAATACGTTTTTTCGTTTTTTATCGCCGGGCTCAGGTACGATCCTTCTTCGCGCCCTCGTATGAGTATATATCCCCGTTTATTCCTTCACATTTCTGGCGACGCCGCGAAGAGGTGTATCTGGTCGCCAAATATCAGTGATAGACAGCGCCGGGCTGACGTTGACGGAACGGCCCGGCATGCCCCTGGCCTCTGACGCGGCAAAACGGAGGCTTTAAAAAACCTAACGGGAATGTTACTCAGCTAAAAAACCACCATCAATGGGATAAACGCCTCCGGTACAGAACGCTGATTTATCTGACAACAAAAACAATATGAAGTCTGCGATTTCCTGCATTTTTGCCATCCTTTTCATAGGGTGGCTATTTGCGAAACTGCGTACGATATTTTCAGGGAATTCGCTTATTCGTGGGGTTTGGACATAGCCCGGAGCGACGGCATTGATGCGAATGCCTTGACATGCAAACTCCAGCGCTGCGGTTTGGGTTAAACCAATTATACCATGCTTAGCGGCGGTGTAAGGCGCCAGCCCAGGAATGCCAACCAGACCATTTACTGCAGATAAATTAACGATAGCGCCCCCCATCTTCATCATCTGAAGTATCTCGTATTTTAGGCAGTAAAAAACGCTGCTCAATGAGGTGGCAATGACCTTATCCCAGTTTTCAACTGTCTGCTCTGTTATCTTTTTACCATGCTCACCTGTTATGCCTGCATTATTGACAGCATAATCAAGCCTGCCAAAATAGTTGATAACGTCATCTATCATTTGCCGTACTTGTTCGGGCTGTGACACATCGCATCCGATCCCCATTGCTGGTTGTCCCTGTGAAGACAATTGTTTCGCTTTTTGTTTCGCCTCCTCTGACGAGCGGGACACAATGACGACCTTCGCGCCATGTTTGTGTAATTGCTCTGCGACTGCCTCGCCTATACCTGCAGTGCTGCCGGTGATAACAGCCACTTTATTTTGAAAATTCATAATCCCCCCTATGACGTAGCATTGAGTCTTACATCTGAGGAAGTATACAAATTCGCAGTGACAGTTTTTGTCAGTACTCTTTCTCCAGGCCGATCCCCTCTTTCATTCTCCATTTATTCAATAAAACTAACCTGCTTTCACTATACCTGGAATCCAGCGGCACAATGCCTTGTATTTTGTCCGTTCTAAAATGACGGAAATCCTTTCTCATTTCACACCATGCAACCAAAAGCCAGCATGACTCCATATATACCAATGCGATGGGCCATATGACTCGAGAAGAGTTAACATTGCTCTTATCACAATACTTTATTTTGATTCTCTTTCGTTTTTTAATCGCATCACGCAAGTCTTCAAAAAACACCTCATTCTTTTCTGTGGGACCGGTCAGATAGGATTGACTCTCAATAAGATTTTTTAATTCACCGGGAATAACGGCATGTATTTTAGCAAGCGCATTCCTTGCGGTTTTTTTGAAATCATGATCCGTATTATGAGAAACCCAATTTAGCCCAAGTATAATAGCATTAATTTCTTCATGAGAAAGATTTAAAGGCGGCAAATGAAAGTCAGACTTAACGATATAACCAATTCCAGCCCCCCCTTCAATGCACACACCTTGCTGCTGTAGCGTTTTTATATCTCTGTAAAGGGAGCGAACGCTTATTTCTAATCTTTCTGAGAGAGCGGAAGCCGTGATCGGATATCTTTGCGCCCTTAATATCTGTAGTAATTCGAGAAGCCTTTCTGTTCTGGTCATGCTGATAAATCCATCTTGATCCTGAGACGATATCTTAACGCCTATGTTGGATAAATATCTTAGTATAAAGCAAACGTACATGCTTAAGCTGAGTGGCTCCCCGTTGTTTAATACACCGCGACAGGACATGGGGTGAGTTTGGTAGGCAGCGCTTTGTGCCAGAAGCGGACATTATCGCTGGATAATATCCAGAAACCGGCTTCAAACGTTCACCATGCTACACTTTCGCCCTGAATCAGATAAACAAACGGGTATTCACATTGGATAACGGATCTCAAATACGATGAAAGTGATATGGGTGAGGCACGCAGAAACCGAGTGGAATCATAGAGGGATTATTCAGGGGCATCGCGACAGCTTCGTAACCCACCGCGGTATGCAAGAAACAGCGGCGTTACTGACAGCGCTGACGAAAGAGGCATATCCAATAGAATGTGTTTACAGCTCCCCGCTTGGGCGCGCCTTGCACATGGGGCTGAAGCTGTCTGAAGGTCTTGGCTGCCCGTTAAAAGTTGAAGAATCTCTTAAGGAACAGTCGTTTGGTTGCTTTGAAGGGATATCTTTCGAGCACTTCAGGCGAAACAATCCGCGTGATGCCGATGCGTTGCTCTTCCTTGATGCAGCCTATTGTCCCCCGGAGGGAGAGTCGTTAGCCCAGGCGACTCGACGCGTGATAAATTTCTTACAACACCTGCAAAATACCAGTGCACATCAGATCGTCTGTGTTGTTTCTCACGGGCATGTCAGTCAGGGCGTGCTGGCGATACTTAAAGAGGGGGCTCTCGATAACTTCTCTCGCTATGCTCACCCCAATGCGAGTTACTCTGTTTTCGATTTTACGGACGGCAAATGCGCCGCACTCAGATGGGGGATGGCTACCCACCTCATTCAACTTCAACGGTAAACGCCCATTAAGACCCCGGGGGTCCTGTGTGCCCGAGCGGGTATTAAATGCTGATACCTTTTTCATCAGTGCCTCACGCCATGGCGTGAAGCGTCGGCTGGCCCCGCTCTCACTTACGCTTTTTTACCTGGTGGGAAAAGCGCAGATTGCTTCAAAAAAATTACCGTATTTGGTATATTGTTGTTTATTGCTTACTCACCTCTGCGGTGCCAAAAAGAACAAGATTCACCGCTACCCAGGATAAGAAAATGTTAGATTACCGCTTCCCGACAGCTTTGCAGATGGTTCTCAGCGTAGCAATGGCGGAGCAGTTGGGTGAACGTTCGACGAGCGCGATTCTGGCCTACGGCCTGGAAGCGAACCCGAGCTTTATCCGCAAACTCATGGTTCCTCTCACGCGTGACGGCATAATTGTCTCAACGCTTGGCCGCAACGGCTCTATTCATCTCGGCCGCCCGGCGGAAGAGATCACCCTGCGCGATATCTACGTCTCCGTTATCGAAGATAAAAAACTGTGGGCGTCGCGCCCTGACGTCCCCGCCCGCTGCGTGGTCAGCGCGAACGCGTGCTGGTACTTCAAATCTATCGCCGATGAAGCGGAGCAGGCTTCGCTACAGGTACTGGCACGCCACACCGTGGCAAGCGCGCTGGAAGAAGTGAAAAAAGCCGATACCAGCGGGTGCGATCCGGTGCCTGAACTTATCGCCAAATATAAAGAAGCCCATTAATTTTCCTTGAGCGCAAAAAAAACCGCCTTCACAGTGAAGGCGGTTTTTTGTTATCTGCCGCACCCTACGCCGGCGAAACGTCCTCAGCAGGTTTACCGCGCGTCACGAATTTACGCAGCGTCACGTAAAACACCGGGGTCAGGAACAGACCAAACAGCGTCACCCCCAGCATCCCGGAGAACACCGTGATCCCGGTAACGCCGCGCACTTCCGCGCCCGCGCCGTGGCCGAGGATCAGCGGGATGGTCCCGGCAATAAAGGCGATAGAGGTCATCACAATCGGACGTAAACGCAGGCGACACGCCTCCAGCGCCGCTTCCATGATCCCTTTCCCCTGAATTTCCAGCTCGCGGGCAAACTCCACGATCAGAATCGCGTTTTTACAGGCCAGCCCCATCAGCACCACCAGCCCCACCTGTACGAACACGTTGTTATCGCCGCCGGTCAGCCAGACGCCAAACAGCGCGGAGAGCATCGTCATCGGCACGATAAGAATCACCGCCAGCGGCAGCGTCCAGCTTTCATACAGCGCCGCCAGCACCAGGAACGCCAGCAGCACCGCCACCGGGAAGACGATCAGCGCCGTATTGCCCTGCGTGGCCTGCTGGAAGCTCAGATCCGTCCATTCGATATTCATCCCGTTCGGCAATATCTGGCCGGACATTTTCTCCAGCTGCGTCATCGCCTGCGAGGAAGAGAGTACGCGCGGATCGGCATCGCCAATCAAATCCGCCGCCGGATAGCCATTGTAGCGAATCACCGGATCCGGCCCGTAGGTGGTGCTGATATTCACCATACTGCCGATTGGCACCATTTCGCCCTGATTATTCCGCGTGCGCAAATTGGCAATATCCTCCACGCTTTCGCGGAACGGGCCGTCGGCCTGCGCCATCACGCGCCAGGTCCGGCCGAACTGGTTAAAATCATTGACGTAAGACGATCCCAGATAGGTTTGCAGCGTACCAAACAGATCGGTGAGCGACACGCCCTGCGCTTTCGCCTTATCACGATCGACCTGGACATCCAGCTGCGGCACGTTAGCCTGGTAGGTGGAGATCGGGAAGTGCATCCCCGGCGTCTGCATAATGGTACCGGACATCGCGTTTACCGCGCTTTGCAGCGCACCATAGCCAAGACCTGCCCGGTCCTGAATATAGAGCGAATAGCCGGAACCCTGGCCGAGCCCTAAAATCGGCGGAGGCAAAATAGAGAAGCCAAAGCCCTGCTGGATTTGCGCGATTTTCGCGTTGATCTCAGCGTTAATTTCCGCCGCCGAATGTTTACGCTGGTCGAACGGCTTCAGGCCAAAGAAGACCGTTCCGGTATTCGGCGTATTGGTGAACTGCAGCGCGTTAAGCCCCGGAAACGCGACCGCGTAATCCACGCCTTCGGTATTCATCCCGATTTCGCTCATTTTGCGGATCACCGCATCGGTGCGCGCCAGCGAAGAACCTTCCGGCATTTTCACGCCGCCGATTAAATACAGTTTATCCTGCGTCGGTATAAATCCGCCGGGTACCGCTTTAAACATGACGCCCGCCGCGCAGAGCAGCAGCACATAGACCACAAACACCGCCCCGCGTCGTCCGAGCGTTTTTCCCACCAGCCCCTGATAGCCGTTCGAGCTGCGGTGGAAAAAGCGGTTAAACGGACGAAAAATCCAGCCGAAAAGACGGTCGATAAGCCGGGTCGGGAAGTCTTTCGGCGCACCGTGCGGTTTTAGCAGCAGCGCGGCCAGCGCCGGAGAGAGCGTCAGTGAGTTGATGGCGGAGATCACCGTGGAGATGGCGATCGTCACCGCAAACTGCTTGTAGAACTGGCCGGTCACGCCCGAGAGAAACGCCATCGGCACAAACACCGCGCACAGCACCAGCGCAATGGCGATAATCGGGCCGGACACCTCACGCATCGCCTGATGCGCCGCGGCGAGCGGAGCCAGCCCTTCCTCGATATTTCGCTCGACGTTTTCCACCACCACGATGGCATCATCCACCACGATGCCGATGGCCAGCACCAGCCCGAACAAGCTCAGGGTATTCAGCGAGAAGCCCAGCAGGTAGAGAATGCTGAAGGTACCCACAACCGAAACCGGCACCGCGATCAGCGGAATAATCGACGCGCGCCAGGTTTGCAGGAACAGGATCACCACCAGCACAACCAGCACCACCGCTTCCAGCAGCGTTTGCACTACCGCGCGAATGGAATCGCGAACAAATACCGTCGGATCGTAAGGCGCCGCCCATTTCATATCCTGCGGGAAACGCTTCGACAGCTCGTCCATTTTGGCGCGCACCGCATTAGACAAATCGATGGCGTTCGCCCCCGGCGACTGGAAGATACCAATTCCGACCGCGTCTTTATTGTTCAGCTGGGAACGCAGCGCATAGCTGCCGGAGCCCATTTCGATACGCGCCACGTCGCGCAGGCGGACGACCGTACCGTCCTGCGTTGTTTTCAGGACAATATTGCCAAACTCTTCTTCGGTATGCAGGCGCCCCTGGGCGTTAATGGAGATCAGGAAGTCGCTCTCTTTCGGCAGCGGCTCGGCGCCAAGCTGCCCGGCGGAAACCTGGACGTTCTGCTCCTGCATCGCCGTGACCACATCCGACGCGGTTAACCCGCGCGCCGCCACCTTGTTGGGATCGAGCCAGACGCGCATCGCGTATTCGCCCGAGCCAAAAATCTGAATTTGGCCGACGCCGGGCAGGCGCGCCAGTTCATCCTTCACCTTCAGCGTGGCGTAGTTACGCATATACAGGGAATCATATTTACCGCCGGGCGAAAACAGATGCACCACCAGCGTCAGCGTCGGCGACTGTTTCTGGGTGGTGATCCCCAAACGCCGCACATCTTCCGGCAGACGCGCTTCGGCCTGCGATACCCGGTTTTGCACCTGAACCTGCGCCTGATCGGGATCGGTACCCGGACGGAAGGTTACGGTGGTCACCAGTACGCCGTCAGAACCGGCGACGGATTTCATGTACATCATATTTTCAACGCCGTTGATCGCCTCTTCCAGCGGCGTCGCCACGGTCTCGGCAATCACTTTCGGGTTGGCGCCCGGATACTCCGCGCGCACCTGCACGCTGGGCGGTACGACGTCAGGATATTCGCTCACCGGCAGCAGCGGGATGGCGATTAATCCGGTGATAAAAATCAGAATCGACAGAACGGCGGCAAAAATCGGCCTGTCGATGAAAAAACGGGAAAAGTCCATGGGTTGGATTCTCAGGTCAAGGGATCAGTGGAGGGCGGTGCTGGCGGTCATGGCCACGGTTTTCGCGTTAACCGGCATGCCCGGCATAAACACTTTCTGTAGACCATCGACAATGACTCTGTCGCCCGGCTTCAGCCCCTGCTGCACGATGCGCAAACCGTCGGCCAGACGGCCCGGCGTAATATCACGGCGCTGCGCTTTACCCTCTTTATCAACGACATAAACATATTTGCGATCCTGATCGGTCAACACCGCTTTATCATCGATAAGCGTGGCGTTGAATTCCGCGCTGCCAGGCAGGCGGACGCGGGCAAAGAGACCCGGCGTGAACTGACGCTGCGCGTTATCCAGCAGCGCGCGCATCCGGATGGTGCCGGTGCTCGGCGTTAACTGATTATCCAGAAAATCCACTTTGCCCTGATGGGGGTAGCCCTCTTCGCCAACCAGGCCAATCTCCACCGGCAGCGCCAGGTGATTGCTGGACGCGCCCTGCCCGCTGCGGGCGAGATTTTGATAATGGAGGTAGGTCGACTCGTCCACGTCAAAGTAGACGTAAACCGTCTTCTGCGACACCAGCGTGGTGAGCACGCTGGCGCTGTCGCCGGCGGTGACGAGGTTACCGCTGGTGATCAATGCCCGGCTGGCGCGGCCATCGATAGGCGCGGTCACTTTGGTGAAGTCCAGGTTAAGCTGCGCGGCGTCGACTGCCGCCTGCGCGGCGCGAATGTCGGCCTGCGCCTGAGTGGCCGCGGCGCGGCGCTGCTCCCACTCTTCGCGGGAGACCAGGTTGGTATTGACTAATTTATCGGTACGGTTAGCCTCGCTTCGCGCCAGGCTGGCCTGCGTTTTGGCTCGCGCCAGCGTCGCCTGCGCCTGTTCCAGCGCGGCGCGATAGGTTCTGTCATCGATAGTGAACAGCACCTCCCCCTTTTTCACCTCCTGGCCGTCGGTGTAATTCACTTTGTCAATGTAGCCGGAGACGCGGGGTCGCAGCTGGACGCTTTCCACCGCTTCAATCCGACCGTTAAAGCTGTCCCACTGACTAATGGATTTGACGACCACATCAGCGGCGCTGACGGCGGGCGCCTGCGGCGCGGCGTTTTGCGCGACGCCCTCATCGCATCCAACGAGGAGCGCCGAGAGCAGCATCACGCCCGGCACAGTCAGATGAAAGTTACCCCAGTATTTTTGCAGGCTCATTATTTTTATTCCGGTATTGGTAGCCGCCGGGCAAGACGCAGCGGAAGACACCGCGCCACTTCCTTTGTCCGGGCTGGCTTAAGGCCATTTGTGTCGTTCATCGCCACAAAACTGTAACAGTTGCGAATACACTATCGCGGCGATTGTAGGAAGGCGCTAAATTTAGTGCAAGAATAATTGTTGCACTTTATGTGCTATTCCTGGCGCCTAAAAATGGCGCGTTTCCGACATGGATTTAAATGCAACAATAAAACTTGCAATTAGTGCAAAAACGGGCCACCTTTAAATGCAACAGATAAAGATGCTTTTTTAGACGCTGCGTAGAGGTACATCAGATGAACACTGGCGCATTCATTCACGATTTACTCGACTGGATCGACAACAATCTTGATAGCCGTCTGGACATTGGCACCGTCGCCAGGCGAGCCGGCTATTCGAAATGGCATCTGCAGCGGCTATTTAAGGAGCATACCGGTTATCCTCTCGCCGAGTATATTCGCGCGCAAAAGCTACAAAAATCGGTCGAGCGCTTAGCCCACAGCGACGAACCGATTTTGAACGTGGCGATCGCCCTGGGCTTTGACTCCCAGCAGTCCTTCAACCGCAGCTTCAAGCGTCAGTTCGGCCAGGCCCCCGGCGCATGGCGCCGCAGCATCGGCAACCCGGATACGACTGGATTAAGCCAGCCGACCCCGCCCTTCTCTGACTAAATTTTGCGCTCGCCGCGACGCTGTGGCCGCGGCGGATATTAAGCGCCTCACTCCGCATCCAGCCTGCGCGCCGCTCAGGGATCTGCCGTTCTTCGACCGGCAAAGTAGTGCGCGGGCGTGCTCCCCATCGTTTTTCTGAACATGGTGATAAACGCGTTGACCGACTCATACCCCAGATTAGCCGCCACGTTTTGCACCGATACCCCGCTTGCCAGCTCCCGCAGGGCAATAATCAAATGCAGCTGCTGACGCCATCGCCCGAAGGTCAGGCCGGTTTCGCGCAGCATCAGGCGCGCTAATGAGCGCTCGCTGAGCGCCAGCCGTTTCGCCCAAACTTTAAAGGTGCTGCGATCCTCCGGGTGGCTGACCAGCGCATCCGCCATGGCGCGGATCTTAGGATGCGCCGAAACCGGCAGGCTCAGTTTCTGCTGCGGCATGGTGGCCAGCTCATCGAGCGTCACTCTGGTCAGCCTGCCGACATGGCTCTCCGCGGCGTAATCGACGTCCGCATTCGTTAAGCGGTCAACTAACGCTTTAATCAGCGGCGAAATCGCCAGCGTGCAGCATTTATCCGGCAGCGCGGCGGCGCCGGGTTCAATAAACAAATAGTTGAGATGCGCATTCCAGGTCGCTTTGGCGCTGTGCGGGATCCCGCCGGGGATCCACACCGCGCAGTCTGGCGGCACTATCCAGATATCGTTTTCCGCACGACAAATCACCGCCCCATAGAGGGCAACGATCAGTTGTCCCTTGCGGTGGGTATGAACCGGCACTTCTGCCGCGTAATCAACGAAATCAATATGCCGCGCGACGGCAGGGCTCGGCGTGCTATCGGGATCAAACAGGGTATGGGCAAGTCTGGATGGCATCTCATTGGCAACATTTAGGTATTTTTTGACAGAATAGAGTATTTAAGGAGACGCGCAAAGCGGGAATAATTCCCGGCATGAGCACATTAACTTCCCATCACAGCCGTTTTTTACACGCGATAAGCCGTTGGTCAGGCCGCATAGCCTCTCCCTCGCTGCTGAGCGACGCCCATGCCCTGCTCTATTCCGTCAGGAGTTTTGCCGCCGCGATGCTCGCCTATTACGTTGCCCTGGCGATTGGCCTTGAACGGCCCTCATGGGCCATCATCACCGTCTACATCGTGTCGCAAACCTCGGTGGGCGCGTCCCTGAGCAGAAGCCTTTATCGCCTGGCCGGTACCGTGGCCGGCGCGGGGGCCACGGTATTGATTGTGCCGACGTTTGTGAATACGCCAATTCTCTGTAGCGTGATTCTGGCAGGCTGGATCGCCTTCTGCCTCTATTTATCCCTGCTTGAACGCACGCCCCGCGCCTATGCCTTTGTGCTGGCCGGTTATACCGCAAGCCTGATTGGTTTTCCCGCCGTCGCCGATCCCGGCACGGTGTTTAACATCGCCCTCATCCGGGTACAGGAAATCGCTATCGGTATCGTCTGCGCCGCGCTGATTCACCGCTACATTTTACCTGCCCGGATATCAGGGCTGTTCAACAGCAAATTAGCCCAGACGCTGCACGCCGCGCGCCAGCGGATTGCCGACACCCTGGCAGGCAAGGCCGACGCGCAGTCAGAGCCGCTGCATCTGGCGCTGGCGCTACAGTTTCTGCAGGGCATCAGCCACCATATCCCGTATGATTTTGCCCTTTCGGTTCCGGCCCGCCAGGCCAGGAAAGCGCTCCATGACAGGCTGGCGCGGTTGGTGATTGTCAACGGCGAAGTACGCGATCGTTTGCAGACCATCGCCGGGATGCCCGCCGCGATGCAGACTCTACTGAATGACGTGCAGGCCTGGCTGACCTGCGACGATACCGGCCAACGCAAAAACGCCGCAGAAGCGCTGCAACAGCGCAGCGCGCAGTTAGCGCAGCGGCTCGCGGCGCAGGCGCTGACCTTTGAAGATGCGCTGCGGGTAAATTTCTTACGCTACATCGCTGAGTTGATTACCCTCCTGCAGCAGTGTGAGCGGCTTTCGGAGGCCATTCATCACGCCAGACCTGCGCCAGCGCAGGTGGAAGATCGTGCGGCGACAGGATACGTTTTCCATCGCGATCCCCTGAGCGCCGCCCGCACGGCGCTGGGCGCTTTTGTCATCATTCTGAGCGGCTGTCTGCTATGGATTTACTCTGCCTGGCCCGATGGCGGCACGGCGGTGTCGATTCTCGGGGTTTGCTGCACGCTGTTTGGCAGTTTCGACACGCCGGCCCCGCATATTGTGAAATATATTATCGGCTCTGTCTGGGGCGTAGTGATAAGCCTTATCTATAGCTTCGCCCTGCTTCCTCCGCTCAGCGATTTCCCCGTGCTGGTGGCGGTGCTTGCCCCGGTCTATCTGCTTGCCGGCTCGCTGCAGGCGCGGCCCCCCACGACCTTTATGGCCATGGGGATCACCCTGACGCTGCCGGTACTGTGCGAGCTGGGCGCGCGCTACAGCGGCGACTTCGCCGACGCGGCCAACACCGCGATCGCCCTGTTTTTCGCGACCGGCTTTGCGGTTATCGGCATGAGTCTGCTGCAAACCGTACAGGCGGACGCGGCGATAAAGCGTCTGCTGAAACTGTGCCAACGCGATATTCGCCGCAGCGTGAGCGGCGTATTTAAAGGCGATGAAACGCACTGGACCAATCTGATGATCGACCGGGCCGCCCTGCTGCTGCCACGCTTGCCGCGCAGCGGGCAGTCCTCCGCCCGGGCGCTCGATCGCCTGGTGCACTTTCTGCGCATAGGCCTCTGCGTTATGCGCCTGCGCCGTTGCGAAACGCCCGCCGGCAGCGATATCCACGAGGTGCTTTCTCGTCTTACCCACACAACGGAGACCGAAGCCTTACGCGAGCGCATTGCCGCCATGGCGAACCGCTGCTTGCCCGCGAGGGAGGAAAAATCATGCCAGTTTGTCGACCGACTGGTCGATCTGCACTGCGCGTTACGGACGCAGAACGAGGAACCCACCCATGATAAATGACATCAATATCGGGGGCGTTTTTATCCCCGGACTGCTGCTGACCGCGCTCATTGCCCTGGTCTGTACGCTGTTACTCGTACCGCTTTTCTCCTGCAGCAGGCTTTACCGCCGCTTGCCCTTACGCCCGCTGCTTGATGTTTCAACCTATATCGTGACCTTTTTCCTGCTTTTGCAGGGCCTGACCACACTGGGGTTATTCGCATGAAATCTTTTTTCTCTTTGCTGGGCCGTTACGCGCTGACGTTAATCGCAGTAGCGGTAGCGGCCTGCGTGGCGTTTATTTTCTGGAAACAGTATGCGCAGACGCCCTGGACGCGCGATGGCCGGGTTCGGGCAGATGTGGTGCAGATTGCGCCGGATGTTTCCGGGCCGGTGAGCAGCGTGGCGGTGCGGGATAATCAGTGGGTTAACCGCGGCGATGTGCTTTATGCCATCGACCCGCGCTGGCTGAAGCTGGCGGTGCTCAGCGCGCAGGCCGACGTCGAAGCAAAACGTCATGAAATGCTGATGCGCCAGGATGCCGCCCGGCGACGCGCGCTCATCAAAGGGGTCATTTCCGGCGAGGATATCCAGCAAACAGGCAGCGCAGCGCGCGTCGCGGCGGCCAATTATCAGGGGGCGCTGGCTGCGCTGGAACTGGCGCAGCTGAACTTATCCCATGCAACGGTGCGCGCCCCCGTTACCGGCTACGTGACGCATCTTCGGCTCCGCCCCGGCGACTACGCCGCGGCGGGAGAAACAAAGGTCGCCGTGGTCGATGCGCACAGTTTCTGGGTGGTGGGCTATTTTGAAGAGACTAAGCTGCGTCATATTCGCATCGGGAGTACCGCACACATTTCGCTGATGGGGTTTGACCCGCTCATCACCGGGCACGTGGAGAGTATCGGCCGGGGGATCGATGATAGCAATGACGAGACCGGCGGGCTGGGGCTGCCGGATGTCAATCCCACCTTCAGCTGGGTGCGACTTGCGCAGCGAGTCCCCGTTCGTATTCAGCTAGATAAGATACCGGAAGGGATTGAACTGGTGGCGGGGCTATCCGCCAGCGTTTCCATCCTGCCTGAAAGCCCTGACGGCGGGCGTAGCGGAGGATCGGGCTACGTGGCTCAGGCTATCCACCCATAGTGGACCCGAGACTCAATGAGGAAACGACGCTTCCTGCAAAAATATCTGGCCCGAATACACCGAACTCGATATTCTGTAATGCTTTGTATTTTTTGTGAACAGGAAAAAGTATGCTTAGTACGTTACCCGATTTACACAGAAGTTTTGCAGAGCAACTCAAGCTTAACGTTCAGTCTGACGCCCGGATTCACTCCCTGCTCGGGGGCGGATCGCTTATTCATGGCGGATTTGATCAATACTCCGATTTGGATTTTGTCGTTGTGGTAGACCCTCTCTACTATGATGAAATCATGGCGCAGCGTGTGGCGTTCGCCGGAACAGCAGGCAACCTGCTGCATGCGTTCACCGGGGAACATGTCGGAGAGCCTCGCCTGCTGATATGCCTGTATGGCCCTGAACTCCTCCATGTCGATCTGAAATTTGTCACCCTGGACATGCTCACTCAACGCGTTGAGGAGCCGGTAGTGTTATTTTCTCGCGATCGCCATGCCCTGGAGCGACATCTGGCACAATTTCGTGCCCAGTGGCCTGACATGACGCCGGAGTGGTTTGAGTCCCGAGCCTGGATCTGGCTTCATTATGCGGTGGTTAAACTGGGAAGGGGCGAACTTTTCGAAGCGATGGGTATGCTGTCATTCTTCCGGGAGCAAGTGCTGGGACCGATGCTGTACCGCCGCGCCAATCTACCGCAGCGTGGGGTTCGCCGCATTGAATGCCACAATATCGATCCTGAGGGCCTGCTGACCTCCACGCTGGCCACGCACGATCGTGACTCCGTCAGCATCTCCATCAGCAAGGCGGTTGACGCTTATATCAATCTCCGCGCTGATGCGCTGCCTGAAAATATCGCGGACGATGCGGCACGACGGGCGCTCCTTGCCATGCTGAAAGCGTATTCTGAACGGGTTTAAACGATACTTCCGGCCGCTTACAGGGCCGGAATGTAAAACTATCGTGGAAGATGCCGCCAATACTCAAATCCCAGGACAAACACCGCTATCCGGGAAACCACTCGCGACCAATGGAACTCTCGTCAGAGAGTCTGATACAAATCATTGAAGACCGGCTCATCGTTCAAAGCAGCCCATCAAATTCTGAGCGCTAAAATTTTACTTGATGTGCAATATTTCCCTTTTTTCAGGCGGCCCCTCATGAGTCTGTAAACCCCAGGGGGGGTCATCTGAATGGATAAATAGAGTATCCAGGCATTGCGGGCGCGTGATAAATTGCTGCCTGTTGATGCAGCTATGATATATCAGGCCGGCGACAGCATCGTCATGTCCTTACCGCGATCACAACTGGGCGGGCATTTATTCATATGAGAAAGCCACACTCGGGGAGGGTCGCAATAATGGCTGATTCAGGACACGATAAACCTGCTGCGTTGTCATTAAATATCGGCAATAAAATAAGACGACTGCGGCAGTCACGGGGGATTTCGTTAAACGACCTGTCTAAATTGTCAGGGGTTTCAAAGGGGGCATTATCCAAACTGGAGTCAGGATTTTCCAGCCCCCGTGTCGATACGTTGGACGCTATCGCCACTGCATTACGTTTACCGGTTGGCGATTTACTGAGCGGCGGCAGCAGGATATATCCCTGTTTTGATAAGCATCGTCCCGCGCCGGGCGAATATTCACAAATGATGAAATTCCGCATCGGCCCCGGCAATACCTCCGAGATATGGTTGCTGCAAATGGAGCCGCAGGTCACCATCCACAGTCCCGGGCATTCAGACGGGTCGCATGAACATATTCTGGTTCACAGCGGTACCCTGCATCTGCGCTTTAGTCAGTACGAAGTCATCACATTAGAACCCGGGGATTTTTACGCTTTCTCCGCGCAGGTTGCGCACACATACAGCTCAAGAGAGACGGCGATTAGCGCAACGGTGGTGATGACTCACCTCGAGCCAGGTTAACTCCTCTACGCGATTATCTGGCCAGGAGCCCTCTGATAAAATGCCGAAGAGCGAGCATGTGTTCACTTAAAGAAACAAAAACGCTCTCCTGAATGCCAGGCGGAAAATTCTTTTATAAATAAAATGAAGTAAATTCAGCCGATTGATTTTGTATTGATAAATTATTGCGCCCGTAACCGGGAAACCCATTGTTCTGCATGCGGGCTGACTGTATTGTTATTTCGAACAACAGCACCGGCTTCCCTACGCTGTATTTTCCGCAATGCGAAGCAGTTGTTAGCGCCAGAAAGCTGGCCATGTTACGGCCAATTTATCTTTGGTCCGCCGGAGTTTTTTTAGCAATGAATATCAACCTTCCGGTAGCGCACCGCGCTACCATTGTCGGTTCTTTTACTATGCCAAATAAATCCATCTGGATTATATATGTGACGGAGAAGATGAGTGCATAAAGTTAATTTAAAAGAAAGTTTTGCTCTGTTCAGCGAATGCTGGAGCCCCAAAATTGTCGGCGAAATTAATAACGAGTATGTCAAACTGGCTAAGTTAGCCGGAAAGTTTGACTGGCATCATCATGAGCATGAGGACGAGCTTTTTCTTGTTATCAGCGGCCGCTTGCGAATGGGGTTAAGAACGGGCGATATCGTGCTTGAAGCGGGTGAGTTTATCATTGTGCCGAAAGGAACCGAGCATTGTCCTGAAGCGTTAACTGAAGAGTGCTGCGTCGTTTTACTTGAGCCAAAAACGACGCTGAATACGGGCAATATCGTCAATGAACGTACTGTACATGAGCTGGATAGACTATAGTCGCGCCTCCTGACGTCTCAGAACGTTCTGAACGGAGAGATTTCCTTCCCCGTCAGGTTTGGCGGGGCGTGAGAATCTGTTTTATCAGGAGTCAGTCACCATTACTCCCCTACCGCCGCGAGTTTCGGCGGCGGCAATCATTGCTGGCTGAACTGACTTCATTATTTGCTAACCTTCATTTATTACTTATTCATTAACTATCAGGGACAGAAAAGATCATAGAGCGGCTTTTCCCTATAACCTCAAATAAAAATCGATTCCACTATATTAACTGAACGAAGCACGGCTCTTGCTGCCAGATATTTACCATGACAAGGCGCGGTAAACCAGCGTCCGCTCCCCGCTCATTGCAAACCCTGGCTTTGTTCAGTCTGGCTGTTGTGTGCCAGAAGCGGGTGTCTTAAGCCTGTTCTTGCCTTTAAATACAAATGCCGCAGGTCAACAGGTTATAATTTTTTAGCTGTGAAAGAGATAAAAATCGCTGATGCCAGATGAAAGATTTTAATAATGATGGAATCGGATGTTGTTCGTAATGACCTTTAATTTGGAATGAGATATAACGTGCTCCGAAGAAAATTAACATTCTCATAACGTAATCAGGATTAAGCAAATGAAGCAGGTTGGCATTGTTGGTTGGCGAGGAATGGTCGGTTCTGTTTTGCTACAGCGAATGATCGAAGAGAACGACTTCGACAATATATCAGCGCATTTTTTCAGCACCTCCAGTGCAGGAGCCGCCGGTCCTGTCATTGATGGCGTCAGCTACACACTTAAAGATGCTAATTCCGTAAGTGCGCTGGCCGAAATGGACATCATCATCACCTGCCAGGGCGGGGATTATACCAAAGCAATATACCCTGCTTTGCTTAACCATGACTGGGAAGGCTACTGGATTGACGCGGCCTCAGCGCTGCGGATGGATGAGAAAGCCTGCATTATTCTCGACCCCGTCAACCGCAACAATATCGATCGTGCAATTAAAGAAGGTATTAAACTTTTTGTCGGCGGCAACTGTTCCATTACGCTGAGTCTTATGGGGCTGGCTGGGTTGATAAAGGCTGACTTGATCGAATGGATGAGTGTGATGACCTACCAGTCCGCATCGGGTGCTGGTGCACAGTATGTACGGGAACTCATTGCGCAAAGTGCTTACATAAGCCGCCATTTATCTCCGGATGAGCTGGCATCCTCAGGTTCAGTGCTTCCGTTAGTTAATAAGGTCAGTGAATTGATTAACAGCGCTGATATGCCGACCCAGAACTTCGGTGCACCTTTGATGGGCAGCATCATTCCCTGGATTGACAGCGATTTAGGCGATGGCAATAGCCGTGAAGAATGGAAAGGTGAGGCGGAAACCAACAAAATTTTAGGCCTTTCTCCCGGTACGATCCCGGTAAACGGCTTATGCATACGCGTCGGCGTGATCCGCTGCCACAGCGCTGCTATAACCCTTAAGCTCAAACGTGAAGTCAACGAAGAGGAATTTGCCGAATTAGTGATGAATTCCCACCCCTGGGTTAACTATGTGCCCAATAACAAGGAAGAGAGTGTCAGTACCCTGACACCGGCCTGTATCAGCGGTTCGCTTAAGGTGGGTATTGGTCGTTACAAGAAAATGTCGCTAAACAATGAACCGATCTACTCGGTCCTGACGGTCGGCGATCAGCTATTGTGGGGAGCAGCGGAACCATTGCGCCGCATGTTGAATATTTTGGCTGGAAAAGCTTGAATCATATTATGTGGACAAAACACCTCCCCCTAAACTCAACGGCATAAATATAAGCTGTATACGGAGCACTTGATGGTCACCACACATGTTTTTATCGCCCGACAGGATGGCGATATCGACTGGCTGTTGCAGCGCGATGACCCAACAGAAGATCATGGCTATGCCGCATTCATCGCGGACAAAGATTGGATCGTTATGGGCCGGGGGAGCTATGAGAAAGCGCTGACTTTTGACCAATGGCCTTACGATCGACCCGTGCTGGTTCTCTCCCGACAGCTAACCGATACCGCCATTCCCGAGGCGCTGAAGGGCAAAGTGCAGCTCTCAAGCCGCACGCCGGGGGAAGTGCTTGCTGACCTGGCGGCGCAAAACGCGCATCGCGTCTATCTGGATGGCGGGCAGGTAATACAGTCGTTCCTGCGTGAAGGTCTGGTCGCCGATATCGTTATCACGACCGTTCCTGTCCTGCTCGGTTCGGGAAAACCATTGTTCGGATCCCTGACCAGGGATATCGATTTGACGCTGTTATCAAGCCGCAGCTTCCCTTCGGGACTGGTGCAGTCGCACTATCGGCTGACGTCATAAACGGCATATAAACCTGACGGCGGCCTACGCTAAAGCAACAGTACCGCCCTGCCAGCGGTACTGAATGTTACTGATATAATCACAAAATAGATAAAAGAGGTGACGCATGGGTACTGACAAAATAGCTACGCTGTTTAGATACAAACGCTGGATAGATATTGAAACGCTACAAGCGATTAAAAAAATTGATGCGTCTGCGAATGCAGAAAAACGCCATCTGACGCTCAGATTAATGAATCACATACATGTGGTTGATATGATCTTCCGCGCTAACATTACCGGCCAGAAGCACTCCTACACCGCACTGAACACGCCAGAGACGCCCTCTGCAGATGAACTTCTGAGAACAATGACTGAATGTACAGACTGGTATATTCAATACGTCAATGCTATGTCCCCCGTTGACCTTGCTGAAACCATTAAATTCCAGTTTGTCGATGGCGGACCGGGTGAGATGAAGGCGGTTGATATGCTCAATCATGTGCTGTTTCACGGAACATATCATCGCGGCGCTGTAGGTTGGCTACTTTCAGAAAGTGGTGTAACCCCACCCAAGGACGTACTGACCGTCTTTCTAAGAGATCATAACCACGAGTAACCGAGTCATATCAATTTCCCCCCTTAGCCCTTAAAGCAAAAAATTAAGGAGCTTCAATCCCCTCAGTCAGTGAGTGAAAACCTTTCGCCGCAAGATGGGCGGGTCTTCGCCCGCCCTGCCGCCGCTACCGCGGCCAGACCTGCGGAAACTCATCGGCGACAAGCGGCTCTCCGTCGCGAAGCTTAAGCCCCGGAAACGGCGGCGACGTCACGCCGCCGCGGTCCGCGAATGTCGCATCATCCCCTACCCAACGGGCGGAAAATACCCGCCGCGCGCGGGCGGTTGAATTGCCCTTTGCCCCATGCAGCGTGCGGAAATGAAAAGCGACCGCATCGCCCGGCTCCAGCGCCCAGCTGACGATATCGTAATCCTCCTGATGGGCATCAATGTCCGGCAGCTCTTTAAAGCGCGAATGGGAATAGAGCTTTGAACCGTTAAACCGCGTTGGGCTGAACTCATCGTCCCAGCGATGGGAACCGCGAATGCAGCGCAGCGAAATCGCCTCCGCTACCGGATCGAGCGGGATCCACAGGCTGACATTCTGCCGCCCCTCCACGCAGTAATAGGGCTGATCGTGGTGCCATGGCGTTACCGTACTGCCGCCGGGCTGTTTCACCAGCGTGTGCTCGTGGAAAAACTTCGCCGTCTGCGACCCCATCAGCGCCGCGGCGATCTCCGCCGCCGGCGACTGAAAAACAAAATCGCGAAATTCCGGGATTCGTTGCCAGTTGCAATAGTCCTGAAAAAACGGCGCCGAGCCGTCCTCGGGGATCACCGTTCGCGCGTGACCGTACTCGCTGGGGTTCGCCATCAGCGCGGCGACGCCGCGCGACAGGCTCTCGATCCACGGCGTGAACACGCCTTTAAGTAGCACGACGCCGTCGGCCTGCCAGCGGTCGACGGTCTGTTGATCAATAAGCGGGGAGTTCGGGTTTTGCATAGTCGCCATCCTGTGTTGATAAATCAGCGAAGAGAATCGGAGGGATCGGCGCGCATCCAGGCGCAAAGGTTTTCCAGCATCGCCATACAGCGTTCGGTCTGGGGGATACTGATATATTCGTCCGCCTTGTGGCCCTGCGCCATGCTGCCCGGCCCGCAGATCAGCGTCGCGACGCCCGCCTCATCGAACAGGCCGCCTTCGGTGCCGGAGGCGACGGTGGTGAAATCGTCGCTGCCGCACCACTGCGCCAGCCAGCGGGCGAACTCTGACTGCGGGTCGCTCAGCAGCCCCGGATAGTGGCTCAGCGTCTGGAAATGAATATCGCTGCGCTGCGCCACCTTGCGCATCGCCGGAAGCAGCTGCTCGCGGGCATAATCGCCCAGGGCGTCGGTCACGGCCTGCGGGCGCGTGCCGGGTAAATAGCGAATTTCAAAGTCGAACCAGCAGGATTGCGGAACGATATTCAGCGCCGCGCCGCCGTGAATCGTCCCCACCTGCAGCGTGCCCGAGGGCGGCGAAAACCGGCTATCCTGCTGCTGCGCAACGCTTTCACCCAGCGCGTCCAGCCGGGAAATCAGCCTGGCCGCGTAGCTGATCGCGTTAACTCCTTCCGGGGCGTAGGCCGAGTGGCAGGCGTGCCCTTCCACGCGGCAGCGCACCGCCTCGCCCTTACTGGGCGATTGCGCCCCCTTCCCCGGGGCCGCCACCGGCGAGCTTGCCTTTATGGCCGTAGACCGGGCGCATGTCGGTCGGCTCGCCGATAATGCACAGCGCCGGTTTCCCGGCGGAGGCGCGGAGAAAATCCACCAGACTGCGCACGCCCAGGCAGCCAACCTCCTCATCATAAGAGAACCCCAGGTGCAGCGGCATCCGCAGCGGCGCGGCAAGAAACGCCTCCAGCGACGCCAGCACGCAGGCGATAAACCCTTTCATATCCGCGCTGCCGCGACCGTAGTAGCGCCCGTCGCGTTCGGTAAGGGCGAACGGCGGCACCGTCCACGCCTGACCATCCACCGGCACCACGTCGGTATGGCCGGAGAGCATCACCCCGCCGGGGCCGGTTGGCCCAAGGCGGGCATAGAGGTTTGCCTTGCGCCCTTCGTCGTCATAAAACAGCTGCGACGTCACGCCGCGCGCGCGCAGAAAGTCGCCGATCCAGGCAATCAGCGCCAGATTCGACTCGCGGCTGGTGGTATCAAACGCCAGCAGCGCGCCGAGGATCTCACGCACGCGGTTATTCATCGCCCGGCACCCCGTAGGTCGGCGCTTCGCGCGGGTCAAGCGCGCGGGTGATATACGCTTCCATCTGCGGCTCGTAGGCCAGCCACAGCGCTTCCAGCGCCGCTACCGGGCGTTCTTCCGCCCAGTCGACGCGTAAATCCACCACTGGCCAGGCGTAATCCTCCACGACTTTAAGCGCCGCCGAGTGCTCCGGCCCGGCTTCGCCGCCCGCATCGATACCCGCCTGCAGAGCCGCAATCAGGCGGCTGGCCAGTTCGCCGCTGGCGGCTTCGAACGCCGCCGTCATGGCGGGAAACCCCTCCGGGGTTGCCCGCGGGCGTTGG
>OBYW01000228.1_pt1 | contig 40488 bp, 48 predicted proteins | sample 1476841 | NCBI WGS metagenome assembly OBYW01 (sample SAMEA2580222, study PRJEB22360) | human gut metagenome | biome: human gut; feature: human-associated habitat; material: faeces | place: Denmark | collected 2008/2010
ACACTTTGATGTTGAAAGTTTATGCAAAAATATAACGATTAAATAATATACAATGGAGAGTCTGCTGATAGAGAAACTTTCCAAGCAGAACGAAGTCAAGGAGAACACGCACGTCCCCATGACCGTGCAGGAGGCTTGTGCTTATCTCAAAATGCCGCTATCAACCTTTTATTACAAGGTTAAAAAGGACGATATTCCTGTCATAAAACAAGGCAAGCACCTCTATATCTATCGTGATGAGCTGGATAAATGGTTGGAGTCATCCCGTAAAACTTCAATTCCGCAGAGTTTCGAGGAAGAGAATGATGCATTACTCGCTTCCCATCGCCGTAAACCAAACCCTAAAAATTGGTAGGCCATGGAGAAGACGAACAATAACATTCCGACAGCCGAGGAATTAGCTATTTGCATAAAGGAGTCTGCCATAAGCGTGAACAGCACATACGAACAGTCGCCAGTAGTACTGATGGTGGATGATGCCGTTATCGGAACATTGGGCAATTTCAGTGCTTCCATCGGAAAAGCCAAAAGTAAGAAAACTTTCAATGTTTCAGCTATTGCCGCTTCTGCATTGGTCAATGGTACCGTTTTACATTATCGTGCTTCCTTTCCAAAAAGCAAACAACAAATTCTGTATATTGACACGGAACAGGGACAGAATCATTGCCAAAATGTATTGAAGCGGATTCAACTTTTGGCAGATTTACCCGATGATAAGGATGTGGACAATCTGACTATGCTGACTTTGCGCAAATACTCTCCCGAGATGAGACTTGCAATAGTCGAACAAGCCATTGACACAATTCCAAATTTGGGATTAGTCATTATAGATGGCATAAGGGATTTTGTGTATGACATCAATTCTCCGAATGAAGCCACCAATATTATATCCAAATTCATGCAGTGGACTGACGACCGTCAGATTCATATCCACACCATCCTGCATCAGAACAAGAATGACGAACATGCCCGTGGACATATCGGCACGGAACTCAACAACAAAGCGGAAACCATCATGCAAGTGGAAGTGGATAAAGACGACAAAAACGTCAGCATTGTCGAAGCTATTCATATTCGAGACCGCGAGTTTGAACCTTTCGCATTCCGTATAAACGAAAAGGCTTTGCCTGAACTGGTAGAATCCTATATGTCCAAAGAGAAGAAGCTCGGACGACCAAGCAAAGAACCTTTTGATCCGCACAAGGAAATTCCGGCGAGTGTACATCGTGCGGCTTTGGATGCCATTTTTGACGATGGCAATATTACCAGTTACGACAACTATTTGGAGCGGCTGAAAGAAAGCTACGGGTTACAGGGCGTAAAACTCGGCCACAACAAGGCTGTCAAAGTAGCCACCTTTCTTGGCAACAAACGGATGGTGATAAAAGAAGGGAAAGAATACCAATTCAATCCTGATTACCATTATTGAGTCAACTTTACTTTATTGCAAGGGCATATATAGAGGAATAAAGCAAAGTGGTTAAGGATTGCAGTGTGCAGTATTCATTCCCTACACTTCATAGTAGGAAATGTCAAATCCTAGTTTCAATCCATTTGCCGATTTGTACATCCATACGGCTTGCCGTAAAGCATCAACAGGTATCTGTTGCAAGATATGCCAAGGTATAACCTCACTGCGTTAGATTGTACATTGGCACTCTTGCCAGCTCAGACACTTCGCTAGTGCGGTACTCGCAAGCTCGCACCTATTCATTCACTTTTATAACGATTAATATGAAACAAAATATTGATAAACAAACACAATCCCCTGACAAGAATAAGGCAACAAGAACCGTCTTTATCGGAGCGAAAGTAACTCCCGGTCAGAAAGAGTATATAAAGTCACAGGCTGGACTATGCGGTATGACAGTAAGCGATTACTTGCTTGCCTGTGCATACAACTACCAGCCCAAACCGAGGCTTACGAAAGAAGAAACAGACCTGTTGCAGAATCTGGACAACTGTCGGTCAGACCTTGTAAAATACACCTCTGCACTTCACGGAATGTCCACAAAGCAACGAATGATATTGTTCAATCAGGTGCCGTTCATGGTAGGCTGGCTCAAAGAACTTGGCAATATCGCTGAAAGCGTCTGCCAATTTCTGAATGCCGTAAAAGAGCGAAATAAGATTCCGGCTAACGATAAATCTGAAAAAGTATGATAGCAAAGGCTAAAGCAATATCACATGGTATAAACGCCATCCGTTATATTACCGGCGAATCACAGAACAAAAAACATCCGGAGAAAATCTATCGGATATTGGACAATCTGATACCGTCGCAACCGGACACTATGGGGATATGGAACTCCATGCAACTGACTTTATCACGCTTCAAACCCGTCAAGAACTCAGTGATCAGAATCGAGCTAAGCCCCTCTGCCGAACACACCCATTTCTTCGACATCGAAGATTGGCAAAGGCTCTGGCAGGATTTCGCTGCGGAGTTTGACAAACAAGTGTTTACCGGTAAGGACGGAAAAGTCCGCTCCTGCCAGACCAATCTGGCTAACAGCAAATACACAGTTTGGCTGCATAAGGAATCAGAAGGTGGAGTTCCACATCTCCACGCTGCTGTCTGCCGTATGGATGAAGATGGTAATATCAATAATGACCATAACATTCATCTTCGTGCTCAACGTGCTGCCGAGCGAGTGGCAAAGAAACGGGGCTGGACAACAGCGGTACAAATCAGATATGTCAACCTTCCGAAAGTGAATCGTGATTGCATGGATGTACTGAAATCAATGCCTAAATGGTCTTGGGAAGGGTATAAAAATGCCCTTATACGGAAAGGCTATACTGTACATGAAAGAAAAGATGGGAATGATGTTCTTCGTGGTTATGCACTCGTGAATGGGAACACCAAATATAAAGCTTCCGAATTAGGTATTGCCCGAAATTTAATGATTTCAAAACTCCCTAAAACATGGGACAAGTTGCATCATAAACCACAAGTTACCACTTTTAGCAATCAGTCTAAAGAAACGCAAACGGAGCAGAACCTCAAATCGTCAGCATCCACAGAGCATACCAGATATAGCACTTATCATCCCGATACTATTCCCTATACGCTTAACCATGACGATAAGGAACATCGGTTCTATATTCCGGAAAAAGTTCTTGACTGTTTCAACGATGAGTTTGACTACAGAGATACTGAAAACTGTCAGGAACTTACAGATATGGCAGTTGCAATTTTTGTCGGACTGCTTGAAACACCTAATATTGCCACCGGAGGCTGTAGTGGAGGTTCTCAAAGCGATTTGCCGTGGAGAGATAAAGACGAAGACGATTTGCAATGGGCACGCAGATGTACTCGTGCAGTAGTTCGTCTGTTGGGAAAGAAACCTAAAACCAGTCTAAAACGATAGTTATATGAAAAAGAAATTTGATTTCACCGCAGAAATGGCTAAAGCGGAAGCCATAAAATCCACTCCAAAGAATGAACGTTTAGAGGAAGAAAACCACCTACTCGATAACAATGTGCAAGAACTTGCCAAGCTGAATGACAACGTGTTCAAATTGAGAACGGCAGTTGAAAATTTGTCGGGCTCTATACGAGAGTGTAAACCTATCATTTCTGAAGAAATGCAGAAGCTGGCAGTAGAATTTGGTACAAGGCTTCTATGTGATTTTCTCAGTCAAATTGAGAGCAAATGTAAAGAAGCCGAGCGAAGAATGAAGAAATCCGGCAATGCCATCCATATTCCGGCTAACACTTTTTACATCACTATTGTAATACTGGTAGCCCTATCTTCTTTTTTCGTCAACATGATAGTGGCAAACACCGAAATACTGCATTCAAGTTTGATTTGGAAAGTTGTTTCCATCTGTGTCCTCATTACAATTATAGGAACTATCATGGTGATAGTTGTATCGAGAATCTTAGACAGATAGAAACAAATGAAAAGTCTCAACTGGACAGGATTACTAACCGGTTGAGACTATATTTTTGTATCGTTGTTAATTGTTCAAAACCATACTCACCTGTAACATCTTATTTGCCAAGCGACTTGAACATCTTGGCGATACAACGTTTCTTTTGTTCCATATTTGGATGAACATAAAGATTGAGTGTGGTGCTGATGTTGGAGTGTCCCAGCAATACACTGACCGTTTTATAGTCACAATTGCTTTCTATACAGCGTGTAGCAAAGCTATGGCGAAGCCCATGAAATTTCAATTTTGGGATACCAAGTTGCTCCATCAACCGCTTGTAATAATTACGATATGTTCGTGGTTCTGTGGGCGATGGTTCATTGGTGAGTATGTAGTAATCCACATTTACCACTTTTTTCAGTGGTTTCACCAAAGCAAGCAGTTCCTTGCTCATAGGAATTTCCCGGCAGGAGTTCTTTGTCTTAGGCGTATTGATAACCAGCTCGGTATGTTTCTTTTCACCTTCAATAATATAAATACGCTCTATGGTACGCTGAACGTTGATAGTTCCGCTATCCACATTGATATCACTCCAGCGCAAAGCGCAAACTTCGCCAATACGAAGTCCCGTACTTAGACTGATATAGATGCCTAAATTACGGAATGTGAAATTTTGACGAATGTAGTCCAATATTTTCTTGTGATGGGCTACTGTCAACACCTCCAACTCTTTGCTCGTTTCAGTTGTAGGATATTTTATGTCCCATTCTGAATAGTGCATCCATTCGTGTTTTACTCCGAACTTCATTACCATTTTGAGCACAATAAGAATGTCCTTTACCGATTTTACGCTCATACCACCATTGAGTTTTTGTAGTACAAAATCTTGTACCGCTTTCTCGCTTAACGCATCACTTTCACCAAAATATGGTAAAAGATGGTTTTCCAGAATCAACATATAAGCTGCAAATGTTGATTGCTTCACATACGGACGCTTGTCTTCTCGCCAAGCCATCGCAATTTCTCTAATTGTTTTCTTTGTCATAATTACTTTTTTAGAGGTTCCCTATAATTAGAGAAATATAATGGGCAATGTTCCAAATCTGAGATTCCCAGAGTTTAGTGGGGAGTGGAAAAAGATGAAAGTTTCAGAACTCTTGGATTTCTATTCTACCAACTCTCTGTCATGGGAACAATTAGATTATAATAACGGTAAAATCAAGAATTTGCATTATGGTTTAATTCATAAAGGAGTGCCTACCATGGTAGATGTTGCTTGTGATTATCTTCCTTACATCAAAGAGGAATCTATGCCCAAATCATTTACCCTATTCAAAGAAGGAGATGTGGCATTTGCTGATGCGTCTGAAGACACAAACGATGTGGCTAAAGCCATAGAAGTTGTTAATTGTGATAACCAACAAATCGTTTCTGGCTTACACACAATACATGGCCGTGATAATTCTAATCAGACTATTATTGGCTATAAAGGTTATGCTTTTGCCTCTGATTCATTCCACAAGCAGATTAGAAGAATTGCTCAAGGCACAAAGGTGTTTTCTATAAGTACTCGTAATTTTGATGAAGTGTATATCGGAATCCCTTCTAAAGAAGAACAAACCAAAATTGCAAAACTGTTAATAGCCATAGATAAGCGGATTGCTACCCAAACAAAATCATTGAGGATTTGAAGAAACTAAAGTCTGCGATTATTGATTATGCGATAGATTCTCTTGATACTGATTTTGCTAAATTCAGTTCTTTGTATGAAACTGCTGGTGAGGGTGGAACTCCAACAACTTCAAACGCCAGTTTCTACGATAATGGTAAAATACCATTTGTCAAGATTGATGATTTAAAACAGAAATATTTGACTGAAAATAAAGACTTTATTACAGAACTTGGATTGCAAAAATCATCAGCTTGGCTTGTGCCTACACGTTCCATTCTATTTTCAAATGGTGCTACCATTGGGGAAATTACAATAACGACATATCCTGTTTGTACAAAACAAGGGATATTGGGTATTGTACCAAAGTCCAATATAGATGTTGAATTCTTATATTATTTTATGTCGTCAACTTATTTCAAAAAAGCAGTTAGTCGCATTGTTACAGAGGGCACTATGAAGACTGCCTATTTAAAAGATATAAACAATATACTTTGTCCGATACCAATAAAAGAGAAACAACAAGGAATAGCCAAAATACCATCCACTCTGAACTCCAAGATTGATTTTGAGCAAAGTATATTGAGACTATTTTGGGCACAGAAACGACACTTACTTAGCCAGATGTTTATATGAACATTTGGTTAAGTAAATACTGTTTTTCTCTCAGATACATTTCATAAGTACACTGATGTACCAGTAGACGACTATCCAATGTTTGGAATACCTTGGATAATCGTTTTTGCGTTTCCATATCCGGCATTCTTATTTTTATCGAAGCCATTGTGTTGTTCATCAATTTAGGATTCGCTAAATTAGAAGAAACATATTTTTGAGTAGCTTGTTGGAGAACAAGCGATACAAAGTGGCAATCAAATTGGAGATGTATCTTTAATGTGCCACAAACATTGGTACAATTAAACTTACCATTTCTGTAAAAGACTGTCCCTGCATTTGCACCATCAGTAGTCCAAGTAATATATTCGCCATCAAACATATAATTATCCAAATATCCCATAATTCCATCATTGGAAGTTTGGGAAGAATAAACAGGATATAGAGGATGTCTTTGTTTTTCAATTTCTACTGAACTAATGACACGCCCTCTTCCTATTTCTGCTATGTCTTGGATTTTATAAGTAGTCCACTTGTCGTTGCATAATAACTTCTTGCTAATCGCAGACCTATAAACTGCACAATCCTTAATCAAGGGACTAAATGATTCTTTATATGCCCAATACGGCAATGATGTATTGACTTCTTTTTCAAGTCTCGGCTTTTCATATTCTGGTTTGTCTGGCAAATCAGCGCAAGACTTTGGTTCAGGAAAACCATTCATAACTTACTTGAATGTGTATTCTAACAATATCATCAATGAGAAAGATTTTCAATATGTAGCAATCAAAGATGATGAGAAACAGAATGTTGTAGAATATGGTGATGTATTATTCACGCTATCATCAGAAACTCCAGAGGAAGTTGGTATAGGTTCAGTATATCTTGGCAATGAGAATGTATATCTGAATAGCTTTTGTTTTGGTATTCATATCAGAAATACGAAGATAGCTTTTCCCCCATATCTATCTTACTATGTATCTTTAACTCCTTTTCGCAAATTTATCTATCCTTATGCACAAGGAAGTACGAGGTTCAACCTTTGTAAGGCAGACTTTGAAAAGGCAAATATCAAACTGCCCTCTTTGGAAAATCAAAAACGAATATATTCCATATTGAGCCATATAGAAAGTAAAACAGAAACAGAGAAGAGTCTGCTTGACTTATATAATTCTCAAAAGCAGCATCTGCTTCGCCAGATGTTTATATGAACATCTGACTGAGCAAGTATTGCTTCTGCAAACTAAGGTCGGTTAAAATACTCTGTTCTGCAGATAGTTTGTTATCTATTGCAGACAGTAACTCCACATATTTGAGTTGTTCTGTATATGATGGGCAAAATATTTTGGCTTTACCATAATCCTTGAAATATATGTGAGGTATAGCCATGCCTGTTTTATAAGGTTCAAAGTTGAATACTTTCAGCATATAGTAAAGGTATTGAAGTGAATAACCTTCTTTTGCTTGTAAGGTATTCAATGTCCCTGTTGCAGAGCATTTGCCAGTAACATAAGAAACTGTTCCAACACCAGAACCATCTTTAATAATATAGACGGCTTCTTTCTCTGTGTTATAATTATCGATATAGCCAACGATGCCATTTGCACCATACACAGGGTATGTGCCGTTTTCACAAACATCGCTCTCTTGTAGCGTTGAAGAACTATATTCCAAGCATTCCGATAAGCGAATATTGGGTTTATTGTTGCGAGCTACATTCTGTGCAATTCCCTTGATTAAGGATTCCAGTTTCTCAATGATTTTGTTTTGAGTTGCAATGCGCTCGTCAATAGCATTAAGCAAAGACGCTATTTTCGTTTGCTCTCTAATTGACGGAACTTTCAATTTGAATTTTCTTAGATTCTCCATAGAAAGAGCTGGCTGAGAAGAAGTTGCAATAAGAGGAAAAACTATTTGATTGTAGAATTTTTTACTACCAAGCATTTGTTTTATGAAGTCTGAATTATAATCTTTTGAAAGTCTAATTCGAGAAACATTAGGAGCCAAATAATACTTGTCATTCTTGTCAACAACAGCTACTTCTCCGACAGTCCCGACATAAGTATAGAGAATGTCTCCTGTGTAAAGTTTACTTCTCGATAGTTTGCTAAAATCACTATTATCAATATACTTTACATCTCTTAAATCAAGACTGCCATTCTTGCAATTAAGCCCTCTAATTGCTATGATGTTTCCATTGTCTTCATATGTTACATATTTGGTGAATTCAAATCCTGCCAATTTTGTAACATCTGATATATTCCCAAGTAAATGTTCTTCCCATTCCCCCTGAAACTCCGGAAATCTGAGATTTGGAACATTGAGTTTCTTATGTTCGTTATTTATTGTCGTTGTCATTTTTAATCCTTAATTTAAGTTCACCATTGCGGTTCAGTTACATGCCAGTTACATGGTAGTTACATACCTTTTTCCCTATTTTAGAAAGGATTAGAGGCGATTTTGATGTGCTTTCTCGACTTTCAGTTACATACCAGTTACATGTTTTCATGTTCCCTCGTATGAATGTCAAATCATAAAAGCAAATACCAAAATTATTCGTCCTTTGTACTTTTCTCTGTTTCCTTTTCTATTTTTTCTTCCAATTCTTTGATGGATGGAATGGTTCCCTCCACCTTTTTAGGATACAACTTAGATAGTTCGTACTCGGAGATTCCGATAGGCTGACTGCTACCTTCTAAAGCATACTGGGCTATGGTGTTGCTCTTTTGCTTACAAATGAGTAATCCTATGGTCGGGTTATCTCTACCTTCTTGGCGCAAGAGGTGATTGCAAGCTACTACATAACCACTTAGTTGTCCTGCATCTGGAAAGTCAAATTCTCCAATCTTCACTTCTACCACAACATAGCAAGATAACTTCAAATTGTAGAAAAGCAAATCAATGAACTTCTCCTTTTCGTCTATCTGCAAACGATACTCCTTGCCAACATACGCAAAACCTGTACCCAATTCCAACAGGAATTTCGTAATGTTAGCCAGTAAAGCATCTTTCAATTTGCGTTCATTGTATTTACCACGAACACCAGTAAAAGAGAAATCATAAGGGTCTTTTGTAATTTCTTGTGCAAGGTCGCTATTCATATCGGGCAAAGTCTTCTTGAAATTTGTCAATGCCTTTCCACTTCTTTCATAGAAATCTGTTCCAAGGAAATTCAACAGCATAGAACGACTCCAACCGTTTTCCATTGTTTGGCGAACATAGAACAATGCTTTATGAGCATCCTCCGAACACTTGTCAATGATATAACGATGATGTCCCCAAGGTATAGAGAATAGGATAGTGTGCAAATCTTCCACAAGTTGTGGAAGATTTGTATTCTCTGATTTTTCCACAGCTTGTGGAAGACTTTTTTCAAGAGGCGAGTACAAGCAATAGAATCGTTTTGCATAGCGGACAGATGTTTCAGAAAGTCCGTCAGCATCAGGCAGTTTATGTCTTAAATCACGACTCAGTGCCGCATAAAAGCCACTACCATATTTGTTAGACGCTTCTTTTGTCTCAATATCCTGTCCTAACTCCCAATAAAAACGCAGCATTTCAGTATTCACCTTTACTGCTGCCCTTATTTGACTTTTGCGATAACGCTTGCATAGTTCTTCGACCCACTGCAAGTAATCCTTATCCAATATGTTTATTGATTCACTCATTGCTTAAACCTCTTAATTAAAAATTGCACAAAACTGGCAGAAAGACTATTCAACCACTCCCAGTTCTTTCAAATAGCCTTCAATCTCCTTGTCAAGGTCGGCACGTTTGGCTTCCAACTCCTTGATTTCCTTCATGACGGCATGAATGTCGATAGGCTCTTCTTCCTCGAAAGTATCAACGTAACGAGGAATATTGAGATTGTAGTCGTTTTCTGCCACCTCTTGCAGTGTGGCAAGATGGCTGTACTTTTCTATTTCCTTGCGCTCACGATAAGTATCTACAATTTTCTTGATGTGTTGCGGACGGAGTTTGTTCTGGGTCTTTACCTTTTCAAACTCCTTGCTTGCATCAATGAACAGGATGTTGTCATCCTCTTTACGGCATTTCTTAAACACCAAAATACAAGTCGGAATGCTTGTGCCATAGAAGATGTTGGCAGGGAGTCCGATGATGGCATCCACATAGTTCTTCTTCTCAATGAGAAAACGACGGATTACGCCCTCGGCATTACCACGGAACAACACACCATGAGGAGCAACACAAGCCATTGTGCCACCCTCATTAAGGTGGTAAATCATGTGGAGAATAAAGGCGTAGTCGGCTGTCTTGCGTGGTGCCAAGCGTCCTGCCTTGCTGAAACGGTCGTCGTTGTTGAACTTGTCGGCTGCACTCCATTCGGCAGAGAAAGGTGGATTTGCGACGACAGCGTCAAACTGAGTGTCGCCAAAAGCATCAGCCTCTAAAGTATCGCCATTCTCAATGCGGAAATTGCTGAACTTGATACCATGCAGAAGCATATTCATACGAGCCAAGTTGTAGGTCGTAGGGTTCTTCTCTTGTCCGAAAATCTCGTTGGCATGACCGATGCTTGCAGCACGGAGCAGCAACGAACCACTACCGCAAGTTGGGTCATAGACATTGCGCAGACGAGCGTGACCGATGGTAACAATTTCTGCCAAGATACGGCTCACTTCCTGAGGTGTATAGAACTCGCCAGCCTTCTTGCCGGCACCAGCTGCAAACTGGCTAATCATATACTCGTAGGCATCACCGAGAATGTCAATCTCTTGCGATGCTTCTACACCGAAATCTATGTCATCAAGGGCAAGAAGAACATTGCTCACCAATGTGTTCTTATCATCAGCAGTCTTTCCCAACTTAGGCGAAGCAAGGTCAATGTCAGAGAACAGACCGCCAAAGTCCTCTTCGCTGTCCTGTCCGAGAGTGCTGTCCTCAATGCGCTTCAATGAGCGTTCGAGCATAGGTAGGATGTTCTCTTTCTTCTTAATGCTTTCAATGACTGACGAGAACAGGAAGTTTGGCTCTATGAAGTAGCCGATGTTTTCCAAACAGTCAGTCTTTACTTCTTGTTGCAATGCTTCAATATCCTCGTCTTTCTCCATTGCCCACAATTCCTTGAACGTGACTTCATCATCCACCAAGGCGGAGTTTGCATGTTTCTCTATCTTCTCCGACAAATACTTGTAAAAGATAAAGCCAAGGGTAAAATACATGAAGTCACTGGCTGACATATTGCCACGCAGTTTGTTTGCGACTTCCCAAAGCTGGTCACGGAGTTTCTGTTGTAATTCTTCGCTCATATCGTTATTTCTTTTTTATTTTCAATGTTTCACTAATAAAGACATTGTCATCGTCTTTGTCTGTTATATACTGATGGCAATACTTCCCTTTCCCCTTATTTAGTATTATAACGCTATTCCAAAAAGAGGTATGATTGATGGTATAGCCTGGGTCTAAACAAAATATTTTTTCAACAACCCCTTCTTGCTCTTCATAGCCAATAGCAAGTATTGCATGAGCACCACCTCTAAATGATATGGCAGTAACCAAAGGCAAGTTGTCATTTATTGCAGTTTTAAGTTCTTCTACAAATATGGTTTGGTCTGATAGAGAAGCCGTATATTGTAGTGCAGATGATGTTACTTCTTTAGCAAAAGAGTGAGAAAGTTTTTCTTTGATTTCTGAGAAATAGAAACCATCACGGCAAAGTCCTTCTGTTACAAAGAACTCTTTGAAAAGCCTTCCTTTGGCGGTATTTCCTTTGAATGTAGTGTTCAAGTTTACAACTTGGCTACGAGTGAGAACCTTTAGTATAAGAAGATTCATCATCATAGAATACACAGCACATGCTCCATCCATTTCACCTTGTTGTAAATGGATAGGTTGCCACTTGCGGTTATACACGCTGACTCCAAGAGCCGTTATATCTATATCTCTAACTATCTTTATCATTGCAATTTTGTCATTCCCAACTGAATGTTCTTATAATAGAACGCAGTTTATCGAGTATTCTTGTTAATGCTTTGCGCTTTTTTATCAGTCCCAAGTGCTTCTCTTTCAATGCCTCTTGTATGATTTCTGGCTGCTCCTTTTGTAGATAGTCATATTCAGAAAGGTAATGATTGAGCACGGAAGCGTCCAAATCTTCGTCCTTGGCAAGCGTATTGATAGCATTGTTACGCTCTGTGACGATATAGTTGTTCAATCGCTCTTCAAGGTCGCTCGTACCGTCAGCCTTTTGTTTGCGAGCCATGAAGTTGTCACGGTCATCATCTACATTCTTCTGGATAAATCCGTCAATGAGCTTTGCCTTACTGCGAAGTTCGGCATCCTTTATCATTGTGTCGATGATGTGCTTGCGCTTTTCTGAATAATCCTCGCTGTATGGATTGAGGTCTGCAATCAACTCCAAAATGTAGGCAACATTGATAATGTCACTATGCAACAATTCCAAGCAGAAGTCAATATCCGTAAGTTTATGATCTTCTGGAGTTGGTTCGTCTTCATTAGGGTTGGGAGTTGGCTTTGGTGCAGGTGGGTCAACCAAAATAATGCTGTCATGAATGTCAAGATACTTGCTGCGGAAGTCCATAAACTGCTGTTCGGTCATGCCAAGGTCGGGAGCATCTACATCAAACTCGTCATACACCTGTATCTCTGCGTGTTTCTTGATGATGTCACGGAAAGCAAGGATAAACTGCTTCTTGTCGTTCTCGCTTTGGAGATAGTCCACGTAATGTGGTTCGGGATAATGTGTCAAGAAATCCTTGGTCAGTTCTTGATAGTTCTTCTTCACATCATCAAACGGCGGACGCACTATATCTTCAAGATTGTTGCTGTTGCTGAAAAGTTTGATAGACTCGTCCACCTTGCTTTTCAAGTCACGGAAGCACACCACCTTTCCGAAACGTTTCTTCTCGTTCAGCACACGGTTGGTACGGCTGAACGCTTGCAGTAAGCCATGATACTCCATGTTCTTATCAACATAGAGCGTGTTGAGTTTCTTGCTGTCGAAGCCAGTAAGGAACATTCCTACCACAAGGCAAAGGTCGAGAGGCTTCATGTCGGCCTTCTTTTTCTTCATGCGGAGGTTGATGTCATCGTAATACGCGCGGAAGTTTTCGGTGGTGAAACTCGTTCCATACATATTATTATAGTCATCCATGATGGCTTGTAACTCGTCAGCCTCACCTGTGCTGTCGCTTACATAGCCACCTGTGTTCATGCCTGTCTGCTCGTCATCTTGGCTGCTGTTGGCAGCGTATGTGAATACCGCACCAATTCTAATCTTCGGATTGAGACTCTTGAATATCTTGTAGTAGCGGATAAGCATTGGCACAGACTGCACGGCAAACAGTGCGTCAAACTCACCGTCAAATGTTGACTTATTGAAATTATTAAGGATGAATTTGGCTATCTCCGTCATGCGGTCTTGCTCGGCATTGTCCACATCCTCGTTGCCGTGGTAATACTCCACAAGGAAACCGAGCACGTTTTCATCGGCAATGGCATCCTTAATAAGATACTTGTGAAGGCAGTTACCGAAAATCTCTTTTGTAGTGTGTCCGTCCACGGCATTCTCCACAAAAATAGGCGTACCAGTGAAGCCGAATATCTGCGTATTGTCAAAGAACTTCACGATGTTCTTATGGCATTCTCCGAAATGGCTTCGATGACATTCATCGAAAATCATTACGATACGAGAATGGCGTATTTCCTCAATGCGACTACTGTACCACTGCTTGCTAACAGCGGCATTCAACTTCTGGATGGTAGTGATGATAATCTTAGAATTGCTGTGCAGACGCTTCACCAACTCATCCGTGTTGTCGGTACTGTCAACGGCACCAGGCTCAAAGGCCTCGTATTCGGCTTGCGTCTGAGTGTCAAGGTCGTGGCGGTCAACCACAAACATAACCTTATCCACATCGTCCAACTCAGAAACGAGTTGTGCAGCCTTGAATGAGGTCAAGGTCTTGCCTGCACCAGTTGTATGCCAAATATAGCCATTGTCGTTGGAGTTTTCTACACGGTCAAGAATTTTCTCCACCGCATAGAACTGATAAGGGCGAAGCACCATCAGGCACTTGTCACCCTCATGCAGAACGATGTACTTGCCTATAATCTTGCCCAACGTACACTTGTCGAAGAACACTGTGGCAAACTTCTCCAAGTCGTTGAACGGCACATTGGCTGCATCCGTCCAGTTGAAAGTGAACTTATAGCCACTATTCGGGTTGTTGGCAAAATAGCGAGTGTTCACACCATTGGATATGACAAACAACTGGATATAGTCAAACAATCCATGAAAGGAAGTTTTGTGGTAGCGTTGTATCTGGTTGTACGCCTGTTTCAACTCCACACCTCTGCGCTTCAGTTCAATCTGAACCAAAGGCAAACCGTTAATGAGTATCGTCACATCATAACGGCACTTTTTCCTTCCTTCAACTGTAATTTGGTTGGAAACTTGAAACTCGTTTTGACACCAATGGGTACGGTTCAAGAACTCCACCCACAGGCGTTCACCACTTTCAAGTTCAAGCGGAAAGAGGTCACGAAGTTTCTTTGCCTTCTCAAAGCGAGTGCCACCTTCAAGATAAATTAGTATCTTTTCAAATTCAGACTCAGTAAATTCTGTGCGACCGAGTTCTTCCAATTTCTTCTTGTTGTGTATCTCCAACTGCTTCTTGAAATTGGCAGACAGGTTCTTCTCCTCCTCAATATGAACATACTCGTAGTTCATCTTTTGAAGAGTGTCTATAAGTCCGTTTTCGAGAGCGGCTTCACTTTGTACTGGCATATCTTATCTTGTTTTTATCATTACACTTATGAGAATATGACTATTCATCCATTTGCAGGAAATGAATATACAAGGCATTCTCTATTTTGCTTATGGCTTCAAGCGAAAGGTTTTCTCGTCCTTTTAAGATTTTTGAAATGTACTGTTGCGTACAATTCATTTTTTCAGCCAACATCTTTTGAGTCATTCCAAGTTCCTTCATTCTTGCGGACATGGCATTGGCTATCATTTGAGAATGATTTAACCATGATTTTTCTTCTTGGCTCATTTGTGTTCCTGCATTTTGAACAGGAGATATTGTTTCCTTTATCATCTTAGACGTATTTCGCTTTGTTCCATTTATAATTCTGGCTATTGCCATTTTGCCTACAAAGATAACTGATTTTAATGAGAAAACACAACTGCGAGGTTGTTTTCTGCATAAATAAGGCGAATTTGTGCGGTTTTAGTGTCATTTGTAGCTGTTTATTCTTCAAAATGAACTTTTATAGCATCATCAATCGCTTTACTCGTTGCACCGTACTCACACCCTTGCCACTCAGTTTCGCCACATCCCGAATTGAATATCCCTTGCGGAGCAAACTTATTACTTCCCTATATTCGGTCTTTATCTGTTCTGTAGTTTTTATAGAGCCAACCTTGCGTCCGAGTTTTCCGCCTTTCTCTATATACCGCTTCCGACCAGACTGCAATCGAAATGAGATATTATCACGTTCCAATTGCGCACAGGTCGAAAGCGTGGCTATCATTATCGGGGCAAAGAGGGATGGATGTCCTTCATCGTCCAATAATATAAGCTGTTCCTTTTGTATGTAGAGGTTAATGCCACAGTCAATGAGTTTCTTGACAGAGGCAAGCACCTCAAACGCATTGCGACCCAATCTTGACAGCTCGCTGACAAGTAGGATTCCAATGCGGTTTGCCTTGCAGTATTCCATTGCCTCACACAACACTGGACGCTCATCATTCTTCTTTGCGCCAGAGATGTGTTCCTCAAAGACCTTGAAGACTTCGATACCCTTATATTTTGCATACTCCGACAAGTCCTTGACCTGTCTTTCCGTGCTCTGTCTGTCACCCATACTGGAGACACGAGCGTATATTACTCCTGTTGTCATCTATATCAAAGATTAAATTGAACATGAAAATGCCTGTGCTCAGATAAGTCTTGCTGATTTATTTGAACACAAGCGTTTTTTGAATACAGCCTTACGGCAATTTACCAACAAAAGGGAAGAAGTAAGACTTCCCCATTGTTCGCACTCTGCTGTATGTCTCAATCAAACACGCCATTAAACAGATTGACCGCCTCTATCTTCTTTTCAAGAGCCACTTTTGCATAAACTTCGGTTGAAGTTATGCTTCCATGTCCCAAAACATCCTTCACTGCTGATATATCTGCTCCTGCTGAGATAGCCAACGATGCTGTCGTATGCCGTTAGATGTGCACAATTTAAGCAAAAGCAACGGAAAGTGAAGATGAGAGAAATGAACTACAAGTGGTTGAGAATGAGCAATATTTCATAATTCTGCCAATTGGCTGCAAAGCAAAGCCGAGCAGGATATTGAGTTATTTCAGTTACCAAACCGTTAGCGGTCAGTTACCGAAACCAACACTGCTAACGAGGTGAAAAACAAATAGTTTGTCACCAGTGTTTGTTGCACTGTTCCGCACAACTTTCAATGACGGAGAATGCTTACTGATTGATTATTTTTGCAAACTAAAAAAGTAAGCAGATGAAAGTTGAAAAATTCAAGGTGTTGCTCTACCTTAAAAAGAGCGGATTGGACAAGAACGGTAAGGCTCCCATCATGGGACGCATCACCCTCAACCGAACAATGGCGCAGTTCGGTTGCAAGTTGTCATGTACGCCAAAGTTATGGAATCCACGTGAGAGCAGACTTGACGGCAAGAGCAAGGAGGCTGTGGAAGTGAACGCCAAGATTGACAAGCTGTTGCTGGCAATAAACTCAGCCTACGAGTCACTTGTGGAGCGCAAGACGGATTTTGACGCAAAGGCGATAAAGGATCTTTTTCAATGCAGTGCAGACACTCAGATGACCTTGTTGAAGCAGCTTGACGCCATCATTGCGGACATTGAGTCAAGAATCGGCATCGACTACAAGAAAGGCACGCTTCCAAACTACCAGTACACTCGCCTGACATTGGTATTGTTCGTCAAGAAGCGTTATGGAACTGACGATGTGGCATTCGGTGAGCTTGACGAGCAGTTTATCCGTGAGTACATGGACTTTTGCTTGGACCAGAGAGGTCTTGCACTTGATACAGTCCGCCACTATCTCGCCATCTTGAAGAAGACCTGCCGAATAGCTTTCAAGGCAGGACACTCCGAGCGTTATCATTTTATGCACTTCAAGCTACCTCAAAAGAAAGAGAATCCACCAAAGGCATTGACACGTGAGGACTTCCTGAAAATTCGTGACCTCGAAATACCAGAGCGAAGAAAATCGTTGGCTTTGACCCGTGACCTTTTTCTTTTCGCCTGCTATACAGGCACGGCTTATGCCGATACTGTTTCTATCACGGAAGAAAACCTCTTTCGTGATGAGGAGGGCAGCCTTTGGCTGAAATACCACAGAAAGAAGAACAAGATGCTTGCACGTGTGAAGCTGCTGCCAGAAGCAATTGCGATGTTGGAGAAATACAAAGACCCGATAAGACCTACTCTTTTACCGCCACAGGAATTTCGAGTGCTGAGAGGTAACATGAAAAGTCTCCGAGTACTATCTGGCATAAGTATGGATTTGGTCTATCATGTTGGACGGCACAGTTTCGCATCGCTCGTTACGCTCGAAGAAGGTGTTCCGATAGAGACTATCAGCAGAATGCTTGGTCACAACAACATTCAGACCACGCAAATCTATGCACGTGTCACCCCGAAAAAGCTATTTGAGGATATGGACAAGTTCATCGAAGCCAACAAGGACTTCAAGTTTGTCCTGTAATATTATCACAAAATAAGAAAGGAACATAACAATGAGAAGTACATACAAGCAGTTTTATTATATCAACCGTGGCAGAGTAAAGGCAGACGGAACCACATCTATATTTTGCCGTATCACGATTGACGGCAAAGTGTCAGCCATAGCAACAGGTCTTTACTGTGCTCCCGAAGAATGGGACACGAAAAAAGGTGAAGCCAAGAATGCAAGAGTGAACGGACAACTGCAAGCGTTCAGACTAAGAATTGACGAAGCCTACGAGCAGGCAACAAAGGAAAAGGGCATCGTTACCGCCGAGATTCTGAAGAATGTTATTGTTGATGCAAATACTATCCCGATGACATTGCTTGCCACTGGCGAGGAGGAGCGTGAACGCCTTAGGCTGCGCTCCATCCGTATTAACTCAACATCTTCTTATCGCCAATCTAAGACATCGCAGCTAAACTTGCGAGAGTTCATCGGGTTACGAGGAATGAATGACATTGCATTTGAAGATTTGACTGAGGAATTTGGCAAATCTTATAAGTTGTTCTTGATTGGCAAAGGGTATAGTGCATCCAATACGAACCATAATCTTTGTTGGCTGCAACGCTTGGTTTATATCGCTGTTGACAGAGGTCTGCTGAAATTCAATCCATTGGAAGATGTCGGATATGAAAAGAAAGGCTCACCAAAGCGTAGACATATATCCAGAAATGACTTGCTGCTCATTATGGAGACTCCTATGGAGGATAAGGCTTTGGAGTTGGCACGCAGAATGTTTGTTTTCTCCAGCCTTACAGGTTTGGCTTATGTCGATTTACGTAACCTGTATCCACACCATATCGGGATGACGGCAGACGGTAGAAAATACATCCGTGAGAAAAGAGCAAAGACCAACAACGAAGCGTTCATTCCCTTGCATCCGATAGCTGAACAAATAATGTCGCTATACAATACAGCGGATGATAGCAAACCAGTTTTCCCTCTTTCTTCACGTGATTCCATGTGGTTTGAATTTCATTCACTCGGTGTGGCTTTGGGTATAAATGAGAACCTTACCGCACACGTTGCAAGACATACATTCGGAGTAAACATGGTTACTTCGGGCATATCAATGGAAAGCATCGCCAAGATGATGGGGCATTCCAACCTGCGAAGCACCCAGGTCTATGCCGTCATCACCGATGACAAGATATCCAAGGACATGGACAAGCTGATGCAGCGCAGAGAAACAAAAGAAACTGACCAAAAGAGAAATAAGGAGGACGAAAAATGAACAGAGGTGTTATAACTATCAGCGAGAGCGGAACGGTATCCATGCCGACCGATACTGTATGGATGACCATGCAGGAGATTGCCGACATGTATAATGTATTCGGCTGCTATGTGCGCAACGCTGTCAAGGCTGTATTCAAGGACGGCATTCTGAAAGAGCAGGGTGTGCGTCGTCATGTCACGAAGAACGACCGCATCAGCTATGATGTGTATAGCCTTGAACTCGTCATTGCGGTAGCCTTCCGTATTGACAGCATTGAGAGCAGAGCCTTTCGGGAGTTCATCATGCAGTCCGTCATCGGCAAGCAGACAAGCCGCACTAAACTGGTCTGTATCTTTACAGAGAACGCAATGGCATAGAACAGCCATATAAAGCAACGTTCCTTGGAGGCTTTGCGCCTCCAGCCACTTGGGCGAACCACCGCAGTGTTTTAGCATGGTATTAGATTTTATACAGACCATACGGAGAACACTCGGCAAACACGACCAACTCGGTATAGCCAATAAAACGAGGCGACAACCTATAACAGCCACACTCGGTAAGTTATACGTTGTCGCCTTGTTCATTTCACCCCACTCATCAAGGACATGTATTTCTCCTACAAGCCCTTCATTCTGTACGCCTCACGATAGTTAGCCATCAGAATCTTCTGAATGTCGGACTCGCGGTAGAGTATCTTTCCGCCAAGCTGGATATACGGGATGACACCGTTGTTTCGGTAGTCCTGCAGGGTTCTTCGGCTCAGTTGCAGTCTGGCACAAAGCTCCTTGTCCGTCATGAAGCGCTCACCGTCAAGCATGGGGCGGTAGTTCATCACGGCACGTTCAAAATTGTCAACCATTCGGTTGAGGTGGTTCACGATGTGGTTTATCCACTCGCTGTTTCTTGTCATTATTTCATTGCTCATAGTTGTCTCGTTTTATTGTTGATACTTACGTTACTCAGTTTACTTGCTGCATTGGATAAAGTGGCTGTTGTATATTGACAGCCTAACCTGTGCGCTTGCGAAAGCGCATGTCCTTTTTCTTGTCCTCCACTACTGCTACGATAGCCATCACGTCCTCCGGCTTGTAGGTCTTGTGGCTGATTTGCGTATAAGCCAAAGTTCCGTTGTCCCGAAGCGTCTGCACTGTCCGTGGGCAGATGTTGAGCGTCTGACACACGTCCTGCGTGTCGAGCCACTTGTTCATGGTCTTGTCCTCACTGCGCTCACGGATTCTGTCCATGCGCTTCACGAAGTTCTCCAACTGGGCATCAAGATAGCTGAATGCCTCTTCCTCGAATACGATGAATCCCATACTTTTCTTTTTTCTAAGTTTATACTATGTTATATGTCGCAAAGCTCCACACATATGCTGTGCTCCACGTTTGTGAGTGCAAAGATAAGGCACGGCAATCTAAAAACAAGCGTTTTCAATTTCTGTGGCAGTATGTTGCCGGGGTTTGCCGACTTCAACGCCAAAAACAACAAGAAAAACTTGCACGACTGCAACGAATACATGAACAATGATGAGTTGAGAAATACGTTGAAGTTCTCACAACTATCTCGGTATGCAAATAAGCAAGCCACAACTAAATTGCCACGTTACACCCAATCAGTTGCATGGCTGCACTCAGTACACTTACTTTGCACCCGACAATCGGTCAATGGTGCAAACCGTGACCACTATACTAACAAATAAAACAGCATAAGCTATGGCAAGAACAAAAGATGCAGTCTTGGCTCCTGAGCAAAAGGAGCTGATGGAAAAAGAGTATTTGGATTTTGTTAAACCATCTACGTATGGCAACAAAGCCAATCCAAGTAGTTGTAATTCTCTCTATGATGATGTAGAGAACCCAGAGTTGAGAACAATTGTAGAGAATGTTGCTGCAACAATTCCCTATCGAGAGGATACATCAACGAATGAGGCTCAATCGCCACCGAATCCGCAGAAGCGCATCAGTGGCAAGCAGCGCAAGGCGACACTGGAGGAGTATCAGCAGACCTTTCTCCAAGTTCCAAGGATTGACGACCGCAAGCCAGTCTTCGTCAGTTCCGATGTACGAGACCGTCTTGATCGTGTCGTCCGCATCCTCGGAGGGAGGCGCATGAGCGTATCGGGCATCATCGAGAACATCGTGCGCCACCACCTAAGCCTTTATGAAGAGGACTTCGAGGCTTGGCGCAAATTGTGAGAATTAAGGTCTGCGACCTTGGACGTGGATAGCTGAAAGGCTGTAGTTCCAACTAACGTGTTCTGAGAGGGAGCGAGGTTATGTTTTGGGAACCCCAAAACGCCTCGCTCCACCATGAGGGCGGAGGAATTTTGCTCCCGACGGTCGCAGAAAGTGAGTGTGCCAACTGTAAACAGTATATCGAATGACAAGCATACATGAACAAGACAAGAGAAAGGGCGGAAGACCGCCCACGGGCAGGGTTCGCAAGTTGTCGAAGTCTGTCACAGTGAAGTTCTCGAAGCCAAGCTACGAGGCACTGAGGCTGAGGGCGAGAAAAGCCAACCGCAAGTTGGCGGAGTACATCCGTGAGTCCGCCTTGAACGGCGAGGTGGTCAGCGGACACAATGCAGAGACGGTAGCCATCGCCAAGAATCTCATTGGCATGGCGAACAACCTCAACCAACTTGCCAAGCTGTCGCATCAGAGAGGTTTCCATGAAACCCATGTGTATGTGGTGGACTTGTTGAGAAGATTGAAAGCCATCCTTGGCGAGTATCGCCAAGCAAGTCCAAAATCGAAGCCATGCGGAATAGGCAGAAAGGAGGATACCACATGATAGGCAAGCTAAAGAAGGGCAGCTCATTTGCTGGTTGCATCCGCTATGTTACAGGCAAGGACGATGCGAAAATCCTTGCCTCTGATGGTGTGTTACTCGGCACGAATGCCGAGATGACGCAAAGTTTCGAGCTACAAAGGCAACTAAATCCAAGGATTAAGAAGCCTGTGGGGCACATAGCTTTGAGCTTCAAGCCCGAGGACAAGCCACGTTTGACGGATGAATTAATGGCTAAGATAGCCCTTGAATACATGCAGATGATGGGGATAAAAGATACTCAATTCATCATCGTAAGGCATCACAACACCGACAATCCACATTGTCATATCGTGTATAACCGCATCAATAACGAGGGCAAGCTCATATCAGACAGGAATGATTACAGGCGTAATGAGCAAGTGACCAAGGCTCTTAAATCCAAGTATGGATTTACCTACGGAACGGACAAGAGCAATACTAATACTCGCAAGTTACGCAATGCTGAGCGAGCCAAATATGAGATTCACAATGCTGTAAAGAGCGCATTGAGAATGGCAGATAGCTGGGACGATTTCAAAAGTGAACTTGCAAAACGAGGTGTTCACTTAGAGTTTGTCTATAAGGATAAGGAGCAAACCAAGGTTCAAGGCATCCGTTTCTGCAAGGATGGATATAGCTTCAAGGGTACGCAGATTAGCCGAGACTATAGCTTTGGCAAACTGAATGCGAAATTAGAGGGAACGGAGAACCTTTTATCAGCAAGAGCCAAATCTGCTCAGCAATATGAGCAAGGTTATCACAAGAACAACCAGGAGCCATCCATATCGGAGAGCAGTCAAGACCCTTGGGACAGTATTTCTTCCATCGGCTTGTTCGCTCCGTCCAATGCCCAAACTTATGAGCCATTCCCAGAGGATGAATCCGCCAAGAAGAAAAAGAGGAAACGCAGAAAGGGTTTCAGTCTTTGATGTAAGTTACAAACTTAAAATTAGAATTGAACATGAAAGAAGAAATGTTGGAAGCCATCTACGGCACAGTTGAGAGATTGGAGCAGAAAGTCGATGAACTTTCTGCCTCCACAAAGAAGACAGAGACAGGAGCCATCCCCGTCCCTGTAAGTATTGATACAAGCAAACTTGAAAAAGCCATCCTTTCTGTATCTGCAAAAGAAGAGGAAACTATTGGAAAATTGGCAAAATTAAGAGAGGCGATATGTGTCTTTGTTGACCTTACCAAGAAAGAAGCAAGCAAAGATGAACAGCGAAGCAAACTCTTGTTTGATACCATTAATCAGGTGAAACAAGAGCAGAATGTCACATCAAAATTTGTACAGGACAAACTTATCGCAATGGACAACACACCTCAAAAGAAAGTCGTAACCCATCGCTTCGAGCCTACTTCAAAGTATGTTCTTCTTTTCATTGGAGGCTTGGCTCTTTCTTTGGTTATCTCAATTTGGGGCAACCTCACCCAATGGCAAGAGTACCAAGATTGGGAAGAGGCGGACTTGAAGTATAGGGCATTGAAGATGGTGCTTCCATCTGACGACCCGAATATTCACTACATCGAAAAGCATTTTTCTGTTTGCCGAGATGAGAAAGTTATTGATGATGTAAGAAATCGTGTTACTGCCTACGAGGATTCTATTCGCCATCATCATGAAATGGTTGAAATGGCTGCTTATAAAGATAGTATAGCCAATAAGCTTTTGCAAGAATCACATCGCATAAAACGGGCTATCAAAAGCTCAAAATAAAGTTTCTGGAAACTAACTATACTAAATGAGAGGGAAATAAACTTAATATATTCCCCTCTCATTTATTTAGTGTAAACTTGCATTTAGGATAGTTTGAACACCCATAAAAAGAGCCATATCTTCCTTTGCGTAAAACTAACTGACCACCACATTGTGGGCAAACGCCTTGCCTTATTAAACTCTTTGCTCTATATTGCCTGTCGTGAACATTATGCTTGTGCTGTCTTATTTCTTCCTTGTCAGCTATTGTGTAATATCGTTGAATAGTATTGACAATCCAATCTACTTGTGTAGCATTTAGAATAATGTCATGATATTGAGATATTGCCCAATTTAAATTACATCTGTTTACAACTATATGGTTACTGACATGAACTTTCAACTCTGCTGAATTATTGAAAACAACAATCGGAATTAACGGAATGTCAACAGAATATTTAAGCAAATGGCGAAGAAATCTTACATGTCCCTCATTCTGCTTTATAGGATTGTAAAATTGGTGTTTACTTTTGTAGATGACCTGCGTCCAATATTCAGAATTCTCGCCACCTAATATCCAGCCTTTATAACCCTTTGTCTCTATAACGAATACCCCATAAGGTGACACGACGATATGGTCAATTTGAGTTGAGTGTCCATTACTCTCAAACAAAAAATCATTGAAAATTGTGTACTCATCTGGTAGTTGTAACATTTTCTTATGCACCAACTTCTCGGAATATTTACCTTTCCACATTGGCATCTTCAATTTAATGAAGATAGCCAATGCAAAGAATACTATCAAACAAATTATTGCCATATTCTGCCAAAGCTAATATATTCGTTTAATCCACCTTTTGCTTGCTTCAAATCCCCATTGGACATGCCATTTTCTACCTGTAACCTTGTCTAAAAGGATAAATTGATACATATTCTTTGTTGGATACAATTCAAATGTTCCACACCCTGTATCAAGAGACAAATCTTCATCGTTAAGGGTGACAGAGCCTTCTTTGCCATCATCTAACGACCATTGCACAACATCTATTTTCCCCGTACTTGTGTCTAATTGCAGAAAGTTGTAGATGTTCTCTGTTGGATAGAGTTTGTATCTGTCAAGACCGTGTATGCGGAAATCCACGTCTTCCAATAGGTCATGTATCTTTATCAATGTCGAATCTTTCGCAATCTTAGTAGTTTGCGAACCTAACTTACTTTGTGCAGTCGCTCCTAATGTTATAAGCAGGGAGCAAAATATTAACATAAATCTCTTCATATCTACATTATAATTTGATTACTTGAATTTTTCCCAATCAAGATTGAAAGAATCGTTGTTTTGTGAAAGCCAGATAAGGTATTGTCGGTCTGTTTTGCAAACCTCCTCAATGGACTTTCCTTTATATTTCCCGAAGCTCATTATATCATTAGGACCAAGTGTTGGTCTATTCTCCATATGATATTCCAATACCTTATCGACATCGGTATATAAGTGTTGGGAATCTATAATCGCCCATTTGACATACTGCCAATCCTTAATGATGACCTCTTTCAAAGTCATATCCTTATATTTACCAAAGCCAATCTTGTCATCAAGACCGAGAACCTTAACTGATTCTGTTGTCTTCTCACCTATGATGTCCAACAACATCCATGAGCCACATCCACAACATGGTATTGGTTGCGGTTCGGTATCATCCTTTGTACACCAACTGTGTTCTGGGTCATTCTCATAAGCATCAGCTCTTTCACCATTACGGTAATAAAAACCAAATACATTTCCAAACTTACCACCTCTTCCATGTGGTTCTACTCGTACAACCTCCACATACTGATTACGATACCAGTCTGAAACTCTTCCGTCAGGGAATCTTTGGGCAGTAAAAGGCAATGCTCTACCTATATTGTAATAAATCTCCGTTAAGTTCTGATGTGGATACTTGCAATTTACCGCATCAACCAACGTTTTCTTTTCTTCTTCCGTCATAGCTTTACTTCTTTAGTTTCTGATATTCCGTCTTGGTCATAATTCCTTCTCTGGCTTTATCCATATTTTCGGCATCTTTGTAGAAAATCCAATGTATTATAGGCTTTCCGCCATAAGCAGAAGAATAGGCTTGTTGGAAGTTCCACCCCTTATCAACCATGTAATTTGCGGCATCGACCATGCTGTTGAATTTGATTTCTTCACCATTTTCATCCACAAATTTCAATTTGCTGCTGAGGTCTCCCCAAATGTTATATGATGCCTTTGTGCCGAAATCGAATATGATTTTTAGACCAGAAGAAAGGTCTTTCTCAATACCCTTTACCTCGCAATAATAACGATGTTGTGCAAACACATTGCCAACATTACATATAAGGCATAAAGCCAACAAATATTTTGTAATAGTTTTGCTCATATTTTTCTTGTTTTATAGTCCTTGTGATATTTTGCTATACACTTGTTGGAAAACCCTTTCATTGATGGCATTCTGGAAGTTCTTGTTGTCAAGATATTGACGGCAGAACTCGGTACTTTCACTCATCATCTTGATGACGATGCCCATCATGGAAGTGAATCCTTGCTTTTGTGCGGTTTCCTTGTTGCTGTTCTTCGCTGCATTGACAAAGTTCTGGTCAGCTTGCAAGCGGTTTGGAAGACTGTCTATCTGAACTTTCACAGCTTCAATATTTTGCCAGTGAATGTCGTTGAACTGTTCAAGAATGTCACTGAGCTTAGCCATTTCTGGCTCTTTCTTTCCTCCTTTGCCTGTTCCCATTGGCATAGGGTCAACCTCCGTGTCCTTGTTTTCCAATTCTATCTTCCGTTCGCTCATCTTTGTCACTTGCAGTTGGTCGAGGTCAATACATTTCTCCAGACCATCAGTGAAGTCCTCGCCTTTCAGTTTCGGCAGCTTATGTACCAGCAACATATAATAGGTGTTGAGCATTTCCCATTCTTTGCTGCAATATGGTGTTACGGCTGCAATGAACGGATAATAGCGCAAGAATCCCTTGATGCTGCTCTTGCACTTGATTTGCGAGTTCTCGTCCAACAGCTTGAAACGCTCAACCGACTTGTTGATTATCGGGTCAAGCTGCTCACGCTCTACGCCGTTCCAATATTTGGTGTTCAAGTCACGCACCTCTTCCTCTGTATAGATGTTATATTTCTCTATCTCGTCTGTTTGGTCGTTGAGCTTGTTTGGGTCGGCTTCATCCGACAGAATTGTTGTCTTGTAAAACCGCTGGAATGACTTTTGTATCTTGTCAGTATCGTTGTAGAAGTCGAGCACGAATGTATCTCTTTTCAGCGGATGGCAACGGTTCAAGCGTGACAGGGTTTGCACTGCTGCCACGTCCGAGAGTTCCTTGTCAACGTACATGGAATGCAACAAAGGTTGGTCGTAGCCAGTCTGGAACTTGTCGGCAACTACCAATATTCTATATGGGTCTTCACCCATGTTCTCCTCTATGTCCTTTGAGGGGAAGCCATTGATGTCGGCTTCCGTCACCTGTTTGCCGTTCCATTCCTTGCTTCCCGAAAATGCCACGATAGCACGGTATGGACTTTTGCGTTCCTTCAGCAAAGTCTCAATCTCATAGTAAAAACTAATGGCTCTCAATATGCTACTGGTCACTACCATCGCCCTTGCCTGTCCGCCAATTTTCCCTTTGTCCAATACAGCCGTATGGAAATGGTTGACAATGATTGCTGCTTTCTGCCTAATCGTCTCGGGACGGCTTTCCACATACGCACGGATTTTCTTCTGAGCCTCCTTTTGGTCAAACTCGGGGTCGCCATTTACGGTCTTAATCACTTTGTAGAAGCTGGCGTATGTCGTGTAGTTCTTCAACACATCCATAATGAAACCTTCTTCTATGGCTTGCTTCATTGTATATTCATGAAACGGCAAATATTGCACCTTGCCGTCTGGCTGTGGACATGGTGTACCGAACATTTGCAAAGTCTTTGGCTTTGGTGTTGCCGTGAATGCGTAGTAGTTGGCATTCTTCATCATCTTGCGACCCTCGATTATTGCGTTGAGCTTGTCTTCAAGGTCGTCCTCGTTCTTTGCTACGTTTCCCGACAGGGCAATATTCATCTTGGCAGATAGCGAACCGTTCTGACTGCTGTGTGCCTCATCAATGATAATGCCGAAGTGCTTGTTTTTCAACTCCGAGCCTATAGCTTCGAGTATATATGGGAACTTATGCACGATGGTAATGATAATCTTCTTGCCGTCCTGCAAGGCATCCTTCAATGTCTGCGAAGAGTCTGCCCAGTCCACAAGATTAGACAATCGCTTGAAGGAGTTGATGTTGTCTCGAATCTGGGTATCAAGATTTACGCGGTCGGTCACAACTATCACCGTGTCTAATATAGGGGTAGTGCCGTCAAGCAATCCCACAAGCTGGTAGGCAAGCCACGTGATGGAATTACTCTTGCCACTGCCTGCCGAGTGTTGGATGAGGAATTTCTGTCCGACACCACCTTCACGAGTGGCTTTGAGAAGCTGACGAACACAGTCGAGCTGATGGTAGCGAGGCCAAATGATGCTCTCTATTGTCTTCTTTTCTCTTTTGCCAGTCTTCTTGTTCTTTACTTCTTTCTCCTTAAAAGTGATTTGGGCGTAGTTCTCCAAGATGTCAGAGAGAGAACGTTTACCAAGAACATCCTCCCACAGGTAAGCTGTGCGCACTCCATTTGGGCTAACAGGATTACCTGCACCGCCATTCACGCCTTTGTTGAATGGCAAGAACCATGAGGCGTTGCCTTTCAGCTCCGTACACATCATGATGTCGTCATCGTCCACGGCAAAATGTACGGCGCAACGGCGTTTCTGCAAAATTAGTGCCATCGGGTCTGCTTTCGGGTCTCTATCTTCCTTGTATTGCTTGATGGCGTTTTCCACGGTCTGCCCTGTATAATGGTTTTTCAGCTCCATCGTCATGATTGGCAGACCGTTCAATGATATGTACACGTCAATGCTGTCCGTTTTCTCCTTGCTGTAATAGAGCTGACGGGTTACGCAGAATATGTTCTTGTCGTAGTATTGCTGTGCAGTTGGGTTGAGTGCCGATGGAGTGGGATAATACATATCAAATATCTCAGATATGTACTTGAAACCCTTTCGCAGTACGTCTGTCACACCACGCTTGCTTAGGGCTGCACTGAGCCTACTGAAAAACTTGTGTTCTTCAGTAGGAGAAGTGAAACACGCCGTGTTCTCCACCTTTTCTTTTTGTGTAGAGAGGATGAATCGTTTCACTCGTTCCGTGTCCAAGCCAAACTCCTTGTTGTAGTCGCTTGATACGCCTTCCTCATAACCTTGGTGGTCACGAAGATAGCTGACGAGTATTGTTTCGAGTTCCTTCTCTGATATGTCTGTTGGCATACGCTTTCAATTTAAAATTCTTTCTTCAGCTCATTGTATAAGTCCACTGGTCCCAAGTGCCAGTATTGGGTACTTTCGGTGGATAGCTTCTTATAGAGTTTTGAGCGATATATACGGTTGATTGCATCCGTAAGGCTTATGCCCTTGTCTTCTGAGAGCCAAGGGGCAAGCCATCCTATCTTTAATGGCAGCAACATATACAAGTTGTCTTGCGTTATTTTTGCATTCATAACTTTATAATTTTTGATTCTACAAATTTAATGGCAAGCAGCGATTTCTCCGTGTGGAAAAGATACTGGTCAACCAATTTATATGTCTTCAACTCTTGAATGAGAGTAGGCATACTGATGATGCCACCTTCATAGAGTGTGAACTGAGTATAAACGCTATCATCTGCCACAGGACCATACACAATGTCGTAGTCGTGGCAGAACTCTCTCTCGGTACGATTTTTCATTACGAAATTCACCCATTCCTCTGTTGGTTTCTTGAAGAAGAGTGATTTCATATCTTTTATTACGTCGTCATCCAACTCATAGACATTCACGTAACCGACAGATACTCCTTTGTCTTTCATTCTTCGCTCTACCCATTTCTTAGCCTGTTCGTAAGAAGTGGTTGTGTAGAAGCCAGAGCCATAGTCGAGAGAACGGTTTGGCTGACGTATCTCTGGACTCTTAACTTCCTCAATACTTCCATGATATACTTTGCTCATTTTCTTCTTTCGTTTATCATTTTGTCAATTTCTTCAACCAGCCACTGACCGCCTTGTGTATGGAGTACATCGTAGAACTCGCAGAAATGCTCTGCAATGCCATATTGCTCAAACAAATTCACCACATCTTCAGCAGCCATACTCTTTGCCTTTGCGTATTGCTCTATACAGAACGATACAAACATTGCTCTGTCTTGCTGTTCCTTGTTCATTTTTGTTCTCCTCTCTGTGGCTTTGCCACACATATCTGTCCTGTCACTACATCACATATCAAACGTTGTTTGAACTCTTTGAGATAATCTATCTCCGCTTGGAGGTCAGCCATACAACTGTCAATTTTAGAGAGCTTGGCTTCTATGTAATCAACAATGGCTTGCTGCTCAGAAGCAGGAGGTAGCATTATACTATTGTTCCTCAACATGTCGTAATTGATGTTCTGTCCTTCTCGTATTCCAGTAACACATGTTTTCAAAAGTCCTATAAAAGGATGTGATTTGAAAAGGTATTTAACATAGAGCGGATTTATATCTCTGGATGGCATCAATACCGTATAGGCTGCGCTAATAATTCCTTGGTAATGTGCATATTCTATACCTCCTTGGAACGAGCACAAACTTATGACAAAGTCTCCTTTTTTTACCAGCTTCAATCCATCAAGTCCTTTGTTTACAACGACAACTCTATTCTCATACATACTTTGGGGTATCACCCCGTATTTCTGAGTCGCACAAAGTACAGGCTCGTTAGGAAATCCTTTTTCCGAACGCTCCTTAAACAAAAATTTTATCTTGCGAATTTCCCAATGCTCAGGAATCATGCCAATCCAAGGTATGCCCGAATCTTTCATACGAACATTCGGGTTCAAACCTTTCGTTACGACATTTGCAATCTCTGATTGCTTTAAACTGTCAAGCAGCTCTCTCTCTCTCTCTTGCAGAAACATATTGTTCAATTTTAAGGGTTTTATCTTTCAAATAGTCAACAATTCTCTTCTGCTCTTGCATCGGAGGATAGTGTGTTGGTATGCTAAACAAATCGTCCGTATATAAACGGTTGAATCCAATAGCTACGCCTGTCGTCTTTTTGATGAATTCAGACACATATATTGGAGTCTTAAACAGGTATTCAAGATATTCTAAATCCGCTCTACCCGTACCATAATATACTGCATAATCTGGACTTACAAGTCCATCGTATGCAGACAAAGCGAAAACGCCTAAATGGGCTTTCAGTTTGTTCAATACCATATCACCTATTTTTGTGCGTTTCGCACCAACATACGAAGTGGCAAGGTTTGGAACAACATCCATTTGTGAAGTTGGAATTAAGCCGTACTTTTGACTCATCGAAAGAGGTTCACCGATGCCATCTTCCGATTTGTCAACTCTCTCACGAAGTAGATGTTTTACCTTAACGCAACTCCAATGGCTCGGAATTTCTCCAATCCATCCCACACCGCTATCTTTATATGATTCATATTTTTTCATACACAAATATCATTAACGGTTAGACGTTTAAAATATCTTTAAGTACGCCTTTCAGTCTGCCCTCTATGCCGTTGATGTCGGTTGTGATGTCGGCAATGGTGCGCAGTTCTACAGGCTTGTAAAAGTATTTGGTGAACGACAACTCATAGCCAACAACTACATTTGCAGCATCGTAGAACGCATCGGGCGCATACGGCAGCACTTCCTTTTCCATGAAGGCATCAATGCCTCCTGAATAGAGGAGCGGCACTTGCTCTGTGTCACGCAATGATGGGTCTGTCACGACCGCACTGTCACGCTTTGTCGGCTTAGTGAAGCAAACATCAGCCTTGTCATTGTGTTTGCCGAGATACTGACGCACCAGTTTCACCTTTGACGCTGGCACTTTCACTCTCATCTGTTCCAACATCAAGAACAATGCGAAATCACCCACGGTATGACCGCCCAAGTTTTCTTTCCATGCCTCAACCACTCGCTGCAAAAGTTCCACATCGCCCTTGTTTTTCAAGTCGGGCAGTGCGATTTCGTCAAGGTTCTCATAAACAAGACGAAGAGGTCTCTCCACGGTCACGCTATAGTAGCCAAATTCCTTATTCGGGAAGATCTTGCTTTTCTTTGTTTCTTTGAAGTCGAGCAGCATCTTGACAATTTCGTTGCGGTCCGCTTCGTTAGTCTCGCAGTTCTTCTTACCAAGGTTCTTGCGCAACGGAGACTTGATGTCGGTTGCATCAATCAACTGCACATATCCTTTGCGGCGTTCCTCCTTGCGGTTGGTTACTACCCAGATGTATGTGCCTATGCCTGTATTGTAAAAGTCGTTTTCGGGCATGGCTATGATAGCCTCCAGCATGTCGTTCTCGATGATGTACTGGCGCAGGTTGCTTGCTCCGCTTCCTGCATTACCCGTAAAAAGTGAGGAGCCATTATGCACTTCCACGATTCTCGTACCCAGTTCCGTATCATCCACCATTCGACTGAGGTTGTTGGCAAGAAACAGCATCTGGCAGTCGCCGATGTCGGGCAAGAATGTTATATCCTTGCGATTCTCGCCATTGCCTATGGCGATATTAAAGCGAGAGTCCGTAAACTTTGCCTTTTCTGTCTCCTTCAATCCACGTTTCTTCAAGTCCTCTTTCCACGGAGTGCCGAAAGGAGGATTGGAGATGCAGAAGTCGTATGTTTCTCCAGCATGACCGTCACGAGAAACAGTGGAGTCGAAAGCGATATACTCTCGTTCCTCACCAGCGTAGTTGTATTGGAAAGATTTGATATGCCCCGAAATCATAAGGTCTGCCTTGCAAGTTGCATAAGTGTCTGGCAATAGTTCCTGTCCGTAAATGTTGATTGCCACATCTTTCCCCTGTTCCTTGCCAATCTGCTTGATGCGCTCTTGCGCAATGGTGAGTATTCCGCCAGTGCCACAGGCTCCGTCATACACGCTGTATGTCGTAGCCTTAATTTTGTCAGCAACAGGAAGTACGGCAAGGTCGGCAAGCAGCTTCACGTAGTCTCTTGGTGTGAAATGTTCACCAGCCTCTGTCACGTTGTTCTCCTCGTTGAAGCGTCGCAGGAGCTCCTCAAACATCATTCCCACAGTGTGGTTGTCAAGAGCAGGATGCAAGAGATTGCCCTCGCCGTTAAAGACAGGCTTTGAGCTGAGGTTTATTTTGTCGGACGTGAATTTCTCGATGATACTTCCCAAACGCTCCGCTTCCGTGAGGTTGTCAACAACCTGTCGAAGGTGCAGCTTTTCGATGATGTCGAGCACATCCTTGCTATAGCCGTTCAGATATTCAATGAAGTTCATTTTAAGGCGAAGAGGGTCAATCTCGCTTTTCAAAGTCTTCATCGTAAACTTGGAGGTGTTGTAGAATGGGTAGCCAGTAATGTCATACAACACTGGCGCTTGGTTTTCTATCTTGTTTTTGTCAAGCTGTTCTTTCATCTGTATAACAGCATCCTTTGTCGGTTCGAGCAGCACGTCAATGCGGCGCAACACCAACATAGGCAGAATGACCTTCTTGTAATCGCCTTTGTTGAAAGCGTTCACAAGTACGTCATTGGCTATGTTCCAGATAAACGAGAACAAAAAGTTATATTGTGACTGTTCCATTATGTTTTGTCTTTTATTTAGCACTACGTTCATTCTCGTCCGAGATAAGTTCCTTCATATCCACAGACAATATTTGTGCAATTTCAAGAAGCGTTGTAAGGTTTGGTTGGGTACGATTGCACACATAGGCATTGACCGTACTAAAACTCTTGCCCATTTTCTTGGAAAGCCAAGTTTGGCTTATACCTTTCTCCTCTAAAACTGCCTTTATGCGATTTAACTTCATATTTTTATTGCATTTTACCCTACAAAAATAATAATTTATTGCGATAATCTATCATAAATAGGCAAAATTTTAGCATTTTATAAGATGATTTTAGTCGAAGATGCTACAAATCCCACTTTTTATGCTTGTTTTTGAAACTTTATGGTTCTGTTTTTAGGTCTTGGCTTGAAAGCAATGTCGTAATTTACAAAAGAGATAGACAATCAATGTTCACCTCTTAAAAATATGTAAATTAAGAGCAAAAAAGATAGTTTCTCAGATTTTAGATTTATCTTTGCACTCGTAAACAAAGCGTTCTTTGTATATTGCAAAGTTGTGAAAGAAAAAGAATATAGCTCGTTTCTAAATCGTTAGCAGTCACATTCTTTAAAATACTCAACTCACTGATATTCAATAAATAAAAGAATTTTCTGTGACTCAAACAATGAAATGTTACGTCCCTTGTAATGCCTGCTGCTCCTAACCATTGAGCCAAAGCCTTATTTGCATAAGCGGAATAAACCAAACCGTCAAACACAAGCTCATCCGGATTTCTCCTTTCTCCACATAATTGCATCGCCTGTTCAGATATGGGTAACTCATCGTATTTGTTTGTCTTTTGAATGGTGTATTTTAATGTAAACTTACCGTCCTTTTCTTCGATTTCTCCCCACTTCATTTTACGTATGTCCGAATGTCTTAGACCGGTAAGAGCCGAAAACAGAGCCGCACGTTTCAATACCGGGTTAGTACATGGGGTTTCTACCAGTCTTTTAAGTTCGTCAAGGCTTAGGAACTCTCGGCGTGTTTCTTTTTCCTTAATGCCTTTCAAATCCTCGTTGATATTCTTAGGCAGATACCCATATTTATAAGCCGATTTCAAAGCTATCTTAAATTTCAGGAAGTAGGCAGCAGCCGTGTTGTTGGATAATACAACCTTGTCGCTTCTGTGCGTCCTTACGTTCAGGAGATAATCTCGGAATCTTTCACACCAAAGCAAATTAATGTCGCAAAAACGCTTTGTTGTTGCGTTGTCCGACTTTTTGGTATAGTCCAGCAAATGCTTTAGCGCACTCATCCAGTTATTGTAATTGGATTCTTTCTTGTCCTTAGCCAAATCACGGAAATAGGTTATAAAATCCCCTTTACTGCGTTCTTTGGCTTTCAGCATCTCCGCTTCTGCGTCTGTGTATATTTCCGCTTTGCTTAGTTCGTTCTGCCTGTTGGCACGGATGATTTCCGCAAGGCGTATCGTTTCCTCGTCCTCTGCATTGTACTTGTGTGAACCGTCTTTGTTGGTTTGTAGTTCTCCGTTCCTTTTTTTCAAGGGAACTACATACATACCTAAATATTCCCGGCGCATCGTTTCACCAGTCTTGGGGTTAGGAATGCCGGGATAATAATCAAGATAAAGCGTTTCCTTTCCGGTGTTGAGCATCCGAAAACGTAGTGTTACTTTTGTTGTCTTTGCTTTCCTCATATCTATAGTTTTTATAATACCATAAATTTGCTTGTTACGCTTAAAATTGGTGTAATTGGTTGATTGTTAGTTATTATAACTATACCGTAACCGTAATGCCGTAACTACGTAACATTTTTAAGTTTATCAATATGCTGTTTGCTATAATAGAGCTTACCGTTTAGGCGTTTTTTAGGTATGACATACCGGGACACAAATACCCTTACCCCGTGTTCCGTCATGTTATAAATTTCCATGACTTCGGGTGTCGTTATCCAGTCTGCAAGATTGGATAGGGTAGTGTCAAAGCCTCTTTTTCTGAAATACGCATCTATTCTGTTTTTTGCTATCAAGGTACGTGTTCCTGCTTTCTTGGTAGGTATGCCCTCTGCATTGATAATCTTCCTTATCCGATGCCGAAGCAAACCGTATTTCTCTGTAACTTCGTCAATGGTGTACCACTCATCAATAGGTTTGCACACTCCAGTAGTCAAGACTTCGTAAGGCTCAATAACGTCAAACAATGCCTCTATATCCTTTTTGCGTATCAATGTCGTGCGCTGTGATAGACGCTTTGCCGGAATACAGCCTTTTACCACGTTGCGGTAAATAGTCCACCTGCTTACTCCCATGATTGCGGCAGCTTCTGATGTGTTGAGATATTCTCGTTCTGATAAAGCCGTTTTTGCTCGCTCTCTTTTGGTCAGTGAAGCCATAGAAGCGGTAAGAGATATGACTTCCTTACGCTTCATTTTCCGATATGCTTTTCGATGCAGAAAATGTTATCGAAGAATTTTATCTTATAACATACTGATATTCAGAATAGTTTGAGCTGTCTTAAATGCTTCGGGGGACAAACTGGGGACAAAAAATTGCTGTCCAAAAGATAAAAAGAGCAAATATAAGGTCTGTCCCTCAATGTTTTTTCCATCTAATTTTTTTGTCCCCGGAAAGAAAAAATCCCACTCTCATCAAACAATAATGTTCGAAGCACACTGCAAATATAAAAAAGTTTAGTTTGTTTTTTGTATATCTCTTCAAGTTCTAAACTAAACGGCTTTTATAAGCCCTCAATGCCATATTTGTTTTTTCTTTTGGCCAGCAAGATTTTTAATGTGGACATTGCTTTGTCTTTCCAGCTCTGTCTCTTTTCGCCAGTCGTTGTTTAGGCTCTGCCTTGGCTCGGATTACTTGGTTTTACCTTTCCCTGTTTTAGTCACACTCCATTATTCCGCAGACCTCTTTCGGACCATTTGATGTTCCTGTCATCTATCCGTGAATTATATGATCTTCGCTCCCGTACTTTTATATTGGCATGAGCCGCCTGTATTTCCTCCATCAGCTATTCCTCTCCGTCACCGCATAGGTTTTATTGCTGCAAAGGTTGGCAACCGTGCCTGTACCCTCCGTTTTGAAGTGCATTTCTTGCAAATTCTTCCTTGCCGTGCAAGAGTAATTGGCAAGAAAAAACATCGGGTGAGGCTTCTCCGGTAGCCCTTTCATGCACCATAAAACCCGAAGCGGCTTTGGAAACGAGGAAGCCGAGCAGAGGGAAAAAAGAAAAACTTAAAATTTTAGTAGTATGGCAAACTATGCAACCAACCTTTTCTTCGCAAGCACGGAGAACGAGGAAGACCTTGACAAAATAGGTCAGTTTTTAGATGAGAATTTTGACAGTGTGTATGAAAGAGACGACGACAGTATCGAAGGAGAGTTTTTTTCAGGGTGGACTTATCCCAAAGAACTAATGGACGAATTGATAGCCATGTTAGAGGATAAAGACAACATTTATATTCGAGTATTGACCTTTGAATATTCTTCCGAATACGTGAGCTTCAGAGTATTCTCAAGTGGGAAATGGAAAACCAAGATAGAAACAACATAGACAAATTATTTATAATTGATAATAAAGATTTTATGGCACAGATAGCAACAAAATTTGTTCGGTGGGACGTTCCCGAACTGGCCACATTAAAGGACAGCAAGGTTTATAAGTTACGAGAACGTCTAAACAACGGAGGAAAGCTGACCCGTGAAGAAAAGAACTGGCTCACTCGTAACGTATATTGCAACATCTATTTCAAGCGAGGAATCGCTTTGGGCGGCTATTATTTTGATTTTTCCGACATTCTCAAACGATACTTTGTCAAGCAGTACGACCACATTCAAGAATACTATGCCATTGATAAAACGGCATTGCGTTCGATGTTGTATGGCAGAATAGAGGATATTGTGGAACTCAAATAATTAAAATCATGCACGTAACAATCGAAAATTTCTTTTGCCCCTATTGTGACGAAGTAACGGAAATTTATTTCCGGATAATCAACACCATTCTTTTTTCAGGTAACGAAAGCGAATTGCGTACAGGCATTGAAAACTTGAAACAAAAAGTCCCCCTTGAGGAGTATTTTGCATACGGCTACGGTGCTCATCATGTTTGGGTCTGCCAACGTCGGCCGAGTGACAAAAATAGAATCTTCGGGCATCGGATCATGATTGCCCGGTTCTGATAAAAATGCGAGCATACCGGCTAAAATGGAAGACAAAGCCATTTCAGCCGGTTTCTTTCTCTGCCGACGAGTGCTATTGCACTCGTCTTTCCTTTTGTAACCCGTTTGACAACTTTCTCCTTTCTCTTTTGGCTGCGCCTTTCCCTTTTATATCAGACGTTCATTCGCACAAGAACGCTCCTCCCCGTTGTTGATAAGGCAGGCTTCTGCCATTTTCCCTTTGCCTTTATCCTGACACCCTTGTCAGGCCGGATAGAGACAACCATTCAGATACGGTTACGCCCGTCTTTTGCCGGAACTTTCAGCAGTAGCCCTCTACGCAGCGTATCACTGGCCAACAGCATATCGTCCATTGCCGCTTCCTCCAAAATACCCCCAATGCTTTCTTCGTTTCAGCGTTTTTCCCGGCCTCCCGCCGGAACGGGCAACTCTTATGTCTGTGGACGGACAGGTCTTTGGCATACCTAATCCCGTTGCGAACTTTGTTTCACCTCGTCTTTTTCGCGATTGCTTCTTATTGAAGTCGTCATATCGTTTTCCGTTGCAAAGTTAGCGTGCAGACGGGTACGACCCGACAGGTCTTGACCAATGGCGTAGCTGAATAAATCTTCCTTTATCGAGCCTCCGGTTTGAAACTGCGTTCCCAAAATAAAGAGTATTTATGCAGCTATCCTTGGGCAACCCTTTGCTGCACTTACTTTTTAGGCATCGTAAAACTGATTTATTAACTTCAAAAAGCATCGCAATGAAAAAGATCGAGAACAATTTCACGGTAACAGGATTCGTAGCAAAAGACGCAGAAATCCGTCAATTCACCAAAGCCAGTGTCGCACGTTTCCCTTTGGCAGTAGCCCGTCAGGAGAAAAACGGCGAAGAAACGAAGCGCATCTCCGCCTTTCTGAATATGGAAGCGTGGCGCAAGAACGAGAATGCCGAGGCGTTTGACCAGTTGACCAAAGGCACGCTGCTCACCGTAGAAGGCTACTTCAAGCCTGAAGAGTGGACCGACACGGACGGTCAGCACAACCGTATCGTGATGGTCGCCGTCAAGTTCTATCCCGCCGTCGAGAAGGAGGAAACTCCTGCGGAGCCGGCAAAGGAATCGAAAAAAGGCAAGAAGTAATTCCTGCCTTATCCCAAACAAGCGGTCTTCGGACCGCTTTTGTTTTGTTCGTTACCGTCCGTCCCGAACCGTACTTTTATAGCCGGACAAATAAGCCGTATTTCCCAATTCCCTGTTTTATTCTTCCTGCACATGCTTTCCCTATACTTCCATTCCGAAAGCCCGTTATTTTATCTGCAAAGTTCGATTGTCGTCTGTCAGCCCTGTCAAGGATCGCCTTGCTTCCTTCGGAAAATCTTCCTCTCTGATACATCGGAGAGCGTATTTTCCGCATTCTCCTTGCCCGGACTGGCCGCCAATCCCGTGGGCAGAAAAATAATCAACCTTTCGGTATCGGATGTATATCAAAGGGAAAAACAAAAAATTATTAATTTAAAATTTAGACGGTATGACATTTAGAGAATTTATGCGTGAGAACGGTTACGAGTTACAAACAACCTTTTGGGAAGATTTCTCGATAGCAGACCGATTTGGCCTGTCGGCAATACGAGATACTTTCAACCGTGCCTTTGAAGAGTGGAGAGGTAACTATAAATACCTTACAGAATTGACATTGGTTCTTAACCATAAGATATGGCAATACCACGAGAAAATACCGGAGTTTGCGAAACTCTACAATACCCTTTGGGAACAAGCAGGTCAATATGCGGTAGAAACCTTGAAAGATGACGAGTTAAGTTATTACTATGAGGTGACGGATTAAGCGAAGAAACAAAGAGAGCCGGCTTTGGTCGGCTGCTCTTTCGTGCAGATTCCTTTTTTATCTATCAGCACGGATTCCCGTTTATAGCAATATTATACAGCCTTTTCTATTATTTCGCATACGCCATTATCTTCTCCGTACCTATCCCGAAAGCCCGGTTATTTTTGTCTGCAAAGTTCGATTGTCGCCTATCAGTCTTGTCAAGGACCGCTTGCTCTTGCTGTCGGAAAATCTTCCTCTCCGACCTTGTTGGAGAGCGTATTTTCCGCACCCTCCTTGCCCGGACTGGCCGTCAATCCCGTGGGCAGAAAAAATAATCAACCTTTCGGTACAGTTAGTACCAAAGGGAAAAAAGAAAAATCAACGTGAAAACAAAAATATTATGAGTACAACAAATCAAACGAACCCCAACGGAAGAATGACAATCGATGACATCATGCAACGCGATTCGCAGTTCAGGTATATGCTACTTTCCCGGTTACAATCGGATTGCGAGTATTACCTTAATCATGGGAACAGACACCCCAAATGCCTATGGGCAGGCAATGAAGCGGAACAAATCGAGTTTATGACCAGACTTTACGACAGCTTCAAAGATGATGAAAAACCGGAATGGCTGACAATGGATAAAATCATGGAATACAGCAAAGAAATGATACCCTCCAACGAACAACCATGACAAGGCAGCTCCCGAAAAATCAAATACCGCAATACATCTTAAAGATAGTTGCGGTATTTGTCGGTGAATGATCGTGCAAACTTACACGATAACTTCCTGACCATTGTCCGAAAACCTGTTTTACACCTCTGTCATTTTCCCTCTTTTACAGCATTCAAGAATGTTTTGGCCGGTCTGAAGGCAGGAACAGAATGAGCAGGTATCACGATTGTGGTATTCTTTGAGATATTCCGGGCAACCTTTTCCGCCCTCTGCTTGATGATAAAACTGCCGAATCCCCGCAAGAACACCTCATTTCCTGCGATCATCGCCTCTTTTACACTCTCCATGAACGCCTCCACAACGGTCATTACGACCGCTTTTTCAGTCCCGGTCTGCTGTGCGATCCGGGCAATAATATCTGCTTTTCTCATTGTATATTATTTAATCGTTATATTTTTGCATAAACTTTCAACATCAAAGTGT
>OBYW01000233.1_pt1 | contig 40152 bp, 26 predicted proteins | sample 1476841 | NCBI WGS metagenome assembly OBYW01 (sample SAMEA2580222, study PRJEB22360) | human gut metagenome | biome: human gut; feature: human-associated habitat; material: faeces | place: Denmark | collected 2008/2010
GCATACTTATGCTAATTATCGTTAACCGTATTCGATTTTCTTATTATAGTTCATATTTTTACAGTACAATCTTTAAAACGGCTCCAGAATCGAATATTTTCCCCCTTCGGGAAAGCCAAAGGAAAATACGCCAGCCACGCACGGTTGCCCCTCGTACAAAAAGAAAGCCTGCACCGTCTTCCGGTGACATCCGTACCCATAGGCTCCGCAGAACCGGGCGACAGCACTTTCGCCGTGACACAAGAAACAAGAAAAGGAGGAGCATCATGCTCTTATATTTTGGGCTATGAAGTTCATGCAAATAGCGAAAAAAAGAGGTAAAAATCCGATTGTAAGCCCCTAAAAATGCCGTTTGGAACACTTTGATTTTTCAATCTCATGAGAATGATTTTTCGTTTGGAGCAGAACGATTTTCCAATTTGCTTCAAACGAAAGACAACAAACCTCGAAAAAACGGGGAAAACTCCCCCAAAACGCCCCCAAAATACCGCATTTTACTCTCTTTTTCCCGGAATCGGACATACAGATGAGAGCTGTTTTTGCCGGTTTTCAGCCTGTCGGGACACAAAAAAAGCGGACAAACGCCCGCTTTTTCCAACTTGTATCCTATCTGATTCATCCTTCAGAATTTCACACTATCGAAAATCAAATCCGACGCTCCGGCGTTCCGCTCGATGTACTGTCCGGCAATTCGTCCCCGCTCCGCCAGGAACTTCCCGTCGGAAAGCAGACGGTCCATCGTCCGACCGAAGGTACCTGCATCCGTCACTTCCATGCAGCCGCCCTCGCGCAACAAATCCTGCGCCTCACGGAACTTACGGTTGTTCGGACCGATAAGCACGGGTACGCCATATACCGCCGCCTCGGGCACGTTATGGATGCCCACACCGAAGCCGCCGCCCACGTAGGCCATCTCGCCGTAACGATAAATGGACGAAAGCAAACCGTAACCGTCGATAATCAAGCAATCGGCACGGGCGGCACTTTCTTCCGTGACACGGGAATAACGCACAAACGGACGGCGCAACTTTCCCTCTATCTCCTTCAAATGGTCTTCACTGACCACATGGGGCGCCAACACCAGCTTCATTTCCGGATGAGCGTTGAAGTAAGGAATAATCAAATCCTCATCCGGTGCCCATGAACTTCCGGCCACCAACACCTTGGCATCTTGCTTGAAAGCTTTCACCAACGGCAAATCCTTGGCCTGCCGGCAAATGTCCAGCACACGGTCGAAACGCGTGTCTCCGGCCACGGTGACGTTCGTGATGCCCTTGCGTGCCAACAATTCGCGCGAAGCTTCGTTTTGCACGAAAAAATGGGTCACACAACGCAACACATCGCTGTAACTGCGCCCATACCAACGGAAAAACACTTGGTTCTCACGGAAAATACTGCTCACGCTGTACACCGGAATCTGACGACGGCGGCAAGCATGCAGGTAATTGTTCCAAAACTCATATTTGATGAAGAACGCCATACGCGGACGAGCCAACCGCAAAAAGCTGCGCACATTGCCCGGTGTGTCGAACGGGAGATAGCACACCACGTCCGCCCCCTCGTAATCCTTGCGCACTTCATAACCCGAAGGAGAGAAAAAGGTCAGCAATATCTTGTACTCCGGATGCTCCCGCCGCAACCGCTCCATCAGCGGACGCCCCTGTTCGAACTCGCCCAAGGAAGCGGCATGAAACCAAACATACATTTCCTCCCGGCGGATGTTTTTCCGCAAAATACGGAAAGTATTCCATTGCCCTTTCACCATCAGCCACGCTTTCTTGCGGAAAGGCGAAACCAATACGACTGCCAGGGCATACAGATAAAGCGCGATCGAATATATCATTTCAGAATCTCTACGGCTTTACGCATTCTACGTAATGTTTCCTCCTTCCCAAGGAAAGCTGAAAGCTCATACATGTCGGGGCCCTTTCCTGTGCCCACCAAAGCCACACGCCAAGGATTCCAAGGCTTCTTGCCCGTCTCTTCCGCCCAACGGTCTACGGCCGCTTTCTGTCCCTCTACCGAGAAATCATCCAGGCCTTCCAGCAATGCGGCCAGTTCGGCCATGTCGGCCGCCGCCGTTTCCGTCCAGTTCTTCCGCACGAACTTGTCCTCGCGGTCGTACGCTTCCGGGGCAATGAAGAAGAAGTCGCAAAGGGGCCACAGTTCTTTAATGAAATTGATTTTCTTCATCTTCATCATGCCCACCACGGCTTCTACGCGTTCCATCGGTGCTTCTATCCCATTCTCGCGCAGTATCTTGTCGAAAGCGGGAGCCAATTCCTTGTTGTCCTTCATCAGGATATATTCACGGTTGAACCACAGGCCCTTCACATAATCGAACTTGGCACCGGCCTTGCTGCATTTGGTGATGTCGAAAAGCTCCACCAGTTCGTCCAACGACATGATCTCTTGGTCTGTTCCCGGATTCCAACCCAACAAGGCCAGGAAATTGATGACAGCCTCCGGCAGATAGCCGCTCTCACGATAACCGGAGGACACTTCGCCCGTCTTGGGGTCGTGCCATTCGAGAGGGAAAACCGGAAAGCCGAGACGGTCGCCGTCGCGTTTGCTCAATTTTCCCTTCCCATCGGGCTTGAGCAACAAAGGCAAATGGGCGAACTTCGGCATCGTGTCAGCCCATCCGAACGCACGGTAAAGCAGGACATGCAACGGAGCCGAAGGCAACCATTCTTCACCGCGAATCACGTGGGTCACCTCCATCAGATGGTCGTCTACGATGTTGGCCAGATGGTAGGTCGGCAATTCGTCGGCACTCTTGTAAAGCACCTTATCGTCGAGAATGGAAGAGTTGATGACCACATCGCCGCGAATCATGTCGTCCACATGTACGTCCTCGCCCAGCTCTATCTTGAACCGGACAACGTACTGCCGGCCTTTGGCCAACAGCCGCTCCACCTCGTCAGCCGGCAACGACAACGAATTGCGCATCATGCCGCGCGTAGAGGCATCGTACTGGAAATTCTGGATTTCCTGCCGCTTGGCCTCCAGTTCTTCCGGCGTGTCGAAGGCGATATAAGCCTTACCGGCATCCAGCAACTCCTGCACGTATTTCTTGTAAATGTCCCGGCGTTCCGACTGACGGTAAGGACCATGCTCCCCACCGAAACTTACTCCTTCGTCGAAAGGAATGCCGAGCCAACGGAAAGATTCCAAAATGTATTCCTCCGCTCCCGGGACAAACCGGTTGGAGTCTGTGTCCTCGATACGGAAAATGAACTCGCCGCCATGCTGGCGCGCAAAAAGATAATTGTATAAAGCCGTACGTACACCGCCTATATGCAAGGCTCCCGTGGGACTGGGAGCGAAACGAACCCTTACTTTTCTCTGTGTCATAACAACATTTGTGAATATTGTGCAAAAATACTACTTTTTATTTAAACGCCCCGTATTTTTTTCGTATTTTCGCCCTATATAAAATACGGAAAAAGAGATGAACAGACATAACCAACAAAACAGCCTTACCCCGAAGGCTTTGATTTATAGAATCGTCATCACGGTCACGGCCTTGTTTATCGTGTGCCTGTACATGCCGCGTGACGAACGTTCGACCTACCAGTTCGACGTGGGCAAACCTTGGCGTTACAGCCAGCTCATCGCGACCTACGACTTTCCGATATACAAAAGCGCGGAAACCATACAGACGGAACAGGACAGTATCTTACAGCATTACGAACCTTATTTCGCCATCGACGAGACCGTGGGGAAAGAACAGATAGAAAAGTTCAAGGCCACCATAAACGGACAGAAACCGGCCACCATACCGGCCAACTATCTGGCATACGTGGAAAACAAACTGGAACATATTTACGCGCAGGGCGTCATGGACACGGAGGATTTCGACCAAATGCACAGCGATGAAGTGGCGTCTATCCGCATATTCGCACAGAACGTGGCCAAGGAACAACCGATGACTCAGGTCTTCTCGCACAAAACCGCATACGAATACCTTATCGACTTGGGAGAAGACAGCTTGCATTATGACCGCAGAGTATTGCGGAAATGCAACCTGAGCGACTATATCGTACCCAATCTGACCTACGACAAGACAAAATCCGAAGAATCCCGGAAAGACTTGCTGTCTTCTCTTTCCTATTCGTCCGGTATGGTCATGAGCGGGCAGAAAATTATAGACCGAGGGGATATCGTGGACAAGGAAACATACGACATCCTCACTTCTCTGGAAAAAGAATATACCCGCCGAAACACGTCCAAAATGCAGACGCATACGGTATTGCTCGGCCAAATGCTTTACGTGGCTCTCATCATTGCCTGCCTGACGCTGTACTTCAACCTGTTCCGCCGTGACTATCTGGCCAACACGCGCCACATCCTGTTCATCGCCTCCATGCCGGTCATCTACCCGTTGATAACTTCATTCCTCATCAAGCATAACCTGTTCAATGTCTACATCATCCCGTTCGCCATGGCTCCTATTTTCATCCGGGTGTTCATGGATTCCCGGACGGCTTTTGTGACTCACGTGGCTACGGTGCTCATCAGTGCCATATCCCTGAAATACCCCTACGAGTTCATCGCCACACAGCTTGTGGCGGGCATGGTGGCCATCTACAGCCTGAGGGAGCTATCCCAACGTTCGCAACTTATCCGTTCGGCGTTTTATGTCACATTGGCGTCCATAGCTTTTTACATGAGTATGGAACTTATTCACGAAAAAGACTTCGCACGCCTGGAGTATGGCATGTATATCTATATTATCATCAACGGCATCCTCTTGTTATTTGCCTACCCGTTGCTGTTCTTGTTCGAAAAGGTTTTCGGCTTCACCTCCAACGTGACTCTCGTCGAACTGTCCAACACCAACAACGAACTGCTGAAACGGCTCTCGGAAGTGGCTCCGGGCACATTCCAACACTCCATGCAAGTGGCGAACCTGGCTACGGAAGTGGCGAATAAAATCGGTGCCAAGGCGCTACTCGTCCGAACCGGAGCCTTATACCACGACATCGGAAAGATGAACAGTCCGGCCTACTTTACGGAAAACCAGAATAACTTCAATCCTCACGATCGTATCAGTTACGAACAAAGTGCGGCGATTGTCATCAGTCATGTCAAGGACGGACTCAAACTGGCCGACAAATATAACCTGCCGCAAGTCATAAAGGATTTCATCTCGACGCACCACGGCAAAGGCAAGACCAAATACTTCCTGATTTCATACAAGAACCAGAATCCGGACCAACCGGTAGACGAATCCCTTTTCACTTACCCCGGTCCGAACCCGTTCACGCTGGAACAGGCCATTTTGATGATGGCGGACTCTGTGGAAGCCGCTTCCAGAAGCCTGAACGAATACACGGAAGAGAGCATCAGCGGACTGGTAGATAAGATCGTGGACAGCCAAGTGCAGGAAGGATTCTTCAAAGACTGCCCCATCACGTTCCACGACATCACCGTGGCTAAAGACGTGTTCAAAGAAAAGCTGAAGACGATTTACCACACGCGTATCAGCTATCCGGAACTGAAAAAGAAATAAGCGTCCTGCCTTACATGGGGTCTACGTCATAATAGATTTGGGCACTGCGGTAATCGGGATGTGCCATCAGGCTTTGGCGGAGATAAAGCAACTGTTCCCGAACCTTGGACAGAGAAGCTCCGGGTTCTACTTTCACTACGATTTTACGGATGTAGAGCAATTGGATTCGTGCCACGGGCGGCGCGTCAGGCCCTAAAATACGGGAACCGAACACCTGGCGCAGACGGCTCCCCATTTCAGCAGCCAGATGGTCGAGCACATCTGCCCGCTTATGTTTCATATAGACATAAATCAAACGGCAAAAAGGAGGATATACGAACATCTGACGCTCTTCCATCTGCCCTACGTACAACCCGAAGTAGTCATGTTCCGTCACTTGACGGATGAGAGGCAGATCCGGACTCTTGGTCTGCAGGATGACACGTCCCTGCCTGCTGCGGCGTCCGGCGCGCCCGGCCACTTGTGCCATCAACTGGAAGGCGCGCTCGAAGCTTCGGAAGTCCGGGATATTAAGCATGGCGTCGGCATTCAATATGCCGACCACGCTGACTCGTTCGAAATCCAATCCTTTGGTCACCATCTGCGTTCCGATAAGTACATCGGTCTTTCCGCTTTGGAAATCCTCCAAGATTCCTTCGTAGGCCGAACGTGTACGGGTCGTATCCAAATCCATCCGGGCCACGGCGGCCTCCGGAAAGACTTGATGTACGGCATCTTCCACCTTTTCCGTACCGAACCCTCGCTGCACCAGCTCCGTACCTTCACAAGCCGGGCAGCGCGTAGGCACATTACACGTGTAGCCGCAATAATGGCAAGTCATTTGGTTCAGTCCCTTATGGTACGTCAGGCTGACATCGCAGTTTTTGCACTTGGGCACCCAACCGCACGTGTGGCATTCTATCATCGGAGCGTAACCTCGCCGGTTCTGGAACAGTATGACCTGTTCCTTGTTTTCCAACGCCCGGCGCATCTCCTCCAACAAACGCGGTGAGAACGGACCGGCCATGCGCCTTTTGCGTTGCAGCTCTTTAATATCCACCACCTCGACTTCCGGCAAACGTACCTGCCCGAAACGTTCGGTCAGCTCCACCAAACCGTATTTGCCCATGCGGACGTTATAATAAGTCTCCAACGCCGGAGTAGCCGTACCGAGCAATGTACGGGCACCGTACATCCGGGCTAACATGATCGCCGCATTCCGGGCATGGTAACGCGGCGCAGGCTCCTGCTGTTTATAAGATTGTTCATGCTCTTCGTCCACTATGACCAGCCCCAGATGCCGGAAAGGCAAGAAGACGGACGAACGAACGCCTACAATAATATCGTAAGGCTGTTCGGACAACTGCTTTTGCCAAATCTCGACACGTTCGGCATCGGGAAACTTGGAATGGTACACGCCCATGCGGTTACCGAATACGCGATATAACCTGTCCGTCAACTGGGTGGTCAGCACAATCTCCGGCACCAAGTAAAGCACCTGTTTCCCTTCGGCTATCATCTGACGAATCAGATGAATGTAAACCTCGGTCTTTCCGCTCGATGTCACTCCGTGAAGCAGGCATACCGGATGACGGGCAAAAGCCTCTTCCAGCTCCCGGAACGCCCGTGCCTGTGCCTCGCTCAAAGGAGAAACACCTATCGTTTCGGTGACCTCCGTATGCGCCAAACGGCCTATCTCGTATGGATAGGCCTCCAATACGCCCTTCTCTTCCAAAGCACGGCAAATCGCCAGACTGCCACCGACAGCTTCTATCAGGGCTTTCCGTCCCACCTCCGCCAGCATCTTCGGATTACGCAACCGGAAAGCCGTTCCGGCACCTGCCAGTTCTAAATACTTTAATAAAAGAGACTGTTGTTTGGGTGCTCTTCCTAAACCGTCAAGCAATTCATGAAGTTTGTCCTCATCAAAATAGGTTTCCGATAAGCGCACATGTACTTCCGTACGTGGCTTATAGCTGCGTTTGACTTCCTCTTTCATGGCAAGGACGCCCTTGTCCATCAAAGACCTTACCACCCGCAATACCCGAAAATCCTCACATTCTTTTTGAAGTTGCGTCACGGTCGATTCAGAACGTCTCAAAACCCAAGTAACGACCCGTTGTTCCCGTTCCGACAATACGGCATTTCCCGCATATTCACTGTTTACCACCACCTTGCTCTCACTTTCCAGTTTCATAGCGGACGGCAGGGCAGCCTTATACACATCCCCTACGGCACAAAGGTAATAGTCTGCCAACCATCTCCAAAAATCCAACTGCACCGGAAGTAAAACGGGATCCGAATCAAGTATCTCCCACACGGTCTTCACGGCATAACCTTGCGGTTGCCGCCCGTGAACGTCAACCACAATAGCCGTATAAAACTTTTTGGCTCCAAACGGCACGATAACCCTACTGCCCGGCCGTACCACCTCTTGCCGCTCTTCGGGCAAAGCGTATGTATAAGCCGCCGACAAAGGAAGAGGAAGAATGACATCTACAAACTTCATACGCACGGATTTTAATGCGTTACAAAAATACGACAAAAGAAGCTAACAGACAAAAGGAAAGCCGTCCGCTTCATGCAGACGACTTCCGTTTATTCCATTTTTCTATCGGACTACATTAAAACAGGTAAGCCAAACGAACTTGCCATGTGTTGTTCTTTACGTCAAACTCTTTTATGACATCGCCCACACCGCCTAATTTTCCGGTCTCACCCATGGCGATATTATAGGTCACACCTACTTGCAAATGGCTAAGCAGTGTCACACCGGCTCCCACATTCCAACTGAACGTAGAGCGTTCCAAACTTCCAATACTTTCACCGGCATACTTTAAATTACGACTTCCCAGATACCAGTTGTATTGCGGACCTGTAGCCAAATAAACGCCGACCAGACTGCTAAAGCCAAAATTATACCTTAAATTAATGGGGATCTCCACGTAAGGCATGGATTTGTTAGGCGTACTCCCGTTGACATTCTCCCCGTCTACTTCACCTGAAAAATCCATCTTCATGTACTTCTGGGAATAGAGAAGGGAAGCATCGATACCCAAACCGATAACCGGCATGGTCATCTGCACTTTCGGTCCGACGAACCATCCCGTACGATTGGAAGCATCGAACAAGCCTCCGTCACCTTTTATACTTGCCTTACTCAAGTTCACACCGCCTTCAAGTCCCCACTTGAACTGCGCATTGGCAGGTGCCGCCCATAAAAACGCCACCATACACATCAATACTGCACTTAATTTCTTCATAGAAGTTTGCTTTTTATTTCTTATCGAAAAACAAAGATAGCAACTGTTTGCCGTACTTTCAACTTTTTCCGAAAATATATCTCTATTTTATTATCTACGTTGTCTGCGTACGGTCACTCTGGGCGTGGAGGCTCCTCCCCCTCCGGAACTCCCCCTACGCGTCTTGGAAACCTTAGTCTTTTCTGCCTTTGCCTTTTTCGAGTCGTCCGACGATGCCGAAGCACGACGCGAATTACGTGTAGTTCGGGAAGCTTTCTCCTTTTTCGTTTCTACAGCCTCCTTGGCTGCCGTTGAATCTACAGCCACCGAGTCGTCATGCCCCCAAACATGTTTTTCAAAGTCGGAAAGTTGTTTCTCTATCCGCTTCTGTTCGTTGGCCATGGCACTGTCCGTCTTACAATAGTTAGCCAGCACCTTCCCCTGCATATTGTTCGTCTTATAAATCTTTCCGTCATACAGATTCATGGAGAAATAATCCGCCGCTGTCATGTTCGTCACGTTGTTATAATTGCTTGCCATCATCGTGTGACGGGCCAAATACGTACTGATATCATCATATTTGAGCCAGAACAAAGGATATGGGGTAGCCTCTCCGCCAAAATCATCTCCGCGCATAAGCACTGGGCATAAGGCCGTGACTTTCGTACGGAACGTCGAGGTCCTTTGGTCGAAATAAGAGCTCTCCTTTATATAATAACGGGAAACTTCAGCCGAGGGAATATCGCTGGCATTCACACGGGGACGCCCGTTCTGCTCCTCGTAATATATATGGTAACGCTCTAACAATTCTTTCACGTCCACCTTATCGCGCGAAGTAAAAGACTCGTTACCGTCCAGTTTATATTGGTATGCCGTAATCTTTCCCGTCAGCAATAAATCGAACAGATACGTAAACAGGTTTATCTGGCCTGCGGAAGGCTCCACCGGATAATACAGGGGGGCGTTCTTGTCCAGCGTCAGATCCAACTGACGATACACATCGCGACGCCACACCACGTCCTCAGGCACTTCCACCGCCACGGGGAACTGCAAACTGGCACGGTCTACGGTTTTCTCGGCCTTGTCTGCATCATTGGGTTTCACCCTGCGGCGAGCCGGCTGCGCCTCCGCCTGCACGTACAGGGCAACTCCTAACAAAACAAAAAACAGACGTTTCATCCTTATCTTATTTTTACTCATAGTCTTCATTTCCATCCATTCATTAGTTGACAATCACTTCCATAGAGCCGTCGAGCGTCCGCTCCGCCCCGTCGGGGCCTACGGCTCTTATACGGGAAATATAGAACCGTTTTCCACGTCCCAACGAACGGAACATCGAACGTTGCTGTTCAGTGAAAGACGCGCTGTTCGACACCGCCGGTACGGCATTACCCATATTGTCGAAAAACACCGTCTCGAACCCTTGCACCCGGAACTCTATATTCAAAAGTCCGTCGTCAATAGCTGCGCCGATGCCTTTCGTTCCCATCAACACTTGTTTGGACAAACGCCCGCCACGGAAACGGTTGCTGCCGCCTTCCGCCGCATACTCTATATAAGCCGACGGGGCGGGCAACTTACGCACACGAAAGGCAAACTGTCCCATCTTCTGCATACGTCCCTCCATATTGGCATTGACCGTAATCACGGCATCTTTGCCCACTTCTGCCGGTCGGGCTATATATTTGCCCGCCCCTGTGGGCTGCAACACTCCTCCGCTCATGGAAGCCACCACCTTATTGGCCGGAACCCCGGGAATAGACACGCTCATAGGGTTCTCATATCCGGCATACAACACATTCATCAAGTCTGCCGACACCGTAGCCGAAGGAGCCACCACGGTGTAAGGCTGAGAGAAGTCCCTGCGCACCATCTGGCCACGCCCGTCCATCATCTCGATATAACCTTTCAGCGTATAATCGCCCGTACTACTGCAAACCGTCTCATACAGCCCGCCCGGCGAAGTGATTTGCCGTCCGTTGACATATACCGTCGGACGTTGGGTCGTATCCACAGCAGCCATGATGATCTGGGCACTGAACTTCCCACCTTGTACCACCGTACGCGAAGCCGGTATCACAAACGCATTCAACTCGTTCACACGCAAGTCTTTCATGTCTATATTGGCCACCAAGGCATGAAGCACCTCTCCTTCGGCATACCGCACATCACTCTGCAATTTGGAAAGCAAAGTAACGGCCGCAGCCACCGGCGTATTCTCAAACATATACTCCTGCCAATTCTTCCCTAAAGTACCGGCCTTGTTCGGAACCTCCGTACTCAGGTTGTCCGCAATGATTTTCTTCTGCGTCTCGTCTGTCAACATGCCGACGATGCTTTCACGAAAACTGTTGATGGCCGCGAACAACCTCTGTCCTTCTCCTCGGCGCGGCGCCAACATCACATGGGAAGCCGCCTCCAGATCCTCCTTGTTCTGCACGTCTTTCACGTCACCGTCTTCCCCGTCCGCCTGTTTCACGATACTGACCTTCAGGGCTTCCGCATAATTATATAAGGAGTCTGAGATTTTCTTCACATACTGTGCCTTGTCGAACCATTCCTTCACTTTGGCCGGATTGGCCTCCATCTGTCCCTGCAAATCCTTATAAAGGGCTTCGTTGGACGCAGAAGCGTTCGCCGTAGTCCGCAGAAGGCTGTCTTCCACCAATGAAAAACCGTTCAACACGTCGGAAGACACGTTCAGGGCCAACATAGCCATCAGCACCACATACATGAGGTTGATCATCTTCTGACGCGGAGACATTCTATTTTGCTGGGATGCCATTTCGTATTCCTTTCTGATTAATCCGTTTATTCTGTTATCGAACCGCCCGGCGTATGCTTCATGTTCACCGTCAAGGCCTGAATCATACGGTTGTAAATGCCGTTCAATTCTTCTATCTGACGCGCCATCTTGCGGGTCTGTTCATTGATTTGGTCTATCGTGCCCACCTGCGTACTGATACTCTTCAACTGCATCTCGTATATCGTATTGATGCCCGTCAGCGTACGGTTCAGATTATCCATCTCCTTGGCATCACGCGTCATGTGTTCAGCCTGTTCGGACACGCGAGCCAAGGTTTCGGTCAACGTCTTCAGCTCTTCCACATAATTTTCAGCCGCCTCCTTCATTTCGGGAGTAGAAGCGTTACGGGCATCTTCAAGCACTTTCGCAAAAAGTTCTGCGTTGGAAGCATTCACCATATCGGCCAAAGCCTTTATATCCAACGCCTGCTGCCCCACGCTGCCCTGCACGCCTTGTGTTCCGCCGCCTGCTGCGCCAGACACGTCCGGATTTACAGTAGCCGCTGACCCGGAAAGAGGGGCACCTCCATTTCCTCCGACTACGACCGGCCCTCCCACGACTATGGGCTGGGATACCCCTCCACCGGACACAACCGGTTGGGGCACTCCACCTTGCGCAACCTCAGGAAGGTTCCCGGCTTCCTTTTCGCCGACAGTCTCTTCGTCCCAATCCTCTTCATCCGAAGCCAGACTCACCCGGTCTTCATCGCGCTTCAGTTCTGCCGGACGGTCGAAACCGGAGATGAAAAACACCAGAACCTCCGTCCCCATACCGATGAACAACATCGCATTGGCCCCGGGAATATGAGTCAGTTTGAACAAAGCTCCAAGAATAACCACGGCCGCTCCCCAACTGTACGCATAATTCAGGAAGGTCTGTCCGGGCACCGACTCAATCCAATCCTGAATACGGATAATTATGTTTTTTCTATTCTTAGCCATATTTTTACCTCTTTAATCTTTTTATTTACGTTTATTGGTTGTCCCCGACACAGAACGTACACAACGGAAACCGATGTACGAACGCGGTTGGTTTTGATATTCGTATGAACGCCATACGGAACGTATCATGGATTCCGGGTCTTTCCACGAACCGCCCCTCACCGACTTCTTCTTCAGGCGATAAGGATCTTCTTTCGCGGCATTGTATTTCAGTTCCGGATTCATGTCGCTCATGCCGTCCACACCCGATTCGGTGTACACCGTACTCGTCCATTCCGCCACATTTCCCGCCATGTCGAACAAACCGTTGGAATTGGCCGAATAGGAACCGCATTTGGACGTTATCAAGCTCCCGTCGTCCGTATAGTCCCCACGGTCGGGTTTGAAGTTGGCATAATAACAGTCTTTCTCGCTTTTCACCCCTTTTGTCTCCCACGGGAACAAGGCTCCTTCGGGACCACGTGCGGCAAATTCCCATTCCACCTCTGTCGGCAAACGGTAAGGCTGTATCTGACTGGCTGCGGCTCCCAAACCACGTTTCAGGAACTCCGTACGCCAATCGCAGAAAGCATTGGCCTGTTCCCAGGTCACACCGACCACCGGATAATCGTTATAAGCCGGATTGGAGAAGTATTGCAACATGTAGCGTTCGTTTTCCGCATTGGAAAAATCGTTCACCCAACACGTCGTATCCGGATAAATATTCACGATATAAGTATTCAGGAAATCATGCAGTCCCGAAAGCGGGCGGGTGATGGTTTCACGCACGATACGCCCTTCGTCGTCGATGTAAGCTGTGTCCTTGGAAATCATGACCACTTCGTCCGCATCCACGGCATGGTCGGTATTCAGGTTGCGTTCATCCGGATTCAGGCGGTGCTTGCGCAAAGCGGCAGCGGTATAATCGAACACCTCATAACGGTAATTCATCTGGCGCGCATCCAACATCCGCTCCCCCGTGGCCGGATTCGTCACGTACACACTTTCTATGGCCCTCAACTCGTCTTCGTTCGGGCGTTTCCAGGGTATCGGCTTTTTCCAGTTCAGATAAGGAGTCACCGGATTCCCGAACTTGTCCTCCTCTATCTTGTAGGTCTCGTCGCCCGCGTATGCCGGATCGGCCAGGCGTTCGCGGATAATAGAGTCGCGCACCCAAAAGACAAACTGGCGATATTTGGCATTCGACACTTCATTCGCGTCCATCCAGAAGCCGTCGACCGAAATTTCCCGGGTAGGAATGGTCATTCCCCACAACGAATCGGTTTCTTCCGTACCGATTTTCAATGAACCTTTCTTCACGAAAACCATCCCGTAAGGAGTCGGTTCACTGTAGGCCGTTCCCCCGACACCGGTCACTTCTCCACCCGTGGCGGTGGATGCCGAACGGGGACCCAGACAAGCACTGAACGCCAGACCTGCCATTATGCCCCATATCAACCCACAACACTTCATATTCATTATTATAATATTCTTACGCTTTTATGTTTATTCTTTCCTTTCTTGAACAGATTCAACTCCGTCTTATAGCCGATGATGATCTCATGACTGCCGTTCAATGCCCCGATGCCGGCCGTGTACATTTCGTACGCATAACCGAGATTGATGCCATGAAAGTCTCCGCCGAAGAGGAAACTGACCGAATTCATCGGACTGTACGACACTCCGCCATACAACTCATGCTTGCTGCCATGATAAGCGATGCGTCCCGTCATATCCGCCCGGAAACCCACGGCATCGGAACGCAGCATGGCGGTCGTATGTATGGTATATAACGGACTTTTAAGCCGTATATTGTACCCGCCCGTCAAATAATAAGAAGGAGAGACCTTAAATTCGTTCACTTTTTCCTCTCCCAACGTGACGGTGGGCGAGGTACAGTGCATCATGGCAAAACCGGCGTACCACGACTTACGGGCATACTGGATGCCGAAATTCATATCGAAACCGGCACCGTTGGCCTCAGCCGTAGGAAACGCAGGGTCGCCGGACTCTCCCAAATCCAACTCTCCCCCGTCGAACGTCTCACTGAGCATGGACAAATGGATACCTCCGCTCAGTTTGCCTCCCCACAAAGGCTGATGGTAAGCATATTGCAGAAAAAACTTCTGGTGCTTGAACAGACCGATCTGGTCGTTGGTGAACCCCACTCCGGCACCGTGCCTCGCGCTGATGAAAAACAACGGCAGATCCACGTAAGCAAACATTACGGCGGGGGCGTTTTCAAAACCGGTCATCTGCATGCTGTAAGCTCCTTGAAAGTTCAGCATGGGAGACTGTCCCGTCGCTGCGGGGTTATAAAAGGGCGTCATGGCCCAATAATTGACAAAAGACGGGTCGTACTGAGCCTTGGCCCACCGGGGCAACAAGCTCAATATCAAGATAAACCCTATCAGTTTTCCCTTTGTCTTCACTGTCTCTACAACCGTTGTACTTTAAGAAAACAGAATCTTTTTCTTTTTATTGTCCGGCATCGCACGAAAATCGCGGTTTCAGGTAAAACAATGGAGCGGATGCACACTTACACCCGCTCCAGTAATCATTTCAGGTTTTCCGTATTTCCAAGTCCGACGCACATCAATACTCGTCCTCGTTGAAAAGAAAATCCTCCTTCGTCGGATAGTCCGGCCAAACATCTTCTATCGTCTCATATATTTCGCCTTCATCCTCTATTTCTTGCAGATTCTCGATCACTTCCAAGGGAGCGCCAGAACGCATCGCATAATCAATCAGTTCATCCTTGGTGGCAGGCCATGGCGCATCTTCTAACTTTGAAGCCAATTCCAGTGTCCAATACATAGTCCTTAATATTTATAACAACTTCGTTTTTCTATTTTGTGCGCAAAAATAATAATATTTTCGATACCATCAACGTTTCTTCCACACAATTTCATCTTTCCCCTCAATAAATAGCATTTTACGGGACAACACAAACAGATAATCGGACAAGCGGTTGACATACGCACAAACCTCCGGCATCACCGGCGCACTTCCGGACAGTTCCAGGATACGCCGCTCCGCCCTGCGGCACACGGTGCGGCAGACATGGCACACGGCCGCCCCCCGGGAGCCGCCGGGAAGCACGAATCCCCGCCATCCGGGAAGCCCGTCTTCCGCCTCATCTATGGCTTGTTCCAGACGCGTCACGTCTTCTTCCGTCACCACCTCCCGGCCAAGCTTTTCCGCACGTGAGGGCTCCGTAGCCAGATAGGCTCCTATCGTGAACAAGTCACATTGGATGCCTGTCAGGAACTCGCGGTCTTCCTCACGTTCCAAATAAGTAATCAATTCGCCGATGTGGGCATTCAGCTCATCCACCGTCCCATACGCTTCCACGCGGACATCCGTCTTGGACACCCGCACGCCCCCGCTCAGGCTGGTCATTCCCCCGTCGCCCGTACGGGTATATACTCTACTTTTCTTCATCCTTCCGTATATTTAAAAATTCACAATATAATCTTGCCGTTGCTTGGAACGGTCATAAAACACAAGACCGTAGTCGTAGAGATCGAAAGTCACCACGGCTTCCGGCAAGCGTTTCACGTCGTTCCACGCCCGCAAAGCCGCTTTTGAAGCCCGTATGCCGAAAAGAAGGCACACCGAACACCTTGTCGACGGACGCGAAACCACAGCCGTCCAATGCCGGGGCGCAATCCCCCTCCCCACGACCATCAGTTCCTTCTGCCGCACGAAACCTCCGTTCTCCCGTACCCTCACCTTCCAAAACAAGTCCTGGCATACCGCGGCCGAACGGCATCCCGCTGCCAAGTAAGCCGTTTCCGCCTCTTTCACGTGCCCATATATCCGGATCAGCGAGGGATGCACGTAATTGGACAGACGAAAAAGAAACTTGCGGCATTTCAACCGGTGCAAGCCCCCACACAGGCAAACCACGGGATAACGTTTCTTCAGTTCCCGATAGGCGTAATATTCCCCACGCTCATACACCACATACGTCAGGAAGTCGAACGCAAAGGGAGAATGCACACCGTATCCGCGACGATGCCTGAACCTTTTCAACCAAATCCATTGTCTACAGAGCATTCTTGTATCATACATTTGTTCTTGTCCAACAAAGTTAGCACAAAAAAGCACTCCGTATTGATATAAATCAAGAAAAAGCCGTTTTTTCGATATTAAAAGCCGGATATTTTGCCGGAAAGCCGAAACTCCCTACCTTTGTATCGTGTTTTTCATAGTATTAGATTTAAGGTTAACAAAGGTTGGGTCAGAGCGCTGACCCTTTTTTTATGCCCTACGGTGAAGCCTTAAAAAAACAGGACATTACAGTCTCGCGTTTCCGCTCTCTCCGCACTTCACGTAACCACCTCACCCACAATAAAATACAAACCTACAGAGAACGGCAAAAAAATCTCCTGCAAACGATTTTCCAATCTCCTGCGAACGATTTTTCGTTTGGCGCAGAACAAAAAATCATTTGCCGCAAGGTAAATCCGCCCACTCCTTGAGGCAGGATTTCATTTGACAAAGCCCTGCTTCCAAAGTCCGGCACGCCCACCCACGGTATGCACTTCGCAGTCCTCCCTGTCCGGGGTATCTTGCAAAAAAAATAAGGCAAACCTCACTGACTTTCAAAAAAAAAACGTTTCTTTATACCTCCAAACAGGAACTTGAACAAATCAGCATAGAAAAAGACATGGAACTACAGACGCATACCGACACAGCATACCGGCAACTGCTTCCCGCCGAAATCCGACAATTGGAACAGCAAGGCTGCACGGCCGAGAACTGGCAACTGATTGAAGTCCATCCGGATATCGACCTTCGCCATCTGGCGTACGTGCATTTCTCCGGCTCCAACCGTATCGGGAATTTCCAAAAGACCGTCACGCTGCCGGGCGGAATCACGTTCCATACGGGTATCCGCCATGCCACGCTGCACTGTACCACCGTGGGCGACGACTGTCTGATAGCCCACGTCCATGGGTATATCGCCCATTACGACATCGCCCCGGGCTGCATCATCCTCCATACGGACACCATTGCCATGACCGGCTCGTCTTCTTTCGGAAACGGTACGGATCTCCATGTCATGAGCGAAAGCGGAGGACGGGACATCCTCATCCACGACCGCCTGTCGGCACAGGAAGCGTACATGCAGGCCATGTACCGCCACAATGCCTTGTTGACGCAAAACCTCCGCCGGTTGGTTTCGGACTACGCCGCACGGCAAACCGGCAACCGCGGCAAGATAGGCGAGGGCACACGGATACTCCGCTGCGGCCTGATCCGCAACGTGAAAATCGGGCCTTGCAGCCGTCTGGAAGGTGTCGTCCGGTTGGAAAACGGCACGATATGCAGCCATCCGGACGCCCCTACCTTCGTGGGCGACTTGGTCATCGCCCGTGATTTCATCCTGCAAACCGGCAGCCATGTCGCCGACGGCGCGACGCTCACCCGTTGCCATGTAGGACAAGCTTCTTCCATCGGGCACGGATTTTCTGCCACAGACTCCTATTTCGGTTGCAACTGTCAGGCGGAGCAGGGTGAGGCATGCGCCATACTGGCCGGTCCCTATACGGTGACGCACCACAAGTCCACGCTGTTGATAGGCGGCATGTTCTCGTTCATGAACGCCGGTTCGGGCACCAACCAGAGCAACCACGCCTACAAGCTCGGCCCCCGGCACCACGGCGTGTTGGAACGGGGATGCAAAACGGCCTCGGGCAGCCATATCTCGTGGCCCGCGCATATCGGGGCGTTTTCGTTGGTCATGGGACATTGCGCCCCCGGCACCGACAGCAGCGAATGGCCATTCTCTTATCTCGTGGAGCAAGGCTCGTCCCATTACGTGATTCCCGGCATTACCCTGCGGGGAGTGGGGACGCTGCGCGACATCGGGAAATGGCCTGCACGCGACGGCCGCCCGCCCCAAGTGCCTCAAACGGACCGGGTCTCCTTCGAAGCGTTCTCCCCTTATACGATGGGGCGGGTGTTCCGGGCACGGATTACCTTGGAAGAACTAAGCGGACGCTTCGACGCAGACACCCAAGAAATCACATGGAACGGCCTGCGGCTCAAAGAGAAATCGGTGAAGCAAGGCATAGAATGGTACCGGCTGGCTTTAGACCGTTACTTGGGCGAACAACTGATCCGGCAATTAGAGACGCATGAGGGCATGCCCTCGGACGGGCTATGCGAAGCCCTACATCCCCGTGCGGCATGCAGCGACCGTTGGGGAGACATCGGCGGCATGCTGGCCCCTATAAGCGAAATCAATGACATTACCAGAATCATCGCCACCGGACAACTCGACCGCATAGAAAAATTGGGGGAACGGCTCCGGCTTATCCACGACCGGTATGACGACTTCGCCTGGGCTTGGACGTGGAACCTCTTGCACGAGATATACCCCGATGCCTATGACAAGGACTTTATCCCGTCGCTCTGCCTGCCCGTCATCCGGAAATGGGAAACCGCCGCCACGACACTCAACCGGCAGATCATAGCCGATGCCACAAAGGACATCTCGACAGGTTCCCTTGCCGGTTTCGGTATCGACGGCGGTGAGGAAACCGCCGTAGACGACGCGTTGGCCGTCCGGGGCACCGTACAACAATGCGGCATCATCCAAGAGTTGGAAAAGCAACAAACGGAAATCAAAGAAAAGGCCGGATACTGGCTGCATAAATTAACCCTTTAACCCCATACGACTATGAACAGACAGCAAAACCCTTCACCGGAAAACCGTACTTCACGTGTAATGACAGCGTGGCCGGACGCCCTGAAACTGTTCTTTTTCGGCTTCTGGATGTTTTTCGGCATTTATTACGGCGACGTGCTTTACATCGCCCAACAGTACAGTTTCTTCAGCACAGCCCAAGGAGCCATGCGCCCGCTATGGGAAACCTCTTACGGTTCGTTGTGGATTATCGGGCGTGCCTTGCTCCAAGCGTTCCATTCGCCTTTTTGGGGCGGTGCCCTTCTCTCGGGCATGCTTACCCTCATCTCTTGGCTGTCCGGTTATGTCTTCAGGTTGCGCGGCCGGTTCGGATACCTGAAATACATCCCGGCATTCGTTTTTATTTATGTGGTCGTCTACCACGGTTTCGACATTTACTATCAGACGGAAACGGGCAAACTGCTCGGCATTCCCTTCTGCATCCTCCTCATTCTAGCCTGCCAAGCCGTCTTCGTTCGTTCTTTCAGTCGAAAAAAACTCTCGGGGTTGTTCACCCCACCGGCTTATAACCGTCCGCTCGACGAATGGAAAGCCATGGGATTCATCCTCATTTTGGGAGCCGGAGCTGTGGGCATGAACGAATGGCAGCGCCCCTACGTGCGCCCTACCGCCAGGATGCAGCGCGAACTGGAACGGCAGGACTGGAAGGGCATGAAAGCCACCGCCTCCCGCTCCGACCTGACCTACGGCACGGTGGCGGCTTACTACGCCATTTCGCGGATGGAAGACGAAAACGACGTGCCCAAAGTACCCATAGACATGTTACCGCCGACAAGCCGCCCTATTTACCTGCATAACCGCGACGGTAATCTCGAAAACGCCCGGAATTACTTCCTGACGGACTACTGCATCGCTTCGGAACAATACCCCATCGCTTACGAACTGGGCAAAGCGGACTTGAATACCAACGGCCCGTCTCCGCTCCTGCTCAAACAGATGGTCCGGATTTGTCTGGCCTTACATAAAAAAGAAGAAGCACGTTCTCACCTGAACGTGCTCCGTACGCTTCCTTTCGAGAAGGATTTCATCGAGACCTACGCCCCGGAGGCACAGGAATAGGAAAAAGGGATTTCCTCCTCCCCTCCGGGCTTATTCCGTCCGCTTGACAGCCAAGACCAGTTCGGCGGACTTCAGTCCTTTGGCCTCCGCTTTCAGGCGGATAGTTCCGGCTTGTCCCTTTTCCGCCACGATGGCGGTCATCTGTCCGTTGAACACCGGCATTTGCGGCCGGCCGAACGGTTCAAGGCACACGGGGTTGCCGTTGGCTCCGGCCTTGTAATACCCGGCTCCACGGACAGAAAACTTCACCGTATGCTGTGCGTCGGGACAGAGGTTGCCCTCGCGGTCCACCACGCTGACCGTGACAAAAGCCAAGTCCTCATCCCGCAAATCCGCGTCCAACGTGTCCTTGTCGGCCTTCAATACGATGCGGTAAGGCTTACCTGCCGTACGGACGATCTGCTCCGCACGCTTCCGTCCGTTTTCGTCGTAGGCCACAGCCTTCACCTCGCCCGGCTCGTAGCGCGTGTCCATCCACATCAGCCGGTAACGTTTCTGGCGGGCCAAAGCACGGCGAGCCTCATCGTTTTCCGTCTCGTCGAGCTTGACGGTGGTGTCTTTCGTACGTTTCCCTTGGCTCTTGCCATTGATGAAAAGTTCCACCGTAGGGTAATTGGTGTACACAAATACCGGAGTCACCTCGCCTTCACGCCCCGGCCAGTTCCAGTGCGGAAGGATGTGCAAGGTTTCCGCTGCCTTGTTCCATTGGCTGCGGTAAAGGTAATAACGGTCCTTGGGCAGGTAAGCCAAGTCGATGATGCCGAACAGCGAAGAATGGCTGGGCCAATCGTCATAATACGGCGTCGGCTCGCCCAAGTAGTCGAAGCCCGTCCACACGAACTCGCCCATATCGTAGGGCAAATCCTCGGAAAGGATAAAGTTGTCCTCCGGCAAGTCGCTCCACGAGCAATGTTCCACATCGTAGGAAGACGACTGATGGTCGTCGTATTTCGCCCCGGCCTTGCGTTCCACAGGGAACTTATACACGCCGCGCGAGCTTACCGTAGAAGCCGTTTCCGACCCCAGTACCACTTGCTGCGGCAATGCCTTATAAGCTTTCTGGTAAAGATTAGAACGGTAATTGAAGCCCGGGATGTCCATGATGGCCGCCACGTGGCTCTTGATGGCGGCATCCACACGGTCCATGCCTTGCGTGCAGGGCCGCGTGGGGTCTTCGCGGTGCACGATGTCCTGCATCATCCGACAAAGCTTCGCTCCCTGTGCCGAACCCTGGTCGGGCACCTCGTTGCCGATACACCACATCACGACCGACGGGTCGTTGCGGTAATGACGCACCACGTTCACCAAATCACGTTCCACCCACTCGTCGTAGTACTTGTTATAACCGTTGGCCATTTTCTTGGCTTTCCACTCATCGAAAGTCTCCACCATCAACAGCATCCCCATCTCGTTGCAGGCTTGCACCAGTTCCGGCGACGGCATGTTGTGCGACGTACGGTAAGCATTGCTGCCCATATCCTTCAGCATCTTCAGCCGGTAACGGATGGCCTGCATGTTCACCGCCGTGCCCAACGGTCCCAAGTCGTGATGATTGCACGTGCCATGGAAAACCAACTTTTTCCCGTTCAACAGGAAGCCTTTTTCGGGGACGACTTCAATCGTACGGATGCCGAACGTAGTCTGGTAGGTGTCGCTCAAACGTCCCTGATAGTACACCTCCGTGTCCGCCCGGTAGAGGTTCGGATGTTCGCAATCCCACAACAGGGGGCGGTCCACCACGAAATCCTGTTCGAGCACGCCTTCGTCATACAGCGACAAGACGGTTTCGCGCTCCGCCACTTTTTGTCCTCCGGGAGCACGCAGAACGGTTTTCAGACGGATGTCCTTGCAGTCCATGCCATCGGGATATTCCAGTTCCGTACGCACCTTCACTTTCGCAAAATCCTCACGCACCGTCGGCGTAGTGACAGTCGTACCCCATGTACGTACCCCGACTTTGCCCGACACTACCAGATGCACGTTACGGTACAACCCGGCCCCCGGATACCAGCGCGAGCTTTCGGGTTCATTCTCCAAGCGCACCGCCAACACATTGTCTTTTGCGTTCACGGCATCCGTCACGTCGAAATAAAAGGAATTATAGCCGTACGGCCAATTCCCCACCTTCTTTCCGTTGACATAGACTTGCGCGTGGCTCATCGCCCCGTCGAACATCAGCACCACGCACTTGCCCGTACCGAAACCGGGCACGTCGAAATGCAGCCTGTACCAACCTACGCCAACGAAAGGCAGTCCTCCCGTACGTCCGGACTGGTTCTGGGCTTCTTTCTGTCCGTCCTGCTCGATGGCCATGAACTGACGGTCGTTGTTCGCATCGAACGGCCCGCTTATCGCCCAATCGTGGGGCACGGACACGCGTTCCCACTTTCCGTCGTCCACCTGCACTCCGCCAAACGACTCATTGTCCGCACGGGTGAACCGCCATCCGTCCCGCAGCAGCACCGTTTCCCGTTCTCCACCGGCCTGCATCCCCAAACAGAAGAGCAAGCCCCACACATACAATAACAGTTTTTTCATATTTTTCAGGTTAATGATGAACAGGTTCGTCAAGCCAGCGAATAGACCACGTCCATGACTTTCCGCCCGATTTCCTCCGCCTCAGCCTGCGTGGCTGCCTCGGAATACACACGGATAATCGGTTCTGTATTGCTTTTACGCAAATGCACCCATTTGTCGGGGAAATCAATCTTCACTCCGTCGATGTCGTTCACCTCTTCGTCCTTATACATGTCTTTTACTTTCTCCAGAATGGCATCCACATCCGTCTCCGGCGTCAGGTCGATACGGTTCTTGGCCATGAAGTATGACGGATAGGTGGCACGCAGTTCGGACATTTTCTTTCCCGTCCGAGCCAGATAGGTCAACACGAGGGCGATGCCGACCAATGCGTCACGCCCGTAATGCGCCTCCGGATAAATCACCCCGCCGTTACCTTCCCCGCCAATCACGGCACGGGTCTCTTTCATCTTGGCCACCACGTTCACCTCGCCGACCGCAGCCGCGCTGTACTCCCCTCCGCGCATACGGGTCACATCGCACAAGGCACGGGTGGAACTCAAGTTAGACACCGTGTTCCCCGGCGTATGCTGCAACACATAGTCCGCCACCGTCACCAAGGTATATTCCTCGCCGTACATCGTCCCGTCCTCGCAGAACATGGCCAGACGGTCTACGTCCGGGTCTACCACGAATGCCAGGTCGTGGCCGCCTTTTTGCATCAAAGCCTTGATGTCGCCCAAGTTCTTTTCCAAAGGTTCGGGATTATGGCCGAAGTCCCCCGTCGGCTCCGTAAACAGCCCCGTGACCTGCTCCACTCCTAATTGTTCCAACAACCGGGGCAGGATGATGCCGCCCACGGAATTGACTGTGTCTATGGCCACGCGGAAATGCGCCTTGCGAATCGCCTCCACGTCCACTAATTTCAGGTTCTTGACCAAGTCAATGTGCTTTTGGTCGTACGTCTGGTCTTCCCGATAGTGCCCCAGATGGTCCACATCGGCATATTCAAACGCCTCTTCCTCGGCCAACCGCAACACTTCGTTTCCCTCCTCCTGATTGAGGAATTCCCCTTTTTCATTCAATAATTTCAAAGCATTCCACATCCTGGGGTTATGCGAGGCCGTGATGATGATGCCGCCGCAGGCTCCTTCCATCGTTACAGCCAGTTCGGTGGTCGGCGTGGAAGCCAGTCCGATGTTGACTACATCGAACCCCATGCCCATCAGTGTGCCGCACACCACATTCTTGACCATCTCGCCGGAAATGCGTGCATCCCGTCCCACCACGATGGTATTGCTCTTCACCGTAGTCGTCCGGCGAATCCATGCGGCGTATGCAGATGTAAACTTCACAATGTCCAACGGATTCAGCGTGTCGCCCACGTGGCCGCCGATAGTTCCGCGTATGCCTGAAATAGATTTAATAAGTGTCATAATAAGAGTCTTTATGTGTATAATTGAGTTTCATAATAATTTTACTTGGGGCAAAGATAGATATAAAAACAATAAACAGCGGACATCACCTAAGAAATTCTTGGTAGAAATTTATTGATGGGAGATTTTATTACTATCTTTGTACTTATCAAACCTAAACGAAATATCATGAAACGTAACATTGCACTCGGTATTGCATTTTGCTCTTCTCTCTTCGTATGGGGACAAGGGGAAAACGCAGCGCAAACCTCTGCCACTCCAGAGGCCTTAAGCCAGAAAGTAGAAAAATTCGGTACGGCCATTCCCCAAGAAAAAGTCTTTCTCCACATCGACAACACCTGCTATTTCGTAGGCGACACGATATGGTATAAAGCCTACGTCACGCGCTCAGACCGGCAGACCCTGACCGACCTCAGTAAAATATTATATGTAGAACTGCTCACACCCGACGGTTATCTGGTAGAACGTCAACAGGTGGAAATGCTGGACGGGACGGGACACGGGGCTTTTGCGCTTACCGACTCCCTGTACGCCGGATATTATGAATTAAGGGCATACACCCGTTGGATGCTGAACTTCGGGCAGTATGAACACCCGCATTCAAAATGGACGGAACTGATGTTCTACTTTAAATCAATGGCCAAAGACTTTTTCCGGGATTATGATAAGATTTATTCACGCGTATTCCCGGTATTCGACCAACCGCAAACTCCCGGAGATTACGTCAAAGACATGACGCTCAGGCCGATGCGAAGATACTTCAAATCCGACAAAGGCAAGCCGAAACTCGACCTCCGCTTCTATCCCGAAGGAGGAGACATCGTGGAAGGCACTACCGGAAGAGTAGCGTTCGAAGCCAACACCGAGGAAGGAAAACACATCGACATCGAGCTATCCATACAGGATAAAAACGGGAAGGAAATCGCCCGGACCAAAACCACGAACCGGGGACGCGGCATATTCACTTTACCGGACATACCGGCCGGAGAGAAATATAAAGCCGTATTCCGATACGAAGGATATGATTATACATACGCATTGCCCGAACCGACAAAGGAGGGCTGCGCCATGGCTGTCGTACAAAAAGGGGAGGTCGTCAACGCCTCTATCCAAACTTCCGGCCTTCCGAACCCGAAACCGGCTATCGGCCTGCAGATCATGCACAACGGCGTATCGAAAGCCTATTATGACATCAAGCTCGACGACGGCGGCAAAGCTACCGTCGAAATTCCGTCCGACCAGCTTCCTACGGGAGTAAACCAGTTTACGCTGTTCGACGGGAAAGGACGTGTGTACGCCGACCGCCTGATATTCGTCAACCATCACGAATATGACACACCGCAATTAACCGTCGACGGGGTAAAAGCACAATACGAACCTTTCGAGCCCATCTCCCTGCAACTCCAACTGACGAACCCGACCACCGGCACGCCCAATGTGTCATTGGCGATACGGGACCATGCCACGGACGAACTGACATACGACAACGGCAACATCCTCACGGAAATGCTGTTGGGAAGCGAACTGAAAGGTTTCGTCGAGAACCCGGGTTACTACTTCGAAGCGGACGACAGTATCCGCCGCCAGGCACTTGATCTCCTCATGATGGTACAGGGATGGCGACGTTATTCGTGGAAAACCATGTCGGGCATCGAACCCATGACCGTCCAGCACATGCCGGAACAACTGCAAACCATTTCCGGTTGCGTGAACAGGATAGAAGACTTCCGGTTGGCCTACGGAACGTATGTCAAAGAAGAAAACTGGTTACCCGGAACAGGAACCATGCGTGCTCCGGACACTTCCGTAGAACGGGACGCCACCATAGAAGACATCATGGAAGCCGCAGACCACCCGAACCAAGAAAACAATGGACTTGAATCCGGCAACACCACAGACAATAACCCGCTGACCCAAATGCTTCAGGACAACCAACGTGATCCGTTCACCACGGGCTCCATCATGAGCAACCTGAAAGAAGAAGTCAATGTATGGCCCACATTCATACAAGGCAACCAGACCATGGACCTCATGCAAACGACGGAGAACGGAATGTTTTATATGAAGACGCCTTTACTTTACGACAAATACATCCTGTTCCTTCCGGCTGCGGACAAAGATAAAGGTCAGGATTACATCAAAGACAAAATGAAGAAGGACTTCACCAACGAGGAGGCTTATCCGGACTATTTTGTCAAATTGAACCGGTTCAATCCCTTATTCCCCAAACCGTACAGCTATTACCAGGATGCACCGCGCTATGACGCAGACGAACGGTTCGACAGCCAAGGCGGCCAAACATCTTTCACAGACCGCCAGCTTGCCACGATAACCGTACGCACCAAACGGGGAGGACTGCGCAAGCTCGACCTTAGCAAACCGGCCTTGGTAGTCGACGCTTACGAGGCGTTCAACCTCACGGCCGACTATGGCATGAGTACCGGTACGCACAACTGGGTCACCTTTCCGCAGCAAGTCGCCCTGACCTATATCGGAGACATGGGCATGGACAGGGACTATTTCCTACAAGTCCGGTACGACGGCAAACCGATAAACCTGAAGAGTACCCGCAAGAACGTTGCCCCACAGCGCATGCTCAACGGCACGCAAATCGAGATTCCCCCCGTCATCACGGCCGGAGAAGGCAAAATGGAGGCTTACAGACACCTCCGAAACTTGGACAAGCTTTATATTTACACGGATTACGCTCCCCGCGAACAAGGCAGCTCCAGGTACAAAGGCGACAACCAACCGGATGTCATCATCGACTACCGTCTATTTCCCAACGACGGCTACCAGCCTACATACCGTGACCGACGTTACGTGTTGGACGGATACGCCGTATGCGAAGACTTCTACAGCCCCGACTACAGCCAAAAGCCCCTGCCGGACACGAAAGACTACCGTCGTACCCTATATTGGGTCCCGAACGTGAAATTCGATGCCGCAGGAAAGGCCACCGTCAATTTGTATAACAACAGCAAACCCACGGTACTCAGCATCCAAGCCGAAGGCATTACGACCACGGGCACCCCCATCGTATGGAACAGCAAAAATTAAAACCAGAACTTACCCCCAATCCCTAAAAGCCATGAGGAATTACACTTTTCTTAGCATGTTCAGGAAATACGTGAACTCCAGCCTGATTCTGATTATCGTCACGATTGTAGCCATGATAGTGGCCAATTCCGGTTGGGGAGACGCCTACCGTTCCTTGTGGGAGAAGCCGGTCAGTTTCTCTATCGGTAACTTCAATCTGTTCAGCCACGGTAAAGAAAGCCTCAGCCTGATGGACTTTATCAACGATTTCCTCATGGCTTTGTTTTTCTTTTCCGTGGGACTGGAAATCAAAAGGGAAATCCTGGTGGGAGAACTGTCTACACTGAAGAAAGCCTTGCTCCCCATCATCGGAGCCTGCGGCGGCATGGCCATCCCCGTACTGATTTTTTTTCTCACCTGCCCTGACGATGCCCTTATGCTACGGGGGACGGCCATCCCCATGGCTACCGACATCGCGTTCTCATTGGGGGTACTCTCCATGTTCGGCAAACGAGTCCCCATCGGCCTGAAGATATTCTTGGCGACGTTGGCCGTGGCCGACGATTTGGGCGGCATTCTGGTCATTGCCGTTTTCTATTCATCCGAACTACATTTGCAATACCTGGCTTATGCCGGTATCCTACTTGTGATTTTAGCCATCGGCAACCGACGCCACGTCATATCCAAGATGTTCTACATCGTCATCGGAACATTTGTCTGGTACTCCCTGCTGAACTCCGGCATTCACGCCACCATAGCCGGAGTGGTCGTAGCATTTTTCGTTCCGGCACGCCCCGGAGTCTCCGCCCTTCACTTTGTCAAACATCTGCGAAACAAAATCAACCGTTTCCCCATAGACCAGGCAACCACCAACCACAAGGGGACTACTATCCTGTCCAATGAGCAAATCATGTTGCTCAAAAACATAGAACATGCCTCGGACCGTACGATCAGCCCCTTACAGGATTTGGAAGACGCTTTACAGAACCCCATCAACTATTTCGTGATTCCGGTCTTCGCTTTCGCCAATGCAGGAGTGAACTTGGAAGGCATCAGTATGGACAGTCTGCTCAACGGCGTAGGCCTGGCAGTCTTTTTAGGATTGGCCGTCGGGAAGTTCGTAGGCGTATTCTCGTTCTCCTGGCTGGCAGTCAAGTTGGGATTCGTCCAACTGCCCCAAGGCTGCAACTGGAAAAACTTTTTCAGCGTCTGCATGCTGACGGGCATCGGTTTCACCGTTTCCATGTTCATTGCCGACCTCTCCTATTATAATATAGGTATAGAGGGCAGCACGCTCCTCAATGATGCGAAACTGGGTATCCTTTGCGGTTCCATCGTAGCCGGTGTTTCAGGATGGATACTGCTGGCAGCCCATCTTCCCCGGCAAGACCTTGGAGAGCACAATGAAGACCTGCCTTAAACAGAACCCTTATTTTTCCGCGTAAAAACTGCCTTTTTTCTTTTTTTATCCCCGATATACAAAAAAAGAAGGCAGTTTTTACGTCTTTTACCGTCCCGCTGCGTCATTATTACAGATTGCAGTCTAAAAAACATGAATGAAATATGAAACAAACCCTAAACAGTCATCCGGAAGAGGAACCGAATCGGGAGATAGCCGCATTGATGGAGAGCGAAAGACCTCACTTGCTACGATACGCCTGTTACCGGCTGGGGAACGCGGACGATGCCGAAGATGCCGTACAAGACATTTTCCTGCAACTGCATACTAAAAGACAAGATGCAGAAGGGCAGCCCTTGGCAGACTTGCGCAGCTATCTCTATCGAAGCCTTTCCAATTTCTGTACCGACCGGCTACGCCGACGGCAGGTACGAGAATTCGTACCGATAGAACAAGTGTCGCACATCTGTGAAGAACAAATGGAAAACTTCGAACGAGAGTTCCGGCTTATCTCGACCCTGTTGGCAGGAATCCCCGAAGAACAAGCCGAAGTCATCCGGCTCCGCATCCACGGCAACAACAGTTTCTCAGACATTGCCGCCATTCTGGACATTCCGGTCACGACCGCCAAATCCCGGTTCCAGTACGGAATCGAAAAAATCAGAAAAGGAATCAAATCCTAAAGTACAAAACCCTAAAAAAACAGAACATCATGAAATGTGAAGATTTTAAGAAATATATGGCCGACTTATGCGACAAGCAAACCGACCCGGCCATTACAGAAGCTTGCAGACAACACATGAAAGAATGTGCCGCATGCCGTGCTTATTACGAAGACTTCATGCACACGGTAAACTTACTTACACCCAAATACGCCCCCTCGTTCGGGAAAACCCAACCGGCCGTCAGCATCTCTCCTCTTCAGACGACGGCTAAACCGAAGAAACACCCGTCACACAAATGGATACAAATAGCGGCAGCCGTGGCCATCTTCATGGCAGGATTAGGCACAGGACTCAGCAACTTCTTCTCAACCCAAGCAGAGGCTGTTCCTTCCATCCCCCTCATTTTCGACCAGTCTATCAAGAGTTCACGTAGTGCGGCCAGCTTCTCCATGTCGGTTTACGCCCGTACTACGCCTAACGAAAATTTCGCCTACATCAATCCGAAATCCGGCTTCATGAGAATCAGCCTGGAATCCTTGCGCCAAAACCAAAAGACATTCTGGCGGTTGGAAAAAGAAGGAGGACGCACCATCGTTTCCGACGACGGGAAACAATACATGTGGACCACAGGCGGCCTTGCCGTATGTGGTGACGAGACGTGCAATTTCGCAGAAGGGTTTTCTTCCTTGCTTCGTCCGGAAACACTCTTGGAGCAACAAAAAGCGGCACTATCCGGCAACCCACAAGCACACGCGGAAATGACGGAGACCGATTCCACCATCACCATCGTGACCCACACCGATGTGTATGGCAACGCCGTCAGTGCGTCCTTGCTTGAGAAAGAAGAAAAAAGCTACCGGTGCACAACTGAAAACGTCTTCTCCAAACGGGACGGTCTGCTGCAACAGGTGCAGATTTGGTGGGAACGTGACGGCCAAAAAACATTGGTGTTGAAAAGCGAACATATTGTCTACAACTTGCCACTCGTCCCCAGCGTGCTCGTGCAACGCCCCGACACCACACAAGTGACCTGGCTGTCGGCCAATACCCCGTCCGTCAAAGACCCGGCACACCTGAGAAAACTAACGAACGAAACCGCACAGGAAGCCGCACAAAGAATCCTGAAGGCCCTCACCGACGGCAAGCCCCAAATGGCCGGCGAAGCACTCTACTATTACACGGCCCAACTTCCTACACTCACCGAAAACATGAAAGGCTGCAAGGTTTCAGCAGTCAGCCAAGCCAAAGAAAAGAAAGACTATAAAGGCGTCATCGTGTTCTACAAACTGACGACTCCGGACGGAAAGACTGAAAACCGCCATATCGCTTTGCGTCGCGACAACCCGCAGGGAATATGGATGGTAGACGGTGGACTATAAACAGAAAGGAGAGGAACCGGCCACGGTATCCTCTCCTTTTATGAAATACAGTCCATCGTCATTGACGGCCCTGCCGGGGTCAGCAGACCTCAGAACCGGGCTTCACCTCGCGGTCTACGGTAATGACACTCAGCGACTCGTCATAGTTCAACGCCGAGAGTATCATACCTTGACTTTCGATGCCTTTCAATTTGCGGGGAGCAAGATTGGCAATGAAGCAAACCTGCTTGCCCACCAGTTCCTCGGGCTTGTAGAATTTGGAGATACCACTCACAATCGTGCGGTTTTCCAACCCGTCGGCAATCTTGAAGCACAACAGTTTATCCGCTTTGGGCACTTTGGTGCATTCCAACACCGTCCCCACACGGATGTCCAGCTTCTGGAAGTCCTCGAATGCGATATTCTCGCGGATGGGCTTAGCCTTATAGTTGGCTTCCTCATTGGCTTTTTTCGTGTCCAGCAACTTCTGTACCTGCGCTTCGATTACGTCGTCTTCTATCTTCTCGAACAACAGTTCCGGCTTGGCCAACCGGTGGCCGGCCTGCAAGAGATCCGTCCGTCCCAACCGGTTCCACTCGAAACTTTCCATATTCAACATCTTGCGGAGCTTCTCGCTGCTGAAAGGCAGGAACGGCTCGAAAGCGATGGCCAGATTGGCCGTGAGCTGCAAAGAGATGTAGATGATGGTCTTCACCCGCTCAGGATCGGTCTTCACCACTTTCCAAGGCTCGCTGTCAGCGATATATTTGTTACCGATGCGTGCCAAGTTCATCGCCTCCTTCTGCGCGTCGCGGAATTTGAACGCGTCGAGCAATTCTTCCACCTTCGCTTTCACGTCCTTGAACTCATCCAGCGTCTGGCGGTCATACTCCGTCAGCTCGCCGCAAGCGGGCACCACACCGTCGTAATACTTCTGCGTAAGTTGCAAGGCACGGTTCACGAAATTGCCGTACACGGCCACCAGTTCGTTGTTGTTACGCGCCTGGAAGTCCTTCCACGTAAAATCGTTGTCTTTCGTTTCCGGAGCATTGGCCGTCAGCACATAGCGCAATACGTCCTGCTTGCCCGGAAAATCGCGCAAGTACTCATGCAACCACACCGCCCAATTACGCGACGTGGAAATCTTGTCGCCCTCCAGGTTCAGGAACTCGTTGCTCGGCACGTTGTCCGGCAGGATATAGCTTCCCTCGGCCTTCAGCATGGCCGGGAACACGATGCAATGGAATACGATATTGTCCTTCCCGATGAAGTGCACCAGACGGGTTTCGGGATCTTTCCACCACGTCTCCCACGAATCGGACAGCAACTCCTTCGTATTGCTGATATAACCGATGGGCGCATCGAACCACACATAAAGCACCTTGCCCTCGGCACCTTCCACCGGCACGGGAATGCCCCAGTCCAAGTCACGGCTCACGGCACGGGGCTGCAAACCCATGTCGAGCCAACTCTTGCACTGCCCGTACACGTTGTTACGCCATTCCTTGTGATCTTCCAGAATCCACTGGCGCAACCATGCCTCGTGCTTGTCCAACGGCAGATACCAATGCTTCGTCTCGCGCATCACCGGTTTCGAGCCGCTGATGGCACTCTTGGGGTTGATCAGGTCGGTGGGAGACAGCGACGTACCGCACTTCTCGCATTGGTCGCCGTATGCCCCCTCTGCATGACAATGGGGGCATTCGCCCGTAATGTAACGGTCGGCCAAGAAAGTATGTGCCTCCTCGTCGTAATACTGCATAGAGGTTTTCTCCACGAACTCGCCCTTGTCGTACAAGGTACGGAAAAACTCCGAAGCCGTCTCACAATGCACTTTGGACGTCGTGCGCCCGTACACATCGAACGAAATGCCGAATTCCTCGAAAGAGTCCTTGATGATTTTATGATAACGGTCTACCACGTCCTGCGGCGTGATGCCCTCCTTCTTGGCCCGGATGGTGATGGGCACGCCATGCTCGTCGGAACCGCCGATGAAAAGCACGTCTTCCTTCTTCAGACGGAGGTAACGCACGTAAATGTCTGCCGGAACATACACCCCTGCCAGATGGCCGATGTGCACCGGACCGTTGGCGTATGGCAAAGCCGACGTGACGGTTGTTCTCTTGAATTTCTTTTCCATTTTTTATATTTTAAGCAATTATATCCTACACTATCGGGTATTAGATAAACCACTCACGCTCGGCAAAAGCAAGCAAGCTTGCCTCTGCTCTCGCTTAATCGTGGTTTTCATGGCACAAAGTTACGGAATTATTCCTAAATCTCAGGCCAAACCGCCCCGACAAATACACATGCCGGACACTTGATACCAACGGAAGCCACCTTGCCCTCCTGTTGCACGGAAAAGGCCGACAAGTGACAAAATGTAAGCCATGTGTCTTTTTCATTGAAAAAGAAAATGAGATTTTGTGTGCCAATAAGTTGACTTTTACGACTGACTGAATACATTTATTCACAATTCTCTGCTATTTTTCACTTGTTTTAAGCCAAACAGCGATTCAATCTCAGCCGAACGAAAAACCGTTCGGCTGAAAAAACACTTTTTTTGTCCGCACGTCGCAGCGAAGAGGTCTGCCCAAAGGACGAACAAACGCTTGAAAACGGGACGCACACGTGCCGCCACAGCCTCTTTCCACTCTATTTGATGACGCTTCGCTGTCAAAAGCGGCATGCCAAACTGACGCGCAAACGCCGCCCCATGCTTGCGCGCCCTTTACTTTTCTACGGATGTCCTGCCCTCCGACAGGACAAAAAGAAACGGAAAATACCCGGTGGCTGACAAGCAGTTTTTCCACTGACGCACAAGAATCGCGTATTTTCAGAAGCCCCCGCCCCCGAGGCCGTACGAAGGATTCTCGCAAGGCGTAAATTAACAAAATGACAGAAGGAGTTTTATTTCATGCTTTGAATTAGCAAATTGTAAACCTTGTCACCTTTAACGGGGCTGTTGCATTTTCATATCCCTGCCTTTATCAGTTTTATTTCCCCATCCTTATTTTCCACAAAAGCCCAAAGCCGTCCTTTATCGACAGTCATACAATGTATATTGACAATATCCGCCGGAAGACAATATCTATGCACGCATTCCCCGTCAAAATCAAATTTCAAGATTTCATTGTACCGCTCTTCCGGCCCGGCTAACACGGCGTAAAAACAATCATCTGCCACATGCAGGGCATTAAATCCGACTACTGTCTCCGGACATACGACGACACAAACCGGGACTGCCCCTTGGGCAATGGAATATTTCGGAGCGTGGAAGCCTTTCACCAACTTATGGCTTATTTTTTCTCCGCTCAAAGACAATATCTCAAAGGCCGCCCCTATCCCGGTGGTTATGACAATATGTTTTTCATCCGAAGAAACACCAAAAGACGCCAAATTACCCCAAAGCGACCTGTTGTTCTCTTCTTTTTCGTCCAAAACCGGGAAATCCGAATATGTGGCAAGCACCTTTGATTGATTAAAGATTTGAATCCTATTCTCAGGATGGTTGCCAAATCCAAGGAAACGGTTGTCTGATAAAGCCAAGACTTGATAGAAGCGATGCTCCACGGGGCGTTCGCTTTCCACTTCTTCCATTCTTACCACATCTTGAACAGGATTGCCTCCACCCAATGCCTCTTTTACGGAAAAGCAAACAGTATATTGCGTATTGTAATCGTACACGCAACAAGCCTCCTTATCCTTAGACAAGGACAATCCTTGCGGCAAGATAAATTCTCCGCGCGCCCGTCCCCATTCACCAAAACTTTTAACTACATACCCTTTCGTATGAATAAAATGGCAAAGTTTGTCACTTCTATTATCATCAAAAACGAGAATCAACGAATCATCAATAGTGAAAAGAGAAGTCGGGTTAGAAAAAAAGGTATTCATGCGCACCGAATCTATTTCCAACGTATCCGACACTATAGAGCTGAAAGGCAGAGCACGAAACTCTACCTTTTTACCGTCTTCTTTTTTACATGCAAACAACCACAATGTTGCAAGCACAACAAAAACCACTTTTTTCATTTCTCCTCATTCATACTACATGAATGTGCCCCTGAAAGCGTACTATACGACTTATCACTTTCAGGGATTCCGGCCACATCCTCATACACAAACTCTATTCGCTTTGCCTTGCCGAAACGACCGCTCACGACTTCTCTCTGCCCGACGAAACGATAACCGTCTTGCGACAAGTCTTCGGCCTTGACGGTAAAACTTTCCCCTTTCTTCCCGTATAAATAATGAGTGGGATAAGCCACATAGCCTTTTGTGGTTACATAATCTATGCGCACAGCCCTCTCTTCCTTGCCACGGTTCAAACGGGCATCGCCACGGGCAATGCCCAACGCACGCGCCCCCTCATACAACGCTTCCACGTCGTAGTCTTTCAACAATCCGTCCTTTCCGGGAGCCAGGTTGACCACCAAGGTATTGCCCTGTTCCACCATGTGTTCGTATGCCGCCTTGATTTTATCGGCCGACATGACACTCTCCGCATTATTCTTTTCAGACCAAAACCAACTGTTGTTCATACAGACCGTGGCTTCGAAAGGCAAATAATAGTCCTGTCCCTCACGACGGTAGACTTTCGGGTCGGCATCCGCACCGCGCCGAGTAAACATCGGGTCGTGCAAACGAAAGTCGGAAGGGAAATAATAGATTTCTTCTCCGCCTTGGTATTGGTCCGGGGTACGTCCGCAACGAATACAAGTGTTGACTGCCATCTGGCAGGAAGGCTGCAAACGCTTCACCGTGTCATACATCCGTGCAAACTCCCATGCACCGTTGCTCTTCACCCATGCACCGTCTATCCAGAACTCCGAAATCTCGCCGTAACGCCCGTCCATCAACTCGGTGATTTGCGCCAAAGCGAAATCATTGTATTCTTGCGCCAACTGCACGCGGTCCAGTCCCATGGATGCCTGTGTATGGTTGGCATCCCAGTTTCTGTCCCATGCCGAATAATACAATCCTAACTTGATGCCGTACTTGCGGCAAGCGTCCGCCACTTCCTTCACGATGTCCCGGCAGTCGCCCTTACGTCCCGTGTGGTTGATGTTGTACGTGCCGATTTCCGTATTCCACAACGCAAAACCGTCATGATGTTTCGTGACCAGTACGATGAAATTCATACCGCCTTCGTAGGCCGCCTTGACCCAAGCCTCGGGATTGAGCGTGGACAAGTCCGGATGATAGGCCGAAGCCGGGGATGAGCCGTCGGTCCATTCCTGCCCCAAGAAGGTATTCATCCCGTAATGGATAAACATGCCGTACTTCAAATGAGCCTTGCGACGTTGGTACACATTGGCCTCACGGGAAGGCTGCTGACGAATCCAACCGGGAGCATCCTTCCTCCACGCCGCCGGTTCGGGCGTAGCCACAGCTTGCGGGTCGTCATAGATACCGATTTCGTCCACATTGATGCCCTCCGGACTACACTCCAGGAAAGAGACCTGCACATAGCGTGCCGTCACGTTGTTGCCCGTCAACACAGTCCGTGCATCTCCCGGCCTGCGGTGTTGCCAACGTTTCCAATCAATTCCGTCACGGGACACAGAAACCACGATCTCCTCTATGCGCCCCTTGTAGCCTTCAGTCTCATAGACATCAATACAGTTGAAAGTCCTCTCCCCTTTCAAATCCAAGGTAAGCCATACCGTTCCCGACAGTCCGGCTGATGCCCAACGCGTACCGAAATCACCGTCCGCCACATGTCCTGGCTCATATCCGGCACCATAACAAGACCCCGAAGACACTTCCGCCCCCAAAGCCATATTCCATTTTTGTCCGTCCGTCTTCGACAAAGCTCCGGAAACTTCCGCCGGAACAGCCCCCATCATCCCTACACATAACCAACTCCACAAACAGTGAGTCCATGTTTTCATACTTGCCATTCTATTCTTTAATTATAGGTTAAACAAACCAGAGCAAAGATACAAAAAGAATCCATTGGAGAATTCCCCAAAAAAGGGATTGTTTTGCCTGTTTCGGAGATTTATAAACTTGGCACTCCTCTGAAGTTCCATACAAAACTACGTGTTTTTGAACACAATTACAAAAAATATTCCTAACTTTGCAACCGCATCGGTTCATCTCCCTCATCGCATACGGGGGAATGATTAAAAGGGAATCAGGTGAGAATCCTGAACAGTCCCGTTGCTGTATGTCTCATAAAAAAGCGTAGTAAACACATACTCTATGCCACTGAAAGGCCGCGTGCCGATTGGGAAGGCGTTTACTGCGGAGACGAGTCAGAAGACCTGCCATGCAATATAGTTCAATAGCTTTCGAGGACGAGCTATGAATCCGAAAATCCCGGGCGGCCAGCGGTTGCAGTACGGGGTTGTCTATTCATATTTACGGGTTTTCTTAGAAGCTGTTTTGATGGAGTTTTCACTGTCAAATAGATAGTTCATGGGAGAAATCAAACGCAGGCATGCCTTATGCCTGATGGGAGTCTTTTGCCTGCCCTTACCTGCCGTATCCGCACACCGGACGGACAGCATACACAACTTGGGCGAGGTAGTGGTCAAAGCCAAGACCTACAAAGAGGTCATCCCCGCACAGACCCTGAAAGGGGAAGAACTGCGGAAGCTGAACAGCTTTTCCGTGGCTGATGCCATCCGTTATTTTTCGGGACTGCAAATCAAAGACTACGGCGGTGTGGCCGGACTGAAGACGGTCAACATCCGCAGCATGGGTACGAACCACACGGGCGTATATTACAACGGCATACAGTTGGGCAACGCACAGAACGGGCAGGTGGACTTGGGCAAGTTCTCGTTGGACAACATCGAGGAAATCTCGCTCTACAACGGACAGAAAAGCGACATCTTCCAATCGGCGCGAGAGTTCGGCTCGTCGGGTAGCATTTATCTCACCACCCGCCGCCCCCGGTTCGAAGGGGAGAAGGATGCCAACCTGGCGGCCAAAGTGAAGTTCGGTTCCTACGGATTGCTCAACCCGGCTTTGCTTTACGAGCACAAAATCAGTGACAATATCAGCGCGGCTGTCAGTGCGGAGTGGATCACGTCACAAGGCGACTACAAGTTCCGCTACCGGCGCGTGGACGTAAGCGGGGCACTGAAGTACGACACCACCGCCGTGCGCCACAACAGCGACATCGACGCCCTGCGCATCGACGCGGGACTCTACGGCCTCTTCGAGAAGGGGAAATGGAACGTCTTCGCCTACCATTACACCTCGGAAAGGGGGATTCCGGGGGCCATCGTGAACAACGTGTGGAAGCGTTCGGAACGGTTGTGGGACCGCAACTCTTTCCTCCAAGGAAGTCTCGAATGGCATGTATGGCGCGGGCTGAGCATGAAGTTCAACACGAAATACGCCTCCGACTACACCCACTACATGAATAACAACACGGACATCAAGCTGACAGACAACATCTACAAGCAGCGGGAGTGTTACTTCTCGTGGGCTAACAAATACGCCATCACGGCGGACTGGGACGTGTCCGTGGCTTACGACTTCCAGTGGAACGGCTATGAGGGATTCGACCTGAACAAGGACCACGACAAGGAGCACCCGATGAACACGGCCACGCGCGGCACACACTATATCTCGGCCGCCACGGCCTTCACCGTGGCCGACCGGCTGAAGGTGCAGGCCAGTGTGTTGGAGACGTTCGTGAACGAGGAGAAACGCCAACGGGACAAGGCACCAAACAAAAGCAAGGTGACCCCGGGGCTGTTCCTCTCTTACCAACCGTGGAGGAAACACGACATAGTGGTGAGGGCCTTCTACAAGACGGCCTACCGCATGCCGACATTCAACGACCTCTACTACACGGACATGGGTAACCCGGCTTTGCTGCCGGAGACCACCACGCAATATAACGTGGGAGCCGTGTACGACCGCACGCGCACCGAAGGCATCTTCCGCAACCTACACCTCAATGCGGACGTATACTACAACGACGTGAGGAACAAAATCGTATCGTGGCCGCAGGGACCTCAGTTCCGCTGGACGACCATCAACCTGGGGCGGGTGGACATCCGGGGCGTGGACGCCGGAGCGGCCTGCACGTTGGCCTTTCCCCACGAATGGACGCTGACGGGCAAGTTGCAATACACTTATCAGGAGGCCATCGACGTGACGAACCCGTCGGACACGTACTACCGCGACCAGATTCCCTACATTCCCTGGCACAGCGGATCGGCCATCATAGCCCTCTCGTGGGGCACATGGTCTCTGGGCTATAGCTTCATCTACGTGGGCGAACGCTACAACCAACAGGAGAACATCATCTACAACCATACGCAACCGTGGTACACCAGCGACATGACACTCATGAAGGAAATACGGTGGGGCAAGGCACGCCTGCGCTTCACGGCCGAGGTCAACAATCTGTTCGACCAGGACTACGATGTCATACTGAACTACCCGATGCCCATGCGTAACTATAAATTCGGCCTTGCCGTGGAACTCTGATATGAAAACCGTCCGAAAGATACTATTCCTTCCGCTCCTGTGTCTGGCGGTCTTGTTCGCCTGCCGGGAAATAGAACTGGTCGTGCCTACGGAGTACGAGCTGCTACCGGGCGTGCCCATAGACCCGGACGCACGACCGGCCGGCATGTACCTGCTCAACGAGGCTAACATGGGCAGCAACAAGTCGTCCATCGACTACGTGGACTTCCGCAACGCATACTACGTGCGCAACATCTACGCCGAACGCAACCCGGAGGTAGTCAAGGAACTGGGCGACGTGGGCAACGACATCCAGATATACGGCAACAAGCTGTATGCCGTCATCAACTGCTCGCACAAGGTGGAGGTAATGGACGTGCGCACCTGCAAGCGTATCGGGCAGGTGGACATTCCCAACTGCCGCTACATCCGCTTTGCCAAAGGGAAAGCCTACGTCTCGGCCTACGTGGGTCCCGTGGCCATCGACCCAAACGCCCAGTTGGGAGCCGTATATGAAGTGGACACGGCTTCGCTTGCCGTCACGCGCAAGGTAACGGTGGGTTACCAACCGGACGAACTGGAGGTGCTCGGGGAGTACCTTTACGTGGCCAACTCGGGAGGTTACCGCGCACCGGATTACGACAGCACCGTGTCGGTGGTGGAAATCTACGGCATGAAGCAAATCCAGAAGATTCCGGTAGGCATCAACCTGCACCGCATCCGCAAGGACCGCTACGGCAAGCTTTGGGTGACTTCGCGCGGCGACTACAACACCATCCCCTCGCGCCTCTACGTGCTCGACCGCAAGGACAAGAACTCCAAGGAGATGGTGGTGAAGGACACGTTGGACATCCCTTGCTCGGAGATGTATATACAGGGCGATTCGCTCTACTTCTACAGCGTGGAGTGGAACAAACAGACGGAACGCAACACCGTCACCTACGGCATCATCGACGTGCGGACGGGCCAACTCGTCACCGACCATTTCATCACGGACGGCAATGTTGTCCTAAACGTTTTTCGATAAAAACAAAAAAAAGGAAGTAAAGCTAAG
>OBYW01000239.1_pt1 | contig 39331 bp, 33 predicted proteins | sample 1476841 | NCBI WGS metagenome assembly OBYW01 (sample SAMEA2580222, study PRJEB22360) | human gut metagenome | biome: human gut; feature: human-associated habitat; material: faeces | place: Denmark | collected 2008/2010
AATGGCTGATGAGCCAGACCGCGTTGCCGAGCAGCAGGGATGCCGCGCCAGCGAAGCCGGACAGGGCGGTATCCGTCGGGCGGGCGAACCACAGCTCACCGGCCAGCCAGACCATCACCAGCGTCATCGCGATAAAGGTAAACACCGGCATCCGCATCTCTTCCAGACGCGTCCAGATAATCGCCAGCAGCAGCGCGCCGAGGATCAGCAGCACCAGCGGCAGCGGCCAGAAGAAAGATAGCGTCAGCTGGCTGGCAAACCAGATGGTGTAGAGCAGATGCGAGAGAAAGAACGCCCCCACGGCGTACATTACCCGCTGCCGCGGCAGCAGGGTCAGCGCATCGCCGACCAGCGAGGCGCAAAGCCCGGCCAGCACCAGATAGCTGATGGCGTTAAACATCGGCGCTTGCCAGGCCAGTAACAGAAGCAGGATCAGCGTGACGGGTTTAAACACCCAGCGACGCCAGGCAGGCCCACGATAGGACGCATCGACGTAAAGCCATGCGGAGAAACAGACAGCAATAAATGACCAAAGCATAGTAAGTCCCTGTATCTGTTATCATTACGTAAGTGATTGTACTTACAGTACTGAATCTCAGTGTAGTGGTTTGCAGAGGAAGATGACAATGATAATCAAGCCACAGTATGCTTATTCCTGATAATTCCTGGGGGCAAGGTGAATGAGTAAAGTTCCGCTGTTTTTTATGGTTGCCGTTGCCATCATTGCGGTTGCCGCGTCGTATCGCTATGTGCAGCAGCGTCGGGAAAAAATGGATAACGATGCCGCACCGCTGTTGCAAAAACGGGTGGTGGTGAGCAATAAGCGGGAGAAGGTGATTAACGATCGCCGTTCGCGCCAGCAGACGGTGACGCCTGCCGGCAGCGAAATGCGTTATGAAGCAAGCTTCAGGCCGGAAAGCGGCGGGCTGGAAGTGGTTTTTCGTCTGCAGGCGCCGCAGTATCATGCGCTAAGCGTCGGCGATAAGGGCGTCCTGAGCTATAAAGGTTCGCGGTTTATGGGCTTTACGCCAGACCCCTGAACCTTTTCCTGGCATTACTTCTTCTTCAGGGTCGCCTTGAGCTTTTTCTGCCAGGCGACCAGTTCGAACACGCCGAAGATGAAAATACGAATCTGCTCGAAGCGCCCCAGCGGCGGCATCTCTTTCGTCTGCGTCGCCTTGAGCAGCGTCAGCTGCAGGCCGTGCATCAGAATCATAAAGATCAGCGCTACGTTAACGAAGATGTTCAGCGGTTTTGGGAACGGTTGAAACAGGTTCAGCAATAAAAACGCCCACACGCACAGCATCAGCAAGCGGCCAAAATTAATCAGCATGGTTTTCTCCTTGGGCCTCACGTTGATAGAGACGGTAGGCGACCTGTCCGGCCACTTTTTCACGATAGACGTGCCAGTTCATCGGCACCGGCGGTAAACCGTTTTCGACTTCACTCTCAATGTAGACAAGCGCTTCATCGCTAAGCCAGCCGTTGTTTTCCAGCAGCTTTAGCGTCTCTTCAAGCAGTCCTTTACGAAACGGTGGATCGACAAACACGATGTGATGCGGCGTGCCCGCCTGAGCAAGAAACGCTAAAGTATTGGTATTGACCACTTTAGCGTTGCTGGCTTTGAGGGTCGCCAGATTTTTTTGCAGCTGCTGCGCGACGCCGCGTTCCATTTCCAGCAGCGTGGCGCTGGCCGCATAGCGGGAGAGGGCTTCAAGGCCCAGCGCGCCGCTGCCGGCGAAGCAGTCGAGGCAGTTCGCGTCAACGATCGACGGCGCCAGCCAGTTAAATAGCGTTTCGCGCACCCGGTCGGTGGTCGGGCGCAGACCCGGGCTCTCCGGCACCGGGAGTTTACGGCCCCGCCATTGCCCGCCGATAATACGGATCTGGCCGCTGCCCGCGTGGTTTGGTTTCTTCATCTCTTTGCTCAAGTCTCAACTTCCGGGCTGCTATTCTAACGATCGGCGGCGGTTGACGAAACCTTAATCCGGGGGCGGTGATGCGAGTTAAGTTAAGTGGTAGACTATCCGACTAATTTCATCATTTTTCAGCTTCCGCTACCTACTGGCCGAAGCTGTGCCATGAATTAACAGCGAGGAGTGTAGTCGCAAATGGCGAAAGACAAAAAACGTGGCTTCTTTTCCTGGCTGGGCTTTGGTCAAAAAGAACAGGCGCAGGAAAGCGAAACAGAACAAAAAGTAGAAGCCCAGCAAGAGGTTGAAGAACCGGCTCAGGAAAGCGAAGCGCCTGCGGTTGCGCCGGAAACGGTCGACGCCACTGCGACAGAGAAACAGGATGCCGAAGCCTTTGCCGCCGAGGTGGTTGAGGTGACCGAGCAGGTTGTGGAGAGCGAACAGCCGCAGGCGGTTGTCGAATCCCCGGCGGTTGAGGAGATAGCGGAGCAGCCCGCGGTTGAAGAGACGGTCGCTGAGCCGCTGGTGGAAGAGGTCATCGCCGAGCCGGTAGTGGCTGAAGCCGTCGCTGAACAGACGCCGGAAGAGGTCATTACCGAACCGGAAACGGCAGTTATTGAAGAAACCGCCGTTGACCAGCCGGAACCAGACGAAACGGTAGAAGAGGCTGAGGCCGATATCACCGATGAAGAGCTGGAAGCACAGGCTCTGGCGGCGGCCGATGCGGCAGAAAACGCCGTTGAAGTGGTGCCGGACGAAACCGTCGTGACGCCGTTAGAGCAGGAAAAACCGACCAAAGAAGGTTTCTTCGCCCGCCTCAAACGCAGCCTGGTAAAAACCAAACAGAACCTCGGTTCCGGATTTATCAGTCTGTTCCGCGGTAAGAAAATCGACGATGATCTGTTTGAAGAGCTGGAAGAGCAGCTGCTGATTGCCGATGTCGGCGTGGAAACCACGCGTAAGATCATCACGCGTCTTACCAACGACGCCAGCCGCAAGCAGCTGCGCGACGCTGAGGCGCTGTACGGCCTGCTGAAAGAAGAGATGGGCGATATTCTGGCGAAAGTGGATGAGCCGCTGAACGTAGAAGGCAAAACGCCGTTTGTGATTCTGATGGTCGGCGTCAACGGCGTCGGTAAAACCACCACCATCGGCAAGCTGGCGCGTCAGTTCGAGCAGCAGGGCAAGTCGGTGATGCTGGCGGCGGGGGATACCTTCCGCGCGGCGGCGGTTGAGCAGCTCCAGGTTTGGGGGCAGCGCAACAATATTCCGGTGATTGCCCAGCACACCGGCGCGGATTCGGCATCGGTCATTTTCGACGCCATCCAGGCGGCGAAGGCGCGCAATATTGACGTCCTGATTGCCGATACCGCGGGTCGTCTGCAGAATAAATCGCACCTGATGGAAGAGCTGAAGAAGATTGTCCGCGTCATGAAAAAACTCGATGTCGATGCGCCGCATGAAGTTATGCTGACCATTGACGCCAGCACCGGGCAGAACGCGATTAGCCAGGCCAAACTGTTCCATGAGGCGGTTGGACTGACCGGTATTACCTTGACTAAGCTGGATGGGACCGCCAAGGGCGGGGTTATCTTCTCGGTTGCCGATCAGTTCGGTATTCCGATTCGCTACATCGGTGTTGGCGAACGTATTGAAGATCTGCGTCCGTTTAATGCGGGCGACTTTATTGAGGCACTTTTTGCCCGAGAGGATTAAAAATGATTCGCTTTGAACAAGTCAGCAAAGCCTATCTCGGTGGGAGACAAGCGCTGCAGGGGGTGACTTTCCATCTGCAGGCGGGCGAGATGGCGTTTCTGACCGGCCATTCCGGCGCGGGGAAAAGTACCCTGCTGAAGCTTATCTGCGGTATCGAACGGCCCAGCGCCGGCAAAATCCTTTTCGGCGGCCATGATATTAGCCGCCTGAAGAGCCGCGAGGTGCCGTTTTTGCGCCGTCAGATTGGCATGATTTTCCAGGACCACCATCTGCTGATGGACCGAACCGTTTACGATAATGTAGCGATCCCGCTGATTATCGCCGGCGCCAGCGGGGATGACATCCGTCGCCGCGTCTCGGCGGCGCTGGATAAAGTCGGGCTGCTGGACAAAGCGAAAAACCTGCCGATTCAGCTTTCAGGCGGGGAACAACAGCGCGTGGGCATCGCCCGCGCGGTGGTGAACAAACCTGCGGTCCTGCTGGCGGATGAACCGACCGGTAACCTCGACGAGGCGCTGTCGGAAGGGATCTTACGTCTGTTTGAAGAGTTTAACCGCGTTGGGGTGACGGTGCTGATGGCGACGCATGACCTGGGGCTTATCTCCAGTCGTCCGTACCGCGTCCTGTCCCTCAGCGAGGGGCATATGCATGGAGGCCACATCGGTGAATAAGCGCGAGGCAATGAACCACATTCGCCGATTCGGCAATCGATTCGACCGTTTCCGCAATGCGGGCGGAGCGGGCGGTAGCGGCGGGCGCAATGCGTCGAAGCGGCCAAAAGCGGCGCCGAATCCGGCTTCCCGCAAGAGCAACGTATTCAATGAACAGGTGCGCTACGCCTGGCACGGCGCGGTACAGGATCTGAAAAGCACGCCGCTGGCGACGTTTCTGACGGTGATGGTGATCGCCATTTCGTTGACCCTGCCAAGCGTGTGCTACATGGTCTACAAAAACGTCAGCACCGCGGCGTCGCAGTATTATCCCACGCCGCAAATCACTGTTTATCTGGAAAAAACGCTGGATGACGATGCGGCTGCCCGGGTAGTCGGCCAGCTGCAGGCGGAGCAGGGCGTCGAGAAGGTTAACTATCTGTCGCGCGATGAAGCCCTTGGCGAATTCCGCAACTGGTCAGGCTTCGGCGGCGCGCTGGATATGCTGGAAGAGAACCCGCTGCCGGCGGTGGCGATCGTGGTGCCGAAGATTGATTTCCAGAGCGTTGAAGCGCTGAACACGCTGCGCGACCGCGTGAGCCACGTTCAGGGCGTTGATGAAGTGCGTATGGATGACAGCTGGTTTGCGCGGCTCTCGTCGCTGACCGGGCTGGTCGGACGCGTTTCGGCGATGATCGGCGTACTGATGGTGGCGGCGGTCTTCCTGGTGATCGGCAACAGCGTGCGTCTGAGCATCTTCGCCCGCCGCGATACCATTAACGTGCAGAAACTGATTGGCGCGACCGACGGCTTTATTCTGCGTCCGTTCCTTTACGGTGGGGCGCTGCTGGGGTTCTCCGGCGCGTTTCTGTCGCTGATCCTGTCGGAAATTATGGTCATGCGCCTGTCGTCGGCGGTCACCGAAGTGGCGAAAGTCTTCGGCACGCAGTTTGAACTCAGCGGCTTAGGCTTTGACGAGTGCCTGCTGATGCTGATTGTTTGCTCGATGATTGGCTGGGTCGCCGCCTGGCTGGCAACCGTTCAACATTTACGTCACTTTACTCCCGAGTAGTAAAAATCTGGTATAATCTTTCCCTGCACTGAATATCTCTCTGCAGGGAAAGAGTCCCTGTCGACGCTTCCCTAAACTTCATAACCATGTCACATTTTGTGCGTAATCTATTCACATCATTGCATGGAACTTGTGGATAAAATCACTGTCTGATACTAATGTGAGTGATATTCTCGTTGCTCATCAATGCTGGCATGTTTGTTGCTCCGTTGTGAGGACAGAAAGATGCCAGAAGATATCGATTGAGAGGATTTGAATGACCAAAGATATGCAAACTTTAGCCTTAGCCCCCGTTGGTAACCTGGAATCGTACATCCGGGCTGCTAACACTTGGCCGATGTTATCGGCTGATGAAGAGCGGGAGCTTGCTGAAAAGCTGCATTACCAGGGCGATCTGGAAGCAGCGAAAAAGCTGATCCTGTCTCACCTGCGCTTTGTTGTTCATATTGCTCGTAACTACTCGGGCTATGGCCTGCCGCAGGCGGATCTGATTCAGGAAGGCAACATTGGCCTGATGAAAGCCGTGCGCCGTTTTAACCCGGAAGTGGGCGTGCGTCTGGTTTCCTTCGCCGTGCACTGGATCAAAGCGGAAATTCATGAATACGTGCTGCGTAACTGGCGTATCGTGAAGGTCGCGACCACGAAAGCACAGCGTAAGCTGTTCTTTAACCTGCGCAAAACCAAGCAGCGTCTGGGCTGGTTTAACCAGGATGAAGTCGAAATGGTGGCCCGCGAGCTGGGCGTGTCGAGCAAAGACGTGCGTGAGATGGAGTCACGTATGGCGGCGCAGGACATGACCTTCGACATGTCGTCGGATGATGAGTCCGATAGCCAGCCGATGGCGCCGGTGCTCTATCTGCAGGATAAAACGTCTAACTTTGCCGACGGCATTGAAGACGATAACTGGGAAGAGCAGGCGGCAAACAAGCTGACCGACGCGATGCAGGGTCTTGACGAACGTAGCCAGGACATCATCCGCGCCCGCTGGCTGGACGAAGACAACAAGTCCACGCTGCAGGAGCTGGCAGACCGCTACGGCGTGTCGGCTGAACGTGTACGTCAGCTTGAAAAGAACGCCATGAAAAAACTGCGCGCCGCTATCGAAGCCTAATCTGAGCGCCAGTCCCCCGATAACGCCCCACATTACGATGGGGCGTTTTGTTTTTCTGCCTCCGCCAGCGCCTGCGGGCAGTGCATTTTCAGACACTCAAGCAGGACGTTGAACGCCGGTTCCATCTGCGTTTCCGGCTGCGAAGCAAAACCCATCAACAGCCCTTTCTTCCGCTGCGCCGTCAGGTAATAGCGCGACAGCGGACGCACCAAAATATGGCGCGCGTTGGCATCGCGGGCAATCGCCACGTCATCCGCCTCATCCGGCAAATTCAGGATCAAATGCAGTCCGGCATTATCGCTGAAGTCCGACAGCGCGTGCGGCCCGCAGTGCCGCTGAATCAGCTCGGTCAAAAAGACGCGACGGCGGCTGTAGAGCAGGCGCATGCGGCGAATATGCGCCGAGTAATGACCGGCGTTGATAAATTCCGCCAGCGCCAGCTGAATAAGCGAATGGCCGCCGCGGTAGAGCTCGGCGTGGGCGTTTTTGAGTTCAGCCGCCAGCGGGCGAGGCAGCACGACGTAGCCCAGCCGCAGCCCCGGGTAGAGCGTTTTACTGAACGTACCGACGTAGACCACCGGCGCTTCGGGGACTAAGCCCTGTAGCGCCGGGATCGGCTGGCCGGAAAAGCGAAACTCGCTGTCGTAATCATCTTCCACAATCCAGCTGCCGTGCTGATGGGCCAGGGTGAGCAGGCGCTGTCGGCGCTCAAGGCTCATTACCGCGCCAAGGGGGTACTGATGGGATGGCGTAACGAAGATCAGCCGCGGCGCTTCGGCTATGCTTTCGGGCGGACACAGGCCGCTGGCATCAACCACTACGGGCTCGGCCCGCACTTCATTCATCGCCAGCACATGGCGAATGCCCCAGTAGGACGGCTCCTCCACCCAGGCGAGATCGCCGCGGTCGCACAGCATGCGGGTGATCAGGTCGATAGCCTGGTGGATCCCTTCAGTAATAAGAATTTGATCTGCCTGGCACTGAACGCCGCGCGCTACTCTCAGATAGTCCACCAACGCGTGCTGCAGCTCGGCCGTTCCGCCGTTACAGCTATAGCTGAGCTGTTCGGGTTTTGGACGGCGGCTGATACGCGCCTGGATTTTACTGAACAGCGGGTGGGGAAACGCATTGACGTCCGGTACGCCGGGGATAAACGCCCCCCACTGACGCGGACTGGCGCTGATGTGCCCCAGCAGATGCTGGCCGCGCCGGGAGATGGGCGCGCTGGCTGCTGGCGCAGGGCTGCTTTCACTGGCGCTGCTGGCGGGAAGAAACATATCGGGCAGCGTTTTCGCGACGAATGTTCCGCTGCCGCGACGGGACACGACGTACCCCTCAGCCAGCAATTGTTCGTAAACTGTTAAAATTGTGTTGCGCGACATTCTCAGCTCTCCCGCCAGATCCCGTGAAGGGGGCAGGCGGCTATGGGGCGGGAGAGAACCATCCAGAATGGCGTGGCGAATCGCCTTGTAAAGGCGCTTGTGCAGGAGCGGGTCGGTTTCTTTCTGCAATCTGACCAGCACCAGGTCTGCGATAAGCGAACGCAATTGGATCCCTCAGATAATCTGAATTGGTACTCGATTATAGGGCCAAATCCTGTGTAAATAAACGACATAGTTTCGGATTTGTTGCGATAACGTGACACACATGACAGGAGATTCTCGGTGAAAAGTTCAGAACTGAATCAGCGTCGCCAGCAGGCGACTCCGCGCGGCGTAGGGGTGATGTGCAGCTACTTTGTTGAGAAAGCGGAGAACGCTACGCTGTGGGATATTGAAGGGAATGAGGTGATCGATTTCGCCGCCGGCATCGCGGTGCTGAATACCGGCCATCGCCACCCCAAAATCGTTGCCGCCGTTGAACAGCAGCTGCAGGCCTTTACCCACACGGCTTACCAGATTGTCCCGTACGAAAGCTATGTCACGCTGGCCGAGCGGATTAACGAACTGGCGCCGATTGACGGTCCGGCAAAAACGGCGTTCTTTACCACCGGGGCGGAAGCCGTTGAAAACGCGGTGAAAATCGCGCGCGCTTATACCGGTCGTCCGGGGTTGATTACCTTCGGCGGCGGCTTCCACGGCCGTACGTTTATGACCATGGCGCTGACCGGCAAAGTGGCGCCTTACAAGATTGGTTTCGGCCCGTTCCCGGGCTCGGTTTATCACGCCGTCTACCCTAACGCCGCCCATGGCATTACCACCGCCGATGCGATGAAGAGCCTGGAGCGCATTTTCAAAGCGGATATCGCGGCCGATCAGGTGGCGGCGATTGTGCTGGAGCCGATTCAGGGGGAAGGCGGCTTTAACGTTGCCCCGCCTGAGTTTATGCAGGCGCTGCGCGCGCTGTGCGATACCCACGGCATTCTGCTGATTGCCGATGAAGTACAAACCGGCTTTGCGCGCACCGGCAAGCTATTTGCGATGCAGCACTATGATGTGAAGCCTGACCTGATGACGATGGCCAAAAGCCTGGCCGGCGGTTTCCCGCTCTCCGGCGTGGTAGGTCGCGCCGAGGTGATGGATGCGCCTGCGCCGGGCGGTCTGGGCGGCACCTATGCCGGTAACCCGCTGGCGGTCGCGGCCGCGCATGCGGTGCTGGACGTGATCGAAGAAGAACAGCTGTGCCAGCGCGCTGAGCGCTTAGGCAGCCATCTGAAAGAGGTGCTGAATCAGGCGCGTCAAAGCTGCCCGGCGATTGCTGACGTACGAGGCCAGGGGTCGATGGTGGCGGTAGAGTTTAACGATCCGCAAACCGGCGAGCCGTCGGCGGAGATCACCCGTCAAATCCAGCAACAAGCCCAGGAGAACGGCCTGCTGCTGCTGAGCTGCGGCGTCTATGGCAACGTCATTCGCTTCCTCTATCCGTTAACGATTCCGGATGCGCAGTTTACGAAAGCGCTGGATATTCTGGCCCGCGTGCTGAAGGGCTAGTCAGTCTTACATCCAGTTGCGGCGGCAGGGAAGCCCAACAGAAACAGGAAGCCGCAGTCTGGTTATTCATGCTCAGCGTGAGTGGTATTTCACCCTGATATCACCTTTTTTCCGGCGGCGCACGCTGCCGGAATAAAACGGAAAATATTATGTCTGACAACTCCACCTTTTCTCCGGCTCTGACGAGCCGGGAGCGTACCGCTGTACCTGCAAAATCCCTCAGTTTCATTGAAGGCGTGTCGATGATCGTCGGCACCAATATCGGCGCTGGGGTGCTATCCATCGCCTATGCCTCCAGCAAAGCGGGCTTTCTGCCGCTGCTGTTTTGGCTGATTGTGGTCGGTAGCCTGACGACCATCACCATGCTCTACGTGGCGGAATCGACGCTGCGCACGCGTAAGCATCTGCAGCTTAGCGGCCTGTCGCAGCGCTACGTCGGCCGCTTTGGCGCGCTGATGATGTTCCTCTCCGTTTGCGTCAACAGCGTCGGCGCGCTGACGGCTTATATGACCGGCAGCGGAAAATTATTGCATTCGTTATTCGGCATCTCGCCGGCCCTGGGCAGCGCGCTGTTTTTTATTCCGGCGGCCGGGGTGCTTTATCTTGGCCTGAAGGCGATTGGCAGGGGTGAGAAATTCATCAGTATCGGCATGGTCGTTATGATAACCATTTTGGTTGCCGCGACGTTGCTGAAAGAAACCGCGAGCGTGAGTTATTTACTTGAAGGTAACTGGCTGTATATGGTGCCAGTGTTTAATGTGGTCGCGTTCTGCTTCTCCGCGCAGTATATCGTGCCGGAAATGGCGCGCGGTTTCGCCGATAAACCGGAGAAGCTGCCGAAGGCTATTATGGTGGGGATGTTATTAACCTTTTGCCTGCTGGCGCTGGTCCCGCTTTCGGTGATTGCATTAAGCGGGCTGGATAATATTTCTGATGTGGCAACCATTTCCTGGGGCAGGGCGCTCGGCGAGTGGGCTTTCTTCTCGGCAAATCTTTTTGCGCTCTGCGCGATGCTGACCTCCTATTGGGGGCTGGGCGGAAGCTTCCTGACCAATATTTTCGATCAGTTTCGCCTGGGTAACGACGAGCAGCCGTTCAAACGCTTTAAGGTGCTGTTAGTGGTCGCCGTGCCGCCTTTTATTCTGGCCTATAGCGGGATGGTGTCCTTCGTGAACGCGCTCTATTTTGCCGGAGTATTTAGCGGGGTGATTTTATCTATCATGCCGATCCTGATCCTCAAAGGCTCGCGTCGGCAGGGTGACATCACCCCCGGCTGGACCTGCCCGGCGCTAATCACGCATCCCTTAATCCAGATCTTCATCGTATTGCTCTATCTTTGCAGCGCCGCCTACGCCATCGCTTCGGCCTTTGGCTACCTGCCTGCGGGCTGGTAGTCGCGTTGCTCATGCCACCGCGTTCGGTTTATTCCGGCGCGGGTTTTTATTTGTCACTTATCTGTTACATACTCCGCAATTTTATCGTTTCCAATTCTCCTGAATGACGGTATGTTTAGCATAGTGTGCTGCAAAAGCGCAGGCGGCAGACCCTAATCTAACTATCATATGCTTTTCTTATGTGTCTAATTAGAATAATGCGCTAATAAACAACATCACAACAAATGCAAAAACCATAATAATGGGGAGCCTCAGGATGAATATGAAGGGTAAAGCGTTACTGGCAGGATGTATTGCCTTAATCATGAGCGGTGCGGCAATGGCCGAAGATATCAAAGTCGCCGTCGTTGGCGCGATGTCCGGTCCGGTAGCGCAGTACGGTGACCAGGAGTTTACTGGCGCAGAGCAGGCCATTGCCGATATCAACGCCAAAGGCGGTATCAAAGGCAATAAGCTGCAGATGGTAAAATACGACGACGCCTGTGACCCGAAACAAGCGGTTGCCGTCGCTAACAAAGTGATTAACGACGGTATCAAATACGTTATCGGCCACCTGTGCTCTTCTTCCACCCAGCCGGCGTCTGATATCTATGAAGATGAAGGCGTGCTGATGATCACCCCGGCGGCCACCGCGCCGGAGCTGACGGCTCGCGGCTATCATCTGATTCTGCGCACCACCGGTCTGGACTCCGATCAGGGGCCAACCGCTGCCAAATACATCCTGGAAAAAGTGAAGCCGCAGCGCAACGCGATTGTCCACGACAAACAGCAGTATGGCGAGGGCCTGGCCCGCGCGGTACAGGATAACCTGAAGAAGGGCGGCGCTAACGTGGTGTTCTTTGACGGTATCACCGCCGGTGAGAAAGACTTCTCTACCCTGGTGGCGCGTCTGAAGAAAGAGAATATCGACTTCGTCTACTACGGCGGCTACCACCCCGGGGATGGGGCAGATCCTGCGTCAGTCTCGCGCCGCTGGCCTGAAAACGCAGTTTATGGGGCCGGAAGGGGTAGCGAACGTGTCCCTGTCTAATATCGCGGGCGCTTCTGCGGAAGGTATGCTGGTCACCAAGCCGAAAAACTACGACCAGGTTCCGGCGAACAAACCGATTGTGGATGCGATCAAAGCGAAGAAACAGGATCCAAGCGGCGCGTTCGTGTGGACCACCTATGCCGCGCTGCAGTCGCTGGAAGCGGGCCTGAATCAGTCAGAAGATCCGACTGAAATCGCTAAATACCTGAAGGGCGCAACGGTCGACACCGTAATGGGGCCGCTCACCTGGAACGAGAAGGGCGATCTGAAGGGCTTCGAGTTCGGCGTGTTTACCTGGCATGCTAATGGTACGGCGACCGACGCCAAATAATTTAACCTGCGCCTTTCACGCCGCAGATGCGTTGTCTGCGCCCCTCAACCCCGGTCACTTACCGATGTAAGCTCCCGGGGATTTCGGGTCTTGACGCCTTTCTGCAACGCGAAATGCTGGGTTAAATGAAAGGGGCCTTTCACGCCGCAGATGCGTTGTCTGCGCCCCTCAACCCCGGTCACTGACTGATGTAAGCTCCCGGGGATTTCGGGTCTTGACGCCTTTCTGCAACGCGAAATGCTGGGTTAAATGAAAGGGGCCTTTCACGCCGCAGATGCGTTGTCTGCGCCCCTCAACCCCGGTCACTGACTGATGTAAGCTCCCGGGGATTTCGGGTCTTGACGCCTTTCTGCAACGCGAAATTCTTGGTTAAATCAGTTGATCCTTGCCTCTTCGCATAGGCGAGGAGAAAGGTAAAAGCAAAAAGGCAACGTAAGTTGCCTTTTTTAGTCGGTAGCCCGGGTAAGGCGTTACGCCGCAACCCGGGGAATGCGCCGGGGTTGATGCATTGGTGCGGTTTCTTCCCGGGTCGCGCTGCGCTTACCCGGGCTACAGGCTGGTGCGGTCTGGTTTTTTGTAGCCCGGGTAAGGCGTTACGCCGCAACCCGGGGAATGCGCCGGGGTTGATGCATTGGTGCGGTTTCTTCCCGGGTCGCGCTGCGCTTACCCGGGCTACAGGCTGGTGCGGTCTGGTTTTTTGTAGCCCGGGTAAGGCGTTACGCCGCAACCCGGGGAATGCGCCGGGGTTGATGCATTGGTGCGGTTTCTTCCCGGGTCGCGCTGCGCTTACCCGGGCTACAGGCTGGTGCGGTCTGGTTTTTTGTAGCCCGGATAAGGCGTTACGCCGCAATCCGGGAATGTTCAGCCTTCTTTCGCCGATTTATTGCTTTTTTACCCAACCGCCGGTTTGCGCGTTAAAGCCCAGCGCCTGCATAAACGCCGCCATCACGCCGCGGTCTTCCACGTCGGCATCCGCGATGCGCCAGCTGCCGATCTCTGGATTATCCCTTAGCACCTCTTCCACTAAATACTGTCCGACGCCGCGACGGCGGGTCACTTCACGCACGCACAGCGCGCTGAGTTCGCCCTCAACGCCGTTTAGCGTTACGCGAACCGCGGCCAGCAGGCGCTCATTGAAGCGGGCGGCATAAATACGATGGCTTTCATCCAGAGCCAGCGCCGCAAGATCCTGCGACGGCCAGATTTTACCTAAGTCGATGCGATCCTGATCGCTGAAGTGCTGTAAACGAATAATGGTCAGTTTCATACGCGAGGGTCCAGTCAAAACAGAGGCGTTAGTGTATCCAAATTCCCTGCCAGGCGGAGCGCCGTTTTTTGCCTGTTCATCAGGGGATTCGTTTTCCTGGAAGGAGCAGGGTAGAGCAATTCATCATGGATCGAAAAATAAGCAGAATTTTAACCTGATATGTAGCGTTTTATTCCGCCTTATGTATCGTTATTTTATGCTGTTTACTGGACTTTTTTTGTTTATCTTCCAGCAAATACAGAATATTATCTTTGCTTAATCGCCTGAAAAATAGAGATTTTACTCTGTATTCAGGCAAAAAACCTCGCTAAACCATTAAAGATAATGGTAAAAGTAGCGTTGTTTAATAAAAGTACAGAATGCTTTTTAACCATAAAAATACAAAATATTTACACCACATCACGAACGGGGTTCTGCAGCATGAAAAGGAACGCGAAAACGGTTATCGCGGGGTTAGTCGCACTGGCGATGTCCCAGGCGGCTTTTGCCAAAGATATTAAGGTCGCCGTTGTTGGCGCGATGTCTGGCCCGGTAGCCCAGTGGGGCGATATGGAATTCAACGGCGCGCGCCAGGCGATCAAAGATATTAATGCCCAGGGCGGCATCAAGGGCGATAAGCTGGTTGCCGTGGAGTACGATGACGCCTGCGACCCGAAACAGGCCGTTGCGGTGGCGAACAAAATCGTCAATGACGGCATTCAGTACGTTATCGGCCACCTCTGCTCTTCTTCCACCCAGCCGGCATCCGATATCTATGAAGATGAAGGCATTCTGATGATCTCCCCGGGCGCGACCAACCCGGAGCTGACCCAGCGCGGCTATCAGTACATCATGCGTACCGCCGGTCTGGACTCTTCGCAGGGGCCAACCGCCGCAAAATACATCATGGAAACCGTCAAGCCGCAGCGTATTGCTATCATTCATGATAAGCAGCAGTACGGCGAAGGCCTTGCGCGTTCTGTCCAGGAGAGCCTGAAAAAAGGCGGCGCGAATATCGTCTTCTTCGACGGCATTACCGCCGGTGAAAAAGACTTCTCCGCGCTGCTGGCGCGCCTGAAAAAAGAGAATATCGACTTCGTTTACTACGGCGGCTACTACCCGGAAATGGGCCAGATGCTGCGCCAGGCGCGCTCCGTGGGCCTGAAAACCGTGTTTATGGGCCCGGAAGGCGTGGGTAACGCGTCGCTGTCCAACATCGCGGGCGATGCGGCGGAAGGCATGCTGGTGACGATGCCAAAACGCTATGACCAGGACCCGGCCAACAGCGCTATCGTTGACGCGCTCAAAGCCGAGAAGAAAGACCCGAGTGGTCCGTATGTCTGGATCACCTACGCCGCCGTGCAGTCGCTGGCGCAGGCGATGGACCGGGCCGGAAGCCAGGAGCCGCTGGATTTAATCAAAGATCTAAAAGCTCACGGCGCGAAAACCGTGATTGGGTCGCTGAATTGGGACGAAAAAGGCGATTTGAAGGGATTTGAATTTGGTGTCTTCCAGTGGCACGCGGACGGGTCATCCACCCTCGCGAAATAAGCCATAAGACAAGTTATCCCACCGCCCGTGCAAAGCGGGCGGGTAGAAAAAGGTTACCTTATGTCCGAGCAGTTTCTCTATTTTCTGCAGCAGATGTTTAACGGCGTCACGCTGGGAAGCACCTATGCGCTGATTGCCATCGGCTATACCATGGTGTACGGCATTATCGGCATGATCAACTTCGCCCACGGCGAGGTCTATATGATTGGCAGCTACGTCTCCTTCATGATCATTGCCGCCCTGATGATGATGGGTATCGATACCAGCTGGCTGCTGGTTGCCGCCGGATTCGTCGGCGCTATCGTGATTGCCAGCGCCTACGGCTGGAGTATCGAACGCGTGGCCTACCGGCCGGTGCGCAGCTCAAAACGCCTGATTGCGCTGATCTCCGCCATCGGGATGTCCATCTTCCTGCAAAACTACGTCAGCCTGACGGAAGGTTCGCGCGATGTCGCGCTGCCGAGCCTGTTCAACGGCCAGTGGACGGTAGGCAGCAGCGATAACTTCACCGCCACTATCACCACCATGCAGCTGGTTATCTGGGTGGTGACGTTTATCGCCATGCTGGCGCTGACGCTGTTTATCCGCTATTCCCGCATGGGGCGCGCCTGCCGCGCCTGCGCTGAAGACCTGAAAATGGCCAGCCTGCTCGGCATCAACACCGACCGGGTGATTGCGCTGACGTTTGTGATCGGCGCGGCAATGGCGGCGGTTGCCGGCGTTCTGCTCGGCCAGTTCTACGGCGTAATCAACCCGTACATCGGCTTTATGGCCGGGATGAAGGCCTTCACCGCCGCGGTGTTGGGCGGCATCGGCAGCATTCCCGGGGCGATGATCGGCGGGCTGATCCTCGGTATCGCCGAAGCGCTCTCTTCTGCCTATCTCAGTACGGAATATAAAGACGTGGTCTCCTTCGCGCTGCTGATCCTGGTTCTGCTGGTGATGCCTACCGGTATCCTGGGCCGTCCGGAGGTAGAAAAAGTATGAAACCGATGCATTTTGCGATGGCGCTGCTGTCCGCGGTGATGTTCTTTATCCTGGCGGGCGTCTTTATGGGCGTGCAGCTGGAGCTGGACGGCACGAAGCTGGTGGTGGATACCGCCGCCGATATCCGCTGGCAGTGGATCTTTATCGGAACCGCAGTGGTCTTCTTCTTCCAGCTGCTGCGTCCCGTTTTCCAGAAAACCATGAAGAACGTCTCCGGGCCGAAGTTTATTCTGCCGGCTATCGACGGTTCGACGGTAAAACAGAAGCTGTTCCTGATCGCCCTGCTGGTTATCGCCGTGGCGTGGCCGTTTATGGTGTCGCGCGGAACGGTGGATATCGCTACCCTGACGATGATCTATATCATCCTCGGCCTGGGCCTTAACGTGGTGGTGGGGCTTTCCGGCCTGCTGGTGCTGGGCTACGGCGGTTTCTACGCCATCGGCGCCTACACCTTCGCGCTGCTGAACCACTATTACGGTCTGGGCTTCTGGACCTGCCTGCCGCTGGCGGGGCTGGTTTCTGCGGCGGCGGGCTTCCTGCTTGGCTTCCCGGTCCTGCGCCTGCGCGGCGACTATCTGGCGATTGTCACGCTTGGCTTTGGCGAAATCGTGCGCATCCTGCTGCTTAACAACACCGAAATAACCGGTGGCCCGAACGGCATCAGCCAGATCCCGAAACCGACGCTGTTCGGCCTTGAATTTAGCCGCAGCGCCCGCGAAGGCGGCTGGGATACGTTCAGCAACTTCTTCGGCGTGAAGTACGATCCCTCCGATCGCGTGATTTTCCTCTACCTGGTCGCTCTGCTGCTGGTGGTGTTAAGCCTGTTCGTGATTAACCGCCTGCTGCGTATGCCGCTGGGCCGCGCGTGGGAAGCGCTGCGCGAAGATGAGATTGCCTGCCGCTCGCTGGGCCTCAGCCCGACGCGCATCAAGCTGACCGCCTTTACCATCAGCGCCGCGTTTGCCGGTTTTGCCGGCACCCTGTTCGCCGCCCGGCAGGGCTTCGTCAGTCCGGAATCCTTTACCTTCGCCGAGTCGGCCTTTGTGCTGGCGATTGTGGTTCTCGGCGGTATGGGCTCCCAGTTCGCGGTGATCCTGGCGGCGGTTCTGCTGGTCGTTTCGCGCGAGCTGATGCGTGATTTCAATGAATACAGCATGCTGATGCTGGGTGCGCTGATGGTACTGATGATGATCTGGCGTCCGCAGGGGCTTCTGCCGATGACCCGTCCGCAGCTGAAGCTGAAAAATGGGCAGGCCAAAGAAGGAGAGCAGGCATGAGTCAGCCATTATTATCCGTAAACGGTCTGATGATGCGTTTTGGCGGCCTGCTGGCGGTCAACAACGTGTCGCTGGAGCTGCGCGAGCGGGAAATCGTTTCGCTTATCGGCCCTAACGGCGCGGGCAAAACCACCGTCTTCAACTGCCTGACCGGCTTCTATAAGCCAACCGGCGGTACCATTATGCTGCGCGACCAGCATCTGGAAGGGCTGCCGGGCCAGCAGATTGCCCGTATGGGCGTGGTGCGAACGTTCCAGCACGTGCGTCTGTTCCGCGAAATGACGGTGATTGAAAACCTGCTGGTGGCGCAGCATCAGCAGCTGAAAACCGGGGTTTTCTCCGGCCTGCTGAAGACGCCGTCCTTCCGCCGCGCCCAGAGCGAAGCGCTGGACCGCGCCGCGACCTGGCTTGAACGTATTGGCCTGCTTGAGCACGCCAACCGGCAGGCCAGTAACCTGGCCTACGGCGACCAGCGCCGTCTGGAGATTGCCCGCTGTATGGTGACCCAGCCGGAAATCCTGATGCTTGATGAGCCCGCGGCGGGGCTGAACCCGAAAGAGACCAAAGAGCTGGACGAGCTGATCGTCGAGCTGCGCAGCCATCACAACACCACCATCCTGCTGATTGAGCACGATATGAAGCTGGTGATGGGCATTTCCGACCGTATTTACGTGGTAAACCAGGGCACGCCGCTGGCCAACGGTACGCCGGAAGAGATCCGCAACAACCCGGACGTGATCCGCGCCTATTTAGGTGAAGCATAATGGTGGTGACGCATAAGATGGAAAAAGTGATGTTATCTTTTGACAACGTCAGCGCGCATTACGGCAAAATCCAGGCGCTGCACAACGTCAGTCTGCATATCAATCAGGGAGAGATTGTCACCCTGATTGGCGCCAACGGCGCGGGGAAAACCACGCTACTGGGTACCCTGTGCGGCGACCCGCGCGCCTCCAGCGGCCGCGTGGTTTTCGACGGTAAAGATATTACCGACTGGCAGACGGCGAAAATCATGCGCGAAGCGGTGGCGATCGTGCCGGAAGGGCGCCGCGTTTTCTCGCGGATGACGGTGGAAGAGAACCTGGCGATGGGCGGTTTTTTTGCCGACCGCGACCAGTTCCAGACCCGCATCAAATGGGTGTATGAGCTGTTTCCGCGCCTGCATGAGCGCCGGGTTCAGCGGGCGGGCACCATGTCCGGCGGCGAGCAGCAGATGCTGGCTATCGGGCGCGCGCTGATGAGCCAGCCGCGCCTGCTGCTGCTGGATGAGCCTTCGCTCGGTCTGGCGCCGATTATCATTCAGCAAATCTTCGATACCATCGAACAGCTGCGCGAGCAGGGAATGACCATCTTCCTCGTCGAGCAGAACGCCAACCAGGCGCTGAAGCTGGCCGACCGCGGCTACGTGCTGGAAAACGGTCACGTGGTGCTTGAGGATACCGGCGACGCGCTGCTGGCGAATGAAGCGGTACGCAGCGCCTATCTGGGCGGGTAGCGAAGACAAAACGCCCGGCATCTGCCGGGCGTTTTACTTGATTCCTACAGCTCCAGAGAGCGTTTCCACAGCATAAAATCATACTGTTCGAGCGCATCCGCTTTGGTGCGCCAGGTCCCACTGGCGGTAGCGATGATTTTCTCAAACAGGCCGTCGGCGATGTCCGCCAGCGGCGTGCCTTCGATAATCGGCCCGCAGTCATAATCGATAATATCCGGCATCTTTTTCGCCAGCGCGGAGTTGGTTGAAACCTTAAGCACCGGAACGATAGGGTTCCCCGTCGGCGTACCCAACCCGGTTGAGAAGATCACCACGTTGCACCCCGCCGCGACCAGGCCCGTTACCGCGTCCACATCGTTGCCCGGCGTGCAGACCAGCGAAAGGCCGCTTTCTCCCATCGGTTCGGCGTAGTCGCATACCGCGCTTACCGGCGCTCTGCCGCCTTTTTTCGCCGCGCCGGCGGATTTGATGGCGTCAGTGATCAGCCCATCGGCAATGTTTCCCGGGCTGGGGTTATCGGCGATGGTGGTGCCGAAGAAGTTCGCGACATGCTCATAGTTTTTCATCAGCGACAAAAACTTCTCTTTCAGCTCGCGGGTCGCGCAGCGTTGCACGATATCCCCTTCCGCGCCGCACAGCTCGGGGAATTCCGCCAGCCCCGACGCGCCGCCGAGGGCGACAAGACGATCCGACACTTCGCCCATCGCCGGGTTAGCGCTGATCCCCGAGAACCCGTCAGAAGCGCCGCACTTCACGCCGATTTTGAGGTGGGAGAGCGGGACGTCCTGCCGCTCGGCGACGGGGGCTTCGCGGATCGCGTTATAGGTTTCGGTCAACGCATCCTGCATCATTTTTTCTTCGCTACTCCAGTCCTGCTGCCTGAAGTAAATAATCGGTTTGTTGAAATTCGGGTTGCGCTTCGCCAGCGCGGCGTTGAAATCAACAATTCGCGCTTTTTCACAGCCGAGGGCGAAGACCGTCACGCCAAGAACGTTAGGATGATCGGAATAGGCGGCCAGCACGTCGCACATCGTCATGCTGTCCGAGGTGGCGCCGCCGCAGCCGGAATTGACGGTAATACAGCGGATGCCGTCAAGATGCGGGAAGGGCAGATGCCGGGTATCGTTTAATGCTCCTGCCGACGTCACCTGGCGAGCAAAATTTTTCAGGCCGTTATTGGCGTAGCCGAGGGCGTCGTTCAGCGCATCGGTGACGCGCTGAACGTTGCGGTTTTCACAGAATACCAGCGGAATGACCAGCCAGTAGTTCGCGGTGGCGACCCGGCCATCTTCGCGCACGATCCCCTTGAAAGTCCGCTGCTGCCAGGCGGAAACATCCGGCTGCTGCCAGTCATAGGGCGCGACGTCGTCAAGAGAAACCGGGGCCGCGTAGTGTTTGATATTCTCAGTGGTAATGGCTTCGCCGCGGGTGATGGGGCGCGTCGCTTTGCCGACCGGTACGCCGTACAGCGACACGATATCGCCGGGCGCAATATCCTCGGTGGCGAATTTATGTTTGGCTTTGACATCGCTACGCAGAACGTAGGCTTCATCGTTCCAGTGAACCCGCTGCTCTTTGCGTAAGTCCTGCAGCGCAACGATCAGGTTATCGGTAGGGTCAATTTTTAAGATGGTCTGCATGTTCATTATCCTTTGTTATAAGCGCATCAGGACTTAGTGATGGGGGACCGCGACGCCGTTTGTCGCTTTTCTGCCGGCAAGGGCGGCAATCAGCAGCGCGCAGCAGACGGTGATGAGCGACAGGGCGACCAGACCCGCCGAATCGTTGCCGAAGAAGGCATCGACCTCAACGCGAATCAGCGGCGCGAGGAAGCTGCAAAATGCGCCCATGGTGGTGCAAAAGCCGATACTGGCGGCCAGCGCCGAGCCTGACACAATCTGCGCCGGGAAAGTCCAGAAGATAGGTTGCACGGAGAGAAAGCCGATGGCCGACAGCGAGAGCGCGGCAATGGCGAGTACCGGGCCGGACCAGGCAGAAACAAACAGCCCCAGCGCCGCCGCCAGCATACAGATAACTGAAATCAGCACCCGACGGGCCGGCATTTTGTCCGCCAGACGCGGAATGTAATAGACGCCGACGGCGGAGCAGGCCCACGGAATGGCGGCGACCAGCGACTCCTTAAAGCCGAGCGTGGAGCCCATTAGCGAGGCGACTTGCGAAGGCAGGAAGAACATCAGCCCGTAAACGCTGATCTGGATGGTGCCGTAGATCAGCGCCAGGTGCCAGACTTTCAGGCTTTTCAGGGCGGTGCCGACGCTGCTGGTTTCCGTCTGCCGCTGCTCCTGCTGAAGCTGAGCAATCAGCGCCTTTTTCTCTTCGTCGTTCAGGAATCGCGCTTTGGCCGGCGTATCATCAAGCCAGAACCAGGCGAAGATCCCCATGATGACCGCCGGAATGCCTTCGATAAAGAACATCCAGAACCAGCCGGGTTTGCCGAGGAAGCCGTGCATTTCCAGAAGCGCCCCGGAGATGGGCGAGCCTAAGGTTAATGCCAGCGGCACGCCGAGCACGAAGATACCGACGACGGAGGCGCGAACTTTATTGGGAAAGTAGATTGAGGCCAGCAGCAGAATACCGGGATAAAAACCGGCTTCGCCTAACCCCAGTAAAAAGCGCAGAACAATAAACTGGGTTTCCGTCTGCACCAGTCCGGTGAGGGCAGAGAGAACGCCCCACAGCGCGGTGGTGATGCTTAACCATTTTTGCGCGCCGATTTTATTCAGAATCAGGTTAGCGGGAATACCAAACAGCGCATAGGCGGCGAAAAAGATCCCCGCGCCGAGGGCGAAGGCGGAATTGGAGAGCCCAATATCCACCTGCATCGCCTCTTTGGCGAATCCCACGTTCACCCTGTCGATAAAGGCGATGAAGTACAAAATAAACATCAGTGGCACCAGGCGCTTCCATGATTTGGTAATCGCGGAATTGAGGGCCGGATTGTCGTAAGCTGTGATGGTTTTCATAATACCTCCGCGTGGGGGTCAGGCATTAATTTCAATACCAGCGCGGGAAAGTATCCGCAGAATACTTTCGGTCTGGCAGGTGGCGAGCGAGCTAAACGGTGGCGTGCAGCGGTCGGACTGAATAATTCCGCGCAGCTGTAACGCTTTTTTAAATGTTGGAATGAACGGATCGTTAACCGCGTAAATATCCATTAACCCATCCACTTTTTGCTGATACCGCGAAATTTGCTGCACATTGTTATCGTTAAATGCCTGCATCCAGTCGCGGAATATTTCAGGGCAAATATTGGATAACCCGCCAATACATCCATCGCCCCCCGCCAGGACATTGTGCGCGAAGTTATTGTCATAACCGGCATAGACTTCAAAATACGGTAGTTCAGATTTTACCTGGCGAATCACCTGCGACGTGTGATTGGTGTCCGGAATGGTGTCTTTAAGACCGACAATGTTTGGGAACTCGCTGGCGAGTCGTAAACAGACCTCCGGCGAGACGGAATAGCCGGTGCGCTCCGGAAAGTTATAGATGAATATTTTGGCGGCGGTGCGGCGGGCAATCTGGCTATAAAATGTATAAATGCCTTCATCAGTCAGGCGGAAGTACCACGGGCTGATAATCATGACGCCATCCAGCCCGCACTCATCTGCATAGTTTGCCAGCTCTACGCACTCGTCAATATCCATGCGGCTGGTACCCGCATAGGCCTTTATTCCCTCGCGCGGGAACTCTGCCGCCATTTGAATTATCTGACGGGATGTTTTCATATCCAGCGAGAAAAACTCGCCGGTACTGCCCATGACGACAAATCCCGATACGCTGTTTTTAATAAAATCGTACAGGCGAAAATTTCCGTCAGGATCCAGCCTGCCCTGCTCATCAAAAACCGTTATTGCCGGGGTGATGTAACGACTTTGCATATTCAACCTCTTTGTTGTTCGTATATACAAACACTGTTTGTATTTGCGATTAAGCATAAGTAAACACGCCATCGACGTGAAGTCAAATGGCGCCAAAGTCGTGCGGATAATTGATTAAATCAATGAATAGATGGGGAATTATGCAGAAGAGACGGGCGTCACGGCGGATCATTAAATATCGGTATTGTGTGGGTAATCACAATTCCGACGGCATCGTGGGCGAATAAATCAGTAATTTTTAATATCAGGCAGCTTATTCAGCACGCTTTCGATACGACCCTTTGCCTCTTTTAACGCGCGAATAACCTGCTGCGTTTTTTCATCGCTGGCGCGGAAAGAGGGCAATGAGACGCTGATCGCCGCCAGAATAATGCCTTTCTGCAGCAGGGGGACGGCAAAGCAGATGGTATCGTCGTTGATTTCCCGATCGTCCATGGCATAACCGTTGGCGGCGACCCATTCCAGCTGCTGACGAAGCTGAGCCATATTCGTTACGCTGCGGGCGGTAACGGAAGGAAAACCCTGCGGATAGAGCTCCAGGATCTCTTCGTCGCGGTGCTTATGCAGCAGCGCCTTGCCCAGGGCAGAGCAGATCGCCGGAAGGCGAGTCCCTACCTTAGAGACCAGCTGCACGGTTTGGTCGCCCTGAACTTTATCAACATAGAGCACCCAGGCGTCATCCAGAATGCCGAGCTGGCAAACTTCATTGCATTCATTGACCACCGCGTGCATTTCGCTATTGATCGTTTTCAGCCAGAACTCTTTTTCCACCGTTGAGCTGGTCAGAACCGCGCATGAGATCCCCAGCGTATATATGCCGTTGCGATCGTCGTGGCTGATATATTTCCGGTACTGCAGCGATTTGAGGATCGGGAAAATGGTTCCCTTTGAAATATCCGTTTTGAGCGATAGCTCGGAAAGCGTCATTCCGTCCGCGTTGGCTAAGGTTTCCAGAATGAGTAAAACGCGTTCGGTAGGTTTATGAAGCGTCTTCATATTTTTCCTTATGACGGCTCGCCGGAGAGTGCTGTTTAACGCCCCCTATTTAACTACAGATCCCCGCTTATCTGTAGCCTGCGCCGCCTCTCTTTTTCGCTTTGCCATTTCCCTGCCACTTTTTTTTCACCGTTTCATCATGTTTTTGCCAATTTATTGTAATATTTTTGTAATGCAATAGTTATTTTTCTGTCATTCGAGCATGTCATGTTACCCCCGCGAACATAAAACGCGTGAAATCGCGCATCCGGAACAACAAGAGAGATAACCGATGATATCGTTACGACATACAGCTTTAGGACTGGCGCTCAGCCTGGCATTTGCCGGACAAGCCCTGGCGGTAACCACTATCCCGTTCTGGCACTCGATGGAAGGGGAGTTGGGTAAAGAAGTTGATTCACTGGCGCAACGTTTCAACGCAGCCAACCCGGACTACAAAATTGTTCCGGTGTATAAAGGCAACTATGAGCAGAGCCTGAGCGCCGGCATCGCCGCCTTCCGTACCGGCAACGCCCCGGCTATTCTGCAGGTTTACGAAGTCGGCACCGCGACGATGATGGCCTCGAAGGCGATTAAGCCGGTCTATCAGGTGTTCAGCGATGCGGGCATTCAGTTTGATGAAACGCAGTTCGTGCCAACCGTCTCCGGTTATTACACCGACTCGAAAACCGGCCATCTGCTCTCCCAGCCGTTTAACAGCTCCACGCCGGTGCTGTACTACAACAAAGACGCCTTTAAAAAAGCCGGATTAGATCCGGAACAGCCGCCGAAAACCTGGCAGGATCTGGCGGCATATACCGCAAAGCTGAAAGCTGCCGGGATGAAATGCGGCTACGCCAGCGGCTGGCAGGGCTGGATTCAGATTGAAAACTTCAGCGCCTGGCACGGCCTGCCGGTGGCGACCAAAAACAACGGCTTCGACGGTACCGATGCGGTACTGGAGTTCAACAAGCCAGAGCAGGTGAAGCATATCGCTCTGCTCGAAGAACTGAACAAGAAAGGCGACTTCAGCTACTTCGGGCGTAAAGACGAATCCACCGAGAAGTTCTATAACGGCGACTGCGCCATTACCACCGCCTCTTCCGGCTCCCTCGCGGATATTCGCCAGTACGCGAAGTTCAACTATGGCGTAGGGATGATGCCGTACGACGCCGACGTGAAAGGCGCGCCGCAAAACGCCATTATCGGCGGGGCCAGCCTGTGGGTGATGCAGGGTAAAGACAAAGAAACCTATACCGGCGTCGCCAAATTCCTCGATTTCCTGACCAAGCCGGAAAACGCCGCCGAATGGCATCAGAAAACCGGCTATCTGCCGATTACCACCGCCGCTTACAACCTGACCCGCGAACAGGGCTTCTATGATAAGAACCCCGGTGCCGATATCGCGACGCGCCAGATGCTGAACAAGCCGCCGCTGCCGTTCACCAAAGGTCTGCGCCTGGGCAATATGCCGCAGATTCGTACCATCGTGGATGAAGAACTGGAAAGCGTATGGACCGGGAAGAAAACGCCTCAGCAGGCGCTGGACGCCGCGGTTGAGCGCGGTAATCAGCTGCTGCGCCGTTTCGAGCAGTCAACCAGGTCGTAATCTTATAGCCAGCCCCTCACCCTCTCCCCGTCGGGGAGAGGGGATCGCCCGGAGCCGTCTTTTCATCCTCGTCCGTTTAGGGAGAGGGCCGGGATGAGGGGAAACCAACTCAGAGTTTAACTATGTCATCATCCCGTCCGGTGTTCCGCTCGCGTTGGCTGCCCTATGTGCTGGTCGCGCCGCAGCTGGTTATCACCGTCATCTTTTTTATCTGGCCCGCGGGCGAAGCGCTGTGGTATTCACTGCAGAGCGTCGATCCGTTTGGGCTCTCCAGCCAGTTTGTTGGCCTGGATAACTTTTTAGCCCTCTTCCAGGACCCGTACTACCTGGACTCCTTCTGGACCACCATTAAGTTCAGCACGATGGTTACCGTCAGCGGCCTGCTGATCTCGCTGTTTTTCGCCGCGCTGGTGGATTACGTGGTGCGCGGCAGCCGCTTCTATCAGACGCTGATGCTCCTGCCCTATGCCGTTGCGCCCGCGGTGGCGGCGGTGCTATGGATCTTCTTGTTCAACCCCGGACGCGGGCTGATTACGCATCTCCTCGGTGAGATGGGCTACGACTGGAACCACGCGCAGAACAGCGGTCAGGCGATGTTCCTTGTGGTTTTCGCCTCGGTCTGGAAGCAGATTAGTTACAACTTCCTGTTCTTCTTTGCCGCGCTGCAATCGATTCCCCGCTCGCTGGTAGAAGCCGCCGCGATTGACGGCGCCGGCCCGGTTCGCCGCTTCTTCAGACTGGCGCTACCGCTGATCGCCCCGGTGAGCTTCTTCCTGCTGGTGGTGAACCTGGTATACGCCTTCTTCGATACCTTCCCGGTTATCGATGCCGCAACCGGCGGCGGGCCGGTTCAGGCGACGACAACGCTGATTTATAAGATCTATCGTGAAGGTTTTGCCGGGCTCGACCTTTCCGCTTCCGCCGCCCAGTCGGTGGTGCTGATGTTCCTCGTCATTATTCTGACGGTGGTGCAGTTCCGCTACGTTGAACGAAAGGTGCGCTACCAATGATTGAGAATCGACGCGGGCTGACGATTTTCAGCCACACCATGCTGATTTTAGGGATCGCGGTCATTCTGTTCCCGCTGTATGTCGCCTTTGTCGCGGCGACGCTGGACAGTAAAGCGGTTTTTGATACGCCGATGACGCTGATTCCCGGCGGGCATCTGCTCGAAAATATGAAATTTATCTGGGTGAACGGCGTAGGGGCCAATAGCGCGCCGTTCTGGCTAATGATGCTCAACAGCTTCATCATGGCCTTCGGCATCACGGTAGGCAAAATTACGGTCTCGATGCTCTCCGCTTTCGCCATCGTCTGGTTTCGTTTTCCGCTGCGTAACCTGTTCTTCTGGATGATTTTCATCACGCTGATGCTGCCGGTTGAGGTGCGTATTTTCCCGACGGTGGAAGTGATCGCCAACCTGAAAATGCTCGACAGCTATGCCGGGCTCACGCTGCCGCTGATGGCCTCGGCGACCGCCACCTTCCTGTTCCGCCAGTTCTTTATGACCCTGCCGGACGAGCTGATAGAGGCCGCACGTATCGACGGCGCGTCGCCGATGCGCTTCTTCCGCGACATCGTGCTGCCGCTGTCGAAAACCAACCTGGCGGCGCTGTTCGTCATCACCTTTATCTACGGCTGGAACCAGTATCTGTGGCCGCTGCTGATCATTACCGACGTGAATCTCGGCACGGCGGTCGCGGGCATCAAAGGGATGATCGCCATCGGCCAGGGTACCACGCAGTGGAATCAGGTGATGGCGGCGATGCTGCTCACGCTGATTCCTCCGGTTGTCATCGTTTTAGCCATGCAGCGCGCGTTTGTGCGTGGTTTAGTGGATAGTGAGAAATAAAATGGCAGGACTTAAGCTACAGGCAGTAACCAAAAGCTGGGATGGCAAAACCCAGGTGATCCAGCCGCTGACGCTGGACGTCGCGGACGGCGAATTTATTGTGATGGTGGGCCCCTCGGGCTGCGGAAAATCAACCCTGCTGCGCATGGTGGCGGGCCTGGAGCGGGTCACCAGCGGCGATATCTGGATCGACCGCAAGCGCGTCACCGAAATGGAACCGAAAGATCGCGGTATTGCGATGGTGTTCCAGAACTACGCCCTCTACCCGCATATGAGCGTGGAAGAGAATATGGCGTGGGGTCTGAAAATTCGCGGTTTAGGTAAAGGATTAATTGCCGAACGTGTCCAGGAAGCGGCGCGCATTCTGGAGCTGGATGGCCTGCTGAAGCGCCGTCCGCGCGAACTCTCCGGCGGCCAGCGCCAGCGCGTGGCGATGGGGCGGGCTATCGTGCGCGACCCGGCGGTATTCCTGTTTGATGAGCCGCTCTCCAACCTCGATGCCAAACTGCGCGTGCAGATGCGTCTGGAGCTGCAGCAGCTGCACCGTCGGCTGAAAACCACCTCGCTGTACGTGACGCACGATCAGGTGGAAGCCATGACCCTCGCGCAGCGGGTGATGGTGATGAATAAAGGTATCGCCGAGCAGATTGGTACGCCGGTCGAGGTCTACGAAAAACCGGCCAGCCGCTTTGTGGCGAGCTTTATCGGCAGCCCGGCAATGAACCTGCTGGAAGGCCGGGTCAGCGACGACGGTAGCCGCTTCGAGCTTGAGGGCGGGATGCTTTTACCCATCAACAGCGAGCATCGCCGCTATGCCGGGCGTAAGATGACCCTGGGTATCCGTCCGGAACATTTTGCATTAAGCTCCGAGGCGGAAGGTGGCGTACCGCTGGTGATGGATACGCTGGAAATTTTAGGTGCCGATAACCTCGCCCACGGGCGCTGGGGCGAGCAAAAGCTGGTGGTCCGGCTGCCGCACCAGCAGCGTCCGCAGGCGGGCAGCACCCTGTGGCTGCATCTGCCGCAGGAAAGTCTGCATCTTTTTGATAGTGAAACAGGACAACGCGCATGAGTCACTGGCCTTATCCTCATATCGTCGCCCACCGCGGCGGCGGTAAACTGGCCCCGGAAAATACCCTGGCGGCCATCGATACCGGCGCTCGTTACGGCCATACGATGATTGAGTTTGACGCTAAGTTATCGAAAGACGGGCAGATTTTTTTACTGCACGATGACAATCTCGAACGCACCAGCAACGGCTGGGGCGTGGCGGGCGAACTGGCGTGGAACGATCTGCTAAAAGTGGATGCCGGCAGCTGGTACAGCGGTGAGTTCAAAGGCGAGCCGCTGCCGCTGCTGAGCGAGGTGGCCGACCGCTGCCGTCAGCACGGCATGATGGCCAATATCGAAATTAAACCGACCACCGGCACCGGGCCGCTGACCGGTAAAGCGGTGGCGCTGGCGGCGCGTGAGCTGTGGCAGGGGATGACGCCGCCGCTGCTCTCATCGTTTGACGTCGATGCGCTGGAAGCCGCGCAGGAGGCGGTGCCCGAACTGCCGCGCGGGCTGCTGCTGGATGAGTGGCGCAACGACTGGCGCGAACTGACCGCGCGTCTCGGCTGCGTCTCTATTCACCTCAACCATAAGCTGCTGGATGAAGCGCGCGTGGCGAGCCTGAAGGCCGCGGGCCTGCATATTCTGGTCTATACCGTTAACAAACCGCAGCGCGCCGCCGAGCTGCTGCGTTGGGGCGTGGACAGCATCTGCACCGATGCGATTGACGTCATCGGCCCCAACTTCCCGGCGTAACCCGCTTCTGCGTCAGGCGGCCCTTACGGGGTCGTCTGGCGCTGCAGCATCCCACCGTTGGTGTTAGGGAGAGGCTGCTCACGGGTCAGATTGTTATTCTGCTGTACCCGCTGCCGATCGTTATTCAACTGCGTCTGAAGATGCTGCTGCTGCGCGCGCGACTGGCTTTGAATACCCTGCTTAAGATTGTTTTGCTGCTGCATTTGCTGGGTCTGCATCTGATTTTGCATCCGCTGCTGGCTGGGAACCACGTACCCCGGCTGATTGGGGTTATTGTCGATATTGATCGGCTGCGCCATGACGCTCAGCGGCAGCAGCGCCGCCAGATATAACATTGCTTTCATTGTTCTCTCCTCACTTCGTGGGATCGCTTAAGTTTACTCCCTTTCCGGCGCAACAATGATTTTTTAAGACTTATCATCCAGGATTATGGGTAAATAAAAACATCATTCAGGAGTATGACAATGATAAAAACAACGCTCTGGCGTCAGGTGGTCATCGCTGCGTTGCTGGCGGGCGGCAGTTTTACCGTTGCGGCAGATCCCGCCCCTCCGCCGGTATCTTATGGCGTAGAGGAAGATGTATTTCACCCGGTCCGCGCTCAGCAGGGGATGGTGGCCTCGGTGGACGCGCTGGCAACGAAGGTAGGCGTGGATATTCTGCGTCAGGGCGGCAACGCGGTCGATGCCGCCGTGGCGGGGGGCTTCGCGCTGGCGGGGCCCCATCGCCGGGCCGGTAATATCGGCGGCGGCGGGTTTATGATGCTGCGGACCAAAGACGGTAATACCACGGCGATCGACTTCCGCGAGATGGCCCCGGAACAGGCCACCCGGGATATGTTTCTCGACGATCAGGGCAACCCGGACAGCAAGAAATCGCTGACCTCGCATCTGGCTTCCGGCACGCCGGGCACCGTCGCCGGGTTCTCCCTCGCGCTGGAAAAATACGGCACAATGCCGCTCAACAAAGTGATTCGCCCGGCGATTAAGCTGGCCGAAGAGGGCTTCACGGTAAATGATGCGCTGGCCGACGACCTGAAAACCTACGGCAGCGAAGTGATCCCCGACCATGCCAACAGCCGGGCTATCTTCTGGAAAAACGGCGAGCCGCTGAAAAAGGGCGATAAGCTGGTGCAAAAACAGCTGGGGAAAAGCCTGGAGCTGATTGCCGAGCTGGGGCCGGATGCCTTCTATAAAGGCGCGATTGCCGACCAGATTGCCGCTGAGATGAAGAATAACGGCGGGCTTATCACCAAAGCAGATCTGGCGAATTACAAAGCGGTCGAACGTACGCCGGTGAGCGGCGAGTATCGCGGCTATCAGGTGTTCTCGATGCCGCCCCCATCGTCCGGGGGAATTCATATCGTGCAGATCCTCAATATCCTCGAAAACTTCGATATGCATAAGTACGGCTTCGGCAGCGCCGACGCCATGCAGGTGATGGCGGAAGCCGAAAAGCACGCCTATGCCGACCGTTCGGAATACCTTGGCGATCCGGACTTCGTCAAGGTGCCGTGGCAGGCGCTGACCAGCAAAGCGTACGCCAAATCGATCGCTGAGCAGATTGATATCAATAAGGCGAAGCCGTCGAGCCAGATTCGCCCCGGTAAGCTGGCGCCGTATGAAAGCAATCAGACCACCCATTTCTCGGTGGTGGATAAGGACGGTAACGCCGTTGCCGTGACCTATACGCTGAATACGACCTTTGGAACCGGCATCGTGGCGGGGAACTCCGGCATTCTGCTGAATAATCAGATGGATGATTTCTCAGCTAAACCCGGCGTGCCAAACGTCTACGGGCTGGTGGGCGGTGACGCCAACGCCGTCGAGCCGAAAAAACGTCCGCTGTCGTCGATGTCGCCAACGATTGTGGTGAAAGATGGCAAAACCTGGCTGGTGACCGGTAGCCCCGGCGGCAGCCGCATCATCACCACCGTCCTGCAGATGGTGGTGAATACCATTGATTTCGGAATGAACGTCGCGGAAGCCACCAACGCCCCGCGCTTCCATCATCAATGGCTGCCGGACGAACTGCGTGTAGAGAAGGGATTTAGCCCGGATACGCTGAAGCTGCTGGAGAGCAAAGGGCAGAAAGTGGCGGTGAAAGAGGCGATGGGCAGCACCCAGAGTATTATGGTTGGCCCGGACGGCACGCTGTACGGCGCATCCGATCCGCGTTCCCCGGATGATTTAACGGCAGGGTATTAGGTTTACCCTCACTCCGACCCTCTCCCTGCCGGGAGAGGGTTAGTTGAGCGTCACCCCTTCAGCCGCGCCATAAAGTAGGCATCGACATATTCGCCGTTGCGCAGGGCATACTTTCTCCCCGTCCCTTCAATTTCAAAGCCTAATTTCTGATACACCGCCACCGCGGGAGCGTTATCCACAAACACCGTCAACTCAATACGGTCAACGCGGAGCCAGTTGTCGCACATGTCGATCATGGTGCGAATCAGCTCACTGGCAACGCCGCGATTGTGCCATCGTGAATCCACGCAAATGCCGAAATCGGCGACGTGGCTCCGGCGCGGGCGCTGGATAACCTCAATGGCGAGGTGTCCCACGACCTGGTCATCTATGCTGGCGACCAGCTGTTTGACGCCCGGTCGGTCGGTTAGTCGCTCGTGCCACATATGGCTGGAAGGATGAGGAACCTGTAGCGTATTGTGATATACCTCCGGCTGAGCATGGATCTGATGGATTGCGTCGTAATCTTTGGCTTCGGCATGGCGTATCACTATGTCGCTCATTCTTCATTTACCTTTTTGGGTTAATCGTCCCCTTAAAGATCGCTGACTTTAAAAAAGGGAGCAACGCCTATTTTTTGCAAAAAGAGGTGGACAAGTGCGAATGAGAATGATTATTATTGCTCTGCATTCAGGGAGACCCTTGCGGAAAGCCTGAAAGCACGACATTGCTCACATTGCTTCCAGTATTACTTTAGCCAGCCGGGTGCTGGCTTTTTTTTTGCTTTTTTCCGCCGCCCCGGATGGCAGTTACTGCGCCTCAACCTTATCTTTGGTTTCAATAGCGGTATCGGCGATAAACCCCACCACGTTGCTCTTTTCTGCCGCAGGCAGCAGCTCTGCCTGGCCGGAAAAAACGCCGCCCTTGTTAATGGCCAGCGTGCGGTAGGCCAACGTACCGGTGACCTGGCCGTTCTTATCGATTTCAATCGTCTCGCTGCGGCACTGACCGAGGATGCAGCCGTCGATAATCAGCTCGCGGCAGGTGATATTTCCCTCGACCAGGCCTCCGGCCATAATCTTAATCTGGCTGTCTTCGGCGTCGATATTGCCGCTTACGGTACCGTAAATATCGACATCTCCCTCGGCGATAATATTGCCGTCAAAGCGGATGCCGCTGGCGATAACCGTGGCGGCAGGTTTGCGGGAAACGGCTAACGGGGATGCGCTGTTGAGTACCGGCGTAGCCGCCGTCTGTGGCGTCGCTTCAATGTTTTTATTCTTTTTAAACATATGGTTAATCCGATGATATTGAAAATGAAAAACGAAAGATGACAAGGAGAAAGAGCCCGATAGCCAGGCCAGATACGTGGATTCGCAGCACCAGGCCATCAGGCCAAGCAGCCAAAAGAGAAGGGCGCTATTCAGGGCAATATACTTGCTTTCCATACGAACGAGATGGCTACTCCTTTAGTCATCGTGTTTTGGGAAACGGCGAGCGCGATACGGCGTCATGCTCCCACGCGCTGGATAAAAAACGTTCTTTTCCCGAGGGCCCTCTTATCCAGAATTTAGGCCGTAGGGTCAATGAATTTGAGCGTTAAATTTTACATTTAAGAATTTGGCACACTTATTGAAGGGGTTAAGTTCGCAGCCAGCTTGCGCTATGGTTAATAGCAGAGACCTAACAAAGGACCGCGTTATGACTTTGCACTGCGCATTTATTGGATTCGGCAAAAGCACCACCCGCTACCATCTTCCCTATGTCCTGCACCGAAAAGACCGCTGGCACGTGGCGCATATCTTTCGCCGCAGCGCAAAGCCAGAGGAACAGGCACCGGCATACTCGCATATTCACTTCACCAGCGACCTCGACGAAGTGCTTAACGATCCGCAGGTCAAGCTGGTGATTGTGTGCACCCACGCGGACAGTCATTTTGCCTATGCCAAAAGGGCGCTGGAGGCGGGCAAAAATGTACTGGTCGAAAAGCCCTTTACCCCGACCCTTGATGAGGCAAAAACGCTATTCGCCCTGGCGAAAAGCAAGGGATTGACGGTCACGCCGTACCAGAATCGTCGCTTCGACTCCTGCTTCCTGACCACGAAGAAAGTGATTGAGAGCGGAAAGCTGGGCGAGATCGTCGAGATTGAAAACCATTTTGACAACTATCGCCCGGTAGATGGAGGGAAACCCGGCCTGCCTCAGGACGGCACGTTTTACGGCCTGGGCGTCCATACCCTGGACCAAATTATCTCCCTGTTCGGTCGCCCTGACCATGTCTCTTACGACATCCGTAGCCTGCGCAACAAGGCCAATCCGGACGATACCTTTGAGGCCCAGCTGTTCTACGGCAACCTGAAGGCGATTGTCAAAACCAGCCATCTGGTGAAGCTGCCCTATCCAAAATTCATCGTCCATGGTCATAAAGGGTCGTTTATTAAATACGGTATCGACCAGCAGGAGACCAGCCTGAAGGCCAATATTATGCCGGGCGAGCCGGGATTCGGCGCGGACGAGACGGTTGGTCTGCTGGAGTACGTCAATGAGGCGGGCGAAACCGTACGGGAAGAGATCCCGCTTGAAACCGGCGACTATGGGCGGGTCTATGATTCGCTGTATGAAACCCTCGTTAACGGCCAGTCAAATTTCGTCAAGGAATCTGACGTTCTCACGAATCTGGAGATCCTTGAACGCGGCTTTGAACAGCCATCTCCGGCCACGATTACCCTTACCCGATAAGCCCTCATGGCTCCTCTGTACTCGTTCATATTTTTTGAACAGAGGAGTCAATTTTCACCCTCTATGATCGCCAGGGGATTGGGTCCACACTTATCCCATCGAAAACATACGGGGGTGCAACATGATCTACTTACGCAAAGCTAACGAACGCGGCCACGCTAACCACGGCTGGCTGGATTCCTGGCATACTTTCTCTTTCGCTAACTATTACGACCCTAACTTTATGGGCTTCTCGGCGCTGCGGGTGATCAATGACGACGTGATTGATGCAGGCCAGGGCTTCGGTACCCATCCGCATAAAGATATGGAAATTCTGACCTACGTGCTGGAAGGGGCCGTTGAGCACCAGGACAGCATGGGGAATAAAGAGCAGGTGCCGGCGGGTGAGTTCCAGATCATGAGCGCGGGTACCGGGATTCGTCACTCGGAGTACAACCCAAGCAACACGGAAAAACTGCATCTGTACCAGATCTGGATTATGCCGGAAAAAAATGGCATCACGCCGCGCTACGAACAGCGCCGCTTTGACGCCGCGCAGGGCAAGCAGCTGGTGCTGTCGCCGGATGCCCGCGAAGGTTCGCTGAAGGTGTACCAGGATATGGAACTGTACCGCTGGGCGCTGCTGAAAGACGAGCAGTCGGTGCATCAGATTGCCGCTGAACGGCGGGTGTGGATCCAGGTGGTGAAAGGTGACGTCACCATCAACGGAACGAAGGCCACCACCAGCGATGGCCTGGCCATTTGGGACGAGCAGGCGATTTCCGTACACGCCGACGGCGATAGCGAAATTCTGCTGTTCGATCTGCCGCCCGTCTGATCGTTCTCCGATCGGGTCTAAATAAATTGCGCAACCTTCCCTGATGTTAGGGAAGGTTGCGCTTTGTCCGTGATAAACTGAGAAAATGTTTCCCCGTTGATCGCAGTCAGGACGATGAAAAAGAAAAGACCCGTACTTCAGGATGTAGCCGATCTTGTCGGCGTGACCAAAATGACGGTCAGTCGCTACTTACGTAACCCGGAACAGGTTTCCGAAGCGCTGCGTGGCAAGATAGCCGTTGCTCTCGATGAACTGGGTTATATTCCTAATCGCGCCCCCGACATCCTCTCGAATGCCACCAGCCGCGCTATTGGCGTGCTGCTGCCCTCGTTAACTAACCAGGTTTTCTCAGAAGTGCTGCGCGGTATTGAAAGCGTGACCGACTCTTTCGGTTACCAGACGATGCTGGCGCACTACGGCTATAAGCCGGAAATGGAAGAAAAACGCCTGGAATCCATGCTTTCCTGGAATATTGACGGCCTGATCCTTACCGAACGAACCCATACGCCGCGCACCCTGAAGATGATTGAAGTGGCGGGTATCCCGGTTGTGGAGCTGATGGACAGCCAGTCGCCGTGCCTCGATATCGCCGTCGGCTTTGATAACTTTGAAGCGGCCCGGCAGATGACCGCGGCGATTATCAATCATGGCCATCGTCACGTTGCCTATCTTGGCGCACGTCTTGATGAACGTACTATCATCAAACAGAAGGGGTATGAGCAGGCGATGCTTGATGCCGGAATGACGCCCTACAGCGTGATGGTTGAGCAGTCTTCCTCTTATTCATCGGGGATTGAGCTGATGCGCCAGGCGCGTCGCGAATATCCGCAGCTTGACGGCATTTTCTGTACCAACGATGACCTTGCGGTCGGCGCGGCGTTTGAGTGCCAGCGGCTGGGGCTTAAAATCCCTGACGATATGGCGATTGCCGGTTTCCACGGCCACGATATCGGCCAGGTGATGGAGCCGCGCCTGGCCAGCGTGCTGACGCCGCGCGAGCGGATGGGGCGGATTGGCGCTGAACGTCTGCTGGCGCGTATTCGCGGTGAAGCGGTGACGCCTAAGATGTTAGATTTAGGTTTCACATTGTCACCGGGCGGATCTATTTAAACTGACAAATTTGAAGTAGATCACACATATTCACATCTGGCACGAATGGTTATTGCTTCTCCACAACTCCGGCATGACAATGTTACCGATAACAGTTACCCGTAACAATTAACCTGTACGCCAGTATTCCACGCCGTTAAACGCTGCCAGGCTGCGCGTATGTGTCCAGTGGGAGGAAGCTTTGAGCACGACTAACCATGATCACCACATCTATGTCCTGATGGGCGTTTCCGGCAGCGGCAAATCCGCTGTCGCCAGCGAAGTGGCGCATCAACTGCACGCCGCGTTTCTCGACGGCGACTTTCTGCATCCGCGCAGCAACATCAACAAGATGGCTTCCGGCGAACCGTTAAATGACGATGACCGCACCCCGTGGCTGCAGGCGCTGAACGATGCCGCGTTTGCCATGCAGCGTACCAATAAAGTGTCGCTGATTGTCTGCTCCGCGCTGAAAAAGAGCTACCGCGACATCCTGCGTAAAGGTAACCCGAACCTCTCATTTATCTACCTGAAAGGCGACTTCGCGGTTATCGAACAACGTCTGAAGGCGCGTAAAGGCCACTTCTTTAAAACCCAGATGCTGGTCACGCAGTTTGAAACGCTGCAGGAACCGGGCGCGGATGAAAACGATGTTTTAATCGTCGATATCGACCAGTCATTGGAAGGCGTGGTCGCCAGCACCATTGAGGTGATCAACAAAGGCAGTAAATAGTGAGTACATTAACGCTTGTTTTAACAGCAGTCGGCTCCGTTTTGCTGCTGCTGTTTTTAGTGATGAAGGCGCGTATGCATGCCTTCGTGGCTTTGATGGTGGTTTCTATTGGAGCAGGGCTTTTTTCCGGAATGCCGTTGGACAAGATCGCGGCGACGATGGAAAAAGGCATGGGCGGCACGCTGGGCTTTCTGGCTATCGTCGTCGCGCTGGGGGCTATGTTCGGTAAGATCCTGCATGAAACCGGCGCGGTCGACCAGATTGCCGTTAAGATGCTGAAATCTTTCGGCCACAATCGCGCCCACTATGCGATAGGCCTGGCCGGACTTATCTGCGCGCTGCCGCTGTTTTTCGAAGTGGCGATCGTGCTGCTGATCAGCGTGGCTTTCTCAATGGCGCGCCACACCGGCACCAACCTGGTGAAGCTGGTGATCCCGCTGTTTGCTGGCGTAGCCGCTGCGGCCGCGTTCCTGCTGCCGGGGCCCGCGCCGATGCTGCTGGCCTCGCAGATGCACGCCGACTTTGGCTGGATGATCCTGATTGGCCTGTGCGCCGCGATCCCGGGGATGATTATCGCCGGACCGCTGTGGGGTAACTTTATCAGCCGTTACGTTGAGCTGCATATTCCGGACGATATTAGCGAGCCGCACCTCGGCGAAGGCAAAATGCCGTCATTCGGCTTCAGCCTGTCGCTGATTCTGCTGCCGCTGGTGCTGGTTGGTCTGAAAACCATCGCCGCGCGCTTTGTGCCGGAAGGCTCTACCGCCTACGAATGGTTTGAGTTTATCGGCCATCCGTTTACCGCGATTCTGGTGGCGTGCCTGGTGGCTATCTATGGCCTGGCGGTACGTCAGGGGATGGCCAAAGATCGGGTGATGGAGATTTGCGGTCATGCGCTCCAGCCTGCGGGAATTATCCTGCTGGTCATCGGTGCGGGCGGCGTGTTCAAACAGGTGCTGGTCGACTCTGGCGTCGGTCCTGCCCTCGGCGAAGCGTTGACCGGTATGGGCCTGCCGATTGCCATCACCTGCTTCGTGCTGGCGGCGGCGGTGCGTATTATTCAGGGCTCCGCGACCGTTGCCTGTCTGACGGCCGTTGGGCTGGTGATGCCGGTTATCGAACAGCTGCACTACAGCGGCGCGCAGATGGCGGCGCTCTCTATCTGCATCGCCGGCGGCTCTATTGTCGTCAGCCACGTTAACGACGCGGGCTTCTGGCTGTTCGGTAAGTTTACCGGCGCGACCGAAGCGCAAACGCTGAAGACCTGGACGATGATGGAAACCATCCTCGGCACCGTCGGGGCGATTGTCGGCATGATTGCGTTTACGCTGTTGAGTTAAAAGACAAAGTGAAACACCCGGCGGAGCGAGGCGATGCCGGGTTAATTCTTCCGCTCTACTTATATCGAAAACCCTTAGCTTTACCCCTCTCCCGATCTGCCACTATCAGAAATACGATAAACGTCATACGGCTCACAAAGCCGCGCCACGCCTGGCTTTAACCGGTTAGGTTAGCAAGAGTAAAGCAACCGAATTTCTGCCGTAATCCATAATCCTGATCAATAAAATAGCGGCGGAAAATATTTCCTTCGCGATATAAATTCCCTGATAATTATTAGGGTATTCCGGGGGGCCAGCGACGGCTGCCGCTATGCAAAATTAGTTACGTTACTGATTGCCTGGCAATCATTGATTAATTTCACTTGCGACTTTAGCTGCATTTTGTAATGTGAAGGACTAACCAGTAGGAAACTGGCCTGGAACAAACAGCACACACCTCGCAGGAATACGTTATGAAAAATGTTGGTTTTATCGGCTGGCGCGGAATGGTCGGCTCTGTCCTCATGCAACGCATGGTTGAAGAGCGCGATTTTGATGCCATTCGCCCTGTTTTTTTCTCCACCTCCCAGCTGGGGCAGCCTGCTCCATCTTTTGGTGGCAGTACCGGTGGCACGCTTCAGGATGCATTCGATCTGGAAGCACTGAAGGCGCTGGACATTATTGTCACGTGTCAGGGCGGCGATTACACCAACGATATTTACCCGAAGCTGCGTGAAAGCGGCTGGCAGGGCTACTGGATTGACGCCGCCCCTTCCCTGCGCATGAAAGACGACGCCATCATCATTCTCGACCCGGTGAACCAGGACGTTATCACCGCAGGTCTGAACAACGGCGTTAAAACCTTTGTCGGCGGCAACTGTACCGTCAGCCTGATGCTGATGTCTCTCGGCGGCCTGTTTGCTCAGGATCTGGTTGAGTGGGTTAGCGTGGCGACTTATCAGGCGGCTTCCGGCGGCGGTGCGCGGCATATGCGCGAGCTGCTGACCCAGATGGGCCAGCTGCACAGCCATGTTGCGGCTGAGCTGGCGGATCCGGCTTCCGCGATCCTGGATATTGAACGCAAGGTCACCTCGTTGACCCGCAGCGGCGAGCTGGCGGTAGACAACTTTGGCGTTCCTCTGGCGGGCAGCCTGATCCCATGGATCGACAAACAGCTGGATAACGGCCAGAGCCGTGAAGAGTGGAAAGGCCAGGCGGAGACCAACAAAATTCTCGCGACCGCCTCACCGATTCCGGTAGACGGCCTGTGCGTTCGCGTTGGCGCGCTGCGCTGCCATAGCCAGGCGTTCACCATCAAGCTGAAAAAAGATGTTTCTATTCCGACCGTTGAGGAACTGCTGGCCGCGCATAACCCGTGGGCCAAAGTGGTACCGAACGATCGTGATATCACCATGCGTGAGCTGACTCCGGCTGCCGTTACCGGCACCCTTACCACCCCGGTGGGTCGCCTGCGTAAACTGAACATGGGGCCGGAGTATCTGTCGGCCTTCACCGTTGGTGACCAGCTGCTGTGGGGGGCCGCCGAGCCGCTCCGCCGCATGCTAAGACAGCTGGCGTAGTCGTCACAAGATGAGAAA
>OBYW01000243.1_pt1 | contig 38975 bp, 35 predicted proteins | sample 1476841 | NCBI WGS metagenome assembly OBYW01 (sample SAMEA2580222, study PRJEB22360) | human gut metagenome | biome: human gut; feature: human-associated habitat; material: faeces | place: Denmark | collected 2008/2010
GAGAAGGATGGCGGGCCCCCCAGCCGTAACGCTCAGCCAGCCAGAGATCCAACAGCTGCTCCTGGGTCTTTCCCGCACCATGACCTAACAGCTGGCTACAGGCAAACAGATTGCATTCGCTTAACGTTTCCGGTACCCAGTGGTTATCAACGCTCTCCCAACTGGTTTTGCATATCGCACCGGTGATTCTGGGATTCGCGCTTTGGCACCACAGCAGTCGGCCTTTTAACTCATCAATGCGCAAGAAAGGCATAACGCCCCAGCCCACCTCTTCGCCTGCTAAATCAATATCAACCCAGACGTCTCGCATAGTGACCTGAAGCAGTGCGGGATTATTTGGAAATGCTGGCCAGAAACGTTCTGGCGTTAACTTGATCGATACCGAAACGGTTGGCGGAAGCGGCTCGATAGCATCGAGAACGGTACCAAGATCATCATTACTTGCAGGGAAAACCCGCAAAACCAGATGTTTATTTTGTGCGGTAACCACCTGGCTGAGCGCTTGAAAACAACGGCGATAGAGCACAAAGCTTTGCGACGGTTGCCGGGTATTTTCAGGCTCATCCCTGGCGTTTATATCCCATTTAGGGCGCGTAATCGGCAATAAACCATCGGTGCTGGAAAGCGCAATAATTAGCCCTGTTAAAGCTGGAATTCCCTGACAAACGCCGCGAATTTTGTCTGTCAGCCAGCGGCTCCAGAAATCCACATCAAAAAGGATCCCTTGCTGGTTATCCAGTAGATACTTATGCGACAACAGCAATTCCGTTGGGAAATCCAGCTCTTTTGCCTGTAAATAAAATCGCAGCCCCTGCTCGCGGCAATACATGGCGAGACGATTAAGGTAGATACAGCGCGCTCTCTGCTGGCTGGAAACGCTATCGTTATAGTGGAAAGGCGTATATCCCTTCGGGGACACCAGCTTACCGAAGAGATCTGCCTGCCCCACCACGATAGTATTAAAGCCATGCTGAGAGGCATACCTGACCAGATTGCATACCGATGACCAGTTCCATATATCCTGATTATTCAGTTCTAACGCTCGCGTCTCCCACATGGTTTTGCTCCTGAATCTCACCTTGCCTTGAACATAACGTAAGTCGCGAAAATCGTCTGTTTTTCTTCGCTATATACTGAAAGAAAACAGTCATACTTCTTTGACATAATTGGACATTCAGTGGCAAAGCTCGCCATAATGAAATAGCAACATACATCTACCGGAGTGTGAGCTGTAATGGGCCAGGAAAAGCTATACATCGAAAAAGAACTCAGCTGGTTATCCTTTAACGAGCGCGTACTTCAGGAAGCGGCGGACAAAAGCAACCCGCTGATCGAGCGCATGCGCTTTTTAGGGATTTACTCTAATAACCTCGATGAATTTTATAAAGTGCGCTTTGCCGAGCTGAAGCGCCGCATCATCATCAGCGAAGAACAAGGCAGTACCGCACACTCTCGCCATCTGCTGGGCAAAATTCAGGCCCGCGTGCTCAAGGCCGATCAGGAGTTTGACGGCTTATACAACGAGCTGCTGTTGGAAATGGCGCGTAACCAGATTTTCCTGATCAACGAACGCCAGCTCTCCGTCAACCAGCAGTCCTGGCTGCGTAACTACTTCAAGCTGTATCTTCGTCAGCACATCACGCCAATCCTGATTAACCGCGAAACGGATCTGGTGCAGTTCCTGAAGGATGATTACACCTACCTGGCCGTCGAGATTATTCGCGGGGATACCATCAATTACGCGCTGCTTGAAATTCCGTCAGACAAGGTGCCGCGTTTTGTGAACCTGCCGCCGGAAGCGCCTCGCCGCCGCAAGCCGATGATTCTGTTAGATAACATCCTGCGCTACTGCCTGGATGATATCTTCAAGGGCTTTTTTGATTACGACGCGCTGAACGCCTACTCGATGAAAATGACCCGTGACGCCGAATACGATCTGGTGCACGAGATGGAATCGAGCCTGATGGAGCTGATGTCCTCCAGCCTGAAACAGCGTCTGACCGCCGAGCCGGTGCGCTTCGTTTATCAGCGCGATATGCCCGACGCGATGGTCGAAATGCTGCGCGATAAGCTCTCCATCTCCAACTACGATTCAATGCTGCCGGGCGGTCGTTACCACAACTTTAAAGACTTTATCGGCTTCCCGAACGTCGGCAAAGCCAATCTGGTCAACAAACCGATGCCGCGTCTGCGTCATCTGTGGTTTGATAAATTCCGCAACGGCTTTGACGCAATCCGCGAACGCGACGTGCTGCTTTACTACCCGTACCATACGTTTGAACACGTCCTTGAGCTGCTGCGCCAGGCCTCTTTCGACCCAAGCGTGCTGGCTATCAAAATCAACATCTACCGCGTCGCGAAAGATTCACGGATTATCGACTCGATGATTCACGCCGCCCATAACGGTAAGAAAGTGACGGTGGTCGTGGAGCTGCAGGCGCGTTTCGATGAAGAAGCCAATATTCATTGGGCTAAACGCCTGACCGAAGCCGGCGTGCACGTTATCTTCTCCGCGCCGGGCCTCAAGATCCACGCCAAGCTGTTCCTGGTTTCGCGCAAAGAGGGCGATGAAGTCGTGCGCTATGCGCATATCGGCACCGGCAACTTTAACGAAAAAACCGCCCGTCTTTACACCGACTACTCGCTGCTGACCGCCGATGCGCGCATCACCAATGAAGTCCGCCGGGTATTTAACTTTATCGAAAACCCCTACCGCCCGGTCAGCTTCGATTATCTGCTGGTGTCGCCGCAAAACTCGCGTCGCCTGCTTTATGAGATGATCGATCGTGAAATCGCCAACGCGCAAAATGGTCAGCCGTCGGGCATCATGCTGAAGCTGAACAACCTGGTCGATAAGGGGCTGGTAGACCGTCTCTACGCCGCTTCCAGCTCCGGCGTGCCGGTTAATTTGCTTATTCGCGGTATGTGCTCGCTGATCCCCGGTCTGGAAGGAATCAGCGAAAATATTCGCGTGACCAGCATTGTTGACCGTTTCCTTGAGCATGACCGCGTTTATTGCTTTGAAAACGGCGGCGATAAGCAGGTTTGGCTATCGTCCGCGGACTGGATGACGCGCAATATTGACTATCGTATCGAAGTGGCCGCGCCGCTGCTGGATCCGCGCCTGAAACAGCGGGTGCTGGATATTTTCGATCTCCTCTTCAACGATACGGTGAAAGCACGCTATCTTGATAAAGAACTGAGTAATCGCTACGTGCCGCGCGGCAATCGCCGCAAAGTGCGCGCACAGATGGCGATATACGACTACCTCAAATCACTTGAACAGCCCGATTAACCTATGCCAATAAACGAAAATGCCCCTCGGCCGCAGGAGTTCGCTGCGGTCGACCTCGGTTCAAACAGTTTTCATATGGTGATCGCCCGTGTCGTTGACGGGGCAATGCAGATCATCGGTCGTCTGAAACAGCGCGTACATCTGGCCGACGGCCTGGATGAAAACTCTGTACTGAGCGAAGAGGCTATTGCGCGCGGGCTGAACTGCCTGTCGCTGTTCGCCGAGCGCCTGCAGGGTTTTGACCCATCAAGCGTCTGTATCGTCGGCACGCACACGCTGCGCCAGGCGGCAAACGCCGCAGAGTTCCTCAAGCGCGCGGAGCAGGTCATCCCCTACCCGATCGAAATCATTCCCGGCAACGAAGAAGCGCGTCTGATTTTTATGGGCGTGGAGCACACGCAGCCGGAGCGAGGCCGTAAGCTGGTCATCGATATCGGCGGCGGCTCTACCGAGCTGGTTATCGGCGAGGATTTCGAGCCTCGTCTGGTGGAAAGCCGCCGTATGGGCTGCGTGAGCTTCTCTCAGGCCTACTTTGCTGGCGGCGTCATCAACAAAGAGAATTTCCAGCGCGCGCGTCTTTCCGCCGTGCAGAAGCTGGAAACTCTGGCCTGGCAGTTCCGCATCCAGGGGTGGAACGTCGCCCTGGGCGCGTCGGGCACCATTAAAGCCGCTCACGAAGTGCTGGTGGCCATGGGCGAGAAAGACGGCTTCATCACTCCCGAGCGCCTCGAGATGCTGGTCGAAGAGCTGCTGAAGTATAAAAACTTCGACTCGCTAAGCCTGCCCGGGCTGTCTGAAGATCGGAAAGCCGTTTTTGCGCCCGGTCTGGCTATCCTGTGCGGGGTGTTTGACGCGCTGGCGATTAAAGAGCTGCGCTTGTCCGACGGCGCGCTGCGCGAAGGCGTACTGTACGAGATGGAAGGACGTTTCCGTCACCAGGATATCCGTAGCCGCACCGCGCAGAGCCTGGCGAACCAGTACAATATCGACCGCGAGCAGGCGCGTCGGGTGCTGGAGACCACCACGCATATTTATGAGCAATGGCAGGAGCAGAATCCCAAGCTCGCGAACCCCCATCTGGCGGCGCTGCTGAAATGGGCGACCATGCTGCATGAAGTCGGCTTGAATATTAACCACAGCGGCATGCACCGTCATTCGGCTTATATCCTGCAAAACAGCGATCTGCCGGGCTTTAATCAGGAACAGCAGATGCTGATGGCCACCTTAGTTCGCTATCACCGTAAAGCGATTAAGCTTGATGATTTACCGCGTTTCACGCTGTTTAAGAAGAAGCAGTTTCTGCCGTTAATTCAGCTGCTGCGCCTTGGCGTGCTGCTGAATAACCAGCGTCAGGCAACGACAACGCCGCCGAGCCTTACGCTGAAAACCGAGGCAAACCACTGGACGCTGACCTTCCCGCACGACTGGTTTAGCCAGAATGCGCTGGTGCTGCTCGACCTGGAAAAAGAGCAGGAATACTGGGAAGGGGTGCCTGACTGGTGGCTGAAAATCAGCGAAGAAGAGAAGCCTGACGCGGCAAGCTAGTTTCGCGCATATGGGCCGGACGTCCGGCCCATTCGCTTATCAATCCTCAACCAGCGCCTCAAGCGGGGCCGGTTTGCCGATATCATAGCCCTGCATATAATCAATCCCCAGCGAAACCACAGCCTGCCGAATCTCGGGCGTTTCGACATATTCGGCCACCACCTGCATATTTTTCATCCTCGCCAGAAGGCAAATAGAGGCAACGGCCTGATAGTCCAGACTGCTGGTCACCAGATTACGAATAAAACTACCGTCGATTTTCAGCAGATCCGCATTCATCGTTTTCAGCCGCGCGTAGCTGGCATAGCCGGTGCCAAAGTCATCAATCGCTACCCGACAGCCCAGGTCCTGAAGCTGCGCCAGGGTTTTCCGCGCCTGCTCGGGATTGGTCAGTGAATGGTTCTCCGTCAGCTCAAAAATAATCTGCCAGGGTTCAATGTCATAATGCTCCAGCAGCGTTTTTACCTGCTGATGAAAATAACTGTTACTCACTGAAAACGGCGAGATATTTATCGCCAGGCGCATTCCAGGAAGCTTTTTGCGCCGCTTGTCCATAAAGATCAACGTATGTTCGAGGACCCAGCTATCGATACGCGCCGACAGTCCAAACTCGTGCGCCACTGGTAAAAAGACATCCGGCATGATGATTTCATCGTTGTCGTTCAGCATTCTCAGCAGAACTTCATGATAGCTATCCCCCCGGATGCCGACGATCGGTTGTGCCATCAGAACGAAGCGATCGTGCTCCAGCGCCTTCACCAGCTGATTCATTATCATGACTTTGTCTTTCAGCTCCTGCTGCGTATTAATGGCGCCGCGACGCTGTAAATTTTCAGGACTTCCGGTCGCCAGGGAAAGGTCAGCCGCGCCGCTGAGTTCTCCAAGCAGTAAATGCAGATGCATCACCGGAGAGCGAACGTTGCAATAGCTGAATCCCACGGGCGGCTGCAGCGGCATACCGTTCCAGACAAAGCGAAACTTTTTGAGATGGTCAAACAGCAGGGGGACTCGCTGCTGATGGTCTTCACTGTGCAGATGGATAACCAGCTCGTGCCCGGCCATCTGATAGATATCCTCCCCGGGCTGCAATAGATCGCCAAGCGACTCGGCCAGCAGCTGCTTGTACTGAATGCGCAACAGAACGCCGTAATGACGGCCCAATATTTCCAGCTCGGGAATGCGTAAGAAGCACAGCACTGACCAGGAGGATTTATTTAACGCCCGGCTCAGCGCGCGGATATTGGGCAAGCGTACAACCGGATCAATGAAGGCCATCCGCCGCATCCGCGCATAAAAAATTCTCTGCTGCGTCGCCAGCATCGCCATATAGGCGATAATAAATGAAAACACCAGATAGCTTGAGGAGATAATAGCCAGCTGATTACTGTAAATCGGTGAATGCGGGAGATATTGATAATGAAAGTGGATAATAACAATTAATATAGGGGACCAGACCAATGAAATGAAGCGATAGCCAAAACGCATCGCCCCCCACAGCATCACCGGCATAAGCAAGGACAAGGTATAATTTGTACTAAAAATAGTGCTCGTACTACTTAGCGGCATTAATAGCAAAACTAATAAAATTAACAGCACTACCGCCCATAAAATAAACTCTAAGGGCTTTATTTTCGGATCGATCTGCAGGCGAATCTGAGAAACAAAACCCCGAATATAGAGCGGGTTGCGGATAATTCGAATCAGAAAGTAGCATAGCGGCACGCCGGTCAGGCATCCGGCCATCAGGGCCTGAAAGGTGATAAGCGAACGCAAACTTAAGGGGTTGACCCCAATCAACCCGGTCGCGCGAGGATGGATCCCCAAATACTCGGCGAGCTGGGAAAGGATAAGAAAGATCAGCGATGGCAGCAACATTTGCCAGAACAATCGTTGAGGCATCAGTCGCACATTGCCATGCGAGATTTGCTGCCTTCGCGGGACAAAAACGCGATACCCGCCCCAGCAAAGGACGGTCGGAATAAGAAAATGGAAAATCACGCCGATGGAATCTTCCAGCGCCATGCCGCGCGTAATGGAAAGCAGCAAACCGACAACGATCCCCGGTAAAGCAGCCCAGCCGAAAAACAGCATCAGGCTCAGCACTAACGCCAGAGGTAAATAGTAAAGATAAACTTCATTACCATTCAGTACAGCAACGGTGTTCGCCCATCTTGCCAGGGGGAGTAAAAGGATGGGTAAGATGAGCGGCAGCGACCACCATTTATCCCGATATCTTCTGTAAAGTTTAATAATGTTCATAGATGCTCTACGGATAACCCTAAATCCTGCAGGGTATATTCAGGCAGGCATCCAACCAACCGTCATAATCGCGCAAGGAATAACAACGCGGAACTGGCTGGTGATTTTAGTTGTCGGTGAGAATAGACGATTGATATAAATCAAAAAATCACGTCGCTAATATTAATAATGTCTTTTTTTTAACATCAATTTGCGATAAGCAGAAAGCATGTAAATACGAGGATTATCTTATATAACATTAATTAATGTTTTACCCCTGGGATTTTTACATCCTCATCAATTGACCCTTCCGCGTTACTGTGCCTTAATACGCACATCGCCCATCCTTTGGGTATACTTTAAGGAACCTTTTGTGAGTCAGGCACCCAGTATGCGTAAACGACATCGATTTAACCGTCGCATGACCCGTATCGTACTGCTTATCAGCTTTATCTTCTTCTTTGGACGCTTTGTCTACTCCTCCATCGGTGCCTGGTACCATCATCAGGACAAAAAGCAATCGCAGCAATCCACTATCACCGTTGAACCTTCAGATCCGCTAAAAACGCCGGTACAAAAATAAGCGCGGTACGCTGTTCAGCAACCGGCCTGAGAGAGCAAACGCAGCACTTCAGCGATGCCTTTGCTGATGATTTTATCCTGCCGCATGACGATGCCTAACTGCCGATACAGGCGCGGAGTCAACGATTGCACGTTCAGGCCGACGCGATCCTGCGGATCCTCTACCGCCATACGCGGCACGATGCTGTATCCCAGTCCCGCTCGCACCATCCGCTTAATCGCCTCAATGCTGCCTAACTGCATGACTGGCACGACCATCAGTCCATTATGGCGAAACCAGCCGTCAATCAGATCCCGGGTTCCGCTCCCCGCTTCAAAAGCAATTAGCGGCAATGATTGCAGAACCTCTGGCGTCAGCGGCGAGGGCAGGTCGTCCTGAGCATCGCTAAAAATACCGACAAACTCTTCATCTAAAACCGGCGTCACCGCCAGGCTGCGTCCGTTCGCCGGAAGCGTACAAAGGCCCAGATCAAGCCGGTTCTCCTCGATAGCCCGAACCACTTCCAGGGTATTGCCAACCGTGACCCTCACCGTCAGCAGAGGGTGATCCTGATGCAGCTTCTGCAGCAGCGGCGGTAACAGGTGGATACAGGCGGTCGCCCCGGTACCCAACGTTATCGAGCCGCTGATTTCTCGATTGAATTCGCTAACCGATTGCACTGCCGCGCCCACCGCCAGTTCAATCCGCTCGCTGTGCGCCAGCAGGGCGATGCCGGCCGCCGTCGCTTTGATGCCTCGTCCTGTTCGCTCAAGCAGTCTGGTTTGGAGAAATTGTTCCAGCTGACGTACCTGCAGACTTACCGCAGGCTGCGACAGCCCCAGCAGGTCAGCTGCGGCGGAAAAGCTTCCGCGCTGTACCACCAGGCGGAACGTCGCCAGATTTCCCAGATTGAGCGTCATCATCACAAAGTTTCTCTTATAAGGGTCATAAATGGACCGGCCTGCCTCCACAATAGCGTGCAGGGTATGCTGCCGACAACAGCGTAACAAAATGGACGATCATGAAAACATCTGCAAAACCACTCTCCGCGCCGGGCGCCGTCACGCTTGCCGCCGGGTGCAACCAGCTAATAAACTGGGGAGTCTCATTTTATATGCCCGGCACTTTCGCCAGAGCTATTGCTCAGGAGACCGGCTGGGCCGCAACGGAAATCTACTTTGGCCTGACTATCGCCATGCTGATGATGGCGATGCTCTCCCCGTTTGTCGCCCGGCTACTGGCCCGCTTTGGGGGCCAACGGGTGGTGGTCACGGGTACGCTGATGATTTCAGCGGGCTGCCTGATAATGGCTTACGTCCAGAGTCTACCGGGCTGGTTCGCCGCCTGGGTTCTGACCGGCGCCGGGATGCGTCTGGCGCTCTACGACGCGCTGTTCGCCGCGCTGGTGAATATCTATGGGCAAAGCGCCAGATTAACTATCTCGCGCGTGACGCTGGCCGGCGGCCTGGCTTCGGCTCTGTTCTGGCCGCTCGGCGCCGGGTTGTTGACGCAGATGGACTGGCGGCATGCGCTGCTGATTTATGCCCTGTTTGGCCTGCTTAGCGCGATGCTGCTGTGGAAAATGCCAAATCACAGACTGCCGTCACCGAAACGGATAATGCAACGCCAGCGGCTCTCCCGCCGCGATAAACGCCCTGCCCTCCTGTACGCGTCGCTGATTGCGCTGGTAACCTTTGTTTCCAACGGTACCTCGACGCATCTCCCCGAGTATATCGCCAGCGTCGGGCTTCCTGTCGCGGTGGGAATGCTGTGGGGGATTGGGCAAACCGGCGCGCGCTTTCTCGAAGTGGCATCCGGTTCTGTCCTTACGCCGTTGCGGCTAACGATACTGACCACCCTGTTGATGCCGCTCTGCTTTGCGCTCGGCCTGAGCGGGCCATATCTGTCGTGGGCGGCCGGCGGATTTGTGCTGGGTTACGGCGCGATCAACGGCCTGACGACCGTTTTTAAAGCCACTCTGCCGCTGCAGCTTTTTGCCGCCGAGGATTATGCCCGACGAACCGGTATTTTGTTGATTCCCGCGCAGCTGCTGGCCGCCGCCTCGCCGTTTGCCTACGCGTGGCTGAATGATCATCTCGGGATAAGGGGCAGTTTAGCGGTTTCCGCCGCGCTGGCCCTGGTGGTGGCAGCTCTGGCGATGGCCGTTGCATGGTGTCAGCGGGAGAATACGCCAGCGGCAATTGAAGAACGGGGTTGACAGTAGAAACCCGGTGTATCGGTATTCATCGTCTCAGGGAATGCCGTAATTCGGCGATATTGTTAAGAAAAATGCCATTAATGACGTCAATCATTAATGGCATTATTTTTTTATTCAATTAACGCAAAGAATAAAGTTTATTCCCACTCAATGGTCGCCGGCGGCTTACCGCTGATGTCGTACACCACGCGGGAAATACCGTTGACTTCATTGATGATACGGTTGGATACGCGGCCGAGGAAATCGTACGGCAGATGCGCCCAGTGTGCGGTCATAAAGTCGATGGTTTCAACCGCACGCAGGGAAACGACCCAGTCGTACTTACGGCCATCGCCCATGACGCCAACGGAACGGACCGGCAGGAACACGGTGAACGCCTGGCTCACTTTGTTGTACAGGTCGGCTTTGTGCAGCTCTTCAATGAAGATTGCGTCCGCGCGGCGCAGCAGGTCGCAGTACTCTTTCTTCACTTCGCCCAGCACGCGCACGCCCAGACCCGGCCCCGGGAACGGGTGGCGGTACAGCATATCGTACGGCAGACCCAGTTCGAGGCCAATCTTACGCACTTCATCTTTGAACAGCTCGCGCAGCGGTTCAACGAGGCCCATCTTCATCTCTTTCGGCAGGCCGCCCACGTTGTGGTGAGATTTGATGACGTGCGCTTTACCGGTTGCGGAAGCCGCGGACTCGATGACGTCAGGGTAGATGGTCCCTTGCGCCAGCCATTTCACGTCTTCCAGCTTCAGCGCTTCTTCGTCAAACACTTCAACGAACACGCGGCCGATGATTTTACGCTTCGCTTCCGGATCGTTTTCGCCCGCCAGCGCGGCCAGGAAACGCGCCTCGCCTTCGACGTGAACGATGTTCAGGCCGAAGCGATCGCCAAACATATCCATAACCTGCTGGGCTTCATTCAGACGCAGCAGACCGTTATCCACAAAGACGCAGGTCAGGTTTTTGCCGATGGCGCGGTGCAGCAGCATGGCGGTCACGGAGGAATCCACGCCGCCGGACAGGCCGAGGATCACTTTATCGTCGCCAACCTGCTGACGAATGCGCTCGATGGCATCGTCGATAATTTTGGCCGGGGTCCACAGCGCTTCACACTGGCAGATATCGCGTACGAAACGCTCCAGCATGCGCAGACCCTGACGGGTGTGGGTGACTTCCGGGTGGAACTGTACGCCGTAGAAACGTTTCTCTTCGTTAGCCATAATGGCGAACGGGCAGGTTTCGGTGCTGGCAACGGTGACGAAGTCAGACGGGATGGCGGTGACTTTGTCGCCGTGGCTCATCCAGACGTCCAGCATCGGCTTACCATCCGCGCTCAGCGCATCTTCGATACCGTGAATCAGGGCGCTATCGGTCTGCACTTCAACCTGCGCATAGCCAAACTCACGTTCATTAGAGGCTTCAACGTGGCCGCCCAGCTGCATCGCCATGGTCTGCATGCCGTAACATACGCCGAATACCGGCACGCCGGCTTCAAAGACATACTGCGGCGCGCGCGGGCTGTTATCTTCGGTGGTGCTTTCCGGGCCGCCGGAAAGAATAATGCCGTTAGGATTAAACTCACGAATTTGAGCTTCAGTCACGTCCCATGCCCACAGTTCACAGTAGACACCTAATTCACGAACGCGACGCGCAACCAGCTGGGTGTACTGAGAACCGAAGTCCAGGATAAGAATACGATGTTTATGAATGTTATCCGTCATTGACGATAATTCCGAGGCAAGTGATACAGGTTAAATAAATCGCCCGGCGCGTGGCCGGGCGATGAAAATCAGGAGCCCATGCGGTAGTTCGGGGATTCCTTGGTGATAGTCACGTCGTGAACGTGGCTCTCCTGGATACCCGCGCCGCTGATGCGCACGAATTCCGCTTTGGTCCGCAGGGTGTCGATGGTACCACAACCGGTCAGGCCCATACAGGAGCGCAGGCCGCCCATCTGCTGGTGAATGATCTCCTTCAGGCGGCCTTTATAGGCGACGCGGCCTTCGATACCTTCCGGTACCAGTTTGTCGGCGGCGTTATCGGTCTGGAAGTAGCGATCGGAGGAACCTTTAGACATCGCGCCAAGGGAACCCATACCGCGGTAAGATTTGTACGAACGGCCCTGATAGAGTTCGATTTCGCCCGGAGACTCTTCGGTACCGGCCAGCATTGAGCCAACCATGACGGCGGCTGCGCCTGCGGCAATCGCTTTCGCGATATCGCCGGAGAAACGAATACCGCCGTCGGCGATAACCGGGATACCGGTGCCTTCCAGCGCTTCAACCGCGTCAGAAACGGCGGTGATCTGCGGAACGCCCACGCCGGTCACGATACGAGTCGTACAGATGGAGCCAGGGCCGATACCCACTTTCACCGCGCTGCAGCCGGCTTCCGCCAGCGCACGTGCGCCCGCGCCGGTCGCCACGTTGCCGCCGATGATTTGCAGGTCAGGATATTTCGCACGGGTATCGCGGATACGCTGCAATACGCCTTCAGAGTGGCCGTGAGAGGAGTCGATCAGCAGAATATCTACGCCCGCGGCAACCAGCGCATCCACGCGCTCTTCGTTACCGGCGCCCGCACCCACCGCCGCACCGACGCGCAGGCGACCCTGCTCATCTTTACAGGCGTTCGGTTTACGCTCCGCTTTCTGGAAATCTTTAACGGTGATCATGCCGAGAAGATGGAAGCTGTCATCCACAACCAGCGCTTTCTCAACGCGTTTTTCATGCATTTTGGCAAAAACCACTTCGCGGCTTTCGCCTTCGCGAACGGTCACCAGACGCTCTTTCGGCGTCATATAAACGCTCACCGGCTGATTCAGGTCGGTGACGAAACGCACGTCGCGACCGGTGATGATGCCGACCAGCTCGTTGTCTTCGGTCACCACCGGATAGCCAGCAAAACCGTTGCGTTCAGTCAGCTCTTTCACTTCGCGCAGGGTGGTGGTCGGCAGGACGGTCTGCGGGTCGGTAACCACGCCGGACTCATGCTTCTTCACGCGCTTAACTTCTTCCGCCTGGCGCTCGATGGACATGTTTTTATGAATAAAGCCGATGCCGCCTTCCTGTGCCAGGGCAATTGCCAGACGCGCTTCCGTCACGGTATCCATTGCAGCAGAGAGCATTGGAATATTCAGACGAATGGTTTTCGTCAGCTGAGTGCTGAGATCGGCGGTATTTGGCAGAACGGTTGAATGAGCGGGAACGAGGAGGACGTCGTCAAACGTCAGGGCTTCTTTAGCGATACGTAGCATGGGCAATATCTCGACCAGGGTGGATAAATATTGCCGTGGCATTATACAGAGCGTAACCGATTGCATCTACCCTTTTTTGCAAATAATACTTGCGATCCCCTCCCAGCAGGTTACTATCGACTGAATAACCTGCTGATTTAGAATTTGATCTTGCTCACATGTTGCCATCTCAATCCCCCTCAATTTACACGGTTAGCCGCCTCAATCAGTCGGTTCGACTGCTGCTCGAACGTGAAATGGGCCAGGTATGGATCAGCGGCGAGATTTCCAATTTCAGCCAGCCCTCTTCCGGCCACTGGTACTTCACCCTAAAAGACGATAACGCCCAGGTGCGCTGCGCGATGTTCCGCAACAGCAACCGCCGCGTGACGTTCCGTCCGCAGCACGGGCAGCAGGTGCTGGTCCGCGCCAATATCACGCTGTACGAGCCGCGCGGCGATTATCAGATCATCGTGGAAAGCATGCAGCCTGCGGGCGAAGGTCTGCTTCAGCAGAAGTATGAGCAGCTCAAGACCGCGCTGGCGGCGGAAGGCTTGTTCGATCAGCAGCATAAAAAAACGCTCCCCTCTCCCGCGCACTGCGTCGGCGTCATCACCTCTAAAACCGGTGCTGCGCTGCACGATATTTTACACGTGCTCAAGCGCCGCGATCCTTCCCTGCCGGTGATTATTTACCCGACCGCCGTCCAGGGGGAAGATGCGCCGGGGCAGATCGTTCGCGCGATTGAGCTGGCCAACGCGCGCCAGGAGTGCGACGTGCTGATTGTCGGGCGCGGCGGCGGTTCGCTGGAAGATTTATGGAGCTTTAACGATGAGCGAGTGGCGCGGGCGATTTTTGCCAGCCCTATTGCCATCGTCAGCGCCGTAGGCCATGAGACTGACGTCACTATCGCCGATTTTGTCGCCGACCTGCGCGCCCCGACGCCTTCCGCGGCGGCGGAAATGGTCAGCCGCAACCAGCAGGAGCTGCTGCGCCAGCTCCAGTCCGGGCAGCAGCGCCTTGAAATGGCGATGGACTACTTCCTTGCCAACCGCCATCGTCGCTTTACCCAGGTTTTTCACCGCCTGCAGCAGCAGCATCCTCAGCTGCGGCTGGCCCGTCAGCAAACGGAGCTTGAAAGATTGCGTCAGCGCATGCGTTTCGCTCTTGAGACGCAAATAAAGCGCGCCGACCAGCGCCAGCAGCGCGCCGCGCAGCGCCTGAATCAACAAAACCCACAGCCGCGAATTCACCGCGCCCAGAGCCGTATTCAACAACTGGAATACCGGCTGGCGGAAAACATCCGCGCGCGTCTTGGCGAGCAACGTGAACGCTTCGGTAATATGGTCACGCACCTGGAAGCCGTCAGCCCGCTGGCGACGCTGGCCCGCGGCTATAGCGTCACTTCCGCCAGCGACGGCAAGGTGCTGAAACAAACGAAACAGGTGCGCAAGGGAGACGTTCTCACTACCCGTCTGAACGATGGCTGGGTAGAGAGCGAAGTGAAGAACATCACGCCGGTGAAGAAAACCCGTTCCCGCAAAAAAGCCGGATAAGCCTGCCATTTCGACCGAGGATAACTATACTGCTGTCATGCCCTTTTTAAACGGTTCTATCCGGCTAAGGAGCGTGATATGCCAGATGCTTATCCTCGTTATGTGATTCCGCCCTACATTTTACGCCGCATTGTCGATCGCGGTTCCCTTCAGCAGCAGCGCTGCGCGCAGAATACCCTCAGCCACGTTCAGACCCTGATGGCGCACGTTCCGGGGCGCCCTGCCGCGCCCCACGTCACCACGCCGGGCCTGCTTGAACGCGACATTTATGATGCCGGGCAGACCCAGGATCTACCGGGTACTCAGGTCCGTTTTGAGGGACAGCCCTCCAACGGCGACGTTGCCGTTGATGAAGCCTATGACTATCTCGGCATCACCCATGATTTTTTCTGGAAGAGCTACCAGCGCGATTCGCTGGATAACCGCGGATTGAAGCTCACCGGCAGCGTCCACTATGGTCACGAATATCAAAACGCATTCTGGAACGGCCAACAAATGGTGTTTGGCGACGGGGATGGCGAGATTTTTAATCGTTTTACTATCGCCATTGACGTGGTGGCGCACGAACTAAGCCACGGCGTGACGGAGAGCGAAGCCGGTCTCATCTATTTCGAACAATCCGGCGCGCTGAACGAATCGCTTTCCGATGTTTTCGGTTCGCTGGTCAAACAGTATCAGCGCCAGCAGACGACAGACAAAGCGGACTGGATCATTGGCGAGGGGCTACTCGCGAAAGGCATCCACGGCAAAGGTCTGCGCTCAATGTCGCAGCCGGGTACCGCATACGATGACCCTGTCCTTGGCAAAGATCCGCAACCCGCCCATATGAAAGATTTTGTTCATACCCAGCAGGATAACGGCGGCGTGCATATCAACTCCGGCATTCCTAATCACGCCTTTTATCTCGCCGCCAGCACCCTCGGCGGTTTTGCATGGGAGAAAGCGGGATACGCCTGGTACGACGCGGTGTGCGATCAATCTCTGGCAAAAGACGCCGATTTCTCAGCCTTTGCCAGGCTGACGATTCGCCACGGCGAGAAACGCTCTGGCAAAGAGACCGCAGAGGCGATTACTCAGGCCTGGGAGCGGGTCGGAGTGGTGCTATGAATCTTGCCGATCTTAGCGATGACGCGGTGATTGAGCTGGCGCGCGAGGGTGGCGTTGCCTGGATCCCAGCGCTCAGCGGAATGCGTAAGATCGTCGTGGCGAAGCTCAACGAGCAACAGAAGCAGCGGATCGCGACGATTCTCCAACAGTCGCTACCGCTGGGCAAGCCGCCCGGCCAGCCCGACTCGCCTGGCCGGGGCGACCAGCGTTTTTTTCGCATCCAGATCGTCAGCGAGCAGCGCTACCACAGCCTGATTATTCTCATCCCGGAGGATCGTGCGCCAGATTCACTGGTTGAACTCTGGCGCGACGGCGAAGGCTGCGTCAGCGATAAAGATTAAATCGGCACAAACTCGACGCGTTTTTTCGAAATCAGCCCGTGGCCATTCTGGCAAAAATAATCCACCGCGCCGCAGGCTTTTAACACCTCCAGCGGCTTGTGGCAGTCCGGGCAGCGGGCTTCGACAACATACTCTTTCGCACAACGCTCGCAGTGGGCGCTATTGCCCTGCACAGCAAGCTGCGTATGGCACACGGGGCAATCAAATTCCATGGTGACTCCTTCTCACATTGAATACCGCTAGTTTATCACGTCAATAGCGAGTACAGTCCGCGAAGTTGCTGCTGTCGCTGTAGGGGTTGTTCAGCCTCACTGGTTCGCCGCAGGGTGAGCCCGCGAATTTCTTCCAGATCACGTTCAATTAGGCTGTGCTCACCGAAAATATATCCGCCGAGATAATTGTTCATAATCGCCCCTGAGCGCGATCAATAATGAATACGTTTGCCATCGACTCAACTTATCTGGCGATACCTTTTGATAAAGAGTTAGAGATTGATTATCGAAGAACAGTGCAAAACTTTGATAAGAAGATTATCAAAAATGTTACAAGGTAATTCTGATAACAACGTTATTAACAAAGCCTTCTGACAATTAACCATTAGCAAACTCAACGTTTGCATTCAATAACTTATAAAAACATCACATAAATATAAAAACGCACCCAACATCAAAAAATAAAAATCAGCAATGATAAATTACCGTCAAAATTAACTTTGATAACTATCACATAAAACGAGATTTCACAATAATTTAATACATAGCGAAAATATGTTTAGATAAAACATTCACAAAACAAATATTAACAGAGATTAAAATAACCAACCTGGCTATTAAAGGAGAGAGCGGTGTCCGATATTGATTTTGTTGTTTTATGGGTCGACTCCGATGATAGGTGTTGGCAGGACGATTTTATACGTTATAAAACTATCTACAGTGATACTTATAAGTTGGCAGTCACGCCATCACGCTTCAGAGATATGGGGTTGTTTAAATACTGGTTCAGGGCTGTCGAAAATTACGCACCTTGGGTTCGCAAAGTCCATCTGGTCACCTGTGGACAGGTTCCTTCATGGCTGGATAAAAGCTATCATAAAATAAATCTTGTCCGACATAGCGACATCATTGATAAAGAATATTTACCTACATTCAATTCACGAGCAATTGAAGTTAATATTCATAAAATAAAAGGATTAAGTGATCAGTTTGTATATTTCAATGACGATATGTTATTAAACTCTCCCATCACTCCAGAGTTTTACTTTAAAAAAAATTTACCTAATGATTTTTTAATCGAGAATGACATTAACCCTATATCAATTGATAATAACATTTCAAACCTAATGTTAACGACCAATGCCTCAGTTATTAATACATTTTTCAATCGCAGAGAGTCCATCAAAAAAAACATAACAAAATATTATAACTTGCAATATGGTCGATATATTAAGAAAAATATATCTAAAAAGAAAGCAAGAAACTTCACTGGTTTTTTCGGAAGGCATTTACCACAACCCTTCCTAAAATCTACTTTTGAGGAAGTTTGGTCTCATGGTGAAATAAGAGAAATACTGGAAAGAACCTCAAAATCCAGATTCAGAGACGGCTATAATTTAAATCAATATATTTTCAGATATTGGCATTTAGCTTCAGGAAAATTTAATCCATGCAATCCTAAAAGATTAGGCAGTCATTTTAATTTAACTGGCGATCGGCAGCAGCTTGATCACGCCATTCAGGCCCTGAAAAGCAACGTTCCGCAAATCTGCCTGAATGATGATCTTGAGAATAATACACTTTTTGAATTTGCATGTCAGAAAGTATCGGACACGCTAAGTTGTAAGTTAGGAAAAACGTCAAAGTTTGAGATTGAGATGTAAATTGATATGATAAAGGAGAAATATATAAATTTCGTATTACTTTTAGCAGTAATATCAAATAGCATTATCATCCCTGAGCAATTGCTTGGTCGGAATATATTTTACATCTATTCCTCAGTAGTAATTATTGGCTCTTTTTTTTATTTTAAGAAATTAAGAATCACCCGTCAGGATTTAATATTAGGTGCAGCCATCTTCCTTATTGGAGCATCACAGCTATTATGGTCCTGGAGGTTTCCTTCACATCTTACGGAGATCTATCGCGCTGATACTAATTATCCCAAAACGGGTACTTATCTGATCATCGGCTCTGTAGTGATATCACTGTTCCCGGCGTTCATGAGGCTATCAGGAACAGGCCAACAGAAAAAAACAACCTACTACCTCTTATTCGGTTTTATTACCCTGACATTATATGCAGTATATTGCAAAATCATTGCTCCCGGTGAGCGTCTTCGTATAAATACTTCATCTACCTTAAGCGCTGCGCTTTATACTATGTATTCGCTCTTGACGCTTTATTCGCTTCTGCGTATCAGCATACCTTACAGAAAAGTATTAGCTTCATTCATTGTTTTTTCTTCGCTATATATATTGCTATTAACTGAGACTCGATCAGCTTTAATCGTGTATCCTGTAATTCTGCTTTATATTTTATTTAAAAAATATGCCGTAGCGAAATGGAAAGCATTATCTATTTGTGCACTTTCATTTATTTTATTTTCACTAATGATTGGTGTATTCTCGCCAAATGTTTATAAGAGAGCGAGCGAGGTTATAACCGATATAACTCTTTATCAGCAAAACAATAACACATCAATAGGAGCAAGATTAACGATGTGGTATTCCGGGATAAACGAAATCATAACCCACCCCGGAGGAGTCAGCGCAAAAGAGAGATATCAAATCCTGGCTGATTTTATCAATAAAAAAGAAAATGGAAATCCAGAAGCCTTACGCAATATACCCTATCATTTACATAATGATTTGATTGAAACGATGTCGCTTCAGGGAGCTGCCAGCGGCCTGTTTTTATTTTTTTTCTATATAACGCTTATCTATTACATGACAAAAAAGAAACCATCTTATGCCGCTTTATTTCTATGTTTGCCGGTATTATTTTTTGGTACGGTAGATTCTCTTTTCATTCATGTAAGATTCGTCATCATGTTAATCGGCTGGTTGATTATTTACACCGGTTTAACTGGAGCTTTGCTGGTTGAGGATACCCCATCTCCTCCCCTTAAAAAAGGCAATGAAGCTGAGTAATAACAACAGATACAAAAAAGCCCGCACGCGGGCTTTTTAACAATCGGCGTAGTTGTGATTCGTTATTTGCTTTTCTTGATGTGAAAGAAAACAAAACCCATAAACGCATTGATTTATTTATGTATTTTTAATTTTTATTTTTCTTTGTGTACACCCTTGTGTACATCATTTTGGAAGGTGCTCCATCCTATAAGCATAAATCGCCCGAAAAAAAATTCTTATTCCCACCGCAGAAAACTGCTCCTCTGGTAACAGTCCCATCCAGCCAACCAGAGAGAAAGAGGCTCCCTCTCCTATAGATATAGTGTTCTAGCGTTTCGGGTTGGTTTTTTCTTTCCCTCTGTAAATTGCATCAAAATCTGGCTCCTCATCTTCCAATATCTCTTCTTCGAAAGAGTGATGACGGCTATGCAGTGGATGGTTGAAATTGAACCATGTTGTTCTTGGACGGCCGTCCAGTCTTCGTACAAAAGCTATACCGTGATCTTTTAGTATCTGGCACTGCTTTGAAGGGAATTGCGCACCTGTGATTTCTAGCATTTCCTCATCGGTGATTAGCGTCATACATGGATCGCGTTTATCCACTTGAACTCCCCGTTAAATATGTACCTGTTACTTTCCTGTTCGGGCTGCGGGCAATCCCTGCATTGACCCCCATCAGAGTGCATCCGGGCAAAAAAAACTGATTAAACATAATCAATTTCTGGAGACTGTTATGAATGAAATCAAATCAGAAGTTTACTCATGGGCTGCTGAGACCAGCCAGGAGCATGTTGCTATTGAGATCTGTAAGGCGTGGTTTGTCAGTGGAGAATGTTCAGAGTACATAAAACTCTACCCAATGGATGATGCTTACGGCCAGGCTGACTGGCGGGCCATAAATAACAACCGGCAAAAACTGTTCCGGTGGTTTGATGGGCAGTCTGCCAGAGCAGTCGCAAGAACAAGGTTACTTCGAAACGCTATTTTGACGGCATTACCTGCTGAACGAAGGGCCAGAGTTTCCGGGGATAAAACTACTTACCTGCTGATTATCCTGACCAAAGAAGTTTCCAGAATTATCACTGCGGCTTTATTGCAAGAGCGTGACATGTCACAACAGATTAATTCCCTGCGTAAAGTGCTCGATAGCCTTGAAAGCAGCTTAAATGGCGTTGACAAAACGCGCGCGCGCGCGAGTACAAAGAGGGCTGAAACACGTCAACTCCCGTAGAAATTATTTTTCTTTTTTGATGCTTTGAGAGAAAAAATTACAGGCTCTCCGACGTGGATCGCATTTGCTATGCGGTGTCTGCATGCTTTTGAGTGTTTGCGTAACGCCGGGATGTGTAGTTGTGAATGAACTTTCGCGACAGAATTTGAGTCGGGAGGTCTTCCTTCCGTCTTTGTTTAATGTGGCACCACAAAGATATAAGGGCATCACCCGCAAAGTAACGAGGTTCAGCCCCTTGCTTCCAGCCAATTACCGCTGTTTTTGATACATCCAGTTCTTTCGCAATATCACTGAGTGTCAGGCCCTCTCGTGAAATGTCCTCGATTATACGGAACCAGTCATAACGATAAGACACGACAACAGGCATATCATTGCACCTCACGACAGGGGAAAATAATTCCATAAAATTGTATTATACAGTTAATTAATTCCCCTTTATCGGTTATTTGGAGGTCATGGAATGTTTCATGATTTGAGTGTTTCGCGGTTAGCGTCTTTGGTGTTATCCGAAGGCATGAATGTTAATGGTCGTGAAAATAATCAGAAGGATGGTCAGGAATGAGAATCCCTACAGGTAACTTTGGAAACGTCCTACCTCAGGCGCAGCCCACCCGAGTCGATGTTGGTAATGCCGGCGCCATCGGGGACGCTGTAGCCCAACTAGGGAGAGCGGGGCTTGGTGTCGCTGAGGATATCCAGCAGCGGCAGGAGCAGGATAACCAGAACGCATTGCAGGCACTGAGTACCGCAGGTGGAGCGCAGGTTAATAAGCTGCTGTATGACCCTGAAACCGGCATGACAGCCACCCGGAAAGGGATTAACGCCGTTGGCGCAACCAACGACACGCTGAAAGAATGGGACGCCTGGCGGGATAAGCAACTCTCGTTACTTCCACCAGCAGCCCGCCAGCGTGGGGGGATCATTCTGACAGCCCAACGAGTACAGATGGAACGCACCAGCTTTGTATACGAGCAGAGGGAGCGAGAGCGCGCGTTACAGGAAACGTACAACGCATCGAATAACGCCAGCGTCCAGAGAGAAAGCCTGTATTACGGTGATAAGATCAATACCCAGCTTGAGGCCGGTTCCCGCAATCAGGGCATTGATGAGTACGGTAAAGCGCAGGGATGGCCCGAAGAAAAAATAGCGTTCGAGAAAACGCTGTGGCAGCAGAAAGCAGCCTCTGGCGCATTTGATCTGTTCGTCAGCCAGCAGAAACAATCGATGATGGGGCCGGGCGGCGCTCTCCCGACTACAGGCACACCAGACCTTAGCCAGCTGGCATCGGCCAATATGTACGTTGAAAGCCGGGGACAGCAGTTCCGCGCCGATGGCTCGCCGCTGGTATCCGGTGCTGGTGCTGTCGGCATCGCGCAGGTGATGGAGAAAACTGGCCCGGAAGCCGCAAAATACGCCGGGGTGGAATGGAGCCGCGAGCGCTGGCTTAACGACCCTCAGTATAATCTGCAGATCGGCAACGCATATTTCGAGCATCTGGGAAGCAAATACGGCAACAACCCGGTGCTTACTGTTGCGGCCTATAATGCCGGGCCGGGAATGGTTGATGACTGGATTAACGGTACCAATAAGACAGGTAAGAACGGAAGCCTGACGAAAATCGGCGATCCGCGAAAAGGCGAGATATCCGACACCGGGTTCACCGCCGCTATCCCGCTGAAAGAAACCCGGGAACATGTGCAGAAGGTGCTGGGCGTCGCCGCCGGCATTCCACCGGACGCGACAATCGGTTCCATATCCCGGATGCCGTTCTGGAATAAAATGTCACCGCAGGATCAGAGCAGTGCCATTGATAAGATGTCAGCGCTGTACGACATGCGGGCTTCTGCTGGTCGCGTCGCGCTGCAAAGTAAAATGCAGGATGATCTTGCGCTTCTGGAAGCGGGTAAAAACGTTTCCCCGATAACACCTGAAGCGTGGGCCTCCACCCTGCCCGTTCAGGCGACGCCGGCAGAGCGCATGCAACTGGAGCAGACCTTCCGCCATTATCAGCAGGCGATGAGCCTTCAGCCCGTCTATCAGTCCATCGTACAGGGAACACCCCAGCAGGGGCTGGCCGCAGTGCAGGCATTGCAGCCGCAGGAATCCGCCCCTGATTTTAAATACCAGCAGGAGCTGTACACCACCGCGCAGGCTAAGCTGACTCAGGTACTGAAAGCCCGCGAAGCAGATCCCGGCGGCTGGCTTGTGCAAAATGATGAAACAACCCAAAAAGCATTCTCAGCCTACTCAGCTAACCCTGAGCTACTGGGTGATTATGTGAAAAGTGTCATTATCCAAAAACAACGTTTTGGCATTAAAAGCGATGCAGTTTTACCCAAAGCGCAGGCGGAGGCTTTATCTCAGGCTCTGTTGCAGTCAACACCGGAAAACCAGTCAAGACTACTGGACACCATTCATAAAGGTACCGGCGGTGGCGCGCCTTACATGGCCACACTCAAACAAATAGCGGTAAATGCTCCCTCTGCGGCGGTCGCCGGCGTCCTGATGGATAAGCCTTCATCGTTACTTGCTCAGGAAAACTGGATCAATCCTGATATCAGGATTTCACCTTCGCAAGCGTCAAAAACCATTCTCGCGGGTTCTGCTGCAAGAAGAGGGACTAAAGACGCGAAAGGGATGACGATGCCTAAAGAAAACGACATGCGCCTTGAGTTCTCCGGTGCCGTGCAGAATGCATTCGCCGGTGATGCTCAGGGGGCCGCAATGGCGTATGAGGTGGCAAAGGATTACTACGCGGGAATAATGGCCCAGAAGGGGGATTACTCTGGTGTTCTGGATGATGATGTCTGGAAGCAGGCCGTTAATGTGTCAACTGGCGGTGTTCATGACTATAACGGCATGGGGTACGTTCTGCTGCCCTGGGGTATGTCGCCAGAACAGTTTGATAAACAGGTCGATCAGGCATGGCAAACACAGGTCACTGGGGCGGGGATCAAAGCACCGCCGGGACAGTATGGCCTGCAAAGTTACGGTGACAGCCAGTATCTGGTTAAGCTCGGTGCAGGGTATCTGCTTAAGTCTGATGGCTCTCCGGTAATACTGGATCTTACTCAGCAGCGTCAGCGCTTTATAGAGGGCATACCGCAATGAGTTATTTCGGGCTAAATCAGTCGAATCAAAACCAACTGTCAGAAACAGCGGCATCCAGTCCCATTGGCTTAAAAAGTGATGTCGGTTTTTTCGATAATGCTGTGGGTGCCGGTGTATCGGGTTTGTATTCGGGCCTTGTGGCCAAACCGGATCAGTTGCTTTGGGCGGGGATGGATAAAGTTGTTTCCCCTCTGTCCCGGTTTATTAATGAAAATACACCCGTACGGGATTCTTCTGAAGAGTACATCGCCGAGCAGAGAAGGCTGGCAACACAGCAGGTTAAGCGTCTGACTCCCGATGCCGGTACGACCGGAACCGCGGGTCAGATTCTGTTTGGTCTTTTTGATATGGGTGGCCAGGCTGTCGCTGGCACCGCAATCGCGGGGCCGCTGGGCGGTGCGGCGGCTGTTACCTCGCTTCAGGGCTTTTCTGAGTTTGAGCGTCTGAAATCCGAAGGCGTGGATTTATCAACGGCGCAGGATGTCGCGTTGATTCACGGTATAACGACCGGCGCCGGTACGCTGATCCCCATGAGTCTCGGTCTGCGTGCGGGTGGCGCGCTGGCGGAAGGTGTTGGCGCGCAGATATCCAGAACGGGCGAGAATGCGTTACTCAATGCCGGTGCTGCAGTAGCGCGTGCTGCTCCTGACGTAGCGTATGCTGCGGGGACTAACCTTGCGTTTGGTATGGCGCTACGCGGAATGACGGCAGAAACCCTGCGCAACGCCGGTTACGATGATATGGCCGGTCAGTACGATATTTTTGACCGTCAGGCAATGGCGATTGATGCGGTGCTCGGCGTTGCGTTCGGCGGTCTTGGCCGCTTTGTTAACTCCCGCGGCGAGAATGTTCGTGCGCCGGAGTTTGCCCCGTCCGATGTCGATGCGGCGCTGGCGGCTAATGCAGCCCACCATGCAGAAATTGATATTGCTCCCGGAATACCGGTCAATGTTCTGTCACGGGATGCGCATGCTCAGGCATTACAGCAGGCAATGCGCAATGTCAGCGAAGGTAATCCCGTCGATGTGGCCAATATTGTCGACCCGGCAGCATTCAGCGAGCTACCCGGGCGCCGCAGCGTGATTGCGCAGTCTCTGGATGAGGTACTTTTTAATGCGGAGGAAGGAACCGCAGCCCGTGCGGCAGATACGCGCCGGCTTGAAGAACAGGCCGCACAGTTGCTACCTCGCGGTGAACGTCAGGTTTACCAGTCTGAAGTGGCTAACAGCCAGCGCCTTATCGATAACCTGACTGAGCAGCGCAATCAGATCCTATCCGAGGAACCCGCAGGGAACGGCAAAGCGCTGGCACGTGCGAGAGCCGACAAGCAGACCCGTCTGCGAGACCTTGACCAGCGTATTACAGAGGCACAGGGACGTCTTGAGTTTTCGCGTAATACTCTGGCCCCCCATGAGCCTGGCGGACAATTCTATGAGGCGCGCGCTGAACTTTCCCGCAGACGGCAGGCTGAAAGCGATCTGAATGCGCAGGCGCTCTCATATTACAAAACGGCCGAAGTGCGTAGCGCTGATGAAGCTGCGCCACCCGATACCGCTACTCATATCCGTGATATCGACCGACAGCGCACGCAGAGCGAAAGTGAAACGGGCGACATTGATGTGAAAGCCGCTGAGGAATCGCTGACCACCGCCCCCGACATGATGATCACCACACTGGATGATGAAGGTAACCCTCAGTCTCGCCCTGCTCGTGAATTGCTTGACGAGGCAAATCGTGAAAATGAACAGGCTATTCAGGATTCCAGCCTTTTTGATGTCGCAGTTGCATGTTTCTTAAGGGGATAATTTATGCGTCAGGAATGCATTCAGGCAGTACAACAGGCAGCGCAGCGCACTCTGAGCGCTCGTGAAATTCAGAATATTGAAGACCGGATCTACAGAAACATGCGATCACTGGCGCGTAACGACCCTGCCTCATGGCGGACGCTGTCCGAGGCCGAACGTCTGCGGCGGGCCGGTCAACTTGCCGCCGATGAGTTAAAGCAAGAAGCGGCGTTAAAGAAACGTCGTGTTGCGTTAACTATCACCGCCCGCCAGCGCCTTGATTCATTTATTAATAATTACAAAGGGAAAGACGGAAAGCTGGAGGCGCTGAATCGCACGATAGCTTTTCACGCTGACGGCAAAGCAAATTTCCTGTCTGTTGAATCGCGCGGGAAGGCAACGCGAGATTATGCGCTCAGTCAGCTGCAGGAAGCCTTTGAAGCTGTTGACCCTCGATTTTTCGGCCTGTTCGAAGATGAAAAAGGCGTTCGTGATCTGGTTTATGAAATTCGGGGTAAAAGTACGGGGAATACCAAAGCCAGGGCGGGGGCAAAAGCCTGGAAGGATGTTACTGAATTGCTCCGTCGCCGGTTTAACGATGCGGGTGGCGACATCGGGCATCTGGATGACTGGGGCATGCCTCAGCATCATTCAATGGAAAAAGTTGGCAAGGTTTCTAAGGATAAGTGGGTCAGCGACATCATTGGGAAACTTGACCGAAAATATTATACCAAAAGTGACGGGCAGCTGATGTCCGATGCTGAACTGACGGCGTTTCTGGGTGAGGCATACGAGACTATCGCTACTGGTGGTTTAAATAAACTCAGCGATACAGGTTTACGTATTTCCGGGGCGAGAGCCAACCGGGGAAATTCTTCCCGGCAGATCCATTTCAAAGATGGCGAGGCATACCTTGAATACCAGCGTCAGTATGGTGACCGCTCGCTGTGGGAAATAATGGTTCATCATCTGGAAAGCATCAGCAAGGATATCGCGCTGGTGGAAACTTACGGGCCGAACCCGGATCACGTATTCCGTTCTATTCTCGACGAAGTAAGGGCAGAAACTGCTGTTGCGAACCCGCAACGCTCAGGCCGGGTTAAGCGCCTGGCTAACAGCACCGAAAATCTTTACAACTTCATTTCCGGAAAGACACAACCGATAGCGAATCCGCATATCGCCAGATGGTCCGACAATATCCGTAACTGGCTGGTGGCCAGCCGTCTTGGCTCCGCCCTGCTCGCTTCCTTCTCTGATCTCGGCACTATGTACCTGTCAGCAAAGGTCACTAACCTGCCAATGAACCAGCTATTCCGTAACCAGTTGGAGGCGATGGATCCGACGAATCGTACAGAACTGGCGCGCGCCCGCCGGGCTGGGCTGGCGATGGAATCACTGCTTGGCAGTGTAAACCGCTGGGCGATGGATAACATGGGGCCGTCTGTTTCTCGCTGGTCGGCAACGGCGGTAATGCGTGCCAGCGGCCTGACCGCATGGTCTGATGCGCACAAGCGTGCGTATGGCGTCACGATGATGGGCAGTATCGGGGATGTGGTGAGGCGGACGCCAGATCTTCGCAGTCTCGATGACAATGATTTTCGTATTCTGAAAAGCAAGGGAGTGACAGAGCAAGACTTCGCCATCTGGAAACTGGCCGAGCAGGAAGACTGGGGGAACGGTAACACCACCATGCTTACGCCGGAAAGTATCATGCGCATCCCTGATTCCGCACTACAGCATATTGGCCCCCCTGAGCGCGTCAGATTTGAGGCTATGCGCCGTCTGCTCGGTGCAGTGTCGGAAGAAGTTGATATGGCCGTGATTACTCCCGGTGCGCGTGAGCAGATGGTTACCGGTTCAGGTATTCAGCGAGGTACATGGAAAGGCGAGCTAACCCGCAGCGTGTTCCTGTTTAAGTCTTTCCCGATCTCGGTGGTGATGCGCCACTGGTCACGTGCAATGGGTATGCCTTCCGCTGGTGGTCGAGCCGCATACATTGCAACTTTTATTGCCAGCACTACTATCCTCGGCGCGTTGTCACAGCAGTTGAACGATATGGCATCTGGGCGTAACCCGCGGGATATGGTTGGAGAGGGTGCGGGGAAATTCTGGCTTGGTGCATTGCTTAAAGGTGGCGGGCTTGGGCTGTATGGTGATTTTCTATTATCCGATCATACTCGCTATGGTGGCGGCGCTCTGGCGTCAATGCTTGGCCCGGTCGCTGGTCTGGTTGATGATGTGGTTAAACTGGGGCAGGGAATACCGCTCAACGCCGTAGAGGGCAAACCAGAACAAACGGGCGGGGATTTGGTGAAACTTGGTAAAGGGCTAATCCCCGGGGCTAACTTGTGGTATGCAAAAGCGGCTCTTGATCATATGATTTTTAACCAGTTGCAGGAATATTTTTCCCCTGGTTATCTTCGTAAGATGGAACAGCGTTCCCGCAAAGAGTTTAACCAAACATACTGGTGGCGACCACAGGATCCATTGCCTAATTAGGGGAGAACATGAGTCAGATTATATTTATCGTAATAATTTCAGGAGCTTTTCTGTGTTACTCCTATGCCTTCGATAAAAAAGGATTCAGCCTAGAGCCTCAGGCTCGTGCTGCGGCGTGGTTTGGCTTTGTTGTTTTCGGTCTGGTTTTACTTGGGCGTTTAGTTACTTAATGAATCATATATTACTGCAGACTATGTCCCCCCTGCTCGGAGGTTCATGCCTTCAGGGCAGGGGGGTGTTATGAACGTGGAAATGTGAAAGCGTTTATTGATAAATGCCGAAGTCGGTATTTAGTGGAAGACGGCGACAGGCGTCGCCGTAAAAGCACCATCTATTTAACCAAGCGTAAATGAGATGAGCATCTCTCCGATTCCAAAGCAGTCCGTTTGCCTCCATTGATCGCTTCCATAAAGAAACTGTTATTAAAGGTAAGGGCACTCGCTTCGTCGGCGGGAAACTTTAGTTGTTCGAGAATTTCTCCTCTTTTAATTCCCTTAGCGCGCAGGGCTGAGAAAACTTTATCCAGCACGAGTGACTTCTCGCGCTCTTCCATCCCTTGAGGTTCGCCCGTACGATACCCACGTCGGGCAAGCTCTATTGATAACTGGCGATAATGCCATTCGGTAGATAAACCGACATCGAACGTACGGCGAACCAGGGCGGCTAATGAAACCTTCCAGTTCTTTTTTAGCGAGATGAGCAGATCGAGCGACGGCATCCTTGGCACTGACGCCAAAACACTGCGTTCAGGCATTAAAAATGCCGATGCAAAACGGTCTGCATCCTGCTCTGCTTGGCGGCCGTTGTTAGTTGAATGTTTATGGAGAACCAAGTGTCCCAGTTCATGGGCTGCATCGAATCGACTGCGCTCTGGTGTCTTCATTGTGTTCAAAAGCACAAAAGGTTTATTGTCCATCCAGAACGAAAAGGCATCAACCTCAACACAGTTTTCAGCAAGGGAGAACACGCGAACACCATTTGCCTCAAGAAGATGGATCAGGTTGGAAATGGATAATTCGCCGACTCCCCAGCACTCCCTGACCGCCCGGGCAGCGCGTTCAGGCTCAGAATATCCATCGAAGCTACAATCGGGCACATTAGGTTTCGGGAGTTTAAATTGCTCATCAATCCAGGCTGATAACTCCTGCGCAAGTTTACCGGCGCCGAGAGCTGAGTCTCTTTTCTGTGCCGTTAACTTTGTCATTGCGCGGAAACTCACAGCCTCTGGTGACAGGGTAGGGACATCCCTGTCACGGAAAAACTCAATAGGATAGCCAAGGACAGCCGAAATTCGCTCCATTGTGTCGCTGGCTATAGCCTCAAAGATACCCGCCTTTTCGTAGTTTGAAATAGTCTTGCTGGTCAAATCAGTGGCTTCAGCTAACGCTCTTTGTGTCAGGCCTCTCCGTTCTCTTGCTATACGTAAACGCTCTGAATTAAACATGGTGCATATTTAGCCTGTTTTTAAAATGTCGAGATCGATATCCGGTGTAAACTGCGGTACATCACCGTTCTTAACAATCGGATCAGGTTGATGAACATCAAGAATTAAACGAGTCGAGAAATCGTTAACTACATTCTTGCTATTGTATGAAATCGGGCGTGAAAGCTCAGCACGAATACCTACGCGCTCGTCCCCATCCAGTTCATAAAAATCGTAGAGTAAAAACCATAAGTCCAATCCGATTTTATTTGGTAGCAGGGGGATAGCATCGCTTTTCGGCAGGTCTAAATCGAGCTTAAGCTGGTTGTCGTCCAGGATAAGTTCGCCCTGACCCGGGGTGTTATTATGGATTAACCCCATCAGCTCACAAGTAAAATCCCCTTTCTTCATGCGGGACTCTGGAAGACCGTGGATAAGTCCAGTCTGATCACAACCGCGGCAAAGATACAGGGCAACTTTATCACTCACAGTCAACTCAACATTTCGAAGTGATAGGCGCTTGTAGCCTTTAGGAGCAAGAATATCTCTGGCGGCGCTTACACCTTCACCATAAAAATACTGTCCGCGTGAGGTTTTGGGGTGGTTCTGCGTCGTCGAGTAGCGACCGGAAAGGCCCCTCTCAAGAATACGCCCTAAGTCACTTTGGCTAAGATTCATAGGCCGAAGGTAAGACTCGACATCATTCGGGTCAACCAATACAACTGTTTTTGCGAGGTTGTGAGAGAACATAGGGAAAGCCTCTTATGTATTTTCCGTTTTTTATACCTCACTTGAGGTTAAAAAACAAGAAAATTACTGGATGTATTGACAGATGGCATCCTTAAACCCAGTCGGCTGAAAAAGTCTTAGAAAAGCAACATAACAGGTGTACTTGCCGAGAGAAAAATCATCTGACCATGCATGGCCAAAACACGCCACGCCTGCCTATCCATAGGCAGAACACACCTTATCTGCCTATAAATAAGATATAGACAGTTTTGATACTAGTGCCGATGATGCTTTAGACGGCTTAGTAAGCGTTATAAAACCGACTGTGACCAATGGCGATCAGCTTCATCGTCGTTGGCTTAAGGGGGGGGCTGTCTGGGTGTTATTTGATATCCCCGAACATGGCAAAAACCATTAACCCCCTTTACGTACACAAAATCACTTGTCCCATTTATCCCACTTGTCCCAAAAATCATAACTCTATGATTTATATGAGCGTGAAATCTTTATCTGGGATAAGTCACCTGCGTTTTGGGATAAGTTGCCCGGTTTTAGACTTGTCCCAGCCACTCAATGAGGAAAGTTGTCCCAGAATACACACGACTTATCCCAAAAAGGCTAATACCTGTCCCACTTTTATCCCAATATGATAGTATGATTTACTATAAAAACAATATGTTAACCAGTAATTGCATGTTATGGGATAAGTGGGACAAGTATTTTTACACGCACATGTATATTACTCCGTTTCTGTTTCCTCTGGTTCTGGGGCAAAAAGTAAAACGTACGTCCACGGTCTGGCGTTGTTGAGATGTTTAAGCCGTGGCGTTCTTATCTGCCAGTTTTTACCACTGGTGGGCTTTTTAAGCATTCCGGCTTCATGGAGAATTTGCGCAGTGGCGTCTTTGTTGTGACCACCAGCAACGTGTTTTTTAAACGGCGCGGGCAGTACATAAAACAGCATAGGGTCGTCGAAGCGTTCTCCGTTGTCCCGATACCCCATCAGCTCTGTGATCGGTAAATCTCGCGGATCATAATTCAGTGGGGCGAACCGGCTCATGCCATAAGCGTTAAGAAACTCTTCCGCCTGCTCAATAATCTGCTGGTGTTCTTTGTTTCCGGTACCGAACTCTTTCACCCATGCATTGAAGTTATGCTGAATCGCATCCCGGCAACGCTGCGGATCCCAGCCAGTAATATGGCCTGACAGTAATAGCGCGGCTTCCATCACAGCAAAGCGTTCCGCAACCCGGTGAACCTGTTCACCATAGCTTTCCGGGATTAACCCGCGCCAGCGTTCACGTGCTGTGACTGCGGCCTCCTGAGCCTCCTGCTGGTGGTCAGCAAGCCATCGCACCCATTCACGGCCGGCGGCACCATGGTTAATTGTCCAGGCATCGCGTAATGCATCAGCGTGAGCCTTACCAGAAGACAAACCGTGAAATGCGGTGGATTTCTCCAGCGGCACATTTAGCAAGCGTACCAGTTGCCCCGCTTTGGGCTTCATGCCATTACTGAGCAGGAAGGTTTCGATATCCATTTCACCGGTACTCACTGCAACAGTTCGCCAGCGCTTTAACTCCCGGTTTCCGCCTTCTCTCGCCCCCTGTAATTTTCCCGAACCGTTAAAGAGCGTATAAGCGGATGTGGCTACTGATTTAGGGTCTGCCCCCTGGCCAACCTCATCCAGCGCCAGTAACCCGTCATGGTGAGCCTGTGCTTCGTTAGCAATACCCAGCGCCGTACCGTACCAGGTGAGCCGCAGCATATCGGGGTTGCCATAAAGACTACTGGCAATATTCGCTGTTGTTGTTTTACCTGCGCTGGATTGCTGAAAGAAATGCACCCCGAAACCATCCGCGCCCACCAGCCCCACCAGTGGTGCAGCCAGAGCAGCAGCAACGCCCAGCATCATGGAGTCATTGCCTTCCACCAGCGCGGCCACAGATTCGCGCCAGCTTTGCGCGGTACCCGATACGGTGTAACCGGATGCCGTCGCACTTCGTCCATGAAAGACCACGCGTTTATCACTGCCACCAATGATTTCACCGTCAGGCATGATGTATACGCCGTGCTGCCATCCTGACAGCGTGGCAACGTTCCACAGTTCACCGGTATCACTGTCCGTGAGATGGTCTGCGAGAATGGCCCGCAGTTGCGGCTTGGCGGTAACACGCAATCCCCGGTTGCTCAGACGTGCCCAGCCTTCGCGGTTGCCGATATCACCCGCCGGGATCGCTTCCGTGCGTTCCGGCCGGTTTCCGGTGGGTTTCCAGCGCAATATCACAAAATCAATACCGTCGCCCTCACCAGTTCCCAGCACTTCGACTTCTCCGCACAACCACTGGCCCGGACGGATCACCTCGCCAGACTGCCTGTCGATTTTCGGTGTGACCCAATACAGACCGCCCGCGCGAGACTCAACACACGGAGCAAGCTCATCCGCAGGTGCGCGTTTCCCGCCTGCCCCGCGGTACTCACCCACCAGCGTTTCGCCGCGTTCGGCATCCTGCCGCAATCTGGTTAAATAATCGCGCCAGTCCTCCGGCGCCCGGTCAGGGATACCCTTATACAATTTTGCATCCTGCACCCCAGCCAGTGCCAGCTTTTCAGCAATAGCGTTAATCAGGATTGACTCAATATCACCGGCCAGATAGACGCGCGCGCAGCGTCGCCCCTTGTCGATAATGCGCAGGTTCGCCAGCTCTGACAGTTGCTTCGGCCCGAGGTAAACGGGCGGCGTGGAATCCCCGGCTATCTTCTGCCCCATACCTTCTTCCCAGCCTTTCGCGTGAGAGTAAGCATCGGCCCCGGCAAAAATAACAGCCTCGACAAATTTATCCTTTGGCAGGCTCTTAACATTTGGTGCATTTTTCACTGCCGCCCCCTTAATGCATCACTGGTGTAGCCGGCAGGCCGTCAGTCTTCAGCGTTTTGATAAAGCTATCGTAAAGTCTTGCCAGTTCTTCACGCCCCTCCGATGACAGATGCATGCAGCCTTCGGGTGATACCTCCATCATCCCTTCATACATGCGAACAGCTATACCAAGACCCGTTTCAGTCCCATAATTCTGAATTGCTACAGCTTCGACGTTATTGGCCAGAAAAATACGTTCTGTTAATGGGGAAACGTAGAGATCACCATGCGCACCGGAATAAACCACCGCCCGACCCGCGCTTCCGTCATCGCCGGTAATACCCGCCAGTCTGTTTTTCTCCTGCTGCTCCATGATGAACAGGAACACCACCAGCCAGCGATAGACAATCGCTTTCTGAGCATTCGATAGGATGTAGTAGCGCTTAAGATCACCGTCCAGCACCCCGGCGACAAATTGCAGCCCAGTCGGGAATTCGTCGTCATAACGCCCCTCATCAAGCAAACGAATAGCCGTGGGATAGTCCACCATCAGGAAGGATTGATTCGTATCCTCACTGTTAAGCACCGGCATGTTGATACCTTCTGGCGTAGCTTCTGCATAAATTATGTTTTCCAGCGAAGATATTCCGTAAATAGCTAATACATCGTTCATAGCGCTGTCCCTTCCTTCTGTGAATCAATGTGCAACGTATCAGCGCGACTAATGATCTCGTTGATGATGCTGATTTTTTCGACGCCCTGAGCCTCCATTACCCGCGCCATATCGGTTTTGTCAGTGAGTCGGGATTTTTCCACCAGAGTAAACTCACGATGCAGCCTGTCCTGAGTACACATACACGGGGATTGATAACCTTCACGGTAAAAGATCACCCGATTTAACTGATGTTCTGCGATGGTAATAATTGACCCATGGCTGTCTTTCCAGCGGTCGCCGATACGGATTTCAGGATGAGCAGAGCCGCCGGAATTGCATCCGGTTTTATTTCTTTTCATAGATTTAACCCCTTACGGAATCAGGCGGAATAATGGTGAACCCTGCCAGTCGGGCAAGCTCAATAAAGGCGTTCAGGTTGGCCAGATGCTCACTGGCGGAAATGGTTCGCTCACTTACTACCCGGCCATTTTCTAAAGTCAGCAGAATGCGCCCGGTAAAACTCTGATAACGGGCTGGCTCATTTTTTGACATAAGTTACCTCCATTTCCTCCAGCGCGTCGGCAAGAGAATCAGCCCGCTCAAAAGCCACACGCAAAAGATCCGGTACGAAACGCTCTGTTTTCTGGTCGCTTGAGGATGTAAGCAACACTGCACATTCAAGCAGTGAGGCTGTCAGTGCGGCGTACTGGCGGATGCTCTGGGTTGATTTGAGTTCCTGCATGTTATTCATGCTCATTATCCCCCGTGGCATTTTTGATATTGGCTTCCAGTATTGCGATAGCTTCTTCAGCAGCTGTTTCGGCAATCATGTTTATCGCGGCCAGTGAATGAGGAATTACACTGCCGGAATACTCTGCATCATAAAGTAACTTATGCGCGGTTCTTGCGATGGCATTGATATCCGCCATGGCATGCATCAGATGAAGCATTGCTTTTGCGCACGGGGATTTATGCATTTTGCACCTCATGAACTGGCAGACGAGCGGCCAACGAAAGAATGAAGTGCGGAGCAAGGATACTCCGGGCTTCGCGCTCAGTTGCAGCATCAACGGACAGGCGGCAAGGTTTGGCCTTTTTGTCGTGGCGATTGAGCGCCAGAAAGCGCCAGGTGAATAAAGTCGGGCTGATAGATGCCCGCCCCGTAAGGGGTGTGGTACGATTTGACATAGCTACCTCGTTACTTGTGATAACGCTGGTGGTCAGAGGCCCGGTTAGTGTTCCACCACTGCCGGGCTTCGCCGTTTTGTGCCTTATCTGTTTGCTACCTGTGGATAAGGTGTGATTTAAATTATACCAAACTGAATCACACAACAAGTGTTTAATGTGATTTATTTTTGTGTATACTGAATCACAATCCCATTTAACAGGCACCCACATGGCAACAAACACCAGCAATGATAAGTCCCGGCAAATATCGATTCGCATACCACATGATGTTTTGGATGAGATAGAGGCGGTAAAATTAAGCGGCGAATCAACTGCCGGCTTTTTAGTAACGTCAGCACGTAGCGAAATCGCCCGCAGGCAGACTGAAGGCAACGAGGAAGCTTTACTGCTATCTTCCCTTGATGCGCTGGCGCGTGTTGAAGAAATCGGCATGAGAGCCGGTGAGGAAATCCAGCAGATCATCAGCGTTGCGCGTAACGAATTACAGCAGCGGCAGCGCAAGAAGCCCAAAGAGGCAAAGTAACCTGCCCGGCAAAGGCTGCTGTTATTCTGACGGGAGGCGGGGTTTATAACCCCGCTTTTTGTATCACTTAGCACTGTCCTGCCCCTCGATAAACGGCAGGGATAACTGACTGAGGCTATTAACCAGACATTCCGCTTTTTTGAGCAAAACCAAGTCGTCCTTCCTCTTCCTGAGGCGACGGCCGGCATCGCTGGAATCCTCATCGGATTGCTGACGTGCAGCTGCGACAATGCCCTGTAACTCACCAATCGAGTGGCCCAAATAACCCCCTCTCTGGTGATCCAACTCCTCCATGTAGTCATAGACCTCGGCCTGCAGTTCATAGCTGTAGCTCATGGCCATCAAACATGCTTCACGTTTAGGAAAGTTGTAGCAGGGTTGAGTTCGGCCCTTATCATCAAGGTAATCTCCTAAAAATTTAGGAGATTGAAGCTCTCCCAGAACCTTAGGAACTTTATTCATGAAGTTATCGTGGCGAAGTTTACGATACTTCTTGCATGGAAACGGTAGGCCTGCAACTTCAGCTTTTGATTGACGATCAGCATTAATATATTCAACCATCTGAAGGCTGCTCATAGTAGGAATTATACTGGTTTCAGGTTGCACGAAGCCCCGCCCGTCAAAGCGTTTATTAATATTCATAATGATGTCCGGTTTTTAATTTACTGAGTGTGGGTTTTGTTTAATTACGCAGAATGACGGCGTTCGGCCAACCATTGATTGATCTCCACAGCATCAAATGCCGTGATTTTTTCGCCTAGTTTTGTAGGCTTTGGCAAAGTCCCGTTACGGACTTTACGATCCAGAGTGGATAAGCTCATCCCCAACATTTCAGCCAAACGATATCGGCGGATATAGCCAGTTGTAGGAATTGCGGTTTGTGTGGAAGATTGGTTTTTCATATGCCCCGTTACCTCTTTATGGTGCTTAGTGATTCGTAACGGGGTAATGATTGATGGAAAACGATGCAAAGTCATCGCGGCGAAAAATTAGTTTTCGCCGCAAGACTAACTATCTGATTTAAATGATTTATTTGCAAGTGAAAAATACGAATCCAATAATCTCGCACTCATTCTTTTATCTTTATCAAGAATCTCATTCTTTAGAGCATCCTGAGTCCATCTTTTGGAAGGTGTATCAGCTTTTTTCATAGCGTTTAGCATCAAGCCAGTAACCAGTAAACTATCTTCTAAGTTTATATTCTCTTGAAAAACATCTTCAAATAATCCCGTTAGTTTAATTTCACCTCTTGCATGAGCGTTGTTTAAATATGACCCGCTCAACCCACCATTAACAAAACTAGGTAATTGCGAACCTTTAATCATAGTTTCGTAAATTTTATCAATTGTCCTGCGAGATATAAGCAAGTCATTTACATTAACATTTACACTTTCAAATCCGTAAGCCACCCTATTATTCCATTCGGAATGAAAAAGATCTTTTCCATATAACACGCAATATAATTCATTATTATCTTGAAAAGACAAATGTCTTTCAGGATATAGAGTTTTAATAACGTGCTTTTGCTTTACTTTCAATATATTTATATCTTGATAAGTCAACGCCCACAAACCATGGGCCATCCCTAACAATAAGACGGTCATCTCACTGCGGCCTGCATTGAAACTGAATGTAGTAATGTTTTCTTTTTCTATTTTGAATTTAGAAAAAAAGTCCGTTTTATCAAAAAAAAGATAGTCTTTTGTTTTACCCTCTATGGAGTTAAATGCACTGAGAATCTTTTTTTTGTCTCCCTCCCATTCTGTCGAGAATCCCCTTACAAGCAAAGATGAAGGAATGTTATCAAACATTATACAAAGCTCAATCGCACCAATAGCACCCAAATGCATTAAATCATCAACGGTGCACTTCAATATTTCAGAGGCTCGTTTAATATTACAAAACTCTAGTGGTGGCAATTTCTCTTGCTGCCAAATAGTTTTATTCACGACTTACCTCCCCTTATATAAAGAACATTGTATTCTTTTCCGTGCTCCAGAGACACGAGCAAATCAGCCCATTGTGCCAACGCTGCTTTCCGCTCATCAAAATACTGGTGCCGGTTATAAATACCCTCTATGCCCGGTATTTTGTGATTAAGGCAACGCTCGGCTATCACGGGGTCAATGCCTATCGCGGCCATCTGGGTGCGCATGGTTCGCCTCAGGTCATGGATACTGAACGGCTCAACGTCTACCATTTCTTTCAGTACGGACGGCATAACCATATTCAACGTGGCCCGGCTAACGTGCGCCGTTGTTCTGGCTCGTCTGGCCGGAATTAACCAGCGACTATCGCCGGCAAAAAGTCGTATCTCTTTAATCCATTCGATCACCGGCTGCGGAAGTGGGATATCAATATCATCGCCGTTCTTCGCCCGCGAACCGGGTAAATGCCACACTTCGTTAGCAAGGTCGAACTCAGACCATTCGGCGGCGCATAGTTCCATCTTTCGAACACCCAGCGCCAGAATGATTTTAAATGTGAGCTCATTCTCTCGGCTGATACCTCTGCCACGACGTAGCGCTTTGAAGAACATAATTAGTTCATCACGGCTTAACGCTCTTTTACGCCCCAGCTCCTTCCCTCCGGCATCTTTTGAACCAAAGGATATCGCTGGATTAACCTCAATCATTCCGCGCACCACGGCATAATCAAAGAGCCGCTTGAGCATTCTAAGAACATCATTAGCCACCGTGGGAGAGCCACGCTCTAAAACATCCTGCAGGACGGTATCAACATGGCGTGGTCGAACGTCCTCAACCTTCATTCGGCCAATGAGCGCGACGATATTCTTTTGCAGACTACTGCGGAAAAGCTCAGGGTGTTTGTAGGTGGTTTCTATCTGGCGGGCATAATACTCCGCGGCAAGCTCTGAAACGTGAATGGCGTTCTTCTCTGCTTCTATCTTCGCTATTGCCTCGGCTTTGCGCTCCTGCTTTTCTGCGGCTACGTCATACCCAAGAGCTACCCGTGCTGATAGCTCTTTAGCTACCTCTCTGGCTTTAGCAAGTGAGAAATCAGAATAAGAGCCGATCATCATCGTGCGGGACTTCCCCGCCAGCTTATACCGATAGCGCCAAAAAGGAGTTTTATCCTCTTTACGGTACCTCAGATATAGGCCGTCGCCGTCTGCTCGCCCCTCGAATCGTTCCCCGTTCTTAATCCATGCACGGATCTGCATGTCTGTTAGTTTTGGCATGTGCGAATACCTGAAAAACCTTACTGTTATCCAGTTGGGTACACGATGAGATGTACCCAAATTGATTAGAGGAATACCCAAAACCACAGTATTTCGTTATGGGTACACCTCTGTGTACACACTAATCATGCGCTTTGTTGCGTCGTTATGATAGCCCCTACCAACAAAAAAGCCCGGCATATGCGGGCTTTGGGGGATTCATGCTGGTGGGTAAATCTTCCTGATAGCTTATTTGCTTTTCTTGATGTGCTTAATCAAGCGTTTACGCTTACGCATCTGGTTCGGCGTCAGGGTATTGCGTTTGTTGGCAAACGGGTTTTCCCCTTCCTTGAACTGAATACGAATCGGCGTGCCCATCACTTCCAGCGATTTACGGAAGTAGTTCATCAGGTAGCGTTTATAAGAATCCGGCAGATCTTTAACCTGGTTACCGTGAATAACCACGATCGGCGGGTTATAACCACCGGCGTGGGCATATTTCAGCTTCACGCGACGGCCGCGCACCAGCGGCGGCTGGTGGTCTTCTGCCGCCCTGGGCATTGTGGTTCCGATCAG
>OBYW01000244.1_pt1 | contig 38810 bp, 29 predicted proteins | sample 1476841 | NCBI WGS metagenome assembly OBYW01 (sample SAMEA2580222, study PRJEB22360) | human gut metagenome | biome: human gut; feature: human-associated habitat; material: faeces | place: Denmark | collected 2008/2010
CGGGTGCGGCTTTGTTTTTGTTGGGGGGTTGGGGGGGGGCGGCCGCCATATCCATACTGATTAGTGGATTGCATGATTACACGCTGGCACTGGCTTTGGTCTCTGCCGCCACTTCCTTCGGGTCGGCTCTGCTGCCCAGCATCTATGGTGGCATGGCGGCTTTCCTGACTGCGGCAGGCCCTCGTCGAACCCGCTCCACGGTCAAGTGGGGATGGAATATTCTGTACGCCACCGCCGCAGTGATGGTCGTCCTCTCCTGGCACTCCGTAACCGGCATGCTGGTTTCCATGGCAGCCGGCCGTGCGATGGGCATGCTTATCCGTTTTCTTATCGGCACGCAAAACAAAGGCGTGTGGGGCGATGAGCTTGTTGCCACATTGCACAGCATCGGTCTGGATACGGCATCGCTGATTCGCCATCAGGAGTTGGACGACGGCAAGGGCAAATCCTTGGCCGCCACATTGGACGACGATCTGACCGAGGGATCGCGCATTTATGATCTCGAGACCACGGATAATCGCCGTTTCATCGTCTCCGTCATAGACGCGCAGACGCATACCGCCGGCTATCTCAAACAGCTGTGGGACTGGGCCCGATTCACCAGCGTGTCCATTCGCCGAGACCGTTCCGTGCGAGACGCCGTCCAGCATCATTTCGCCATGCTGCTGGGATTACACAGCATCAATCTACCGGCTCCGATCGTATATGGCATCGCCGATACCGATGAGTCCGCCATTCTGGTGCTGGATGCGCATACCATCGAAATGCCCGCCAATCTCAATACCCTGACCAAGGCCGATGCCGTGGCGTATATGCGCTACTTGTCCGTGGCGAATCGCAGAGGTTACACGCACCGCCGCATCACCCCCGATACGCTTGCCCGACTCGAGGACGGCACCGCAGTAATTGCCGGTTGGCTCAACGGCGACAACGCCTCCGCCTCGGCCAACACCGCACTGGATAAGGTGCAGCTGCTCACACTGTTCGCTGCGCTGATCGGCGTGGAGCCGACGATTGAAGCGGCCCGGGAGACTTGGGGCGACGCCACGCTGACCTCCCTCGTGCCATTCATCCAAAAAGTCGCGGTGCCCTCCCCCACACGCGCACTGGACACTTGGGATAAGCAGCTGCTCACAGCATTGAGAAGCCGTATCAACGCCATGGCCGATGAAGACGTTGTGGAATCCACCGAACCGGCGACGCTTGCCCGATTCTCCTGGCGCTCGATGCTGACCATGCTGCTGGTCATCGTTGCCGTAGTGGTGGTGTTCACACAGCTCAATCCCGAAGAAATTATCACTGCGCTGTCCAACGCCAGCCCGTTGATGGCGGTGGTCACGCTGCTCTTCAGTGTTTGCGGATGGATTGGATCGTCGATTTCGCTGGGGTCCTTGATAGATCGTGATAAGCGCGATAATACGGGCGTGTTCATGAGTCAGGTGGCGGGTGGATTCGCCACTGTCTCAATGCCTGCAGGCGTGGGGCCCTCGTTCGTCAATCTGCAATTCCTGCGCAAATCGGGATATCGGAACACCCAGGCCACTGCGATTATGAGTGCGGCGCTGGTGGTGTATTACGCCGTCTACTTCTCCATGCTGGTGCTGATTGGCCTGTTCACCGGGCGTAGCACGTTCTCCGGTTCGATTCCGACCAATACCCTGGTCATTGTGCTGGGAGCAGTGGTCGTGGTGATTTCCGTGGCGATGATGATTCCTCCGCTACGACATCTGGTGACACGCCGTCTGGTACCTCTGGCCAAGACCTATATCAACCAGTTGCTGGACGTACTTTCCCAGCCTCGTCAACTGACCATCAGCTGCCTGGGCGCATTGTTCCAAAACGTGACAACCGGCTTGGCATTCTGGTCGGCGTTGCAGGCTTTTGGCCATGCTTCCAACCCCATAGAGACGACTTTCGTGTTCATGCTGGCATACGCACTCGGTTCCGCCGTTCCCACCCCCGGCGGCCTGGGCGGCGTGGAAGCCGCATTGACATTCGCATTCGTGGCGGTCGGCGTGCCACAGGGCGTGGCATTGTCTGCCACACTGCTGCATCGTGTGGTGTTCTACTGGCTGAGAATCCCCCTCGGAGCAGCTGCCATGAAGTGGCTGGACAAGCACAATCTCGTCTGATTTTTGCCCTTGCCCTCCCCTCGAAAAAAACACATAAATCCTATATAAAATGCGGGTTTTCGCAGTCACATGCGCTATTATCATTGATTGAACGGGCAAAGCAACAAATGCCGCCCCCTGACCAAGAAGGATGCTTTATGGCATACAACAAGTCTGATCTCGTTTCCAAGATCGCTCAGAAGTCCAACCTGACCAAGGCTCAGGCCGAAGCTGCCGTCAACGCTTTCCAGGACGTGTTCGTCGAGGCAATGAAGTCCGGCGAAGGCCTGAAGCTCACCGGTCTCTTCTCCGCTGAGCGCGTCAAGCGCGCTGCTCGCACCGGCCGCAACCCGCGCACCGGTGAGACCATCAACATTCCGGCTTCCTACGGCGTTCGCATCTCCGCCGGCTCCCTGCTGAAGAAGGCCGTCACCGAGTGACCTGCCGCTAGCAGCGAGAGTCTCGTAGAGTGACAACGAGATAGCAAGAACCCCGACCATTGTGGTCGGGGTTCTTTGTGTATTGCGACGCAGATTAGGGGGCTATTTAAGCCTGCACAGGCTCATCAGAACCATTCGGAAGCACTCCCATCAACTGTGTGAATTCTTCGGTCGGCTCGGATTCGAATGGGTCGAGAAGCACGGCTTCGCGGCGTTCGGGAGCCGCCACGGTTAAGTGGGTCCAGTCTGCGGAGAACTGGGCTCCGGCGGCAAGCGCTGCCCTGATGAATTGACCACGCAGGGCTGCACGAGTGTCGGTAGGCGGATTGTGCACGGCGATTGCCACGTCATTGCTCGTCAAGAGTTCGCGCAGCTGGTTGCGGGAGGTCAGTGAACCATACAGGCGGCCATTGGCGATGTCGTGGTAATCGAGCTCAAGCTGTTCCAACTGGGCGAAGGTGACATCCGGTCGACGTTTCCTGAGTGCGTCGAATAGACGCTTCTTGGCAGCCCAGTCCACACGGTCGGCGAGCGCATCGTATTCACCGTGGTCCAGTGCGTCCAGAGCACGGTGCCACTCCCCCATGACGGTCTTGATTCCCGTCACCGGCAGCGAGCCGACCAAGGCATCATCATGATTCGTGATAAAGGCTTCGACCGCTGCATAATACCGGCGCTGCAAATCCAATGCAGTCATAGATTCGCCCGATTCAAGCGCCAGCTCGGCATGTGAGTTGTCCGGGAACCGGCTGACGGCACGGTTGGCAGCCGCAGGGTCAGCAAAGGCATAGTCCTCGAATCCAGAAGGAACTTCATTGCGGAAGGCATCTTCAATCACACACAGCACGAGGTGCGTCACGGCAAGCTTCATCCATGTGGCCCATTGCGAACGGTTCGAGTCGCCGATGATCACATGCAGCCGACGGAAGGAGTCGGGGTCGGCGTGCGGTTCGTCGCGCGTGTTGACCATCGGACGGGAACGCGTGGTGGCCGAGGAGACGGCTTCGTCCAGGAAGTCCGCACGTTGGGTGATTTGGAAGCCGTCCGGAGTCATGCGGCCGGCGCCGGTGAACAGTTGACGGGTGATGAGGAACGGCAGCAGCTGGTGCTCGATGGTCTCCAACGGCACAAAACGGCGGACCAGATAGTTCTCGTGGCAACCGAAAGCGTGACCGGCGGAGTCGACGTTGTTCTTGAACACGTGAATCATGGCGCGCTCGCCGTGAGTCTCACGCAGTTTGCGCTGCGCCTTCAAAGCCAGATTGCGCATGACCTGTTCGCCGGCGAGATCCTGAGCCAGAGCCTCGCGCGGATCTCGTGCCTCGGCGGTGGCGTATTCGGGGTGGGATCCGACATCCAGATACAGGCGTGAGCCATTATCCAGATAGGTGTTGGTGGAACGTGAGCGGGACACGACCGGCTGGAACATGGTCATGGCCACCTGGCCGGCGTCCACCGGCTTGCTGGCACCGGTCACGGACACTCCGTATTCGGTTTCCACGCCGAAAATACGGCAGAACCCGTCCATCTCAGCGGATGGCACGGGTTCCGAAGCATGCAGGGAGCGGGTGCCGCTGTCACGCAGCTGAGGCATCACTCGCCACCTTTTTGCACGAAGCTGTTGACGTATTCCTCGGCATTGGTTTCCAAAGTGGATTCGATGTCGTTGAGAATGTCGTCGAGTACGTCGGACTGGTCCTCAGCTTGGATGTCTGGCTGCACGGAAGCGAGCGTCTCATCTTCCTGAGCCGCCGACTGCTGGGCTTGCGACTGTTCAAATTGTTGTGGCATGTTGCCTTCTTTTGTGAATTGATTCGATTTGAGGGCTCCCCTCAGTCTCGCTTCGCGAGCCAGCTCCCTTCAGAGAGGGGAGCCAAGGATCCCAAGACAGATCAAGTATTTATCGCTGGTTGATGGAATCGGGCCAGGGGTATCGCTGCAGGTATTGCCGCAGTTCGCGAATGATCAGGCCGTTGGAGGCCACTACGTCATTGTCGTGACGCCAGTGGATGCGTTCGCCGTCCCATCGGCTCAGCGTACCCTGGGCCTCCCACACCACCACGGTTCCTGCGGCGATGGCCGCGATGTCCCACACGTGCAGCATGGGTTCAAAGTAGGCATCATACGTACCGTCCGCAACCTTGCACAAGTCAAGCGAGGCGGGACCGACACGCTTGATATCGGCCGGCTGTCCCGCAAGAGCGGATGCGACATCAAGGGCACGCTGAGATTCGCTGGGGATGAAGGACATGCCATAGCTCAGCACGGAACCGTCCAGCGAGGAGGTCATCGAGGGAACGACTTTGTCGCGCTTTTCACCGACAGCAGTCTTATGAATACGCACGGCTCCCGCTCCCCTGGCGGCCAAATAGGTCAAGCCCAAGGCCGGCGCATGCACCACACCGATAATGGGCTTGGGCTCATTATCCGGCCCGAACTCAAAGAGAGCCACTGTCAGGGTCCATTCGCTCATGCGGCGCACATAGTTGATGACACCGTCGATTTTGCCGATGTACCAATAGCGCTGACCGGGGCGGCTTTCAGCGGGGCGTGTGGTCCAGAACCCGTCGAAATGGGCGATGTCGGCAAGTCTGGAACTCATGAAACGCAGAATCTTGCTGTCGGTCTCCAGCCTATAGCGAGGGCCGTGTTCGCCATCGTCCGTACTGGGCAGGGCGAGATTGCGTGGGTTGAGCTGATCGTGAAGGGCGTGCTGGCCGGCTTCCTCAAGCAATCCGGCGACCTTGAGCGCCAGGTTGCGCAGGTCCTGTGGGGTCTCTTCGCGTGTTTCTTCCATAGTCATCAAGTTTACCGTTCGCCATTGATGGCCAATGCCTTCAGTAGATCGATGGCGTGTTCGGCTGCGTTGAGCTTTGCTTCGCAACGTGCTTTGCCATAGGCGAGCGGATCGGAGATGTCCAAGGAGAACAAGTGATGATAGGGCGCGGCCATATGCCCCGCATTGCCGTAGAACTCGGTCGCCTCTCCGGCATCGACTGCGTTAGGGTCTCGTGCGGTCAGGCGAGACCAACTGACGGCTGCCACTTCGACGCCAAAGCGCTCCACCAATTTGGCCCTCAGCCATGCGCGGGTATTTTCAGGAGGCTCTGTGGTGGCACGTGCGAGGTCGGCTGCGGCGTTTACCCGCTCGGTACGCGGTTCAAGCTTGGCAAACACGCTATCCCGAGAATCGAGGGCGGCCCACTTCAAATCGATGACCTTCAGACGAGAATCGTCCCAACCGTTGGCGGCATCGGGGGTTGCCGCTCCGGTGATCTTTCGGCGCAACTTTTCCAACAGTTGCCATTTGAGCAGCCATTCAACACGACTGGCCTCGCCGGTCATGGTAAGACGCTGATCGGCGTCGGCATGACGGATGGCGACGCAATCGGCAAGCGCCTGCCCCCACATCGCCATGACGGAAGTGGTGGACTTGTCCGGCCATGCGGGTTCCCCGGAGGTGTCCGTGCCGTCAATCAGCGCAGCGACCTGGTAAACGGCTTGCCTCAGCTTGAGCTGAATCAGCCAGGCGGTGGTCTCACCGCCATTAGCCAGCGGCAGTGCAGCGTCTAACGTGAGGTCATGTGAGACGATGTGCACGGCTTCCACCGGATCGGCCAGCTCAAGTTCGTCAAGAAAAGCGTTGAGATCAAAGCCGGCCTCATCAGCATGCTCGAGCAGCCACAGCAGCATGCTCGTAGTGCCAAGCTTCAACACTTGCGGCACATCCATGCGGTTGGCATCGCCAACGATGACATGCAGGCGGCGATACTCGTCGGTGGCGTGCGATTCGTCGCGCGTGTTGATAATCGGCCGTTCAAAAGTGGTCTGCAATCCGACCTTGGCGTGGATATAGTCGGCACGCTGGCTCAGTTGATAACCGGGCATCTCACTGCGCTCGCCGATTCCCACGCGACCGGAGCCGGCGTATATCTGGCGCGTGACGAAGTGCAGAGTCATCAGGCGAGTGACCTGATCGAAGGGAACCGCACGGGCCATCATATAGTTCTCGTGCGTGCCCCAGCAGGAACCTTTGCCGTCCACGTTGTTGCGATGTAGTTCGATAGGCGTGCCGGTCTGGCTGCTGGCCCGCTCGGTGGCGGCTTGCATGATGAGGTCGCCAGCATGATCGTAGAGGACGGCCTCGAATGGGTCAGTCGTTTCCGGTGCGGAATATTCGGGGTGCGCATGGTCGACGTAGACACGGCCGCCGTTGGGGGCGATCACGTTGGTGATATTCAGTTGCGGTGCATCGGTGAGCATGTCAGGGCGTGCCGCAGCGCGTTCAAGGCGGGTGCCACGCGCATCGTTGACCGGATCTTCCTGCCGGTAATCCCATCGGATGTTCTTGCTATGGCTGTCTGCCGCACCGTTGACCACATCGAAAGACAGTTGCACCGGGTTATAACGACCGGCTCCGCTCAGCGACACCGCATATTCGGTTTCGGTGCCCATCACACGCTTCACACTCATGGATTCCATAATAGACGTGGCTCCCGGCCTTGCCTGAGCAAAGACGGGAGCCACGAGGTTAGGAATGGGTCATATACGACTGATTATGCGCGTGCCTTTTCGCACGCTGCGTCACTTGGCGGTGGTGTACAGTCCGTTGTCGAACTGGAAGCCGGTGCATTCCTCGTATTCGGAGACCATCTGGTTCCAAGAGGATTCGATGTTGTCGGTCAGGCCGAACAGACCGGAGCGTCCGATGACATAAACATCCGGGTTCGCATCGGAAATCATCTTCCAGTGCGCCTTGTTGGTGGAGCCGTCCATCTCGATCTCGTAGTTGTAGCCCTTCTCCTCGCGCAGAGCACGCAGTTCGACGATCTTGTCAAGCGTCGACTCGAGGAAGCGCTGGCCAGCGAAACCGGGGTCGATGGTCATGATCGTGATCTTGTCGAGCAGATCGATGTACGGCTTGATGACATCGATTGAGGTCTCCGGGTTGAGCACAGCGCCAGCCTTAAGACCGGCAGCGTGGATCTTGTCGATCATAGAGAAAGCCACACCGTTGGCCACCTCGGAGGGGAAGCAGATGTAGTCGCACTTGACCTCGATGAGACGATCGACCCAGAAGGGGGCGTCCATCACCATCATGTGGGCGCTCATCGGCACATCGGAGATCTTGCGTACCTGTTCCACGAACCAGGGAGAGAGGGTGATGTTCGGCACGAAGTGACCGTCCATCACATCGATGTGGAAGGAGTTGACCTTGTCATTGAGGAAAGTAATCTGCTCCTTGAACTGATCGAGATCCATGGTCATCAGGGACGGTGAGAGCTGAATCTTGCGAGTCATTACTGCGCTTCTTTCTTGAGTAATACGGGATATTTCCAGGTTTTTGGGCATAAGAAACCGCGCGCCGGTGCCACAGACCTTGTGATTCCGGTTGGCCGGCGCGCGGCCTTACTCTGTTGTGATGATTGCGGTCAGTTACTGACCGATATAACGGTGTCCGCTATCTCGCGGTGCCAATCACATGACCTTGATGTCGTCGAGGTCGAGCTCCTCTTCCTCGGCGGAGGAGGACTGCACGGCATCGAGCTGATCGGCGGGGATGTCCTTCTTGATCAGTGCGTAGACCACGCCGGTGACGACCACGTTGGCGGCGATGGCCAGCAGGCCGACCCACCAGTTGGAGCCCATGGTCGGCAGCATGAGGAAGCCACCGAACGGAACCGTTGCACCTTCGCCGTTGGCAAGGGACATCAGGATTGCACCTTCAACGCAACCGCCGAGGCCAGCAGCCACGATGCCACGCACCAGGTCGTTCATCACAATCGGGATGGTGCCTTCGACGATGTTGACCACGCCCATCGGCACGGAGGACTTCAGGGTCTCGACCTCTTCGCGGGTGTAGATGTTCTTGCGCAGCAGCTTGGCGACAAGGAATGCGAAGCCGAAGCCGATCGGGGTGGCGGTGTTGGTCAGCTGCAGAGCGGTGACGGCGCCGTTGAGGCCTTCAGCCTGCAGGGTCAGGGCGAATGCGAACGCGGTCTTGTTGATCGGGCCGCCGAAATCGACGATGGACAGGGTACCGATCACAGCACCGAAGATGAGGTTGGAGGCACCGGACATGGACTGCAGCAGGTTGGTCAGCCAGCTGGTGAACCAGGAGACCGGGGTGCCGATGATGTAGACCATGATCAGACCGGAGCTCAGTGATGCTAGGAACGGCACGATCAGAGTAGGCATCAGGCCCTTGGCCCAGCTCGGAACCTTCACGAACTTGATGACGGCCACGGCGATCCAGCCGGCGACATAACCACCGATGATGCCGCCGATGAAACCGGCGGAGATGGAGTTGGCCGCGAGACCCACCACAAAGCCCGGTGCGATACCCGGCTTACCGGCGATGGAGAAGGCGATGCCGGTGGCGATGATGACCGGCAGCATGCCCAGGGCCTTGCCACCGAGGGTGGCGAGCGCTTCCAGGAAGTTGAACTTGCCCATCACAAGCGAGTCCTGGCTGGTACCGCCGAAGGCCATACCGATGGCAATGACGAAACCGGCACCGCACACGATTGGAATCATGTACGAGATTGCGGTAAGCAGGTGCCCCTTAAAATTGGCAGCCTTCCAGAAATTCTTCATTGAAATTCCTCCTTGTTTTCTTATCTCTATTGCTATAAGCGCGGAAAGCGATTACTTTTCGGCGATTTCGTGAAGCTTGGCGATGAGCTTGTTCGGAGCCTTGATCGCGGTCTCGGTGGAGACCTTGACGACCTTCTTGCCGGCAAAGCGCTCTTCGTTGGCGATCTTGATATCGATGGCGAGAATCACAATGTCCGCGTCGGCGATGTCCTGGGCGGTCAGCTCGTTCTCGACGCCGATGGTGCCCTGGGTCTCGATCTTGACCTCATCGCCCGCGGCCTTGGCGGCATCTTCGAGCTTCTGCTGGGCCATGTAGGTGTGCGCAATGCCAACGGTGCAGGCGCTCACTCCGACGATCTTCATGATGTACTCCTTTGTTGTGTTTATTGGTTGCTATTGGTTCGGGAAACGGTTCAGTCTTGGAACGCGGCGATGACCTCGTCGGCATCCTTGGCTTTAAGCAGCGCGTCAACGACTTGCTGCTGGGCCATCTTGCGGGCGAACATCGAGAGCAGCTTCAGATGATCGTTCGCGCCATCGCCGGAGGCACCGACGGTGAACATGACCACCAGCTTGGCGCCGGTGTCATCCAAGGATTCCCACTCGATCTCATGATCGAGAATCGCGATGGCGACGCCGTTGCGGGTCACAGTCTCGCTACGGCCGTGAGGGATGGCAATGTGATTGCCGATGCCGGTGGCGCCTTCCTCCTCGCGCTTGTGCAGTGCATCGAGGAAGTCATCGACGGAAGAAACGTATCCTTGTTCAAACAAGCGCTCGGCGAGCGTGCGGAACACATCTTCCTTGGTCTCGACCTTGACGTCAGTGAGAATCGTGTTGCGATCGAGAACGTCGTTGAGGGTAAGGGTTGCGGTGTCTGCCACTGTGGTTCCTTTCTCCTAGTTGTTGAAAAAAATCGTTTGGTTCCTATTGGAAAATCTGGGTTACTGACTCTTGGCTGCCGGTACTGAACACGTTCAGCACCGCATCGTCGGCCAGTGAGGTGAAGAAGCGTTTCACGGCTTCCCCATCGTCCGCGCTCGGCTGTTCGGGCACCACGGTGAACACGAACCGATCCACTGCTGCGCCTTCACTCCAATCGAGAAGCGGTTCGGCGAGTTTGACGTAGACGAACGCGCCTTCAGTAACCGCCGGGCATGTGGCGTGCGGAATCGCTGTGTTGGTGGCAATAAGCGTATTGCCCAAATCTTCGCGGGCCACAAGGGCTTCGACCAGCGCGTCTTGCTCGCCGAATGACACCACGCCTTGCTGGGCAAGAGACTCAGCCACGCTGGAGATAAGCGTGTGCTTGTCGTTGGCGGCCAATGCCGGCTCCCATACCATGAGTCGTTTCATCGTCCCATCGCCTCCCTGCGGATGCGGTTGGCTTCCTGTTCGAGACGGTCCTGATCCTCGGTGGTGAGCATCGCGGACACCACCAACGTGGGCGCTGCGACTTCATCCGGCAGGCGGACGGTGGAAACGACCAGATCGATATCCGAGTATTTGGCGAGCGTTTGTGCCAGATTGCGCGACGACACCGTTTCCACAATGTTGAACCCGGAAAAGCGCTTGGCGATCTTGGCCTGCAATAGCTGCGCGGTGCCCAGGCCCGTTGTGCATACCAGTAGCAGGTTGAGCGGCATCGGAGCACGCTCCACGGCCTGCGCGAAATGCACGGTGATGAAACCAAGCTCCTCATCGTCGATGCGGGCAAGCCCATGGCGGCGCTCCAGCTCGCGGCAGGCATCGCTCACCTTGCCGAACAGGTACGGGTATTCAAGCTTGATTTGCTCGAGCAGATTGTTGGCCACACGAATGTTGTTGCGCAAGCGGTTCATCAGCGGCTTCATATGCAGCGACAGGTGAGTGAACAGCGCCTGCTTGTCGATGGTGCGGAAGGCCGGGTCTTCGGCGACATGATCGATGAGTTCATAAGTCAACTCGCGCACGTCATCGGGGATCTCGTGCGGGTCGAGCTGAGCGAAGTCGATGCGCGAGGAAGTGAGGTACTGGTACAGGTAGTAGACCTCGATACGCGGCAGTGCGGTGCCGGGGTAGGCGTCGAAGTTGCCGATGACCTTCTCGCAGACCTGCGTGATCTCCTGATGGTGCTCCATCAGCGCTTCGTCAGCGTTGCCCTGCTCGCCTTCGTCGATCAATGCCCCGACGCCGCGGAAGCGTTCGATGAGAATGTACAGGTGGGTGAACAGGTTCACGCTGTACGGGTAAGGAACCTGTGCGTGGGTGAGGTCCTCGATGAGGTCAAGCTGGTGAGAGACGAATGCCACGTCACGCTGCTGCACCGTATGGTCAGCGTGCATGAACTGACCGTTGGCGATGTCATCATCAGTGACCAGCAGGCTGGCCATCGCACGACGGATGTCGGTTTCGGTGCCGGACACCCAAATGACATCGGCGCTGCGGGCAAGATCCAAATCGAACTTGGCAAGCATGCTACGCAAGGTGCGCACATCCACCGCGATAGCGGATTCGCTGATGTAGAACTTGCCCCACAGATCATTGATGCGGTACTGCTGCGGAGCGGTGATGAGCAGACGCTTGATGATCTCGTCGCGGCGTTCCACCGAGCTCAGCACACCGGGCTTGCCGGCTTCCGCGTTGAGGTCTCGCTGGGCGAAGTAATTGGAGGAGTTGAGGCGATAGCCGCGACCGCGCTGCGATTCGATGATCATGCCATTCGTGGACTGTTCGTTGACATGCTTGACGATACGCGACACGGTTTTGGTCGACACGCCAAGTACCGCGGACAGCTCCGTTCCGGGAACGAAATCACGGCGGTTCAACAGGTAGTTGAGCAGTGATTTATTGTAGCCAGTCGCCATTGCCTTGCCTCCTTGACATATTCCAATGTAAGGGGAACACGGAGGCGGACTGCCGTTCTACGGACAAACTGTTGTCCGTTGTCTACGGACACTGCCTCCTGTCCGTAGACAACGGACATCAGACCATCAGCCGCTCCGAGTAGCGCTGCCGCACGAACCTAATATGAGAGTTGAGGGCGGTTTTTCCGCCTTTGCACCTGATGCCTGTTCAATAGGTCTCATGAATCTCATGAAAGGAAACGCGATGAAGGGTTGGCCTGGAGAATCGAAGCTGAATATACCGTTCAATGAAGTGATCGCCTATGACGCCGCTGCGGCTCATGCCAGGCAGCCGATCGCCAACGTCATCTTTGATTTCGGCAATGTACTGGTCGATTGGGATCCGCAGGCACTGTTCATGCCGCACTACAGCGAGAAGCGTATCGAGGATTTTCTCGACAATGACATATCCGGCTTTTACGACGCCTGCGACAGGATGGATGCGGGAGCCAGCCCGGCCGAGGGTATTGCGTGGATGCGTGAGACTCATGGCGAACGTTGGGCTGAGATGCTTACCTACTATTTCGATAATTTCTTGGACTCACTTACCGGCACCATTCCCGGCATGCGCGTACTGGTGCATGACATCAAGGCCGCCGGCCTTGGTGTATGGGGATTGTCGAATTGGCAACGGGAGACCATTGGCGAGGCCGAGAACGCCTATGAGATTCTGCGCATGCTGAACGGACGCGTCATTTCCAGTGAGGTCCATATGCGCAAGCCCGATACGGCCATCTATATGAAAGCGTTGGAGTCCTTTGGCATTGATGCCGAGACAACCGTGTTTGTTGACGACAGGGCGTCCAATGTGATCGGCGCGAACCGTGCGGGGATTCGCTGCATCCGTTTCCGCGACGAGCGCGGACTGCGAGAGACGCTTATCGATGCCGGAGTGCCGATTCCGGCGGTCGCCGAATAGGTATGTGATCGTTCCATTGTGCGGCTGACTTATGGCTATAACTCAGCCGCACAGCTGATTCAACGCCCTACTGCACGGATTGCAGTGACTCGTCCAGCGTCGAAACCATTGACGCGCGCCCATTGCACCGGATCGGCATCCAGCAGCGAATCGCGAGTCTCAGCAAACTCATCTTCGACCGCACGGCCAAGCAACGTGGCATCAAGAGCCACATCCTTGCCTGATGCAATCGATGCTTTAACCGCGTGGGTCTTCGCACGGTCAACGATATTCTTGAGGCTCGCGCCGGAAACCACGTCGGCCAGGAACAGCGCATTCCACGTGCCGCGCTCGTCACGCACGTCGGCGAGATGCCGGCGCTCGGAACGTGTATAGATATCTCGCACAAGTACGCGGGAGAGCGCATCGGCATCCAGACCCTGTTCAAGAGGCAGGTCGTCAGTCAGGTAATGACGCACGATGGAGGCGGCGGCCTCGCCGGAAGGCCGGTCTATACGAATCTTCACGTCAAGACGGCCCGGGCGCAGCACGGCGGGATCGATCATGTCCACGCGATTGGATGCGCCAATCACCATCACATTATCGAGCGATTCCACGCCGTCGAGTTCGGAAAGGAACTGTGGCACGATGGTGGTTTCCACGTCGGAGGATACACCGGAGCCGCGGGTTCTTAGCAGCGAGTCCATCTCATCGATGAATACGACCACCAGCTTGCCTTCGGCGGCGCGTTCGCGGGCGCGTTGAAAAATCAGACGAATCAGACGCTCGGATTCACCGACGTACTTGTTGAGCAGTTCAGGCCCTTTGACGGACAGAAATACGCCTTTGACCTGCTGCTCTCTGCCGTTGATAGAGCCATCGCCATCCATGTCACAGCCGCCTTCGCACAAGGCATTGGCCACGGCTTTGGCAATCATCGTTTTGCCATTGCCGGGAGGCCCGTAGAGCAATACGCCCTTCGGCGGCTTCAAATCATAGCGCTCAAATAGCGCGCGATGCTGGAACGGCAGCTGCACGGCATCCCTGATACGGCCGATCTCGCTGTCCAAACCGCCGATGTCGGCAAAGGTGACGTCTGGCGTCTCTTCCAACACCAGATCCCGGTCACTCTCATTGGGCAGCAGTTCGATGGCGAGCCGCACGGACGGATCGACGATAATGCGATCGCCTTGGCTGATGGCGGTCAAACTGAGCGCACTGGAACGGCGCACCAGCACGGGATTGCCGGAAGCATCGGCAACAATCAGACGCCCATCATCGAGTATTTGCTTGACTACTCGAATCTGGCCCACGGTATCGGCATCGCGCTGTTCAACCAGCACAAGCTTCTCGTTGAGCATAACGGTGGAGCCGGCAGCAAGACGAGACGCATTGACGTTCGCTGCCACGGGCACAATCATGCGTCGAGTGCCGGAAATCACCTCGGCACTGGCATGCTGTACGCCGTCCTCATCGGTGTGGGTCGAATCGATTTTGACCATCGTGGCGAAGGTGAGCGGCGGCTGTGCGAGTTGCGCCAGCTGCGATTTGGCTTTGGTGAGCTCTTTGCCGGCACGGTTCAGAGCTTCGGCGAGCGCATGGTTCTTGGCCATAAGCCGGTCGTTCAGCTCGGCAAGATTTTCGGCTTCTCCCATATATGCCTTCACTCCCCTATCGGAACCATCCGAACCCTTATGCGGGCTTGGCGTTATTCATTATGCTGTGCTTTCCTGTTACGCACCACAGTACGCACTTTTTTCACCGCGAACCATACGATGACCACAACCACGGCCACGATGACCACGTCTTCGAACACACCGAGCGCACCTTGAATCGAGCACCATTGGTCTCCGAGCAGATAACCTGCGGACACCAAGATGGTGTTCCATACGGCCGATCCGAGCAGGGTCCAGCCGGTGAACTGCAGGAAATTCATGCGGTTGAAGCCGGCGGGAATGGAAATCAGCGAACGCACCACGGGAATCACTCGGCCGATAAGCACCGACCATGTGCCGTACCTGGTGAACCAATCGTTGGCCTTGCTCACATCCTTGCGGCTGACGCCTGGAATCTTGTCCGCCGCGCGGTTGATACGATGCAAGCCCACCCAGCGGGAAATGCCATACAGCGTCCATGCACCCAGCAAAGAGCCAATGGTGGCCCAGATGATCGCGCCAGGCAGACTCAGCGTGCCGCGAGCCGCGGTGAAGCCTGCGAGCGGCAGAATCACTTCGGAAGGGATGGGCGGGAACACCGATTCGAGCGCGATGGCCAGAGCCACGCCGATGCCGCCGATGGTTTCCATCAGGGTGATGAGCCATTCGGTGATGGTGCCGATCAGGCCGCCTTCAGACGTGGTGCAGATGGGTGTGGGGTTAGCCGCGAGTGCAGTGGCAAGCTCCATAGAAAAACTCATAGAGGGCATTGTCCCAAGGTTTCTCGAGAATCGAAAGCATGATGCAAGAAGATGTGCATTTTATTGACAAGTCCGCCGAAAGCGAAGTTGGGGCTTTGGGCGGTTCCGTCGATTCCGTACCAACGCTGGCTGAGCCCGGTCTGCTGGTGATGGATGTGGACTCCACGCTCATTGATGAAGAGGTTATCGATGAGTTGGGCGAGGCCGCCGGATCCGGCGAGGAAATCGCGAAGGTGACCGAACGCGCGATGCGCGGCGAACTGGAGTTCTGCGATGCGCTGCGGGCTCGCGTGGCGCTGCTTAAAGGCTTGCCGGTCTCCGTGTTCGACGCCGTGCATGACAAACTGCATTTCACCAAGGGCGCGCTGGAGCTGATTGACACGCTGCATGCGCATGGCTGGAAGGTCGGCGTGGTGTCCGGCGGCTTCCATGAGGTGGTCGACAAGCTGGCCGCCGAGGGGCATATCGATTATTGGATTGCGAACCGTCTTGAAGTTGCCGATGGGCGCTTGACCGGCAAGGTGTTGGGCGAGATTGTCTGCAAGACCGTGAAACTGCATGCGCTGCGGGAGTGGGCCAAGCAGCTGGATATTCCGATGAGCCAGACCGTGGCCGTGGGTGATGGCGCGAATGATATTCCGATGATTCAGGCCGCCAGTCTGGGTATTGCTTTCTGCGCCAAGCCGAAGACCCAGCTCGCCGCCGACGAGGCTATCAACGACCGCGACCTGATGCACGTACTCGACTATCTGCGCCGGTAGACCGGTAGATAATTACCGGTATTGGCTGAGGCCCTTATAGTTGAGGCATGACTACATCGGACGCACAGCAGCTCACGCTTGACGGGTTGGCCCCGCGCAAGCGGCGCAAACGTGCGCCCGCGGAGCACACGCCCGCCGAGCATGATCCCATTGCACAAGTGGTGCTCGATGTGCAGGCGCTGCATCTTGGTCAGACATTCGACTATTTCATCGACGAGAAGGACAGTGATGCCGCGCAACCCGGCGTTCTGGTGCGTGTGCGGTTCGGTGGCCAGCGAGTCAGTGGCGTGATTTGGTCGCGTACATCCACTAGCGATACACCGCGCTCTTCAATTCGCTATATCGAGCGAGTGCTGAGTCCTGACGTGCTAGTCCCCGCTTCGATGCGCGAGGATATCGGGCTTATAGCCAATGCCTATGGCGGCACTCGGGCCAATATTCTGCGTTTTGCCGTGCCGCCGCGCGTGGCCAAAGTGGAGACCGAACAGCGGCTGACCGCATCGTTCCAGCGCCCAGTTGGCGGATCGCTGCCAGATAACATACAAGGAGGGTTTGCCGGTCACGGCACACTTCCGGACGGCACCCACCCATCCGGCTCCTCGTTTGAGGTGGCCAGATCGGTCTCGGAGGGCGCCGCACAAGGATATCGTCGCATCGCCGCCAATTATGGTGAGGCCAATGTGTTGAACGATGCCCTGCACGGGCAACGGTTCCAATCCTTTGTTTTCGATTCGCTGCCCGGATCCCAGGAATGGCAACGGAATATGGCATGGATGGCGGCCACCTCGCTCAGTGCCGGCAAATCAGCCGTGGTAGAGCTTCCCACCATGCGGGAAGTCGAGGATCTGCTACCGGTTCTGCGCAACTACGGGCTCAAACCGTTCTCCCCCACGCCTTCCGGCGGCTGGATAGGCGATGTCGCAGTGCTGAATGCTCAAATGCCTGCGGCGGACCGATACCGTGCGTATTTGGCCGTGGCATTAGGACAGGTAAAGGTGATTATCGGCACCCGCGCGGTGATGTATGCGCCGGTTGAAGGTCCTGCTCTGTTCGCCATATTGGAAGATGCCGCCTATCAAAACATGGACGGCATGATGCCGTATCCGCAGGCACGCGGCGTGATGCGGCTGCGCGCCAAATCACACGGCGGCGTATTCGTGGCGATGTCCAATGCACGCACAGTGCAGAGTCAGTGGGAGAACACTGGCCCAGGCACGGTGGAGACGCCGGTGAGTGGCTATTCCACGGCAATCCATCCGCTTGCCTCACCGCTGAAAGATGCGACGCCGTGGGTTCGCTGGCTGAATCGCGACGAGCTGGCTCGTTTGGCGGATGCGACCATCGGCGCTCGTGTGCCTCATACGGCTGTGCGTGCGCTCAGCAAAGCGTTGGAAAGCGGCCCCGTGCTGCTCTCGATTCCTCAGGACAGTACCAGTGAAGCATTGAGCTGCGCGAAATGCCACCGTCAGGCACGCTGCGCGAAATGTTCCGGTCCGCTGCAATTGCCGGCAGATAGAAGCGAATCCGCGCCTCGGTGCCAATGGTGCGGCGCTGCGGCCATTCATTGGACATGCCCCGGCTGTGGGCATGAACGCATGCGTGTGGTACGTGTGGGGGCGGCCGGCACGGCTGCTGAATTGGCTGGACTGTTCCGCAGCGTGCCGATGGTGTTGTCCAGCAAGGCTCAGGGATTGGTCCGCGATGTGCCGTGCAAGCCGATGATTGTGATTGCCACGCCGGGTTTCGAGCCGCGTGTGCGCCCGGTGAGCAATGAGCGGGGGGCGGCTGGCCACGAATACCGCGCCGTGGCGATTCTTGATGCTTGGACCAGTCTGTATGCACTGGGTGTAGATGCACGCTTGGATACGTTGACGGCTTGGATGCGGGCGGTTTCGCTGTGCGCGCCTCGCTCTCGAGGCGGGCAGGCGCTGATATTGGGAGAGACCGATCCGGCCATCGCTCAATCGTTGATGATGTGGGATTCGCGAATTTTGGCATCCAAGGATCTGGACGAGCGCATGGAAACCGGTATGCCGCCGACTGTGGCCGCGGCCTGTGTGTGGGGCCGACGCGATGCGGTGATGACGCTGATGCAGCGCATTGGCGCGCTCGGAGGAGACTGGGCGGTATGCGGCGAGTTGCCGGGCATGCTGGGACCGGTGCCGATTGCTCAGCCCGATACCGTCGATGCGCGGGAGCTCGAAGCCACGGCCGACCGGGTGAAAGCCGTGGTACGTGTGCCGCAAAGCCAGCGAGCTGAGCTGGCCATTCGTCTTCACCGGGAAACAGCCCGTCACGTGGCTTCCAGGGAGCCGGGCGAACTCCGTTTCCGCATTGACCCCAAGGATTTAATCTAGGTTCTTCCCCACGTCGATGTCTCTCTGGCTCCCCTGCGGAGAGGAGCTGTATGCGACGACAGACTGAGGGAGGTCCAAGAAAGACCCAATCGTCTCCAACACGTGAAACGATGATTACAGAACAACAACCTCAAAACGGAGGAGGAACCATGAAGGGTTGGCCCGGAGAGCCGGATATGGATTACGATGTGCTGGTTGCAGACGGCGAAGCTGCCACGAACGCCGGCAAACCAATCACTGACGTGATTTTCGACTTCGGCAATGTACTGATCTACTGGGATCCGGCCGCAGTGCTTATCCCCCGTTACAGCCAGAAGATCATCGACGCATTTCTCGATAACGACATCTCCGGTTTCTACGATGTCAACGACCTCATGGACGGCGGCACCAGCACCGAGGAGGCCATCGCTATTATGCGCGAGCGCAAGGGCGACAAGTGGGCCGACATCCTCGACTATTACATCAAGAACTTCCGCGATTCCCTGACCGGCATTGTGCCCGGCGCGCGCGTGCTGGTCGACGACCTCAAGGCTGCCGGCATCGGAGTATGGGGACTGAGCAACTGGGAGGCCAGCCTGTTCCATGTGGCCGAGGAACAGTGTGACATCCTGCAGAAGCTGGATGGCAAGCTGGTCTCCGGTTTTGTTAAGCTGCGCAAACCCCATAAGGAAATCTATGATGCGGCGCTGAAGGAGTTCGGCATCAAGGCGGATGGCGCTCTGTTCATTGACGACAAGGCCATGAACATCGTTGGCTCGAACGCTGCAGGCATTCGTGGCGTTCGCTTCCAGAATCCCGTCAAGCTGCGCGAATTGCTCATTGCCAACGGCGTGAACATTCCCGACGTGCAGTAGGACTCTGTTCCGCACCCCGCTTTTGACACTCGTCAGATGCAGAGCCTGCGCATGTGCGGCCACCGCATTCTCGCTTATCCATTGACAATGACTTTATCCGTGACATGAGCACGGGTTTGTTCCCGCTAAGGAAGAAATATGCTCAAACTAGTGTTTGCCGGCACGCCCGATGTAGCAGTGCCCTCACTTCAGGCGTTCGCCGCCGACTCTCGTTTTGAGGTCGTCGGCGTCATCACCCGTCCGGACGCGCCTACTGGCCGTGGTCGAAAGCTCACGCCGAGCCCGGTCAAAGCCGCAGCCATGGAGCTTGGTCTGACCGTGATTGACGCCAAGCCTCGCTCCCCCGAGTTCATGGAGGCCCTGAACGGGCTACATGCGGATATCGCCGCCGTCATCGCTTATGGCAATATCCTGCCTAAGTCCGTGCTGGATGCCGTGCCAATGGGCTGGTACAACCTGCACTTCTCCAACCTGCCGAAGTGGCGCGGCGCTGCCCCCGCCCAGCGTGCAATCTGGAATGGCGATCCGACCACTGGTGCCGATGTATTCAAGGTCGGAGAAGGTCTGGATGATGGGCCAATCATCGCCTCGTTGACGGTCGAGCTGACTGGTCGGGAGACTTCTGGCGAGTTGCTCACACGATTGGCGGAAGAGGGCGCGCCCATGTATGTGGACGCTTTGGCCGCCGTGGGTGATGGCACTGCCATATTCACGCCGCAGCCCGCCGAGGGTTTGGAATACGCGCATAAAATCACCGTGGAAGATGCTCGCATCAACTGGGCTGACCCGGCGGAGGCCATCGACCGCCAGATTCGTGCATGCACGCCGCATCCGGGAGCTTGGACCGAACTGTTTGCAGAGGGGTTGATAGCTGACAGCGGCGAGGCCAACGAGGAATCGTCGAATCTTGCGACCACCGCCAAGTCTCTCACATTGCACATTCTTGCCGCGCAACCGGCTGATCAGACGAATCCCAATACTCCAATCGACCTCGATCCCGGCGAACTGAAGGTCGGCAAGAAGAATGTATGGGTCGGTACCGGTACCGGCGCGCTGGAACTCACCCAGGTCAAGGCCCAGGGCAAGAAAGCCATGCGCGCTGCCGACTGGGCCCGAGGCGCACGCCTCTCCCCCGCTGCCTGCGTGAGGTAAAGCGGCTTCGCTCCCGCCGGCGGGAGAGCCGTATAGCACAGCCCAGTGGGCTGTTTGTAGGCGAGTGTGAGCCGTCAGGCGAACCAGAAAAAAATGGCCATAGGCCATCCGCGATTGCAGGGCTCGGAGAGCTGTCGAACACAGTGAGACTGAGGGTGGTCGTTAGGGCATCTCGCTAGGAACCATCCTCAGTCTTGCTTCGCAAGCCAGCTCCCACCAGTCAGGAGCAAAGCAAAAGGTCCGACACCTTCTTCGTGAAGGTACCGGACCTTTTCAGCTATGCAATCTGCTATCAGGCGAGACCGGAGAGCTTGTTGATAAGCTCCGGGTCACGGGTTGCACCCTTGTCGGCCGAGCGGGCGAAGGCGGCGTATGCCTTCAACGCCTGGGAGACGTGACGGTCGCGGTGAGCCACGTAGCCGTCGCCAGCCTCGAGCTCGCGACGACGCTCATCCAGCTGCTCGTCGGTCAGTTCGACGTTCACGGAACGGGCTTCGATGTCGATGTCGATGATGTCGCCGTTCTTGATGAGCGCCACCGGCCCCTTGTTCGCGGCCTCAGGAGCCATGTGGCCAATGGCCAGACCGGAGGAACCACCGGAGTAGCGGCCGTCGGTGAGCATTGCGACCTGCTTGCCGATGCCCTTGCCCTTGACGAAGGAGGTCGGGTACAGCATTTCCTGCATACCCGGGCCACCCTTCGGACCCTCGTAACGAATGACCAGAGCCATGCCGGGCTTCAGGGTGTCGTTCAGGATGACCTCGATGGCCTGCTCCTGGGAGTCGACCACCAGAGCCGGTCCACGGAACTTCCAGATCTCCGGTGGAACACCGGCGGTCTTGACCACGCAGCCGTCAGGGGCCAGATTGCCGCGCAGCACAGCGAGACCGCCTTCGTGGATCTCCGGGTGGTTGATGTCGTGGATGGCGCCGTTGACACGGTCGGTGTCGAGCGAATCAAACAGAGTGGTGTGCGTCCACGGCTCCGGGGAGATGATGTGGCCAGGAGCGGCCTTGTACATCTGCTTGGCTTCCTCTGTGCAGGTGGGGCGCATGATGTCCCAATCGGCCAGCTTGGCTTCCAGCGTCGGGTAGTCGATGGAGTGCACGTTGGTGTGCAGCTTGCCCGCGCGCTCGAGTTCGCCGAGGATGCCGGTGATACCGCCGGCACGGTGCACATCGGAGATCTCCCACTTGCCGGAGGGGCTGGCCTTGCAGATGCACGGCACGGTGTGCGAGATGCGCTCGATGTCGTCCAAGGTGAAGTCCACATCGGCGGACTGGGCCATAGCGAGAATGTGCAGCACGGTGTTGGTGGAACCACCCATGGCCACATCCATGGTCATGGCGTTCTCGAAGGCTTCCTTGGTGGCGATGGAGCGCGGCAGCACGGAATCGTCGGAATCGTCGTAGTACTGGTGGGCGATCTTGACGACCTGCTGGGCGGCGCGCTTGAACAGGTCCTTGCGGTAGGAGTGGGAGGCGAGGATGGTGCCGTTGCCGGGCAGGGCCAGGCCGATGGCCTCGGTCAGGCAGTTCATCGAGTTGGCGGTGAACATGCCGGCGCAGGAGCCGCAGGTCGGGCAGACGGTCTTCTCGTAGTTGAGCAGTTCCTCGTCGGACACGGAGTCGTCGGCGGTGGCGTACATCACGTCGATGAGGTCGGTGCTCTTGACGGTGCCGTCGGCGAGCACCGTGGTGCCGGCCTCCATCGGGCCGCCGGAGACGAACACGGTCGGGATGTTGAGGCGCAGGGCGGCCATCAGCATGCCCGGCACGACCTTGTCGCAGTTCGGGATGCAGATCAGGGCGTCGGCACAGTGCGCGTTGCACTGGTATTCGACGGTGTCAGCGATGATGTCGCGGGAAGGCAGGGAGTACAGCATGCCGGTGTGGCCCATGGCGATGCCGTCGTCCACAGCCATCGTGTTGAACTCGCGCGGGATACCGCCGGCTTCTCGGATGGCCTCGGAAACGATGCGTCCGACCTTGTTCAGATGAACGTGGCCAGGCAGGAACTCATCGAAGGAGTTGGCGATGGCGATGATGGGCTTCTTGCCCATGTCGTCTCCGCTGACGCCTGCAGCACGGTAAAGGGCTCGAGCGCCTGCAAAGACGCGCCCTGACATAATTTTTGCAGATCGCATTTCAGTCATGGTTCCATTCAAGCCCTTGCGAGGGACACGCCACTTGTCAAGAGTCGAATAGTGGAATTTTCAAAAACGTAACGTTTCTCACACATAAATCTTCTTGGAAGAAGTCGTCCCAAACCTCTATACTCGCCTCGTTGAGATAGATTTTCCAAGTCTGGAGATATGAATAATGGCTTTTGGCACTGACCCGACCCCTGATGGTCTCGCAAACCCGCCGATCGACGACCTGATGCAGCACGCCGATTCCAAGTACGCTCTGGCCATTTTCGCCGCCAAGCGCGCCCGTCAGATCAACTCCTACTTCACCCAGCTTAACGAGGGCCTGCTGCAGAACGTCGGCCCGCTGGTCGAATACCAGAACAACGAGAAGCCGCTGTCCATCGCATTCCGCGAGATCGACGAGGGCCTGCTTGAGGAGACCCTGGGCGAGGACGACACCAACGAGGGCAACTGATTTCCCGCTGACTTGGGCTTGAGTTAGACACTTACCCGATACTTGCCGCATAGTTGCCGTCGATATGCTTTCGACTGATTTAGGGCGACACACTTGCTCATGTTGCGGCAATCGGCTATAACTCAAGTTCAGGAGCGAACGTGTTGTTGAGGGCTCGCGCCACCGTGTGGTTGGCACGAGCCCTTAACTATGTGTGCTTCATCAATAACTCAATACATAACAATCAACGACGTATCATTGTGCCTCGCTTTCCACGGGGCGATAAGTCCTGAAGAAAGGGATGATATGACAGAAGAACATCGGCTTATTTCCGCCGAATCCGTGACCGAAGGTCACCCCGATAAGGTCTGCGATCAAATCTCCGACGCCATTCTTGATGATCTGCTGGCCCAGGATCCGTCCAGCCATGTGGCCGTGGAGACCTCCGCCGCCACCGGCGTGTTCCTGGTCTTCGGCGAAGTCACGTCTGAGGGATATTGCGACATGCAGTCCAAGGTGCGCGAGACGCTGCGCAATATCGGCTACACCTCCTCCGAGGTCGGTCTCGATGCCGATTCCTGCGGCGTTGTGGTGGCCATCACAGAGCAGAGCGCCGAAATCAACCAAGGTGTTGCTCGACTGACCGGCGCGCAAGAGACCGCCGCCAGCCGTGAAGAGCGTTACGAGGCACAGGGTGCCGGCGATCAGGGCGTGATGTTCGGCTATGCCACCGACGAGACCCCGACGTTGATGCCGCTGCCGATCTACTTGGCGCATCGCCTCGCCTTCCGTCTGACCGAGGTCCGCAAGTCCGGCGAAGTGCCGCACCTGCGCCCGGACGGCAAAACCCAGGTGACCATTGAATACGACGACAACGATCAGCCAGTTCGGCTGGACACCGTGCTGATTTCCACCCAACATGACCCTGAGGTTACACAGGATTGGCTTGCGGTTGAGCTGAAGAAACACGTGATTGCCCCGGTGCTTGATGAAGTGCTGGGCTCCAAGGTGCCGCACGACAACTACCGCCAGCTGGTTAACCCGACCGGTTCGTTCGTGCTTGGCGGCCCGGCCGCCGACGCCGGCCTAACCGGCCGCAAGATCATCGTGGACACCTACGGTGGCGCTGCTCACCACGGTGGCGGCGCGTTCTCCGGCAAGGACCCGTCCAAGGTCGACCGTTCCGCCGCGTACGCGACTCGCTGGGTTGCCAAGAACATCGTGGCCGCCGGTCTGGCCCACAAGGTTGAGATCCAGATCGCCTACGCCATTGGTGTTGCCGACCCGGTGTCCATTAACGTGGAGACTTTCGGCACCGAGCAGGGTGTGACGCGAGGCCAGATTGCCGCCGCCGTGCGCAAGGTCTTCGATCTGCGCCCCGCTGCGATTATCGACGAGCTGGATCTGAAACGTCCGATTTATCTGAAGACCGCCGCGTATGGTCACTTCGGCCGCACGGACGTTGAGTTCCCGTGGGAGAAGACCGACAAGGTCGAGGAGCTCAAGGCCGCGATTGCTGGGGAGTGAGCTGAATTAAGTTCCAATTGAATTAAACGGGTGCCTCCCACTTGTTACGGTGGAAGGCACCCGTTTTTCAAGCACTGCTAACATGCCTCTCTATTCAGAGGCATGTTAGCAGTAAACCCAGTAATATATTCCAGTGCGCAGTAGCATGAAAACATATCTCGCCTAAATGCCAAAGGAGCCTAGCATGGAACGCGTCAGACTTGTCGACTGGCTAAAGAGCGAGCGAGACCAGCATGTTGGTGGAGGCCTGTACTACAACTCACAGATTCTATTTGCCTACAATTCCAACCACATGGAAGGCTCCACTCTTTCACCAGAACAAACCGCGCAGCTGTTCAACACGGGTGCCTTGCTCCCCGACAACATCAACGATGAAATCAGAGCAGACGATGTCGCCGAAACAACGAACCACTTCAATGCGTTCAATTGGGTCTTAGATCATGTAGACGACCCAGTAAACAAAAGCCTTGTATGCAGCCTTCATGGAATTCTCAAACGCGGCACCAGCCAAGAATTCGACGCCAACCGCAACGTCGGCGGATACAAAATAGTGCCCAACGTCATCAGCCAACTTGAGGGAATTCATACGGTACTCCCCGCAGATGTGCCTCTTGCCATGAAACAGGTATTCAGCTTGTACTCACAATTGGAAGATGATCCTTTTACAATCGCAAAAGCACATTGGATGTTCGAATCCACGCACCCATTCTCCGACGGTAACGGTCGAATTGGGCGACTCGTCATGTTTAAAGAACTCTTGCGCTTAGATTCCGTTCCAGCTCTGGTATTGGACGAACACCACAATCTTTATACTCGCGCACTAAAGAATTTCCCAAACGAACCCGGATATCTGGTGGACCTGCTTCTTAATGAACGCGATTACTATCAGCGAATGATCGAAACATACGCACCGAACCGTATCCGATACTCATACGTTGACCAGTGGAACCAAGCTGATATCCTAAGACATCTCAATCATCATCCAACATCTCACGCTTGAAATCGTCAAAATCAACCTCAATATGCAGAACGGTATCAGTGGGCAAAGCATGCAACGTTTTGCCCACAGCCTCAGCCGAAGCGTAAGTCGACAAACTGTCGGCAATCGTCATAGCCACATCACCTTTCATCACTAGTAGCTTTCAACGTATCCCTACATCCTAGGACACGTCATAAGCGCCTAGACCACAAGGGAATCCGGCACGTCTCAGACCAACCGCACGCCCTTTCTTGTGTACAGATCTAGTGGTGCTTGCCCTCCATCCCGTCTTGAGTATCAGTATCATAGGCATCGTCGATGTCGAATCCGCCTATAAGCACAAAGCGCCTCAACATATTTGTGGCACGCATGCGTACTTTGAACACCGGCAATGGTGTGTGATCGCATTGCTCGAAGAAAGCTTTCGCTCGATGTACGTCAATCGAGGAGCGCAGCACATCGAAGCGCCCGAACTCGTTGATGTTCGCTTCATCTATACGTTTGGCAAGGAACTCCTCGACCACCGACCTATTAACGCCCAGCCGATCGACTAGTTTGTCGACTTGCTCGTTCTTCTCTCGCGCAGCATAACGAGTGATGTAATCACGTAGCGTCATGCCGGCTTCAACCTCCACGTCGCCACGCTCCACGTCATGCAGGAACAGTTCGGCGAGTCGTTGTTCGTCCCGCGAGAGCGCGGCAAAGGAACGGTGTAGCTGCGCAGACATCTCCGCCAATTCCGGGCTATTCTCCTTGAGCGCCTTCAGCCATTTATTGAAGTTGGCATTCATGTAATCGGTATCGATGAGTCCGGTATTGATTTCGGTAAGATAGCCATCCAATTCATATGGCGCTTCGGGATTATCTTTTACGCCATCATCTGAATCACCACCGCAGCCGCTATTGCCATAGAACAGTTCTTTATAGCGTTGCGCAAGAATGAGGTATGTACGTTCGTCGATTTGAGGACGCACTACTTCAGACTCGTCACGCTCATCATTGTCCTCATTCGTATCGTCAGTATCCGTACTATCGACCTTGTATTCTGTGGTACTCCAGTCAAAGCCCTGCACTTTCGCCGCTTCAAGGTACCGGTTCAGCTCCACGAACTCCTTGGCGAACTTGCGTCTGGCCTCCACCGATTCCGGCAACTGCATAAGGTCCGATTCCCCGTTATCCGAGAACACGTCAAGAATTTCCCGGTACCGCGTATCCATGGATTTTACGTTCGCCGGCAATTTCTGCACGAACAGGTCAAGCGGCCGATCGCCCGAATACAGTTTCACCGCTGCTTCAATGAAGCCATGCATGGTGTGCGGTTTGCGGTAGTAGCGAACGACACCGAACGGCTTGTCCGGTCCGAACAGACGATTCGTGCGACTGAATGCCTGGATGATGCTTTCATAGTCGATGATCTTGTCGAGGTACAGCGTGTTCACCCATTTAGAGTCGAAACCGGTGAGCATCTGGTCCACGACGATGAGCAAATCAAGCTGCTGGCTGCGGTTTGCTGCTATGCCGCCGTACGGACTCTTATGCGATAGTCGCGACGAAATATCTTTCTTCATCGCCGGCCATGTGGGGATGATGAACTCTTTGCCGAACGCCTCATTGTAATCGGTGATGATTTCAGTCAGCGCATCTTCTTTGTCCGTTGCTCCTTCGTTGTTGTCGATGTTGGGATCGAACAACGCCGTTACATGCAACTTAGGTGCTTGCTGCTTGAACAAGTGATAATAGTTGACAGCTTCAGGAATGGAGCTAGTGGTGAGCATCGCATGGAATTTGCCCGCATGGCTGAGCACCGGGAACTGTTCGAGAATGTCCGAGACCACCATGTTCGGATGCGGGGAGTCGATGCCATATTGGTCTCGTCCAAGGAAATCCTCGATGCCGCTAATACAGTTTCCAGCGCCATCAACCATCGGACCCATGGGGACCTCAGACTTATCCATGTAATGCTGGAATACTTTGGCCTTGACCGGGTCGGCGAGCGCATCTTCCGTACTCTCCACCTTCGCCTTGTCGAGAGCCACGGCACGTCTGACTTCAGAATCCTTGTACGTGGTCACCATGTACGGGTCGAATCCGAGTACATTATGGTCACGAATGCCGTCGGCGATGCTGTACCGGTGCAAGCAACGGCCGAATACCATGGCAGTGGTGGAATTCTTCTTCTGGTTTTCGTCCAGAATGGGCGTACCGGTGAATCCGAAAAACAGCGCGTTTGGGAAAGAGCGACGGATATTCTGCAACATGTCGCCGAATGTGGAACGATGGCATTCGTCCACAATAAAGACGATACGTCGTTCAGCTAGCTGATCCAGCCAGGTCTGTGTGACGCCTCGCTCCCCTGTTTTCACGTTGCTCATCTTCTGGATAGAGGTAACGATCAGAGTGTCGTTGACATTGGTGCTGTTGAGTTTGTCCCGCAAAACACCGGTGTTCTCGGTGCCTTGTACTTCCGTCTCGCTGTCGGCAAAGCTGCGGTATTCCTTCAACGATTGAGTACCCAGCTCGATGCGGTCCATGAGGAACACGACTTTATCGGCGTCATGCGAATCGGCGATGAGTTGCGCCGATTTGAAGCTGGTCATGGTTTTCCCGGAACCGGTGGTGTGCCATACATAGCCGCCGGGTCGTCCTGGGGTAGCTGGCCGCTGTTCCCAATCACATTTCCTCACCACATCGGAGATGGCGTTTGCCGCGATGTACTGATAACTACGCAGCACCTTAAGGCATCCATCCGCTGAATCAGCGATGGTGTAGAAGCCGATGAGCTGATGCGCCATGGGAATGGACAGCAGGCCTGCGGTACCGGAGGTGCCTCCGATGAACAGCTTCCATTCGTCTTTGCCAGGTTTTTGCCCGCCGCAGATAGGCTCATTGTTGTAGTCAGCCCAATGGAAGTAATAGCTTGGATTGAATTTGTCTACACCCGGATTAGCGAAGTAGACGGCGTCATCGGGGTTCATGGCCACAAAAATCTGTACTAGACGGAACAGGCCGGTGAACACACCTTCGTGCGCATATTTCTCGATCTGATTGGTTGCTTGGCTGACCGGTATGCCACTTTTCTTGAGCTCGATATGGATCAATGGCATGCCATTGATGAGAAGCACGAGGTCGCCGCGCCGCGAGTTCAACATCTTGTTCTTGGCTGGATAGACCGGTTGCTGAGCGATCTGATAAGTGCTTTTGCCGCCCGCGATTTCCTTGCGGTCATAGATGTAGAGACTGACTTCCTTGCCGAAATGCGCCACATCTTCTTTGTTGTCACGCGTGATAGACACGGTACGCCCGTTGACGAACGAATTGAGCGCGAGCGGCGTTCGCAGGGTCTCGATCTGCTCGATTATCTGGGTCATTTCCCCGTCCGTCAGCGGGTATTTGCCAAGCCTGTCTATGTCGTTGTTGTTGCGGTACAGTATGTCTTTCCAATTGTCGAGCAAATCCCGCTCAGTTGGATAGCGCAGGACACCGTCCTTCCATCCATGCTGCTTAAGCACGGTGATGACGTTTTCCTCAAACACCGATTCGCTATCGAATATCATGATTCTTCTCTCCCCGAACTTCCCAGTGTCCTGCCTTTCGCGAGCCGACGCGCTTAAGCAATCCACACCCAATGAGTATTTCAGCATCCCTCCGCACAGTCGCTGATGAAACTCCCGCGGCACGTGCCATGTCGTCATATGTTGCTCTGGGGCTCTTTTCTACAAAACGTAGAACAATTCGCTGTCTCTCGGTTATCTGCTCATTCAAACCATTTAACTGCTCATTATTGTCAGTTATCTGCTCATTCAAACCATTTAACTGCTCATTATTGTCAGTTATCTGCTCACCACGGATGAATACATGCTCATTTTGATCGAGCTTGGCATCCGACTCCAACATAAGCGTGAGCACCGTACGATCAGCCTCGCCGAAGCTCTCCTCAATCTGCGGTTCAGGAAGTCCTGCATTCGCCCATGTGGCAAACACATCGGGAACACCCGTACCAGCTCGCTCGCCCACATCGATTAGGCTGAACATCTTCATGACAAGACCGTTGCGCGGATCGGACACCCCGCCAAGACGCATCTGCTCAACGCCCGTTCGGATATCGCCCGGATTTTCGAACACCAATCTATCGGGTGCGCGTCTGACCACCACACCACGCACGCCATAGTAATCAGCGTTGAACAAACAGTTGGCCAATGCCTCGCGAATTGCCTTATGCATGGGAGTGTCATCAACGCGGAAGATGCCATTAAGTTTGAAAGGGGTCTTCAGAGACTCGGCAAGTTTGAGATTCACGCGGAAAAAGAAATCAAAGAGGTTGCCTGACCACATGCCATCGCCGGAATGGACACGATCAGTCCAACGAATCGTCGGATCTAGAGTCTCCTGATAATCAAGGAAATAATGCGGACATTCGCGCACGATGTCATAGTCGTTGCCAAACATAAGCAGACCGCCGAACGTAGGATGAAGCTTACCGTCTTCTCGGCTCACCATTGCCGCGCCAACAGCACGCAGAAAACGCTCGTCATCGAGATCGGTCCAAGAACTGCCCTGACGTACCGCACGGAAACGATTGCGATATGCCCGCACTGTGTCTGTATTGAAGTCGGCAACAGTGAGATCGTCCAGCACCTTGGAATCCATCGTCTCAGCTCCCTGATCCCGGAGCATTGCTGAGATCTCCTGCCGCGTGCAACGGTAGTCGCCCTCGCCACGCCGACGGTAGGTTCCCCCGAAGAGATCATTATTGATATACACGGGGCGTTCGTCACGCGGAGCGCGCGGAACGTGAATAGCCAGCACCATCCCACCATCCGCTTCGAGCACTTCAACTTCCGATTCGATGGGCAGCACGGCGCTCACCTTGGACCGGTTGCTGACCGTGTTCCAAAAGTCCTGGCGAAGATGTTCCGCTTCCACTGGTGCGAGCCCGACTGTTTCAAATGTGCCGTCTTCGCGTTCTTTGACACCAAGCAGGATGACACCGCCATAGGTGTTGGCGAAGGCGGAATAGGTCTCCCCACATGCTGCGTGGGAGACCGCCTTTCGCTGCTTTCGCTTCAATCCGGTTATTCTCGCGATATGAGGTGAGCTTCACGATATCGAATGTCTCCATTGCTCCACCTCCCTTCACACAAACATCTTGTCAAGCAAGGATCTCTTGATATTCTGCAGCAATTCCAACTTACGCTGATGAAGGGTGATGAGGTTGTCGAGGCGAGCGAAGAAGAGGCCGATTAGCTCCTGTTCCTCCCGCGAAGGCGGCAATATGAGAGCGGTATCAAAGAAATCGTTAGGTGCGATGTTGAGCAAGCCGTGGTTCCTCGCGCCTTCGGCGCCAATCATCTGAACGGCTTTGTACCAGCGGTCAGTTTCGTAGTACGTGACGAGGAAGTCAGGGTCAGCGCCGTCTAACCCGAAGCAGATGTACAGGGTCGATACGCAGCCCTTTTCATATCTTACGAGACGCTTTACCGCGCCCCACGGACTGTCCCCAGACGTGCTCTTGTTGTAGGCGAACTCTCCCTTGCGTAGGAGATAATAGCCGCTCATGTCCTTGCTTGCGACCTGGTTGTTGAAGAAGGTTCTCTGATCCACTAGGCCATACTGGGACGAGATGGTCAGAGGCAAATCTGACTCGCCCTCGTTCTTGCGAGTGACGCGGTTTGCGATGTCTTCTAACTTACGCTGTTGCCAAGCGGGCATCGGCACTACATGAAGCAGGGCAGACGGGATACGAGTGGCTGGCCGAACATAAGCAATACATCTACCGGCAACTTGGGCACTACCATTTCCGTTGTTAGCTACACTTATCGCGATAAGTGTAGCTAACAACGATTGAAGCGACACCTTACAAGCCATGAGAGGTAGAACCGTTCCCCTTCTATTTTGAAAAACTTGAATAAGTTAGATTTTTTCAAAATAGGGATGCGTCGAAAAGACGCATAAACGCACGAAAAATGCGGGCATCCGATATGCAGTGTTCATTGAATCACTGTATATCGGATGCCCGCAATTGTTTCAGACCAATTGAAGAGCCTTAGCTCAACATCAGCCTCACGCCTTGGCGACCTCCACGCCCAGCTCGGCGCCTTCCTTCACTTCGAAGGAGGTAGCCAGCGTCTCGTGGGCGATCAGATCCTTGAACTGCTCGACCTTGGCCACATCAACAGCCGGCACGGTCAGCACCAGGGAGATACGATCGGCGATGTCCAGATCGGCGGCCTTGCGGGCATCCTGCACGGCGCGGATGGCGTCGCGTGCGTAGCCCTCGGCCAGCAGGTCGTCATCCAGAGCGGTGTCGAGGATCACGAAGCCACCAGTCGGCAGAGCGGCGGCCGCCGACGCTGGCCTGACCGGCCGCAAGATCATCGTGGACACCTACGGTGGCGCTGCTCACCACGGTGGCGGCGCGTTCTCCGGCAAGGACCCGTCCAAGGTCGACCGTTCCGCCGCGTACGCGACTCGCTGGGTTGCCAAGAACATCGTGGCCGCCGGTCTGGCCCACAAGGTTGAGATCCAGATCGCCTACGCCATTGGTGTTGCCGACCCGGTGTCCATTAACGTGGAGACTTTCGGCACCGAGCAGGGTGTGACGCGAGGCCAGATTGCCGCCGCCGTGCGCAAGGTCTTCGATCTGCGCCCCGCTGCGATTATCGACGAGCTGGATCTGAAACGTCCGATTTATCTGAAGACCGCCGCATACGGTCACTTCGGCCGCACGGACGTCGAATTCCCCTGGGAGCGGACCAACAAGGTCGAGGAGCTCAAGGCCGCGATCGGCGCGCAGTAGACGTTGGCGCATTCTTGCGTCGCACCCCGTGCGGGGTGCGACGCAAGAATGGACTCCATGTCCCAAAATACGAATACTCCGCCCGTCCCACGGCATCGATTGCACGGTACAATCCATCCGTATCTTCCCGATACGCAACCGCTGAAGCGACATGCCAGCAGATCACTCACTCTTGAGTTATCAAACAACAAGAAGAACACACACCGTCCCCAAAAACCATAATCTGCGGCGCAAACGACCCAGTGCTTCATGAGAGCTCAGAGCTCACACCGCACAAGACAACTTGACAGAATACAACGAGCATCGCGAACGACTGTGCCGTGAACTGACTCACCGCCAGCCAGCTCAACAGCGGCGCGATTCCGCCGAGCGTCAAGGCGGTGCGACATGGAGAATGGGACACTTTAGGCACAGATTCGTAAGCAGGAATCTGGCTTTGCTGACTGTGCACAGCGTGAATAGCTCTTACTCTGATCACATTGCTCCAATGCATCCGTCCGGCTAAATGATTATTTAGCCAACTTGTGTGAAACGATTGCCAGTAGGTACTGTAATGACAGAAATTCACGTCTTCGAGATATCTGCTATCAGGTTGCTGACCACGTCGATTATGACAACGCGAATCAGGAGACTTACGTTTCGACTGAGTCACTAATGCAGAACAAGGGCGGACGGCAACTGGCGTCTTCGCTCCCAACAACGGGCAAGATTACACGGTATAAAGCCGGCGACACTCTGATTTCTAATATTCGGCCCTATTTTAAGAAGATATGGTACGCCCCGTTTGAAGGTACATGTTCGGGTGATGTCATCGTTTTTAGAGCGAATGATCCCAGCAACGCGCCATATCTGCATGCATGCCTGCGGCAAGATTCATTCTTTGACTACGTCATGCAAGGCGCGAAGGGAACAAAGATGCCCCGTGGTGACAAAAAACAAATGATGGAGTTTAAGGTTGCTAGTTCATGCAGTGCGGAAGATTTGATCCTATTAGATTCCGTAATAAAGCAAAGATCTGATAACGATTCAGAGATAACAAAGCTCCAAAAACTGCGCGATACGCTGCTTCCCAAACTTATGTCTGGCGAAATCGACATTTCGAAGATTGACCTCACGCAGCTAACAAATAATCATTTAGCCGATTGTTGAGATCGATCTTGTCATCAAGAACATTTAGCAGTTCCGCAACTTTGCTTTGTTCTCCGCGGGAAGGGAGCTGCACAGGCATGTTGCGAATATCGGCAACATTAATATGCGACACAGTTGCGCCATTGGCCAATCGCAGCATTCTGTCACGCTGTTCAGGAGCATTCAGATAATAATTCAGATATTCGGGAACCACGAAAGACGAATCGGGTCGAAGAAGCATTGTCCTTTGTCCCAAACAAACCTCAATCCCAGGTGAGACGATAGCTACATTTCCGGCTGGTGCTTCACGTGCAAGAATCAGATCACCCTGCTTTGGTACAGCTCGGGAGACACGTCTCTCGTATACGTCTTGGGAGACCCTGTGAACATCAGTCAGAATCAATCTTCCGCGCCCAACATTAGGTGTTCGGATGAGTGGATATCCCACCCCTTCATCCTTAGCGCTGGTATGTGGACAATCGACAATCAACTCGCAGACGTCCTGCAGTGTCACCTGCTCACATGCCATAGCCGATGGCCTCCAGATTCTTCTTGATCTGCTCTTGCAGACGGTTGGATTCCTCGAAGCATTTGGCGATCTCGCCGGTCAGACGGGTCATCTTCTCCTCGAATGGCTCATCGTCTTCTTCCACTTCGGCGACACCGACGTAACGGCCTGGAGTCAGGATGTAATCCTGCGCCTTGATATCTTCCGTCGTGGCGATGGCGGAGAAGCCCTTCTCCGTTTCCAGAGTGCCGTCACGGAACGCGTCGAACGCAGTCGATACCTTGGCGATGTCCTCATCGGTAAACTCGCGGAGCCTGCGGGACACCATGGTTCCCATATCGCGCGCGTCGATGAACAACGTCTTGCCGGACTGCTTCTTGTTCTTGGTGATGATCCACAAGCTCACAGGTATACCGGTGCTGTAGAAAAGCTTGTCCGGCATTGCGATGATGCCCTCGACCAGATCGGCATCCACGATCTTGGCGCGGATCTCGCCCTCGTTGTTCGTCTGGCTGGACAACGCGCCGTTCGCCAGAACCATGCCCATGCGGCCGGAACGGTTTAGATGGTGGATCATGTGCTGGACCCATGCGAAGTTGGCGTTGCCCTCCGGTGGGGTGCCGTACTGCCAGCGTACGTCGTTCTCGAGTTTCTTTCCTCCCCAGTCCTTCAGGTTGAAGGGCGGGTTAGCGAGGATGAAATCGAATTTCTCGGTCTTGTGCAGGTCCTCGAAGAACGTGTCGGCATTATGATCGCCCAGATCCGCGTCGATGCCGCGGATCGCGAGGTTCATGGTCGCCATTTTCCACGTGGTCGGATTGGACTCCTGGCCGTACACGGAGATGTCGTTAATGTTGCCCTGATGGCGTTTGACGAAGTCCGCGGACTGTACGAACATGCCGCCGCTGCCGCAGCACGGATCGTACACTCGCCCGTGGTAGGGTTCGATGACTTCGACCAGCGTCTTCACGACGCACGCGGGTGTGTAGAACTCGCCGGCGTTCTTGCCCTCCGCTTCGGCGAATTTGGCCAGACAATATTCGTAGGTGCGTCCGAGGATGTCGCGGCTATCGCCCTTTTCGGCCATCTTCACGTTGGTGAACAGGTCCACGACTTCGCCCAGACGTCGCTTGTCGAGCTCCTGGCGTGCGAAGTTCTTCGGCAGGATGCCCTTGAGCTTGTTGTTCTCGGCCTCGATCTGGCGCATGGCCTCGTCGATGGCCTTGCCGATCTCGGGCGTGTGCGCGGCCGCTGCGATGGTCTTCCAGCGGGCGCTCTCGGGAACGAAGAAGATGTTCTCACTCGCGTATTCGTCGCGGTCCTCCTCGAAGCCCTCTCCCTCCTCAACGAGTTCCTGGTATTTCTGGTCGAACTTGTCGGAGATGTACTTCAGGAAGATGAGGCCGAGCACGACGTTTTTGTATTCGGAAGCGTCGATGTTGCCGCGCAGCTTGTCGGCAGCGCTCCAGATCTGTTCCTCGAAGCCGATCTCGGCGGTATTGTCCTTCTTCTTTGCCATGTCTTGTATTATCCTCCTGCTCGTCCTATTCGCTGATCTTGGTGTCGGCCCACAGCTCGCACTGTTCCATGACGGTCTTCATGGCGTCCTCGACGCCTTCGGGCGGATACTTGTATTTGCGCAGCAAACGTTTGATGGCACGCCGCATGCCGGCCCTGGCGCTTTCCTTCTTCTGCCAGTCGATCGTGGCGTTGCTCCGCATCGCATCGGTCAACTCGCGGGCTATCGAGACGAGCTGGTCGTTGTCGTAGAAGTCCTTGACCGCCTGCGGCTGGGTGATCGCGTCGTAGAACGCCATCTCCTCGTCGCTCAAGCCGAGCTTCTGCGCGTCGTCGCGGTCCTTCATGATTTCCTTGGCCATGTTGACGAGCTCTTCGATGACCTGCGCGTTCGTGAGCATGCCGTTGAGATACGCGTTCAACGTGTTCTGGAGCATCTCGCTGAACTTCTGGGATTTGACCACGCTGGTGCGCCCGTACGCCCGCACTTTCTCCTTGATGAGGCGTTTCAGGCTCTCGATCGCGATGTTCTTCTCCTTCATGCCGGCGACCTCCTGGAGGAACGCCTCATCGAACAGGGAGATCTCCACGCTGTCCTTCTCGAACAGGTTGAGCACGCCGTCCGCATGCACGCTCTGCTGGAGGATCTCGCTCACCTGCTTGTTGAACTCCGTGTACGTCATGCCGCTGCCCCCGCCGGAGCCACGTCCGGTCAGGCGAAGGACCTGCACGCGCAATACGGATAGGTAAGCCGCCTCATGCGCGTCCTCTTCGCTTACCATGCTTTTGCACAGGCTCAGCGCCTGGTTCATGAGCCGGCATTGCTTGAGGAACGATTCCGTGTCTTCGTGCCGTTCCAGATCGAGCAGCCAGTCGGTTCCCTCCGCGATGGCGTCGGCAAGCGCCTCCCTGCTGTTCTGGAAGATGAGTTTGCGGTAGTTGAAGCCGTACATGAGATCACGGCACACGTCGAGCTTTTCGAGGAATTTCGGATAGGCGGTCTCGGCGATGTTCATGTCGCCGTAATTGTGCTGGTCACGGCTGGTATAGTCCTTCATCGCCCGCTTGAGCGCGCCTGCGATGCCGATGTAATCCACGACCAGACCGCCCTCCTTGCCCTTGCACACGCGGTTGACGCGGGCGATGGCCTGCATGAGGTTATGGCCCTTCATCGGCTTGAACACGTACATGGTGGACAGGCTGGGCACGTCGAAGCCGGTGAGCCACATGTCCACGACGATGGCGATCTTGAGGGAATCGGAATCGTCCTTGAACCTGCGTTCCATCTCCTTCTTGTGCGTGGTGCCGCCGCACACGTCGAACCATTCCTCCGGATCCTGGTTCGACATGGTCATCACCACGCCGACCTTGTCTTTCCATTCGGGGCGCAGCTCCATGATCCTGTAGTAGATCTTCATCGCAATCGGCCGGCTGTACGCCACGATCAGGGCCTTGCCGGCCAGGACGTCGGCGCGGTTGTTCTCGTAATGGTCCACGATGTCGCGGCACAATGCGTCGATGGTTTCAGGAGTGTCGAAGATGGCATCGAGGCCGCCGAGGTCATGCTTGGACTTCTCCACGCTCGCCTCGTCGGCCTGGTCCGCGAACTCCTTGTAGACCGCGTCGATGCGGCCCAGCGCGTTCTCGTCAAGATGGAGCGAGACCACACGGCTTTCGTAGTAGACCGGCTTGGTGGACTCGTCCTCGACGGACTGGGTCATGTCGTACACGTCGATGTAGTCGCCGAAGATCTCGCGGGTGTTGCGGTCATCCGTGGAGATCGGCGTTCCGGTGAAACCGATATAGGACGCGTTCGGCAGTGCCTTGCGCACGACACGGGCCGCGCCGACCGACACATGACCGTCCGCGTTGATCCGTTCGGTCAGGCCGTACTGGCCGCGGTGAGCCTCGTCCACCATCACCACAACGTTGCTCCGGTCGCACAACGGCTCGTCGCCGTCCGAGAACTTCTGCATGGTCGTGAAGATGATGCCGTTCGCCTCACGACCCTCAAGCAGTTCCTGAAGATTCCTGCGGCTCTCGGCCTGGACCGCCTTCTGGCGCAGGAACCTGGCGCAGCGGCTGAATTGTCCGAAAAGCTGGTCGTCGAGATCGTTGCGGTCGGTGATGACCACGATGGTCGGGCTTTCAAGATAACGCTGCAGCAGATGTGCGAAGAACACCATCGAAAGCGATTTTCCGCTTCCCTGGGTGTGCCAGAACACGCCGATCCTGCCATCCCCATTGACGGCCTCTTCCGCTCTGACGATGGCTTTCCGCACCGCGAAATACTGGTGGTATGCGGCGATGATCTTCACGACCTTCTCGGAGGAATCGTTGAAGCATACGAAGTTTTGGATGATGTCGAGCAGCCGTTCCTTCGGGAGCATGCCGTCAATCATGGTGCTCCATGCCGCGGCTTTCGTTCCGGAATAGTCGCCGTCCGCCGACTTCCAAGCCACGTAACGGTCCTCGTCGGATGTGATCGTGCCGACCCTGGTCTGGGTCATATCGCTCATCACGCAGAACACGTTGGGCACGAACATGCTCGGTATCTGCTTCATGTACTGGCGCAATTGCAGGTACGCGTGTGAAGCGTCCGTCTCCTCTCTCGACGGGGACTTCAGCTCGAACAACACCAACGGCATGCCGTTCACGAAAATGATGACATCGGGACGTTTCTCGGAATACTCCACGAACGTCCACTGGTTCACGACATGGAAATCGTTGTTCTCGGGATCGTCGAAATCAAGCAGCCGGACGATGTCATCACGCTCTTCCTTGCCGTCAAAGAAGTGCACTTCGACTCCTGATTGCAGGTAGTCATTGAATATCTCGTTGCGCTGCTCCAAGCTGCCGATCTCGACATTCTGAATCTTCCGGATGGCCTCCTCGACGGCTGCTTCCGGCAGATTTCTGTTGATTCGTCGCAACGCATCCGGGAGAATATCAGGAAGGAATACGTCGCGATACGAGTCGTCGGTGCGGCGAACATCGGGCCCGTACAGGTGCTCATATCCGAGTTTCTCCGTTAGATGTTCGACGATCAGATTTTCGTACCATTCCTCGTTCAGTGGATCCATGGACGTGATGTTGTTCAGAGAACACTCCGAGACCGTACGAGATTCGACTTTGGAAACAGCCATTGCTTACCCCACAAACATATGGATTCTCAAGCAAACCACTTTTCGGTTAGTCTATCAACCAGCCTATCGTTCGGGTGTAATCAACATGGTTGTCCATGGCTATTTTCCGGCTTCCTTTTAAGATTTTCGCGTCGCCGCATGGCGGAACACGT
>OBYW01000248.1_pt1 | contig 37874 bp, 32 predicted proteins | sample 1476841 | NCBI WGS metagenome assembly OBYW01 (sample SAMEA2580222, study PRJEB22360) | human gut metagenome | biome: human gut; feature: human-associated habitat; material: faeces | place: Denmark | collected 2008/2010
TGTCACCTCGTACCCGCAGGCCGGCGAGCGCCGCGAGGTTGCCGTGCGCATCCGCCGCAATACCACCGGTGGCCTCGGATCCACCTGGGCCATCGATAAAGTCGAAGAACCCGAGCAGTAACGACAAACGACTCAAATCCAAATCAGGATTTGAGCCGTTTTTATTTGTTGATGTTGCGTAACCAACAGCGAGCGGGCCGCAAGTGCCCCAGGTTGCCGTGAAAGAGGAGCGACGCGTACTTCGGTACGCGAGCGACGGCTTGAACGGCAAGATGGGGTGCTTGCGGCCCGCGCAGCGTCGAGCAGTTACGCGGTTTGGAAAACCGCGTAACGATCTAGTCGCGCGTCAGCTTACGGTGAATACGATGCGGCTGGGGGGCGGCCTCCCCCAGGCGCTCCACGCGGTTGTCTGAACTTGCCTCGAAGTTGCCCTCAAACCAATACCAGTTGCCCGGATTCTCGTCGGTGCCCTCCCACGCCAGAATGTGCGTGGCGACGCGGTCCAGGAACATACGGTCGTGGCTAATGACCACCGAGCAGCCCGGGAACTCGAGCAGCGCCGCTTCGAGCGAGGACAGCGTCTCGACGTCGAGGTCATTCGTGGGCTCGTCGAGGAGCAGCAGGTTGCCGCCCTGCTTGAGCGTAAGCGCCAAGTTCAGACGGTTGCGCTCGCCACCGGAGAGTACGCCGGCGCGCTTCTGCTGGTCCTGGCCTTTAAAGCCAAAGCTCGCCACATAAGCACGGCTCGGAACCTCGGTCTCACCGACCATCATGTGGTCCAGGCCATCCGAGACGACCTCCCACAGGTTCTTATCGGGGTCGATGCCGGAACGGTTCTGGTCGACGTAAGAGATCTTGACGGTCTCGCCCACCTCGAGCGAGCCCGAAGTCAGCGGCTCCAGGCCCACAATCGTCTTGAACAGCGTGGTCTTACCGACACCGTTGGGGCCGATGACGCCCACGATGCCGTTGCGCGGCAGGGTGAACGAAAGGTCATCGATGAGCACGCGGCCGTCGAACTCCTTGTGCAGGTGATGGGCCTCAAGCACCTTGTTGCCCAGACGCGGGCCCACAGGGATGCGGATGTCGGTCCAGTCGAGTTTCTGGCTTGCGCGGGCCTCGGCCTCCATCTCCTCGTAGCGAGCCAGACGGGCCTTGTTCTTGGCCTGACGGGCCTTGGGCGAGCTGCGCACCCACTCGAGCTCGGCCTCCATGCGCTTGGCGAGCTTGGCGTCGCGGTTGCCCTGCGCCTCGATACGGGCGGCCTTGGTCTCCAGATACGTGGAGTAGTTGCCCTTGTAGGGATAAAGGTGACCGCGGTCGACCTCGCAGATCCACTCGGCAACGTTATCCAGGAAGTAGCGATCGTGCGTGACGGCCAGAACGGCACCCTGGTAGTTGTGCAGGAAGTGCTCGAGCCACAGGATCGACTCGGCGTCCAGGTGGTTCGTGGGCTCGTCGAGTAGCAGCAGGTCGGGAGCTTCGAGCAGCAGCTTGCACAGGGCCACGCGGCGGCGCTCGCCGCCGGAAAGCACGTTGACCGGCATGTCAGAATCGGGCAGCTGCAGGGCGTCCATGGCCTGACCGAGCTTGGAATCGATATCCCAGCCGTCGGCGGCATCGATCTCGTCCTGGAGCTTTCCCATCTCGGCCATGAGTGCGTCCATGTCACAGTCCGGGTCGCACATCTCCTCGCCGATCTTATTGAAGCGATCGACCTTGGCGATCATATCGCCAAACGCCATGCGCACGTTCTCGATGACGGTCTTGTCGTCGTCGAGTGGCGGCTCCTGCTGCAGGATGCCCACGGTGTAGCCGGGGGTGAGCCTGGCATCGCCGTTGGAGACCTCCTCGATGCCGGCCATGATCTTGAGCAGGGTCGACTTGCCCATGCCGTTGGGGCCCACGACGCCGATCTTGGCACCGGGGTAGAAGCTCAGGGTCACGTCGTCAAGGATTACCTTGTCGCCATGGGCCTTGCGAGCCTGATACATCTGGTAGATAAACTCCGCCATTTGCCTGTTTTATCCTTTCTACCTGCTGTTTCCCTATTCTTGTTTCGCTTTAGTGGAAACGAAATGAAAAAACCAGCTCTGAAACGTAACGAAAAAGGGGCATGGTTGCCCACACCCCCTAATACTACCTGGGAAAAGTCCCCCGGAACATACTATGAACTGCGTACGCTAGTTTTCCGCAACCTTAGCGAACGGCCCGCTGCGATTTGCGCCACAGCAGATACGAGTAGACGTAGACGGCTCCGACCGAACCAAACGCCAGAACCGCAATCACCGCGGCGACGACTTCACTCGAAAGTACGCTGCCTGCCACGCCCATCACAATCAGGCCAATACCCAGCACCATAAAGCAGGCGCCGCCAAAACGCTGCGTACGGCGCCAGTTCTCGGGATCGGCAAGCGCCCAAGGCGTCTTGATACCGAGCGTATAGTTCTGCTTCACACGCGGCAAGTAGTTGCCTACGCCGATGAACAGCAAACCGACAACACCGGAAATCAGCACGTTAACCGAACCGACCGCCGGCACCACGCCCCACACCGTAAGCTCTCCCAGCCAGCTTATGGCGCACATGAACAAGGTGAAGGCGATTACGAAGCCCTGGTAAAACTTGCCCGAGGTTCGATATGCCTCACCTTTGGGATCGATGCGCGGCACCACGCAGAACATTGCGAGAAGCGCCAGAGGCAACACGCCGAGCGCGGAGGCCATCCAGCTAGGACCCCAACCGTCGACGGCGCCGTTCGCGCCCCAGTGCGTGGGAATCTGCGCCGGCAAGCTCGGCATCACCATGAGGTGCGCAGCAACATTAATAGCACAGACCACAACAAGCATGGCCCACACGCGCGACGATACCCCCGTGGGGTGAACGCCCTTGTTTTCGTTATTCATCCTTATCACCTTCCGTGTTTGTAAAGCCCATAAACCAACCGATCAAGTCCTGCATGACGGTGGTGTTTAAGCTGTAAACGATGTTTTGGCCATGACGTTCGTCAGTCACCAACCCGGCGTTTTTGAGCGTCGCCAAGTGATGGCTCAGCGACGGCTTACTGATATCGAAATGCTCGGCAAGCTCCCCCGCCGTGCAATTGCCCTCGCGCAGCAACTCCAAAATGCGCCGTCGCGTCGGATCGGCAAGCGCCTTAAAACCCTCTCCCGGCATAAGACCTCCTCTCATCATCTCTCATGACGTGCACACTATACTCGATATTTAGATGTTTGTCTAACTGTCTAATACAGTAACATCTATAGAACATTCGTTCGTGTTTAGTTACAATGGAAGTTGAAGCAGATGAGCCAGCTCCCTCTACCCAAGAAGGAGATGGACTATGAGTATTGACGATGTCCTGACGTTGTTATTGCTTGTAATCGCGGCTGTGGAGCTCGGCATCCACATTGGAGGTCGAATGAAATAGCCGCCCCCGCGTAATGCGAAGACGGCCACTTCTCACGCCATAAACGTGTTTCGGAGTTGGCCAACCCGCTGCAACGGGTGCCATCTGCTTCAATCTTATGCGAATCCCGATCCCATTTCAACAAACCCCAAGGGCTCAAATGAAATCGCGATAATACCTATAATGACGATAGCTAAAACACGATTCGCTTCCCCATCGGAGGATGTCTATGGCCGAAAACGCTACCGCCCTCGTCGAGACGCGCGATACCAAGCTCGAAATCATCATGGGCCGCGAGGCACTCGACAAGCTCGCCGATGCTACGGTACTGGTGCTCGGCTGCGGAGGCGTGGGCTCCAACTGCTGCGAGGCACTCGCCCGCGGCGGCATCGGACATTTCGTTATTCTGGATAAGGACATCATCGCGCCCAGCAATATCAATCGCCAGGCCATCGCCTTTCACAGCACCGTCGGCAAGCGCAAGGTTGACGTGATGGAGGCCATGATCCACGATATCAATCCTGCCGCCACCGTCATCAAGCGAACTGAATACCTGTTGAGCGATAACATCGACGAGTTCTTTGCGAGCGTTTTGGAGCAGACGGACGGCAAGCTCGACTACGTCGTCGACGCCATCGACACCATCTCGGCCAAGCTCACCATTGCCAAATATGCTCAGGACCACGACATCCGTTTGGTTAGCTCCATGGGCGGGGCCAACAAGCTCCATCCCGAGTGCCTCCGCTTTGCCAACATCTTCGATACGGTACGTGACCCCATGAGCCGCATCATGCGCAAAGAATGCAAGAAGCGCGGAATCAAGAGCCTGCACGTGCTGTTTAGCTGCGAGGAATCGGTTAAGACCCAACCCCGCGACCCGTCCAATATCCACGAGCGTACCGAGTTGGGCACCGCCAGCTTTATGCCGCCCATCATGGGCCAGATGATCGCCGGCGAGGTTATCCGCCAGATCAGTGGGCGTGGTACCGAACGCGTGCGCGCCGATGGCCAGCGCCTAGACTAGTGGAGCGCGCCGAGATGGGGCCCCAGTTAATTGATGCACACTGCCATCTTGATTTAATGGCTCACCCGGACGCCGTTGCCGATGAGGCGATGGCACTGGGCTTGGGTCTATTTGATTGCGGCGTCGATCCACGCGACTTTTCGGCCGCAAACGAGCGTGCCCGTCGCCAACCAGGCATCATCGCCGGCATTGGGCTTCACCCCTGGTGGCTCGCCGACGGCCGCTGTGGTTCTACCGAAGTCGATCTGCTTTGCGAAGTTGCCGCCCAAGAGCGCCACATCGGCGAAGTCGGACTCGACTTTTCCGAGCGCTTTGCCGGAAGCGAGTCGCTGCAAATACAGGCACTTGACCGGCTCTGCGATGTGCTCGTGCAGCGTCCTCTTGCCGGGCGCGTGATATCAATTCACGCCGTTCGTTCGGCAGGAACTGCGCTGGACGCCCTAGAATCGCACGGACTACTCATCCCAAACCCCGACTCCCCCGCTATCATCTTCCACTGGTTTAGCGGCACCTCAGATGAGCTCGTCCGCGCGCGTAATGCGGGCTGCTATTTTTCTGTCAACGAACGCATGCTCGCGTCCAAACGAGGACGCGAATACGCACGACAGATTCCACTCGACCGTTTACTGCTCGAAACCGATACACCGGCCGAACCAAACACAGAAACAAGCGCGCAGTCGCTCATCAGATCGCTCGCAAGGACCTCAAAACGCATCGCCTCACTCAAAAACTGTGACGCAAAGCACATCGAGTCGGCAGTTTTGGGAAATTCACGCTCTGTTTTTGGCCTTCGCTAAGCTCGGTGTGCAAAAAAACGCCAAATATGAGTACCGTTACCGGAATGGATACTGTACTCATATTTGGCGTTTTTTGCACACGAGGTCCCGGGGAGTCGACAATTCAACTCCCCGGCACTGCTCACCTATTCGGAAATCGGCGCTCCATGGCCCCAAGAACCTTCCATGCCGCACACGGTCGAGGCAAACCCGGCAGCAAAGTCGAGCGCGCGCTCGATGGCCTCGGCGCCATCCTCACCACGCTTGGCGGAATCGAGATAGCACATCAAAAACGAGGTGAGGAACGAGTCGCCCGCCCCCATGGTGTCCTTCATATCCGTTACCGGTTTAGCCAGCTGGCGGTAATAACGCTCGCCGTCGTAAGCAATGCAGCCCTCGGCGCCCGCCGTAGCCGACACAAAACGCGGACCCAAGCCCTTCACCCATGCCAGACGCTCGCGAATCTCGTCCTCACTCGCGGCATCCGCCGCACTAAAGAAAGCGAAATCGACGAAGGGCGCAATCTGCTCGTAGTACTCGTCGGTGGAGTCGTCCGAAAAGTCAAAAGAGACTGTGACGCCCGCAGCCTTCAGCTTGGGCAGCTCGCGCTCGGTAAAGCAATAGTTGCCCGAATGAACCACATCGAACTGCTTCATGTACGAAAGGTCAAAGCGATCGAGGACATAGCGCGCATCGCCACGGATACCGCCCTCGTTGGAACCAAGGAAGACACGGTCACCGTCAACGACGGTCACGCGAGCCGCTCCGTTCTCGCCAATCATCTGCTCGCACTTGTCAAGCTCGACACCCTCATCCTCGAGGCTTGCAATGACATGCTCGGCAGCGGCGTCATTGCCAAAAATGCCCATGTATGCAGAGCGTGCGGCACCACATTTCTTGGCATAAACGGCGAAGTTCACCGCGTTGCCGCCGGGATACATGGTGTGGATATGCTCGTAGCGATCGACGACGTTGTCGCCAAATCCGAGCGCGTTAACGTTAAATGCCATGGCCTTTGCCCCTTCTAGTACTCGACAACACCCATATAGCGACGGAAATCGGGATCGTGATCAAACACCTTGCCGCGTGCAGCACGCAGCTCGCAGTTCATGGCGTAGAACAGCACCGGGTCCAGATAGGCACGGACGCTCGCCGGCACGGCTTCCATACCGTACTCCTTGGCATCGAGCACCATCAGCGTATCGGTATGCGTCTTAAGGAACGCCAGGGCGCGCTCGTCCATAGCACGGCACTCACTGGAGCCCATCTGCAGGAAGTAAAAAACGCCATCCTGAGTAGCCTCGAAGGGGCCATGGAAGTACTCGGCAGAGTGGATGTAGCTGCAGTGCTGCCACTGCATCTCCATAAGAGAGCAGATAGCGAAACCGTAGGTCTGGCTAAAGTTGGGACCGCTGCCCAGAATATAGAAGAACTCGTGCTCCTGGCAAAGCTTGGCAAAGCGATCTCCCAGCTCGGCATTTACCTTCTCGCGTGCCGGGGGAAGAATCTTATCCATCTCGGCGATACCGGCATACATATCGGCGAGATCGGCGTAGCCCTCCTGCTGATCGAGCAGCTCTGCCGCAAGCGACAGCGAAATGCCAGCCGGGACCTCGGCCTGCGGGACGCCCTCGCCCCATGGGTAGACCCACGTGGTCCACTTGCCGGAGTCGATCTTGGATCCAGCGTTGTCGGTCTGGGCGATCACCGTAGCGCCGGCGGCAAGGGCAATCTCGCAGCCCTCGACGACCTCCGGGGTATTGCCACTGTGGCTGCAAGCGATGACCAGGGACTTCTCGCCCAGACGACGCGGACGCATAATGTCGAATTCACGTGCGGTATAGATATACGAAGTGAAGGTGGTTGCCTCGCGCTGCAGAAGCTCATGAGCCGGGATCAAATCGATCATGGAGCCACCGCAAGCAATCCAGTAGACGCTGTCGAACTTGCCCTTCTCGGCAATTGCCTCTTTGATCAGATCGTGTGCGTTCATATCCAGTTCCTTTCTTATTTGACCCGCAATCAATGACGTTGGTTGCGTAGCCGATAGTTGTTTTAGTCAATCAGATATTTCTCGAATGCGGCCATGTTCTTGGCATCTGCCGCGGCCGGGTCATCGTAGTAACGACCGTCCGTGATTTCCTGGCCCAGCATGCCGTCAAAACCATGGGCGTTGAGTGTGGCGACGAAGGCGTCCATATCGTGCTTGCCATCGCCCCACACCAGATGGCCATACGGGTCACCGTCGATAAAGTGCATCTCGTGAATTGCCCCATCACCAAAGGCGGCAAACCAGTCCTCGAGCGTCTCGCCTGCAACGCCCATCGCGGTTGTATCAACCATGGGCTGTAAGTACGGGCTCGCGACCTCGTCAATCATGCGCTTCGCATCGGAAACCGTCGTCACAAGGTTGCTCTCTTCGGGACGCAGGCTTTCCATCGTAAGCACCAGACCGTGCTCGCCGGCATACTCCGCAAGAATGGACAAGTGCTCGCGACTGCGCTTCCAGGCTTCCTCGCGGTCCTCGTCCCAGTCGCCCCAGCCCGAGTTGACGGACATACGGTCGCACCCAAGTACCTCGGCAAGCTCAATGCCGTGCTTAAAGTACGCCAGGCTGCGCTGTTCATGCAACGGTTTGCGTGCGCAGTACTGCCAAGGATAGACAACATTCTCGGGGCACAGAGTACGATACCTAAGCCCATGGTCTGCAGCTTTTTTCGCCAGGACCTCAGCCTCAAAGTAGCCCGTGTGGTCGAGCGTCACATGCGGCTCCGCGCACCACAGCTCAATGGACTCAAAGCCCAAACGCTGCTGCACATCAAGGAAGTAATCGAGCGACCACATGATGTAGTGGATATTCATGCCTGCAATCTGCTCGCGGCGCAGCGTCGGTTTGGATTCAGACATCTTATGCCTCCTTATTTCGATCGAACACGATTTGTCCGTCCGACATCGTCATATCAACCGTAAGATCGCGTGCGTCGCGATAATCGAGGTCGAACACATCCCGATCGAGCACGCAGATATCGGCAAGCTTGCCAACCTCGAGCGTACCCAGCTCGTCTTCGCGCATCAGGTCGTACGCGCCCCCGACAGTCCAAGCGCACAAGAGCTCGACAAGCGTCAGCGTGTTGACCTCATTCACGGGCAGTCCGTCGGCGAAGAATCCGCCGCACGCGCTGTAGATTGACTCGCCCAGGCTCGGAATCAGCAGCGGCAAATCCGTGCCGCAGCACACTGTGCATCCGGAATCTTCCATGCCGCGGCGATTCCAGCTGTGCAAAAGTCGCGTCTCACCAATTTGTCGACGCATCATCGACAGGCAATCCTCGCGCCGGTCCAGCGTCAGAATCTGCGGATAGACCTCGCAAATTCCACCCAACTTGCCAAACTCGACAAGATCGGTCGGGTCAGAGTTCTCGAGATCGGTAATCGCATGGCGGCGAAGCATCCATCCATGCTCGTCTCGAGGCAGCGAGGCATAGAGCGCCACGGTGCGACGAACGGCGCCATCGCCCTGGCAATGCAAGGAATATCGGAAGCCGTCAGCATCAATTGCACGTAGCTCGTTCTCAATCAGATTCCACTCTGGCTCCTCGACGACCGTCTTGCCGGCAGCGCCCGCATCGGCCGTGTCCTCATAGGGGTCAATCATCTCGGCAAGCCCTGCCCATACGCCGCGATCGGTCATACGGTTGAAGCCAGAAAAACGAACGAACGGTCCCCGGAAGCGCTCTCGCGCCTCGCGGGCATATGCCAGATTTGCACCAGCACCCACCGGCTGCGACATCATAGAGACGCGAACCGTCAGCTCACCAGATTCCTCACGGCGAGCCATTTCGTCGGCAAAGCCGTAGTAGTCATCAAACGCCATCTCCTTGATGGCGGTAACGCCGCGCTCGTTGAGCATGCTCATGTAGTCCGAATACCCCGCACGCACCTCGGGCAGCGCGAGAAAATCGCTCATCATGCGCCAGATCTTCTCGGCATAGCACGCCTGCGGCGTAAAGCCGTATCGCGCGCTGGCAGCAGCATTGAGAACACAGGTCTCCGCTCCCGGTGTAAAGCAGACGACGGGGATGTCGCCAAAACAATCGTCAAGCACAGCTGCCGTATTTGCGTTCTCGGCATCCGATGCCAACGTTTCGGGTAGGTTGTGGCCAAAAGCCGCCGCGCAATCCGGATGATCTTCTTTCCATGCACGCAAGAGCGACACGGCCTCTTTGGCATCGGCGATGCCGGACAGATCAGACCCCAACGTCCGCAGCGCCCAACCTGTATAGAAGGTATGCACATCGATCAGGCCAGGCATGATGGTGCGGTCGCCCAGGTCAACCACCTCGTCCGCCTGGGTCAAATACGAAGCCGCCTCGCGCTTGGCGCCAACCGCCTCAATTCGATTGCCACGGACCGCTACGAAACCTTCAAACGGCAGGTCCCCCGTACCGGTAAAGACGCTCTTAGACGTCAGTACCGTCAAACGATCAGACATCACAACCACCTACGCCGGAAGCATGCCGGAAATGGCAGTAACGACCAAGCCAAACACGACCATGAAGATGAAGAACTTCCAAATAGTCTTCCACCATTGGCCAAACGAAATCTTAGCCACGGCAAGGCCGGCGACCGTCATGCCCGCCACGGGGCTGATGGTGTTGATGGTCTGGTTGGCAAACTGGAGCGCGGTGACGGCCGCCTCGGGATTGAGGCCCATGAGCTCGGTCAGGGAGCCCATAACGGGCATGGTGAGCGCCGCCAGGCCAGAACTCGAGGGAACCAGCAAAGAGAGCAGGCCAAGGACGATATACATAAACGTGGTGTAGACGGCGGCTGGTGCACCGGCGAGCGCAGTAGCGAGCGCCTGGAGGATGGTGTCGATGATCATGCCACCCTCGGCGATGACCAGAATACCGCGAGCGATACCGATAACGATGGCAGCGTACGCAAAGTCGGCGAGACCCTTAACGAACTCCTCAGCGATCGTCTGCTGGTCAAGACCGCCCAGGATACCGGCAAGCAAGCCCATGCCAAGGAACACGGCGGAAATCTCATTCATGTACCAGCCCTGGGTAACAAGACCCCAGACGATAATGCCCATACCGCAGGCAAAATCGATAAGCACGAGCTTCTGACGGATAGTGAACTCTTCCTCGATGGAGGCATCGGTCACGGAAAACTCAATACGCTTGAGCTTATCGTCCTCGTACACAATGGACGACTCGGGGTTTTTCTTGACGCGCATGGCGTAGCGCATGGCCCATGCGATACCGACGGCAGTGAAGATGACCCAAGAAACGGCGCGCAGCCACAGTTGCGGATTGCCCTCGATGCCAATGATGCCTTGGGCGATCAAAACATTAAACGGGTCGATGGTCGAAGCACAATATCCCAAGTTGGGACCAAGGAAGCAGATGATGAATGCCGTCATCGAGTCATAGCCGATACCCATCATGATGGGAATGAAGATGGCATAGAACGGCAGGGCTTCCTCAGACATACCAAACGTAGTGCCGCAAATGGACAGCAGCGTCATCGTGATGGGAATGATGAGGATGTCCTTGTTCTTGAGCTTTTTAACCACACGGCTCATGCCGGCATTCAAAGCGTTGGTCTTGGTGATGATTGCGAACGATCCGCCAATCAATAAGACGAACGCAACGACGTCGGCAGCCTCCTGGATACCCTTGGTGGGCGCTTGCAGAACCGCGAAGATATCCTGGCCCAGATTGATGGTCTCGCCGGTCTCGGAATCGGTGTAGTTCTTATCGACCTGTTCATAGGTTCCAGCAACGGCGACTTCACGCTCGCCCGCCGCTGTCGAAATCGTCTTGCGCTGATACTGGCCAGAGGGAACGATCCAAGTCAGGACCGCAAAGACAACGATCAGCAAGAACATGATCGTATAGACATGCGGTAATTTGAACTTAAAACGTCTGTTTGTCTTCTTCGCCTTCGTATCTGACATAGATACCCCCAAAGAACTCGAGACTGCATCGCATCTCGCTTCAACGTTTGCACAATGCAAACGTTCTATGACGTCCCATAGATTACCAGCAGCTTTTTCCTTCATCAAGATAATTTCAAACTGATTGCCGCAACGTGGTTGAACGGTTGCGTTTGCGCCGTGAACGGTATGGAAACGCCCGGTGAGATGATCCACCGGGCGTTTCCATTCGCAATGTCCTAGATGTCAAAAACGTAGCGAGACCCAACGATTCGCTGACGACCGATGATAAACGGCCGCCGCTGCTCATCGAAAAAGAAGGCTTCCATATAAAACAAGGGTTCGCCAACGGGAACTGCCAACAGTCGAGCGACCTCGGGCGACGCGCACGCGATCTCGAGTGTGCACGGGCCGGTAAACGCGGGCGTGCGGCCCGTCCGGTTGTGCACGAACTCAAAAATGGATTGATTAGATAGAGATGCCGTTGATAGATAGGCGTTGTCCTCGTAAACGTATATGTTGTTCTCGAGCATGACAGGGACGCCATCGGCAGTACGCACGCGCTCAACGCAAATCAAGTCAGTTCCAACGGGAACACCAAAGAACTGTGCTTCGGTGGAATCCGCCGGCAGTATCTTCCTCGAAATGACACACGCCCCCGGTTCCATTCCATTAACGCGGCATGCGTCCGAAAAACTCTGGACGTCATCCTTCTGGCGAATCTTGCGCTTGAGCTTGGGGGCATTGACAAACGTGCCTTTCCCCTGTCGCTTCGTTAGATAGCCCTGCTGGACGAGCTCCTCAATAGCGCGTCGCACGGTAACGCGGCCAACTTTATAGCTCTCAGCCAATTCGAATTCGTTGGGTATCCGCGCGCCTGCCTTGTAGGCGCCGGAGTTGATTTCGTTTTTAATGATATCAATGACCTGTTGGTACAGCGGTATCGCTGCTTTACCGTCAGTTGGCCCTTCAGTCGGTGGCATATACCCTCTCCCAGCACAATTAATTCTAAAACGGGCTTAAGGGCATTCAACAAGCCCTTAAGCCCGCATTAGCTTAAAGTATGCTAGGTGTCGCACCAAAATGTTGGCTATTTACTCATCAGACCCGAAAAACGCGCAACTACCGCACTCCTAAGAAAGCGTGAGCAGCTCCGGCAGCTGGTCGATAATCTTGTCCGCGGCATCCTGGCTAAAGCCAAAGCGTTCCTCGCGCTTGGCAATGACTGTCAGGCCGGCTCGCTTGCCGGCGGTGATGCCATACAGAGAGTCCTCCACACAGCAACAGCGATCCGCGAGCAATCCCAAACGATCTATAGCATGCAGATAGATATCAGGATCGGGCTTGCTGCGCTTGAACTGCTCGCCCGAGACCAAAAACTCAAAGTATTCACGAATGCCGCAGGTACCCAGCACCTCTTCGATATTGTTGAGAGGAGACGACGATGCCAGCGCAACGCGAACCCCACGTTCTTTCAGCCCCGCCAGCGTCTCGGCAACGCCGGGGTTGAGCAGTTTTCTATAGTCGCAGGAATACGCGCTCGCCCACACCTCATAGCGTGCCTCGGCAGCCTCGACGCTGAGCTTGCCCAAACCCGCACGCTCATGCCAATCGACGAGCACCTGCTGAAAATCACGGTGCGATGAACCAACAATCGCATTAAGCTCGTCGCGCGTCACAGAAATCTGCAGGTAATCGATAAACTTCTCGAGTTCCTTTTGATAGTAAAACTCGGTATCGACCAAAACGCCGTCCATGTCAAAGATAACGGCGTCAAACGGAAATGCGGACACGGCACCCTCCCTAACAAAAGGACGCCCGCGAGCAGGCGCCCGAACCATGCATTAATCGGCGATTCTAACCCAGCAGCTTATCCAGCGCCACCGCAATGCCGTCTTCGTTGTTATTGGCGGTCACCATCTGGGCCACAGCCTTAACCTCGTCAACCGCGTTGCCCATGGCAACACCAGTGCCGGCCCACTCAATCATGGACTTGTCGTTCTGGCCGTCACCAAACGATACGACCTCGCTGGCATCGATACCTAACTTGGACAGGGAACCCTCGAGCGCGCGAGCCTTATCGATGCCGGGCGCCGTAAACTCAAAGTACCAGTCGGCCGTAAACATGCCCGAAAGCGTCTGAGTAAAGGGCGCGTACATCTCCTCGTGATACGCTTGCAGATAGGCCGGATCGCCCGCAGTGAGTAGCTTGTCCACGGGATAAGCATCCACGACCTCATGCAAGCTCTCGACCTCACGAATCTTAAGATCGCACGCGTCGCGCTCATACTTGACGATATTCTTCTGCGAGCCGTCAGGCAGCGTGATCATGCAATGATACGAGTCCTCGACATGCAGATCGCGACCGAGCGAAATCATAGGGATCACGTCATAATTACGCAGGTGATCAATCAGGCGATGCAATTCGTCGGCAGGCATAGCCTGATCGAACAGCATCTCGTCGGTCTGGGCATCGACGACGTGAGCGCCGTTAAAGGCCACCAGCAAACCATCATGGTTCTGAAGGTCGAGCTCTTGGGCCAGGGCGTGAAGACCCCATACGGGACGGCCCGAGGCCAAGATGAGCTTAATGCCCGACTCCTGCGCCGCGAGTAGCTTCTCACGCGTGCGCGGGCTAATGACCTTCTGGTCGTTGGTGAGTGTGCCGTCGATATCCATTGCGATGGCCTTGATAGACATATGTGCCTCCCTGTCATTGAGCAACCTTGTCTGAGTCATCATACAGAACACCTACTGCAGCTCTGTCTGCAACGGATAAAAAGCCATATTGTCCCGAACATGAACAGCGTGTAACCGTAGGGCGCGTCCCATACGCCGAGCCACCATATACAAAGCCGACGACGCTAAACGCGGCCACCCCATCGACCTCATTTCATCCCGTAGAAAAAAATTTCAAAATTAGTTCTTGTCAAATCAGCAAAACGAACGTACTTTAAAGATGACCGCTCCGGTGGTCATCGTTTGATCGAGCATATTCAGTTTGAGTTTTAGCATGTAAGAGAAGGAAGATCGGCAAAGTACAACCCCAAACGCAATGACAACTTAATGAGGTAACTGCCACATGTGAGGCACCCAGGGCATTGCTGTCTCGATTTTGAGCACGATGCCTTCCGCCTTGCATGGGCCGTTCCATCCCGCCCCTGCAGCAACTGCCTCACGGGCTCATTGAAAACCGCATAGCACCCCAACGTCAGCACATCACCCACGGCAAGCACATCACTCACGACAACCAACACATCAACAAACAGCACGAACATCAACCGATTGGAGAAGCTATGACAAACTACCACGCTGAAGACGGCGATAAGAAAAGCATTCTGGATGCCCGCATTGAGCGAGCATATGCAAACGAATATGACGCCGCCTTTGCCGCCGCGACCATCAAGAACTACGCGTCGCTACCGCTCGCGACGATCTTGGCCGACCACCCCCAACTGCTGAAGCGCTGCACAAAGATCATGGGCGACCCCGGCATTCGCAAGCTGACAGACCCCTATGCCCCAAAACGCGACAACGATTCGTACGTTCTTACCGTAGGCTGCCTAGCCCATATGCTTACGGCGCTCGACACGAAACTCAAGCTCGAATGGGAACCCGACGAGCGTCATGAACTCGAAAGCAAGCGGAACACCCTGCGCACCGCACTGTTCCTTCCGTTGGACGGCCTCAAGCGCTGCAACGTCGAGCTCAATACACAGGCGCGGCAAAAGCCCGGGACCACGGGGCAGAAAACTCCAAGACCCCATGCGGCCATCGTCGACCGCAACCGATATAACCGCATGACCGCGCACTTTTCCGCCGAGGGAGCAGCCATAAGGACGCTGATCGACCTGCTGTGCCTCCTGAGCATCAACGAGCTATTTGAGGGCTATCTCGCCCTTGTTCCCGCGACGGCACCCAAGTCGGTAGCAAAGATCATCGAGACCTGCAGACGCCAGTTTGAGCGCCATCGCAATGGCAGCGAGATGGACGCCAGCATCGCGCAGTACTACGCGGCTCATTACAAAAATGACGGATGTGCCCCTGTCGAGCATCAGCTGCGGCTCCCCCTCCCCCCGCCCCCCCCCACCCGCATCTCATCCTCGGCGGACCCCACACCACGCCCGCCGCAACGCTCCATCGCTTTGGAGCCCTTGGCGCTTGCGAGCCGCACGAACAGGCAGCCTGCCCCACAACCGAGCTCGATCTCAGGCTCGGACGAACCCTGTAGCCCGCCAGCCCCTCCGCGGGCAACAATCCTATTCCACAACACAACCAACAGAAAGGAGTCCTCATGGACACCAATCATTCCCCCATCATCAGCCCCCTCACCATGCGTGAATCCGCCCGAGGTATCACGCTCACCAGCATTTATGATGAGATGCTCGCCCGTCGCGAGCTCTCCGTCATGGGAAACATCGAAACCCCGATGGCTCACGACCTATGCCAGCAGATCCGCCTGCTCGATGCCACCGACCCCAGCCGCCCCATCACCATATTTGTCGCCAGCGCCGGCGGAAGCGTGCAATCGGGTCTTGCGATCTATGACGCCATGCGCCTCGCATCGTGCCCCATCCGCACCGTCTGCCTGGAATTCGCCGCGTCCATGGGCGCCGTAATCTTTATGGGCGGCGACGATCGCCGTATGGCGCCCCATGCAGAGCTCATGATTCACGACCCGCTGATCCCCCAGGGGGCAGGCGGCTCGGCACTTGCGCTGCAGGAAACCAGCCGGCGTCTCATGCAGACCCGCAAGACCCTCACGCAAATCCTCTCGGACCGCAGCGGCCTCACGCCCAAGCGCATCCAGTCCCTCACTGCAAAAGACACCTACCTTTCGGCCGAGCGCGCCGTCGAGCTCGGCTTTGCCCACGAAATCCTCTCGACCACCAAGGAAGTCGCCCATGTCTAACCTCGCCAGCCGCCTCGCCGCATCTGAGTCCGCATCGCCCACCATCCTCGCCAAGGATCGAACGCTTTCCTGCGACACCCGCCAAACGGGACTCAACAACAACGCACTTGTGATCGGCCCCTCGGGAGCCGGCAAGACCCGAAACGTCCTCAAGCCCAACCTGCTGCAAATGAACGCAAGCTACATCGTGCTCGACACCAAAGGCACGCTCTGTCGCGAAGTGGGACCCGTGCTAGCAGCCCACGGTTACCGCGTGCAATGTCTCAACTTCGCCGACCTCAACACCGTCCCGGCCCTTGCGCCCGGCATCGAGTGCTGCGGCTACAACCCCCTGAGGCACATTCGCCGCAAGGCGGACGGCAGGCCCAACCAGCAGGACATCCTCTCGGTGGCAAAGGCCATCTGCCCCATCGAGGACAACAACCAGCCTTTTTGGGACCATGCGGCGGCAAACCTGCTGTCGTGTCTTATCGCCTACGTCACCGAACAGCTACCCGCCGACGAGCAGACGATCAGCTCGGTCATCAAGCTGATCGAGCACCTGCAGGACGGTGCCACGGGTCGATTGTTTGACGACCTGATCACGACCGACCCCCAAAGCTATGCCCTCTCGCTATGGCGGCGCTACGACATTACGCAAAATGCCGAACGCATGCACGCGAGCATCGTCGGCATCCTTGCCGAAAAGGTCATGTGTCTGGGATTCGACGGTGCGGCACAGCTCTATCGTGAGTGCCATCAGGTGGACTTCGCTTCCATGGGACACACCCCCTGCGCCCTGTTTGTAACCGTAAGCGATATTGACCGCAATCTCGATCCGCTGACCGGCCTCTTTATTACGCAGGCGTTTATGGGCCTCATTCGCGAAGCCGATAGGCAGCCCGACGGCAGCCTGCCCGTGCCCGTGCGCTTTATGCTCGATGACTTCGCAAATCTGCAGATCCCCCAGATCGACAACGTGCTCTCGATTATCCGAAGCCGCAACATCTGGGCAACGTTGCTGCTGCAGTCGACCAACCAGCTCGATGCGCTCTATGGCGAGGCACGCGCACGCTCCATCATGGGCAACTGCGACACGCATCTGGTGCTGGCGTTCCAGGATCCCGAGAGTGCCCGGGTGTTTTCTGACCGCGCCGACGCGCTGCCCAGCACGCTCATGGCGACGCCGATCGATCGCTCGTGGCTCTTTGTACGCGGTCGCACTCCCGAACAGGTCGAGCGCTTTAGGCTCGAAGACCATCCGCTCTACGGGGAGCTGCCCGAGGCGCAGCGAGGCCATGCGGAGACCGAGATCTAGGCGCAGGGTTCTCGCAGCGCGCGGCGCCCCGGCGATGTTCCACAAAGGCCGTGCGCCCCGGAACCACGGCAAAGCAAAGGGGCCCGCATCCGATAGGATACGGGCCCCTGACTATAAGGCGCGATGCGTTAACAGCAGCGACTACTTGCGATGCGCGCGGTAGAACTCGATGAGCGCCTGGGTCGAAGCGTCCTGTTCGGCCTTTGCGGCGTCGTCGTGGAAGGCCGGGGTAATCTGCTTGGCAAGCTGCTTGCCCAGCTCAACGCCCCACTGGTCGTAGGAGTCGATGCCCCAGACCGTGCCCTCGACAAAGGTGATGTGCTCGTACAGGGCGATGAGCTCGCCGAGTGCGAACGGGGACAGCGTGTCGCCAAAGATCGAGGTCGTCGGGCGGTTGCCCTCAAAGCAACGGGCCGGGACGATCTGCTCGGGCGTGCCCTCGGCACGAACCTCGTCGGCCGTCTTGCCAAAGGCGAGCGCCTTGGTCTGGGCCAGGAAGTTGCCCAGGAACAGCTCATGCACGTCCTGGCCGCTATCGGTCGCAGGGTTGGCGGTATTGGCGAAGGCGATGAAATCGGCCGGAACCACCACGGTGCCCTGGTGCAGCAGCTGGTAGAAGGCATGCTGGCCGTTGGTACCGGGCTCGCCCCAGAAGATCTCACCGGTGTCGGAGGTCACGGCGCTGCCGTCCCAACGGACATGCTTGCCGTTGGACTCCATGGTGAGCTGCTGCAGGTAGGCCGGGAAGCGGTGCAGGTACTGGCAGTACGGCAGCACGGCGTGGCTCTTGGAACCGAAGAAGTTGACGTACCAGACGTTGAGCAGACCCATCAGCGCAACGGCATTGTTCTCGAGCGGCGTGTTGCAGAAGTACTCGTCGATGGCATGGAAGCCCTCGAGGAACTGCTGGAAGCGCTCGGGGCCGAGCACGACGATCAGCGACAGGCCCACGGCGGAGTCGACGGAGTAGCGGCCGCCGACCCCAGTCCAGAAGCCGAAGGCGTTGGCGGGGTCGATACCGAAGGCCTCGACCTTCTCGAGTGCGGTGGAAACGGCGACGAAGTGCTTGGCCACAGCCTCGGCGTTCTGTTCATCGGAACCGTCGATGGCACCCTGAGCCTTGAGCTGCTCGAGCATCCAGGTCTTGACTTCGCGAGCGTTGGTGAGGGTCTCGAGCGTGGTGAAGGTCTTGGAGACGATGATCACGAGCGTGGTCTCGGGATCGAGGCCCTTGAGCTTCTCTGCCTGATCGTTGGGGTCGATGTTGGAGATGTAGCGGCAGTCGATACCGGCGTCGGCGTAGGGACGCAGGGCCTCGTAGGCCATGACCGGGCCCAGATCAGAGCCACCGATGCCGATGGACACCAGGTGCTCGATCTTCTTGCCGGTAACGCCCTTCCACTCACCGGAGCGCACGCGCTCGGCGAAGGCGTACATGCGGTCGAGGACCTCGTGCACGTCGGTGACGACATCCTGGCCGTCAACGATGAGCTGGCCCTTCTCGCTTGCCGGACGGCGAAGCGCGGTGTGCAGAACAGCGCGGTCCTCGGTGGTGTTGATGTGCTCGCCGGAGAACATGGCGTCGCGGCGCTCCTCGAGCTTCACCTCGCGGGCAAGATTGCACAGCAGCTTGACGGTCTCATCGGTCACCAGGTTCTTGGACAGGTCGAAGTGCAGGTCACCGGCATCAAAGCTCAGCTTGTTCACGCGCTCTGCATCGGCAGCAAACCATGCCTTAAGGTCGATACCCTCGGCCTCGAGCTTCTCCTGATGGGCCTCGAGCGCCTTCCAAGCGGCGGTCGACGTAGCGTCGATAGGTGCGGCAACAGTTGCCATAAAGTCCTCCTCAACATACGGGCGCATACCTCCATGCGCCCGGATAATCAGATGCCCCTATTCTAGCGCAGGTCAAGACCGTAATCAGCGAGCGTTGCCAATTCGCCCCCAAACGGCGACCGACCAAAAAGGGACAGGTTTATTTTGGCAGGTCAAACGCTTTACCTACCAAAATTAACCTGTCCCTTCCTGTCAGGTGCTAGGCCGCCGCGCACACGCTGCCGAGCAGCTCGCGCAGAGGAGACCCAATGCCCTCAAGCAGTTCTGGAGCGATAATGGCAAAAACGGGAACCCCGCCGGCCCCCACGACGGCAGGCACTTTGCCCTCCGAGACAATACATCCATAAGGGACAAAACCGTCTTCGCCGGCATCGAGTACCGCCATGCGACGCGCGAGTTCGCGCGCAAAGCCGGCAGTATCGGCATCGCCGATCGCCAGGACAAAGTCCACGCCTTCGTCGGTCGCTAGGGCCACGGCCTCATCAACCAAATCGTCTCCCCCGTCGCCCCCGACCAAACCGCAACGAAAGAGCACGCGTTCGAGCAGGGCGCGATCGAGCGAGCCGAGTGCCGCCGAGACGAGCTCATCACGCGTATGCTTGTCACCGCCCAGCACTACCAGCGCCTTAGTGCCGCCGTAGTGAGCGACCAATCGTCCACACCATCGAGCCACGTCCCCATCCGCAACAAGGCGTGTCGGCATACCAAACCCATAATTGACCATCTTTCCCACAACCCTTCCGTGCGTATAGGCGGTATCAATCGTTAGGCTCATGCTAAGAAGCGAGGTTTTCCGAGCTGTTTCACGCTCTTTAGAGCTGCGTTAAAACCCGATCCAACCGCACGACCATACCCACCAAAAAGGGACAGGTTTTGACGATGTCCGCGCAAGCCGGTATTATCGAACAGGTATTCGATAAGAACATGTGTTTGATGGGAGGACGCGTGGGGCACGAGCGTCACACCTATATCTGCATCGACCTTAAAACGTTCTACGCCAGCGTCGAGTGCGTCGACCGCGGGCTCAACCCGCTCACCACCAACCTGGTCGTTGCCGACGAATCGCGCGGACGCACGACCATCTGTCTCGCTATCACGCAGGCCATGAAGGACTTAGGTATTCACAACCGCTGTCGTCTGTTCGAGATTCCCGACGGCATCGACTACATCAAAGCAATGCCGCGTATGCAGCACTACATGGAGGTGTCGGCGCAAATCTACGGCATCTATCTGGAATACGTGAGTCCGCAAGACATTCACGTCTATTCAATCGATGAATGTTTTATCGACGTGACACCCTATCTGGACCTCTATCACACCGATGCGGAAGGCTTCGCCTGCATGTTGCGTGACGAGGTCTTGGCGCGTACCGGCATCACGGCGACGGTCGGCATCGGCCCCAACCTATTCCAGGCCAAGGTTGCACTCGATATCACCGCCAAGCACGTGCCCAGTCGTATCGGCAAACTCGACGACGAGACCTTTCGCAAGGAGATCTGGCCCCATCGCCCCATCACCGACATCTGGGGCATCGGCCCCGGCGTGGCGGCCCGTCTCGAAAAATACGGTGTCTACGACCTGATGGGCGTCGCCGCGCTCGACGAAAACCTGCTTTACGACGAGCTCGGCGTCAATGCCGAGTATCTCATCGACCACGCCTTTGGGCGCGAGCCGACAACTATCGCCGATATCCAAGCTTATCGCCCACAAACGACCTCGACCACCACAGGGCAGGTGCTCTCGAAGGGCTATGCCTACGAGCAGGCCTACACCGTCTTGCGCGAGATGGTCGACAACGCCGTGCTGGATTTGATCGACAAGCACGTGGTGTGCGACAGCATCTCGCTCTTTGTGGGTTATGCGAGCGAACGAGCCGACATACGCCGCCTCGACGCCAGCGGCACAGCGCAATATGTGGACGGATGCGGACACCTACGCTCGAGCACGTCGAGTATCGAACCCACCGCAACCGCCGGCCCCGAGCTCGCGCCCCGTGCGCCCAAGCCCGTCCAGCGCGATGACGAACGGCGGCGCTTGGTGCGTGAGGCGCAGGCAATCGATGGCATCTTTGTGGGAGAGCATGGTGGCAAACCGCGTGGTGGCTATGCCGCACTCTTTGCGCACTCCAACGCTTCGCGAAAGCTACCCGAGCGTACCAATTCGTTTAAGAAGATCATGGGCTATTTCGATGAGCTCTGGGCGCAGACCGTCGATCCCAAACGACCGGTCAAGCGCATCAACCTGGGCTTTGGCAACCTCATGCCCGAAGAATTTGCCACCATCGATCTATTTAGCGATATCGAGGCGGATGAGCGCGAGCGCGACCTGGCGCGCGCCGTCCTGGCCGTGAAAGGCAAGTACGGCAAAAACGCGCTCGTCAAGGGATTAAGCTTTACCGCCGGCGCCACCGCACGCGAACGCAACGATCAGGTAGGAGGACATCGTGCCTAAGTCCCAACAACAGCCGATGCGGCCACCGACGCCTTTTGAACGCCTAGCGGACCCCGAGGGAAGACGTCGCTCCGCCGACCCAAAGCTCACCGCCAACGGTGCTGTGCGCGCCAACCGCGCCGCACAGTTTATGCCCTTTGCCGCCCTCACGGGATACTACGAGCTCGTGCGCAAACAAGAGATCACTGTTGAGCCCAAATGCGAACTCACGGAAGAAAAAGCCCTCGATCTTTCGAAAAAGCTCGAGGGTCTCAAACGAGGCGACCTGGTGCGCATCACCTATTACGATACGTACGGCTATCGTAGCCGCACGGGCATTCTCGACGAAGTGTTACCCGCATTCAAGCTGCTCAAACTCAGGGATATCGCCATCAACTTCGACGATATCCAGGACATTGAGCTACGCGGACGAGCCTAGACAAGGACGCGCATCCAAGGCAAGGCCTACAGCGTCATAACGTAGTAACCCGCATCTCTCACGGCCGCTACGAGAGCGCCGCGGTCGATCGGCTGCTTAGAGCGCACGCGTGCCGTGTGGTCCGCATACGTCACCGTTGCCCACACGCCGTCCAGCGCATTCAGGGCATTGGCTACGTTCTGAGCGCAGCCGTCACAGCTCATGCCGCCGATAAGCAGCTCATCGCTATAGGGGTAGTGGGACGGATCGGTATCCATCACAACAACCTTTTTGGCCTTCTTGCCGCTCGTACCATCGCTGCAACAACTCTTCCCGTGTGTCGAAGCGGCAATGCGACGCAGTCCAAAAAACATGCCGACGGCAATGACGACCAGCACGATGAGATTCGCAGGGTTGAGCAAGTCACTCATGCGTTCCCCTTTCAAGTAGCACTATCTAGATACCCCCATGGGGTGTCCCCATCTTAACCCAAAATCATGTTCGTTCGGTCAATTAGTTTCCCTATTCAAACTTTTTTGTTGACCATGGTTTACTTTCGTGTATAAGTTTTCCTAGGCTAACAACTGAGGACCCGAAAGGAGCATCGTGACTCGAGCCATAGACATTCCAACGTTTCAGGCAGCGGTCGTGCGCAACTGCTCTCCCACGCTCGTGGGCATCAAGCCGGCATCACTCTTTACCTATCCAGGCACCTACGCCCACGGGGACGGCTCGACTGCAACCGAAACCATCGCAGAACGCCGAGCACGCCTGCTCAACGTTATCGCCCAGTGCAACCGCGAGCTTGACCCGCTCGGCATCCACCTGAGTGTTTTGGTCTGGCGGCCCTGCGGAGCGCTCGTGTACGTGTACCGAGCCAAAAACCTCACCACCTATTTCGCAGACCCTCGCGCCCAAACGGCACTCGCCTCGGAAGGCTACGACACGAGAGACCTTTCGACATGCCTTGTGCATTTGGCATCACGCATCACGCTCGCAAGCAATAACGTCGCGGAATGCGCCTGCAACCAGACTCGATGTGCGCCACCCCAGCGAGCTAGCTGCAGCAACGACTGCACCTGCGAGTTTCCACACGAAATAGGCTACTTCCTTGGATATCCCTACGACGACGTCCACGAGTTCATCGTCCAGCATGGCGAGAACTACAAGGTCTTTGGAGCCTGGAAGGTCTACACGAATGTCGGGCAAGCGCTTGCGACGTTCGAATCCTACCGCGCTTGCACGCAGTACCTCACCCATGTCTATCAGCAGGGCTGCAGCCTGGCGCAACTTGCCCAGGCAACCCGATAGAACGTACAAGCCGCGGCCTGCGCCGCACAACCGAAAGGACAAAACATGAGCAAGATCGCCGTCGTCTATTGGAGCGGCACGGGCAATACCGAGGCCATGGCAAACCTCGTCGCCGAAGGCGCCACGTCCGCGGGTGCCGAGACTGAGGTCATCCCCTGCGCCGGCTTCTCTGCCGACAAGGCCGCCAGCTATGACGCCATTGCCTTCGGCTGCCCCGCCATGGGTTCCGAGGAGCTTGAGTATGACGAGTTCCAGCCTATGTGGGACGAGGTCAAGGAGACCCTCGGCGACAAGAAGGTCGTCCTCTTTGGCTCCTACTCGTGGGCCGAGGGCGAGTGGATGGACAACTGGAAGGCCGATGCCGACGAAGCGGGCGTCAACGTCGTCGATTCCGTCATTTGCTACGATGCGCCCGACGATGAGGGCGAGGCGGCCTGCAAGGCTCTGGGAGCGGAGCTGGCATAAACCACCCATTGACACGACAGATGCAACGCAAACGGGCTCCGGGTCGTCTTGACCCGGAGCCCGTTCATCTATAAAGCCACGACACGAACGGCACAACTCACCCGCGTATCAAACGACGGACGTTGCAGGCATCGAGTCGCTATGCGCTCTTACGGGAGCGCACAAACCACGCACCAATAGCCGCAAGGCACACGATACCGACAGCAACACCGGCAACAGCGACCGGATTAACGCCGCCTCGCCCATCCAAAGCACCCTTGCGTGATGCGGCAGCAGCGGACGTCGTTTTCGAACCGGAAGGCTCGTCGGAGCCGGACTTCTTATCGGACTCGCCCTTGTTGGCATCCACATTCTGCGACATCTCCGACTTCGAGCCATCCTGCTTATCGCCGGAGCCATCGCCCCTCTGCGAACCGGTCGGCATGACCGCGGGCGTCGGATTCTTCGTCGGGACCGTAGGAACGGGCATCTCGGGCGTCACGGGTTTTATCGAGCCGCCCGGTTCGACGACACCGGCTTTTACGCCACCGATCTTGGACCAGCTCACACCGGACCCTGCGGACTTATAGGCCGAAAGGGCTCGTAAGGCCTGTACAGTCGCAAGCGCGTTGGCATTGCCGGGCTTACCGTCGGATCCCATGGTATGGGCGTAGCCCTTGCCGTCGGCAACCTCGTAGGCGCAGATTGCGGCAATCAGGCTATTCGCACCCTTTGCAAAACCGTTCTTGGTATTTACGGGATCCTTGCCAAGAGCCATAAGAGCGAGCAGCACCTGGGCATTAGACTCGACGGACCCAAAATCGCAAAGGCCGTTCATCTGGCCCCTCAGGAAGCCGAGCGCATTGTCGACAGCAGATGCAACAGAAGGTTGGCCATTCGAGGCCGGGGCGACAGCACACGCGTCATCATCGACATAGGGTGCGAGCGCCTGAAGTGCCATAGCGGTCATATCGACGTTGCTCGCACCGCCCGCATCGATGGTAAAACCGCCGTCGGGATTCTGGAACGAAAGCAGCGCGCAAACAAGCTGAGCACGCGTCCAAGAAGAGCCGGACGCACGCAACGCCTCATTCGAAATACCCGCCTCGTCAAGGGCAATCAGTGCATAGACCACGTTGTTCGCCGAAGCCACAAGATCTTCGTGAAAGCAAATGTCGTTAATGAGATTCACACCATCGAAAGAGGTGATATCCTCGCCAAGCGCGGTTAGCGCAAGCGCAACTCGCTCGCAATCAGTCACCTTGGCGGTGTTGCCCGACCACTCGGCCTTATGAACGGCAAGGGACTTCTTGTAATTCGCGATAAGTGCGTCGTCAATCTTGCGCCCCGACGTCGCGAAGGCGTAAATCTCCCATTCTTGACCATAGGTGTACGCATCGATCGTACGGTTGACGTCAAAGTACTTGGCAGCGGAAAGGGCGCCTTCGTCGGCCTTTGCCTCGTTATCTGGCGAGGCAACGATTCCGTCAACCGTAATCTCAAAGGAGATGGCCTGGGCACCGGCAGTCTGATCGATCGGCGTACCGGTCACCGTATAGGTACCGGCCTTGTTCGCCGTCAGGACATAGGCGCCGCTCGCCACAAACAAGCCGTCGTCAGGAGCACCGTCAACGTGCCTCCAATCACCAAGAGCGCGTCGGTCGATACTCACGGCATCCGAGGCATCCCGACCTTCCTCGGTCGTCACACTCCATTGCATACCGGGCTCGGAAACACTCCAGCCCTCGGCATCGTTCTCACCCGTATAACCCAGGTTGAGTTCGACGGTCTTACCGGCCTTAACGGACGCGGGGACATTCGTGATTGTCACCGATTTCAGTGGGTTCCGGTAAGCGTAGATAACTTCTCGCTTACCCGAGAAGATGACGCTGCCGTCCTGGTTTTCGACCGTCGCCTCAAACGTTGTCTTACCGGCCTTATACGGCGTAAAGCCAATCTCGCCACTCGTAGTGTACTCGGCAACCGCAGAATCACTCGAGGTGACCGTGTAGCAAGCGCGATCACTCGCATTTTCGGGTCCCACAACCGGCGCAGCCTTATCGGTCAGGAAGGCGCCTTTGGCAAGCGGATTGCGACCGTGCAGATAGACAGTCTCGCCGTCCTCGTTATAGCCAAGCGAGACGCTCGTCGCTGGCACATAGCTCGACGTGACCGTCACGCTCTTGGAGGCGATATCGAGATTTGCGCGTGAAGATACCCGAATCGTGGCCTCGCCCGGCTTCTTAAAATAAAAGCAGGCGGATCCGGGATTGGAGTAAAGTACGTTCGCAGGCGTGCCGGCAAAGCGAAAACGCGCATAGGAAACAGGAGTGTACTCGCCCTCGGCGGCATCGGTGTAATGAACACGGACTTCAAGATTCTTGACCTCGGAACCCGCAACCGCAATAGTGCCGCCCGTCACGTTTGCGCCGTTATACCAAATCTGAAAATCATCGATCGGTTTGGACACTGCCTTGACCACAACGGTCGCGACGTTCTCGGTAGTGCCGTCATCCTTGTGGAGTGTGGCGGTTACCGTACCCACAGCGTCGTTATACACGTGCAGCAGGCCCGTTTCCTCGTTAACGGCGATATCACCCCTGTTGGCATCTGGGGTACCCCAGGTCACCTTGGCATCCTTGGGCAGGCCATCGAGCTCAAGCGTGCCCGAAACGCAGGCGGCACCGTTCTCGCCCACCACAACGTCGTCGGGAGACGGGCAGAGCACACCATCGGCAGCAGTTACGGTCTTGCCGGTACGGGCAGACGTGAACTTCACCTCGTACTTATTGCCTGCAGCAGGGCTCTCGGAAGACTCGTAGTCTAGATTCTCACCGAAGTGCGGAAAGCCATCAGACCCCATGCCCCACACGCTACCGTTTTCACCACGATTGACGTTGAGATTTTCGACAAAGGTCGCCGTCTTCATGTCATCGGTATCGACAGCATAGGAGTTAACGAGCGCGACCGCGGGAAAGACGACCTTGTTGGTAAGGCCCTCCTGCCAGTACGTATTGATGAGCTGTCCGGAGTCGTAGCTCGCAAAGAGCACGCCGCCGGTCGAAGCGGCGGTGGACATGCAATTGGAGATCACGCCGCCCTGGAGCGTACGGCCAAAGCCAGCAACGCCCTTACCCGTAACGGACGTGGAGCAATTAATGACAGAGCCCTTTACCTGATTGCCAAGCGGACCAAACGACTTGCCGTCCATGGCCTGTTTGAGCTCACCGGCAAAAGAGACATTCTGGATGACGCCGGTGGAGCCAACGCTCGCAAACAGAGACTTAACGCCTCCCCCGTTGTCGAAGGTAATAGTGTGGCCCTGTCCGTCAAACGTGCAATTGAGCTCGCCTGTGGGTCCGAAGAAATATTCGTCATCAATCACAATGTCGCTATCGAGCACATAGTAGTTGCTCGCATCCTTGACGTTCATATACATGAAGTCATCCTGCGACGAGATGTGCTTGACGCTCTCCGGCTGGGCGACGGGAGCCGTCGGTTTCTTTTTCTCAAGCGCATCCGAGGCATCCTTGAGCGTCTTGACCGCCGCATTTACATCGGACTGAGATGCATCGTCGTTATCGTTGACGATATTGGCTTCCGCAAGAGCAGCGGCAAAGGCGGACCAGGAATCCGTTGTGTAGTCTGACTCGTTGAGCGCCTCGGCGGCCGTGATAGCCGCGACGAGCGCGTCCTTATTGACAACGACGGGGGCAGAGCCGCTCACAAGCAAGGGCAGGCCACCATTGGACACCCAGGAAAAGCCAGTCGACGGCGCATCGGCATTGAGCACGTCGAGTGATTCAGCAGAAGAGAGGTCGGCGGCTTTAGCCGCGTTTCCCTTGTTAAAGCCGCTAGGGTTGTTCATCTCGGCAGGCGAAAAACCTACGGTATATAGGCAGTTCAACAGTGATCCGGCCTGAGCCTCACCGACCAGGCCACCGTTCATCTCAACGCCTGAGCCGGCAAAATAGGAATTGACGATCTTTCCGGACGTCATACCGCCGACCAGGCCACCGGCACAGCCCATCCAGCCGCTAAGGTTCACGCTTGCCGTGGACCAGCACATCTGGATGGTGCCAGAAAGTTTCATGGCAATGGAGCCCACATTGTCGGTGCTCGAGACCGAGCCTGTCACGCCCAGGTTCTGAATCGAGCCGGCCACATTATTCGCAACGGCTTTGCCGTTAATGGTGACCGTGTGGCCCTGGCCATCCAGGGTGCCGTCAACGGTCTCGATCTGCTGGTCAGCGCCCATCGAAATATTCGCGCCGAGCTTGACGGTCGCACCCGCCTCAATGGTCTCAGGCATATCGGCCGCATCGTTGACGATCACCGTCTCGCCCGAGTGCACTACCTTGGCGAAAGAACTCGCTTCTTCGACCTGTGCAGCCGGTACCGTTTCCTCGGACGCAATAGACTGCACGGCAACACCGGAGCTTTCCTGCTCCTGCGTGCTGCCGTCATCTGCCATGCCGGTTTCAGCGTCGGCAGAAGGCTCATCTTCATCGGGCCTGCCTTGCCCAGCATCGCCCGCCGCGGTGACCTGATCGGCCGCCGCGGCTACGCCCGTGCTCGCCTCCTCGGCAAACGCGGTCATTCCCGTGCTCGAACTGGCAAAGATAAACGCCATGAGCACGACGAGGAATTTCCTCGTACCTGTTCGGATGTTGTTGAGCATCCTTTCCCCCTTGGTCTGGAAGATCACTACCCCAATAAGAATCGAGGCCGACCATGTAAAGGGAAACGGGACACAGCGAAACGCCCGCACCTGACAGCATGCGGCAATGCCCCCGCATCGTATACGGGATGCTTGGAGCAAATATGATGTCATCTTCTGCTCACCGGAATCCAGCGGCTCCCAAAAGACCCTCGACACGAGAAGACCATAGGCAAGTAATCTGACTCGCGGGACAGCCCCGCACACAGTAACCGCCTTGTCTGGGATTCCCACCCAGTTCCCTTTTATGCGTCAAGCGCACCCATGGTCCGGCTTCTTTTCAAACAGCATGTAATTGTATGGAAGACCAGACAACAAGCGTCCGCCGATATCACGCACACATAATTCACCGAAAATGTGGTTAAAAGTCGGCCAGGGCAACGACGAGACCTTTATACGAAATGCAAAACGGGGCCGCAGCATCATTGCTACGACCCCGCCCGCTCAAGCAAACTCTCATTCCGAGACGCTGCTGATCAGCTACGAGATATTGCCCAAGAACGCCTTGGTGCGCTCGCTCTTGGGGTGGTCGAAGACCTCGCTCGGCGTACCCTCTTCCACGATAACGCCACCGTCCATAAAGACGACGCGGTCGGCGACATCGCGGGCAAAGCCCATCTCGTGGGTCACCACGATCATGGTCATACCGGCACACGCAAGATCGCGCATGACGCCAAGAACGTCGCGGACAAGCTCGGGGTCAAGCGCTGACGTGGCCTCGTCAAAGAGCATGACGTGAGGGTTCATCGACAGGGCGCGGGCGATGGCCACGCGCTGCTGCTGGCCGCCCGAGAGTTGGCTCGGCATAAAGTCGATACGCTCGGCAAGACCGACCTTAGTCAGCTCCTCGACGGCAATCTTCTCGGCCTCTTCCTTGCTGCGCTTGAGCACCTTTTGCTGCGCGAGCATGACGTTCTTTTTGACTGACAGGTGCGGGAACAAATTGAACTGCTGGAACACCATACCCAGATGCGTACGTACCTTGTTAAGGTCGACGCCCTTGGCACACACATCCACGCCCTCAACGACAATCGAGCCGCTCGTGGGATGCTCCAGACGATTGATGCAGCGAAGCATCGTCGACTTGCCCGAGCCCGAAGGACCCAGGACTACGACGACCTCACCCTTGTGCACATCCAGATCGATGTCGCGCAGGACCACGTTATCGCCAAAGGCCTTCTGGAGGTTCTTGATGCTGACGACAACCTCGTTCGAGTTATTGGTTTCGCTCATGATAGGACCTCCTTACAGACCAGCGATGTGATCGGCGGGCGTCGCGACAACCTGTCCGGCACTCTTGGTGGGACGCTTCTTTTTGGTTTCGGCCGTCCCCAGAAGCCTCGCCTCAAGACCGCTCACCAAACGCGCAAGCGGCAGGGTGATGACCAGATAGAAGAGGGCGGCAACCACATACGGCGTGATGGAGCCCGTCGTGGCTACGATGGTACGGGCGTTCATGACGATCTCAACCACGCCCACGGCCGCGAGCAGCGACGTATCCTTGTAAAGTAGGATGAACTCACTGGTCAACGTAGGCAAAACATTGCGGAACGTCTGGGGAATCATAACGTAGAGCAGCGTCTGGAAGGCATTCATGCCCAGCGAACGCGCGGCCTCGTTTTGGCCCTTGGGGATCGACTGAATACCGGCGCGGAAGATCTCGCACAGGTAGGCGGACGAGTTCATGGCCATGACGATGACGCCCAACACATAGTCGTCCACCTTGACGCCGGCAAGTGGCAGGCCAAAGAACGCGATATAGATCTGCAGGAACGCCGGCGTACCACGGATGATATTCACATAGATGCCGGCAAGGCAACGCAGGATGCGCGACCTGGAGATGCGCATGAGCGACAAGGCAAAGCCAAAGGGAATTGCCAGCGGAAATGCCACGAGCACGATCGAGAGCGACATAAGGAAGCCCTTGAAGACGATCGGCAGGCTCTGAACCAAAATGACCGGGTTCAGGAACAGGCGAAGGAACATGTTGGAATTCCATGCCTCGACCCACGGCTGCTCCTTAAGATCGGCCAGGAAGTTATCGAATGCCGTCACGCCCTTGATCTCGACGGAAGGAATCTTGGAAATCTTCTTGGTCGAACCGTCGGCGAGCGTATAGGTACCGCTAAAGGCCTCGTCGCCGCCCTCGACGGGGAAGGTCACGCCGTAGACCTCGACACGGAAATAGCCGCCAGCGGGCGCCGTCTCGCCAAAATCGATCTTGAGCGTCTGGCCGTCGACCTTGCACGTAGGCTTCATGGGCGTACGGTCCATAAGGTCATCGCCCGAGAGCATCGTCAGACGTGTGTCGTCCGCACCAAAGGTCGTGCCATCGGCAAACGTTAGCGAAAGACCACTCAGTTCCTCGTCGGCATCGGCCTGGACCTCCCAGGTAATGCGCGTCTCGGTGCCGCCGACCACAGCGCTGCCCGAACCGGTGTTGGGTCGGGCGGTAATCTTTGCGGTCTCAAGCGCCTGGGCGGTCGTGGGCGCATATGCCCCCACGCACACCAGCGCGAGCGCCACGGCCATGGCGCAGGCTAGCTTTTGGAGCAAGGCGGGCAGTGGAAAACGCTGCTCCGCAGCCCCTTCGTTCAATCGAGACAAGGTGGCTCCTATCGTAGAAGTTGCCGGCAAAACGAGACGGAAGCACTCTCCGTCAAGAGAAGCGCAAAGGCCCTCTCCGCAAAACGGAAAGGGCCTACACGCAATCAAGTAGCTATTTTACTTGATGTTGTACTTAGCCATGAGGGCGTCGACGGTACCGTCGTCGGTCAGGTCCTTGATGGCCTGGTTGATGTCGTCCTTGAGCTTGGTGTTGCCCTGGTTGATGGCGATGGCGTACTCCTCGCCGGTGCTGATCTGCTTGATGGTCTGGCAGGTGTTGAACTGCTCGGCGGTCAGCTGGCTGGCAACGGAGCGGTTGGTGACTACGGCGTCGCCCTTATCGGACTGCAGGGCGCTGAAGCACTCGGTAGCGTCCTTGTAGGGGACGATCTTGGCCTTGGGGAAGTTCTCCTGGGCAAAGGACTCGGCGGTCGAGCCAGACTGAACGATGATGGTAGCGTCGGCGTTGTTGAGCTTCTCGCTGTAGTTGTCGGCCGTGATGTCGGTGTTATCGACCTTGGTCACGATAGCCTGATCGTCCATGTAGTAGGAATCGGAGAAAGTGACTTCCTTCTCACGCTCGGGCGTGTCGGTGATAGCCGCGATGGAGACGTCGTACTTAGCGCCCGAAGCGACACCGGGTACGAGTGTGTCGAAGTCATTGTTGACGTACTCGACATCCAGGCCCAGCTTGTCGCCGATAGCCTTGATGAGCTCAAGGTCAAAGCCCTGATAATCGCCGTTGTCATCCTTGTACTCAAACGGAGCGTACTCGGCAGAGGTGCCGACGGTCAGCGTACCGTCCTTGACGAGCGCGTACTCCTTGGAGCCGTCGACCTTCTCGACCTTAGCGTCGTCAGAGCTGCTGGAACCGGCATCAGAACCAGAGGTGGCGTTGGACGAGCCGCAGCCCGTCAGTGCAAGGGCGATCGCCATGGCGCCCGTGGCGGCAAATGCGCCAAGCTTCTTCAGCTTCATAATCAGTCTCCTTCCGGTGACCCCGTTTGATTCAGAGGTCTGCAAAAACTGTTGGATATTATGCACCCGTAAATGCGAAACTGCAATTAGAAAACTGATTGAAACAAACCCATAACGTGAATGGAACACTCCACTTTGTGACAGTCATTACTGCTGCAATGACCTTAATAGCGTAATTTCCGCTGCATAACCTGCAAGTTCGTTAGGCGTCTCCAAAATGAATGGAAGCGCACGCAAGCGGCTATTCAATACAATATTCTGCATAACCTGTATACCGCCGCCAAACTCTTCACTACCCAGATAGCCCTTACCGATGCATTCGTGGCGGTCCTTATGGGCGCCGCAGGGATTCTTGGAGTCATTGATGTGCACGGCGCGCAGGCGCTCGATACCCACCACACGATCGAACTCGTCAAGCACACCGTCAAGATCGCAGACGATGTCATAGCCGGCGTCATTCACATGGCAGGTGTCCAGACACACGCCCAGCTTGGCCGACAGCTCGGGGCGCTGGGCGGCAACGCCCTCGATGATGAGCGCCAGCTCCTCAAAGCTGCGGCCCACCTCGGTGCCCTTGCCGGCCATGGTCTCGAGCAACACCGTCGTCTGCTGGCCCTCAAACATCACCTGGCACAGGGTGTCGACGATCATCTGAATGCCGGCATCAGTCCCCTGCCCCACATGTGCGCCGGGGTGAAAGTTGTAGTAGTTGCCGGGCAGTGCTTCCAGACGCTGCAAGTCTTCGGCCATTGCCTCCAAGGCAAACTCACGCGCCAGCTCTTTGGCAGAACAGGGGTTGTAGGTATAGGGGGCATGCGCCACGAGTGGGCCGAAGTCGTTTTGCTCCATAAGCTCGCGCAGGGCCGCCACGTCATCCATGTCAAGGTCTTTCGCCTTGCCACCACGCGGGTTGCGCGTAAAGAATGCAAAGGTATTGGCGCCAATGGATAGCGCCGTCTCCCCCATTGCCCGATAGCCCTTCGTCGTGGATAGGTGACACCCGATCGTCAGCATCCCCAGCTCCCCCTCATCAGTTGCGGTGAAATAGTTCCTGTTTGGCCCCTATTCTGCCGCAAACAGGAACTATTCCACCGCAACTTATAAAAGGGGCATCAGAGATGCGGGCCACCAAGCACTGCGGCTACGGGCGCCAGCCTCATGATTCCCTACGCGTCAGCGCCAAGTCCTAGAGGGCTAGACGGATTGCATCGATAATGTGCGCGCAGCGCTGTGTGGCGGCAAGGGACATGACGGGACTCTCGAGTTTCCCCGCCCGGATGAGCTGGGTCGCATGCTGGATTTCGCCGTAGAAATCATCGACCTCAAACGGGGCATTTATTTCGAGCATTCGTCCGTCGGAGTATTTCACATGGGCGAGCTCGGGGCGATGGAGGCGCTCGATTTCCAACGAGCCCCGCTCGCAGGCAATCGTTAAGCGGCTTTCATATGCTGCCTTGCCGTCGCACGCCATATGAATGGGTATGCCGCCGACGCTCATACGGATCTCGTCGGCCCAATCAACGCGGCCGCCCGATACGTCACGCCAGCGAACTTCACGAGACGAAACATCGCACGCACCCGCAAGTAGATCCTCAAACCACCCGACCGCATAGCAGCCCATGTCATATAGACAGCCACCCTGCAACGGGTCGAGCAGATAACTCGAAGGGGGCTCACCATAATCGAGTTTTTGCACGCTTTCAATCGAGACGATACGGCCGAGCTCGCCCGACGCAAGCAAGCCCTTCACGCGAGTGCGCATCGGGCAAAACCGATTTTTCATCGCCTCCATAAACAGCACACCGCGCTCGCGAGAGGTGGAGGCAATCGAGAGAGCCTCTTCTTCATTCAAAACGGCCGGCTTTTCGCACAGCACGGCCTTTCCCGCGCGCAGTGCCCGACAGACCCAATGCGCATGCATGCCATGTGGAAGAGCCAAGTAGATTGCGTCGACATCGGGGTCGGCAATCAACGCATCATAAGCTGCATCGCCGTTATCGTCAGCCGTGGCATAACTGTGCGCGGCATCAATCGAAAACGCCCTGCAAAACTCCTCAACATGCGAAGGAGTGCGACCGGCGGCAGCCACAAGCCGTGCCCCGTCCACCTCCTTGAGCGACGATGCAAATCGATGCGAAATGCGCCCAGCGCCCAAAACGCCCCAACGAACCTCACGCAAATCATCACATGAATCCCGATGGCCCACGACAGCCCCCTTCAGTTGCGGTGGAATAGTTCCTGTTTAAGCCCTATTTTGCCGCAAACAGGAACTATTCCACCGCAACTTATAAAAGGGGCATCAGGAGCGCGTTTTGCAAAAAGCTTTAAGCGCGGCCGTTACGGGGCCAGGCTGGAAACGTCGGCGCACATCGTCGAGACGCTCGGGGATATCGATGTGCTGCGGGCAGTGACGTGCGCATTTACCGCACTTGACGCAATTGCTCACTAGCTTGGGCTCGTTCGTCCGCACCGCGCTCGCCGTAAAGTATTGAGACAGCCCCGTAAACCAACTATGCGCGTAGCTCGCGTTGTAGGCGCCAAAGCAACCGGGAATATTGATGCCCTTGGGGCACGGCATGCAGTAGCCGCACCCCGTACAGGGCACGCGATTCGATTTCTCAAACTCTCCCAGCACACGTGCGATGGTATCGAGCTGCTCTGTCGTCATCGAATCCGGCAGTGCGCGATCCGCCAATGCCGCGTTCTCGTCCACCTGCGCGGTATCGGTCATACCCGATAGCAGCATCGTGACCTGAGGATGATTCCACACCCACGAAAGGCCCCAAGCAGCCGGTGTCTTCAGGTACGGATCGCGTACACCATCGAGCACGGCACGGGCCCGCGGAGGCAGCTTGCCCGCCAGGCGTCCACCCAAAAGCGGTTCCATCACAAACACCGCGAGCCCGCGCTCGGCAGCTGCCATGAGTCCCGCCGTTCCTGCTTGGTAGCGCTCTCCAGCGTAGTTGTACTGGATCTGGCAAAAGTCCCAGTCATACGCGTCAAGCATCGTGAGGAAGTCCGCCGCACTGCCGTGGTACGAAAAACCTATCTGGCGAATACGCCCCGCAGCCTTTTGGTGCGCAATCCAGTCCTCGATACCCAACGCTGCCACGCGCTCCCACTGCGCGGGCGAGGTGATGTTGTGCATGAGGTAGTAGTCGATATGGTCAGTCCGCAAACGGTGCAGTTGCTCGTCAAAAAAGCGGTCGAAATCCTCCGCGCATTTGCACGAAGCATGCGGCAGCTTGGTCGCGAGCAAAACCTGGTCGCGTAGGCCCAGGCGCTCAAGCGAAGCGCCCACGCAAGCCTCGTTGCCGGGATAGAGATAGGCCGTGTCCAGGTAGTTAATCCCCTGCTCCACCGCACGGGAAATGATGGCATCGGCTGTCTTCGCATCCGGGTGTCCCGGCGCTCCGGGAAACCTCATGCAGCCCAGACCCAGAGCAGATATTTGGTTACCACTTTTGGGGTCAACGCGGTACTGCACGGACCCTCCCTTCGCCATCAGCGCTCGGCAAGGCGAAACACAATGGTCACGCGGCCGAAACATCGTGGAATCGTAATCGAGAACGTATCGTAACGTAGCAGAAATCGAGCCGTCACGGCACCGCTTTAACATCAGCAAAAAGCCCGATGAAAGGAGGCGAGCGTGACCACGCGTGAGGACGCCTACCCTTATCCCGGTGAGCAATACATCCACTCGGTCGACCGTTACCAGATTGAGGTCATGGACCATCTGGACGAGCTTCCCGCCACGGGCGCCGTCATCTTCTGCGCCCTCCCCAAGGCCCGCGATGGCGTCGGATACCCCGCGCGCGTCTTCGCGGTCTGCCCGGCAGCGTAAGCTCCACGCGTCCATTCATTTAAAAATCGCCCCCCTGCATGCACAAGGTGCGCTGGCGGCATACAATCCATCAGGCGCCCCCTACGCGGGCGCCTTTTATATGGGGAGATAATTCACATGCAGATCAACAAGGTCACCTTTATCGGCAAGGGCGGCGTCGGGCTACTCTACGGCAGTATGATCGCCCAGGCACTCGGCAACGACGCCGTCGAATACGTTATGGATGACGTCCGTTTTGAGCGTCACGCGGGCGATGCGCTCACCGTCAATGGCAAGCCCTGTGCGCTCAAGTCCGTCCGCGCCAGCGAGGCAACGCCCGCCGATCTGGTCATTCTCACGGTCAAGACGACTGGACTCAACCAAGCACTCAAGACTATGGAGCGCGTCGTGGGACCCAATACGCTCATCGCCTCGCTGTGTAACGGCATTACGAGCGAGCAGAAGATTGCCGAGCGCTTTGGCTGGGAGCATACCGTTCTTGGTATTTGCCAGGGCATGGACGCCGTGTTCCTCAACGGAGAGCTCACCTTTACCAATGCGGGCGAAATCCGCTTTGGCGCGGCGGCCGGCACCGAGCTCGCAACCGTCACCGCCATCGACGAGCTCTACACGCGCTGCGGCATCGCCCATACCGTCGAGAGCGACGTTGCGCACCGCATGTGGGCCAAACTCATGCTCAACGACGGCATCAACCAGACGTGCATGGCCTACGGCGGGACCTACGGAAGCGCCACGGAGCCGGGCTCCGAGCAGCGTCGCTGCTTTGTTTCTGCCATGCGCGAAACGCTTGCGGTCGCCAACGCCGAGGGCATTGAGCTGACCGAGGCAGACCTGACGCAGATGGTGCACCTCATTGAGGGAATCGACCCCACCGGTATGCCCTCGATGGCGCAGGACCGCATCGCGCAACGAAAAACCGAAGTCGAGGAGTTCGCGGGCACCATTTGCCGCCTGGCCGTCAAACACGATATCCAAGTGCCGCAAAACGATTGGCTCTATCAGCGCATCCGCGATATCGAGAAAAGCTGGTAGCGCCCGGCTCACCACGTCAACAGGCTCAACAGCAAAGCCGCCACAAGGAGCACTCCCTTTACGGCGGCTTTTCTTTTTCTCTATAACCAGTAGTCGATGTCCCGACGGTTAGAGCTGCGACTCCGACGCCTGGTCCTCATCGTCGCGACAAAGGACTACACCCGCACTTCCCAGCAGTGCGGCCGCGACCAACGCACTGACCACGATAGAGGCAGCCCCACAAGACCCCTGCATGCCCGCAACGAGCGCGGCCGTAGGCCCAAGGCAGCCAAGCACCAATGCGACGGCGGCAATGGCAATATCTCGAGCGTTCACAAGACCACTTCCTCCACGAGAAAGACCTTATTTCTCATGAACTAGTGTGCCCCGCGCCCATATGCGCGGCGTACTGCCACGGTAAGCGCTCTGTTAGCTCAAGCGCATGCATAGAACGGGCGTCCTTACGTTGCCCTAAAGCTCGGTAAAGACGCCCGTCCGCCAAATATCCGTGATGCAGAATAATTACCAGCCAGTGTAGTAGTCGGTGGTTCCGGCAGCGCAGCCGGAGTCATAGACCTTGCACTCACCCTTGGAGCCGGTAAACGTGGAGCCTTGGGCCTTATCGCCCGCGGCCACGACGTAGTAGCCATCGGAATCGCGCCAAAAGCCCTCGGAATCCTGCGTCCATTCGCCCGTGCGGTGATGGTAGAGTACGTTGCTGCTGTAATAAGTCTCGCGGCGGCCGTTATAGTTATTGACGCCGCTCGAGCGCGTCAGGCCCGAGCCGTTCGCGTAATACGCAGCAGACGCGTAAGACGAGCCGGAGCCGGCGTTGTAATACGATGCCTGAACGGCCTCAGCGGCCTCTGCTTCGGCTGCGGCAGCCCCGAGGGCCCCCCGCCTGGAGCCCGTCGA
>OBYW01000265.1_pt1 | contig 34778 bp, 32 predicted proteins | sample 1476841 | NCBI WGS metagenome assembly OBYW01 (sample SAMEA2580222, study PRJEB22360) | human gut metagenome | biome: human gut; feature: human-associated habitat; material: faeces | place: Denmark | collected 2008/2010
GCCGTCGGTCCAGCTGAGGATATTCTGCGGCGTGGCTTCCACCCGGGAGGTCGGGTTGGACAGCGGCATCACGATTGGCCGCGGGCAGTGCTTGTGCATCTCGCGGATAATCTCTTCGGTGAACAGCCCCGGCTGCCCGGAAACGCCGATCAGGATATCCGGTTTGACGTTGCGCACCACGTCGAGCAGCGACAGCACATCATTCGTGGTGTCCCACGCTTGCAGGTGCTCACGCTTTTGCACCAGTTTGCTCTGGAACGGCAGCAGGTTCGGCATGGCGTCGGTCAGCAGACCGAAACGGTCAACCATAAAGACACGTTTACGGGCTTCCTCTTCGCTTAACCCTTCGCGCTGGATTTGCGCGACGATCTGCTCTGCGATACCGCAGCCCGCGGAGCCGGCGCCGAGGAAGACAATTTTCTGCTCGCTCAGCTGGCTGCCCGCGCCGCGGCTGGCGGCGATCAGCGTACCGACGGTGACCGAAGCGGTTCCCTGGATATCATCGTTAAAGGAGCACACTTCGTGGCGATAGCGGTTGAGCAGGGGCATGGCGTTTTTCTGCGCGAAGTCTTCGAACTGCAGCAGTACGTCCGGCCAGCGGGCTTTAATCGCCTGGATAACGTCGTCGACAAACTGATAGTACTCGTCGTCGGTGATGCGCGGGTGGCGCCAGCCCATATACAGCGGATCGTCCAGCAGCTGCTGGTTGTTAGTACCGACGTCCAGCACCACCGGCAGCGTGTAGGCCGGGCTGATACCGCCGCAGGTGGTATACAGCGACAGTTTGCCGATAGGAATGCCCATCCCGCCGATACCCTGGTCACCGAGGCCGAGAATACGTTCGCCGTCGGTCATCACGATAACCTTGACGTTGTGGTTCGGTACGTTTTGCAGAATATCGTCGAGGTTATTGCGGTTCTGATAAGAGATAAACACGCCGCGGGCGCGACGATAGATCTCAGAGAAGCGTTCACAGGCGGCGCCGACGGTTGGGGTGTAGATAACCGGCATCATTTCGTCAAGGTGGTTGCCGACCAGGCGGTAGAACAGCGTTTCGTTGGTATCCTGGATATTGCGCAGGTAGATGTGCTTGTCGATCTCGGTTTTAAATCCCTGGTACTGGATCCACGCGCGTTCGGCCTGTTCTTCGATGGTTTCGACCACTTCCGGCAGCAGGCCCAGCAGGTTGAAGCTGCTGCGCTCTTCCATGCTGAAGGCGCTGCCTTTATTGAGCAGCGGAAATTCAAGCAGCACGGGGCCGGCGTAAGGGATGTATAGAGAGCGGTTTTTCTTATGAGTGAATTGCATCGCACTAACTCCTTGATAATCGCTTCAGCCCGGGCGCGGCGACAGGCGGGGGGCTGGCAGGGAATGGCAGCGGGCAGAGTATAAAGCAGAAGACATCAAAGGAGGGTAAACATGAGGCCGATAGTCTTAAAAAAACACCATCCCGGGGAGAGGACGGTGTTTTTATCATCATTCAGCTGAAAAGTTAGCCACCGCGGCGCTTGCGGCCGGTGGCGCGAACATGGTTAACAGTGGTTTCCGCATCGCCTTCCAGCAGCACTTTTTTCTGCTGAGAAAGCTTGTAGTTCAGACCAAGAAGATGACGTGCCTGTTGGTTCGATTTCATTCTTACTCCTTTATCCTGTGTCGGTTTCAAGGACAAGCCCGACGGGTGTCGGACGAAATTTAACCCTTAAGTACGCCGCGCATTTTTAGCGCGGCGATAATCATCGTGGCCCATTTTGCCGGGATTAGCAACGTTGAGTCGGCAGATTAAGAACAGTCTTTTTAGCGGACCCCGGTTCGTCGGCCGGACAGGAGGTCACCCGCCATCCGGCACAAAGACCCGCACGTTAGCCAGTCTTACCACTTCATTTCGCCGGTATTCACTTTGGCGCTCAGATCCAGCGAACTCTCTTCCGCGAGTCCCGGCCAGCGCTGTTTCATCGCTTTGATAACGCCGGCGGAATCTTTGTGCGCGTTGAGCGCCTGCTCGAACTGGGTCAGATAATCGCGGGTAAAGGTAATCGCGCGGTCGCCTGCGGGCGGAGTCCCCAGGTAATGGCCGGGGATCACCTGCTGCGGATGCAACGCGGCCATCTCGTCGAGCGTACTTATCCACTGCTGGCGGCTTTCGACGCTCTGGGTGTCCGCCGTCCAGACGTGCATGCCCCACGCCACGCCGGTCCCGCCAAGAATGGCTTTATTCGCCGGGATCCAGACATAGGCGGCATAATTTTGCGGCTGGCGGATCTCAACCTTTTCGCCGTCTATGGTGAAGGTGTTTGCCGTCAGCGCTTGCGGGACGTAAACCTGCTTCGGCGCGCCGTCCTTCATCTGCGGGCCCCAGTAGGCCAGTTTGGCCGCTTTGGTGGCGTTAATGTGTTTAACCACTTCCGCGGTCGCCACCACGTTGACATCCGGGAAAGCCTTCACCAGCGGCTCGAGGCCGAAATAGAAGTCCGGATCGCCGGAGGTAATCACGATGCGGGTCAGTTTTTTACCGCTTTTCTTAATCATTTCAACCAGCTTCTCGCCATCTTTGACGCTGAATTGAGCGTCAAACAGCACCGCTTCATGCGGGCCGGAGGCGAGGGTGGAGTTAACCGCGAAAATGCCGTTCTCCTGCGGGTTGTAGGTTTGCAGCGTTAGGGGCGCGGCCAGAACTGACGTGCTGAAAAGCGTGGTCGCGATAGCAAGGGCAGATAATTTCATATTCGTTTTCTCTTGGTCAGGTGAATGAGCGCTATTGTACGGATTTCATGATTTGCGAAAATTCCTGAAAAAAGAGATGCTGAGTTTCATAAAACGTGCAGATGGAAATCAGTTATGGATCGGGTTATTGCCGCGCAGGTGTATATGCGCATTTGTGAACTGGGGAGCTTAAGCGCCGCCGCCCGCGCGCTGGGGATGTCGCGTCCGATGGTCAGCCGCTATCTGGAACAGATGGAGCAGTGGGCGGGAACCCGGCTGGTCCATCGCTCAACTCGCAAACTGACGCTCACGGCTGCGGGGGAAAAGGTGCTGCAAAAAACGCGCACCCTGACGCAGCTGTCGGATGAGATCGCCGGGCAAAGCGAGCGTGCGATCCCCAGCGGGACGCTGCGCGTCGCCTGCGCTCACTTTACGGCGATGCAGCTGATTTCGCCGCTGCTACCCGATTTTCTCGCCCGTTATCCGCAGCTGCGCCTTGAGCTGGATATCAATAATCACCCGGTCAGCCTGATCGGCGAACGGATCGACGTGGCGATTCGCATCACCGACAATCCGGAGCCCGGGGCTATCGCCCGCCGCCTCGGCGTGTGTCGTTCGGTGCTGTGCGCGTCGCCGCGCTGGCTTCAGCAGAACGGTCCGCTGCAAACGCCGGAAGATCTCACTCGTCACAACTGCCTGCATTACAGCCATTTTGCCAGCCAGACCTGGCAGTTTAGCGACGCCAGCGGCGAAAACGTGGCGGTGGCGGTTTCCGGCAACCTTAGCGCCGGGATCTCCTCGCTGCTGATGGAGGCGGCGGTCGCCGGCTGCGGCATCGCGATGCTGCCGGAGCTGGAGGCGCAGCGGGCGCTCAACAGCGGGGCGCTGAAACAGGTTTTACCGGCCTGGCGGCCAAAAGCGCTAAGCGTATATGGTATTTACCTTTCTCGGGACTATCAGCCAAGCGCGCTGCCGCTGTTTCTCGGTGAGATTCAGCAGAAACTGGCGCAAACTCACGATATAAAAGGAACCCTTTAATGATAGTGCTTCGCCCAATGCGCGCTACGGAGTACCCCGCGTATCTCGACTACTTTATCCCCGACTACGCGGCGGAAATCTCCGCCAATTACGCGCTCTCGCCGGCGGCCGCGTTAGCCCAGGCGCAGCGCGAAATCGCCGCGGATCTGCCCGACGGCGTCAATACTCGCGGCCAGGTTTTATGCTGCTTATTCGATGACAGTGACGGCGCAGAAAAGCGGGTCGGCTATCTCTGGTACAAGCCTGACGAAGAAATGCGCTCCGCCTTTATCTGCGATTTTTATATTTATCCGGCGTTTCAGGGACAGGGCCTGGGTAAACAAGCGATGGCGGCTTTTGAGCATGCGCTGAAAAGCCAGGGGATCGGCCAAATTAAACTGCGCGTCGCCGGGGATAATCAGCGCGCGCGCCATCTCTACGACGCCGCGGGTTTCCGCGTTACCGGCGTTAATATGAGTAAAAATATCCCGACGGATTGATCTGAAAAACGCCGCGCGCCGCCCAAATGCCTTAGGGGGTTCTATACTTAACCCTTTCATATCAAAAAAGGAGCGATATTATGGCAATCCATAAGAAAGGTCAGGCGCACTGGGAAGGGGATCTGAAAAGCGGAAAAGGAACCGTCTCGACCGAGAGCGGCGCGCTGAACCAGCAGCCTTATGGTTTTAACACCCGTTTCGAAGGCGTCAAGGGCACCAACCCGGAAGAGCTTATCGGTGCCGCCCATGCCGCCTGTTTCTCCATGGCGCTCTCGCTGATGCTGAGCGAAGAGGGCTACACCGCCACCTCCATTGATACCGTGGCGGTGGTGACGCTGGATAAATCCGGCGGCGGCTTTGCCATCACCCAAATCGCGCTGCAGAGTAAAATTGTGCTGCCAGGCATCGAGGCCGATGCGTTTGACGGCATCATTCAAAAAGCCAAAGCCGGTTGCCCGGTATCGCAGGTGCTGAACGCGGAGATAAGCCTCGACTACCAGCTCAATCCATAAGCTCGCTGGCGCCCGCTATCGGCGGGCGCTCCTGCCCTAAAAGCCATCGTTGGCAAATGCCCCCGGCGTTAATAAATGCTATCTTTCTCGCTCACGGATCAGAGCAGGTGGGTAATGACCAGCATACGCGGAATGATTGAAGCTCAGGTTCTGGGCTTAACCGGCATGGCGCTAAAAGAGATCGATTTTGAACACCCCAAAGGCGAACCGGGGCTATTTGGCCCGCAGTCGGCCATCTGGCAGGTTCATGGCGATTTTACCTCCATGCTCTGCGGCGGCGTCAGCGCGCTGCTGTTACAGATGCTGCATCCTCTGGCGCTGGCGGGCGTCTGGGATCACTCAAACTTCCGCGAAGATATCTTTGGCCGCCTGCGCCGTACCAGCCAGTTTATTTCCGCCACCACCTTTGGTACCACCGCCGACGCCGAACGGCTGATCGCAAAAGTGCAGGGGATCCACCTGCGGGTGAGCGGCAAGGATAAAGACGGCACGCCCTATCAGGCCAGCGACCCGGCGCTGCTCACCTGGGTTCATGTCGCCGAATGCAGCAGCTTTATGGCCTCGCACCTGCGCTACAAGCGGACCGTGGTCAGCGCCGCCCGCCAGGAGCAGTATTATCAGGAGGCCGCCGAAATTGCCCGCCGCCTTGGCGCTCGGGATATCCCGGTAACGCCGCGGCAGGTTGCCGACTACCTGCAGGATATGCGCCCAACGCTGCGCTGCGATGAGCGAACGCAGGAGGTTGCCGACGTCCTGCTATCGACCCGCCTGCCGGGGCGCCTGAGTCAGCCCATCGGGCGAATGATGATGCGCGCCGGGATTGACCTCCTGCCGCCGTGGGCGCAGGCGATGCTCAATTTGCCGATGAGCGCGCTGCAGCGGCATAGCGCACGAATTGCGGTACACGGCGTCGCCCGCGTACTGCGCGCGTCGGTGCGTAACGGCGCGTATCATTGCGCGATGCGCCGGATGAATCAGTTTTAATTATTCCGGCTGCGTTTTTACGCCAAAAATATAGCCATGGCTATTATTGTCATGGCTATATTTCTTAAAAACAAACTATTCTCATTTATATATTTGACAGCAATAAAAATAAGTAAATATTCTCTTAACGGCGGCGAATTATTCAGAAAAAATTAAGCCAAATCGCGTACGTTATTTCTTTTTTTACGGGGAAGTCATCATGGCGAAAATGACTGACGATGGTCAGCGCGCCCAGGTTGCGCGTAAAACGACGCTGGTCAGCGTGGTGGTCAATCTTTTTTTATCCAGCGCCCAGGTTCTGGCGGGCGTTTTTTCCGGTTCGCAGGGATTAATTGCCGATGGTATTCATTCTCTTTCCGATTTAGTCGCTGATTTCGTCGTGCTGTTGGCCAATAAAAAAAGCGGCAAACCCTCGGATAGCGATCATCACTACGGACACCGGCGCTATGAAAACGGCGCTTCACTGGTGATTGGCGCGCTGCTGTTACTGGTTGGCGCGGGTATGCTGTGGTCCGCCTGCGGCAAACTGCTGCATCCGGCGTCTATCCCGAGCGTGCATATTACCGCTCTGTGGGTGGCGCTCGCCGCGCTGACCGCCAAAGAGATGTTATTCCGCTATATGCTCAGGGCGGCTAAACAAATTCAGTCGTCCATGTTGATTGCCAACGCCTGGCACGCCCGCTCGGATGCCGCGTCGTCGGTGGTGGTCGCGGTCGGCATCATCGGTAACCTGGCCGGCTTCGCCTGGCTCGATCCGGTGGCCGCGCTGGCCGTCGGCGCGCTGGTCACCCGCATGGGCTATACCTTTTCGTATGACGCCCTCCATGACTTGATGGATCGGTCAGTGGATAGCGACAGCGAGCAGCAGATAATCACCACTATTCTGGCAACGCCCGGCGTCGTGGCGCTGCATGACCTGAAAACCCGACGCGCCGGCGATGGGATCCTGGTCGATGTACATATCGAGGTGCCGGGAGAGTTATCGGTGGCGGAAGGGCACGATATTGCGCTGTTGGCCCGCGCGCGGGTGCTAAACAGCCAAAACGTACTGCATATGATGATTCATATTGACCCTTGCCGCGCGGATAGCGACGCGATTATCGCTTAGGTTATTCCCCTTAACGCTTAAGGGCTATGTCAGCCTGCGGATAATATTGCCTGTGAAATAAAAAAGGACCATAATCCAGCGGCTATTCTTTCATCGCTGATAAATAGCCGGCTGACGCCGTGTCGTGTTTTTAAACAATATAAAAATGCAATCGCTTAATAGAAAGTATCTATTATTCGTTCGAAACTTCAGGAAGTAAAACAATGATTATCCGGCCAGAACAACACTGGTTCCTTCGCTTGTTTGACTGGCACGGCTCCGTGCTGTCAAAAATCGTCTTTCGCCTGCTGCTTAACCTGATGATGTCGATTATCGCGATCATCAGCTATCAATGGTACGAGCAGCTGGGTATCCATCTTACCGTCGCGCCGTTTAGCCTGTTGGGGATCGCCATTGCCATTTTTCTTGGCTTTCGCAATAGCGCCGGATACAACCGCTTTGTTGAAGCGCGCAACTTATGGGGAACGGTGCTGATTGCCCAGAGAACGCTGGTGCGCCAGCTGAAGAATCTCCTGCCGGCCGAAAGCGCAGCCCATCAACGCCTGGTGAGCTTCCTGGTGGCGTTTAGCTGGAGCCTGAAGCATCAGCTGCGCAAGACGGATCCGAGCGCCGATTTAGCGCGTCTGCTGCCGGCGCAAAGCGTGGCGGAAATTCTCGCCAGTTCGATGCCAACCAACCGCATTCTGCTGCTGGCAGGCGATGAGCTTGGGCGCCTGCGCGCAGAAGGGAAGATCGGCGATGTCACCTTCAGCCTGATGGACAATAAGCTTGATGAGCTGGGGCACGCCCTGGGCGGCTGTGAGCGCCTCGCCAGCACCCCGGTGCCCTTTGCCTACACGCTCATTTTGCAGCGCACCGTGTATCTGTTCTGTACGCTGCTGCCGTTTGCGCTGGTCGGCGATCTTCACTATATGACGCCGTTCGTGTCGGTGTTTATCTCCTACACCTTTCTGTCGTGGGATTCGCTGGCGGAAGAGCTGGAGGACCCGTTCGGTACCGCAGCCAACGATTTGCCGCTGAACGCGATGTGTAACACCATTGAGCGCAACCTGCTGGATATGACCGGCCAGCATCCCTTACCGGAGATACTGGCGCCGGACCGCCACTACAATCTGACCTGATTTTTGTATGTTTATTATTCGTTAAATAAGTTAAATCTAACGCGTGATAGATAACATTGATTATACAGTCACCGCCCTGATTGTTATGCTTTCGTTAACAAAAAACGCCCGTTACCCTGGCTGGTAACGGGTGATAAGAGATCGTGCGGCGTTTCACCTGCCATACGCCGCCGAAAGCGCATCAGGAGTGAACATGAGTAACAGAAGACGCGTCGTTCCCGGCGTCCATCCCTATGATGGTCCGGCGGGCGGCTGGGGTGCCTTAAAAGCCACCGCTATCGCCGTTCGTACGCAAATGGATGCGCTCGATGCCCCCGCCACGCTGCTGCGGACCAATCAGCCGGATGGCTTTGATTGTCCCGGCTGCGCCTGGCCCGACAAAGAGCATAAATCGACGTTTCAGTTCTGCGAAAACGGCGCCAAAGCGGTGACCTGGGAAGCCACCAGTAAACGGGTCACGGCTGAGTTTCTCGCGGCTAACACCGTGACGTCGCTGCTGGCGCGCAGCGATTTTGAGCTCGAAGGCTACGGGCGCTTAACCCAGCCCCTGGCCTACGATAAGGCCAGCGATACCCTGCGTCCGGTCTCATGGGACGCGGCGTTTACCCGCATCGGCGCCATTCTTCGTACGCTGCAGCCCAATGAAGTCGAGTTTTATACCTCCGGGCGCGCCTCTAACGAAGTGGCCTTCCTGTTCCAGCTGTTTGCCCGCGAATATGGCACCAACAACTTTCCGGACTGCTCCAATATGTGCCACGAGTCGACCAGCGTCGGCCTGCCGCAGTCCATCGGCATCGGTAAAGGGACGGTCTCCCTCGATGACTTTGATAAGACCGAGCTGGTTATCTCTATCGGCCACAATCCCGGAACCAACCATCCGCGCATGATGGGTACGCTGCACGAACTGGCGCGCCGGGGGGTGCCGATTATCGTCTTCAACCCGCTAAAAGAGCGGGCGCTGGAGCGTTTCGCCGATCCGCAGAACGTCATTGAGATGGCGACCTACGGCTCAACCAACATCGCGTCGACCTATTTCCAGGTCAAAGCGGGCGGCGACGCGGCGGCGCTTAAGGGTATCGCGAAGGCGCTGCTCCGGCTGGAAGCAGAGCAGGGCGATGTGCTGGATCGGGCGTTTATCGATGAGCATACGCTGGGCTTTACCGAGTTTGCGCAGGATGTGGACGCGACGCCGTGGCCGGATATTGAACGGGAGTCCGGCCTGACGCGCGGCGATCTTGAACGGGTGGCGGCGGCTTACGCTAAATCTAACGCCACGATTATCACCTACGGCATGGGCATCACCCAGCACAATAAGGGCACCTCTAATGTACGCCTGATAGCCGACCTGCTGCTGATGCGCGGGAATATCGGCAAGCCGGGGGCCGGGATCTGCCCGCTGCGCGGACACTCCAACGTACAGGGCAACCGTACCGTCGGCATCACGGAAAAGCCGAGCCCCCAGTTTCTCGCCAACCTGCAGCGGGTGTTTGGTTTTACGCCGCCGCAGGAGCATGGTCACGATGCGGTAAAAGCGCTACAGGCGATGATCGACGGCGAATCGAAAGCGCTGCTCTGCCTTGGCGGGAACTTCGCGGTGGCTATGCCGGATAGCGAACGGGCTTTTCCGGCGATGCGGGGGCTGGATCTGAGCGTGCATATTGGCACCAAGCTGAATCGCTCGCATCTTCTGGTGGCCAATGAGACCTTTATCCTGCCGTGCCTTGGCCGAACCGAACTCGATATTCAGGAGACGGGACGCCAGTCGATCACCGTGGAAGATTCGATGTCGATGGTGCACGCGTCGTCGGGCAAGCTGAAACCCGGTTCGCCAGAGCTGCGATCGGAGCCGGCGATTGTCGCGGCGATGGCCATGGCGACGCCGCCGGAAAGCAGCGTTGACTGGCTGTCGCTGGTCGCCGACTACGATCGCATTCGCGATCTGATCGAGCAGACCATTCCCGGCTTTGACCAGTACAACCAGCGTATTCGCCATCCCGGCGGTTTTCGCATGCCGCTGCCGCCGACGGAGCGTATCTGGCCGACGCCGACCGGCAAAGCGATGTTTTCCGTTTTTCACGGGGTGCACGAAAACCAGCAGGTAGCAGGGCATGACGTGATGCGCCTGGTGACGCTGCGCAGCCACGATCAGTACAACACCACCATTTACGCCATGGACGACCGCTACCGCGGCGTGTTTGGCCGTCGCGACGTGTTGTTTATGAACGAGCAGGATATGGCTGAGCAGGGATTCGAACACGGCGATCGGGTGGATATCAGCTCCGCGCTGCCGGGCCACCATCAGCGGCTGGAAGATATCACCCTGGTCGCGTACAGCATCGCGCCGGGCACCGTTGCCGCCTATTACCCCGAAGCCAACGTGCTGGTCCCTCTGGATTATCTCGATAAAGAGAGCGGCACGCCGTCGTATAAATCGGCGCCCGTCCGTTTAACGCTGCGCTCGAAAGAGATCCGCGCGCTGGCGGGGCTTCGCTAAAGCGCCGTTTGCCCGCGGCGATCGTCGCGTCGTGGGCAAAATCGCTACCTCTGCGCCAGAATCAGCTTAATCCCCAGCCCGACAAAACCGGCGGCAAAGCAGGCTCTCAGCCCCTGTAACACCCGCGGACGCGACAGCACGTATCCGCGCATCGCCGCCGAAAAGGCGCCATAGAGCATAAAAACCAGCAGCGTCATCAGCATAAAAACGGCGCTCAGGATCAGCATTTCCCCGATCGGCGAAGCCGAGCCGCGCTGGATAAACTGCGGCAGAAAGGCGAGAAAGAAGAGCGGCAGCTTGGGGTTAAGCAAATTAATCAGAATCGCGTGGCTGATGACCTGGCGCGGGTTGCGTTGTTCGACGCCCTCCACGTTCAGGCTGCCGCGCTGGGTCAGGGTGGCCCATGCGAGGTACAGCAGCCAGGCGACGCCGGCGTACTTCACCAGCTCGAAGGCGCCGGGGGTGCTGTGGAGGATGGCCGCCAGCCCGGTTATCGCCGCCAGCATATGCGGAATAATGCCCAGCGTGCAGCCGAAGGCCGCGGCAAAACTCATGCCTCTGCCCGCCGCCAGGCCGGTGGCAATGGTGTAAAGCGTCCCGGTGCCGGGGGCGATGACCACAATCAGCGAAGTCAAAAGAAACTCAGGGGTGATGAACGCCATGATGTCATTCCTGTTGCAGAGAATCGAGGCCCTGAGTATTTCGCAAAGCCGCGCGCCGGTATTGAACAAAATTGCACAACGTCGGCTAGCGGCTCGCCTGATAGCTGCCTGGGGTCATGGCGAACTGCCTTTGAAACGCGCGGGTCAGATGGCTTTGATCGGCAAAGCCGGCCATGAAGGCGGTATCGGCGGGGGAGTGACCTTCGGCGAGCAGGCGGCGCGCCAGGCGCAGGCGGGCCTGTACCAGATAAGCGTGCGGCGTGATGCCGGTTTCGCGAGCGAAGCCGCGGATCAGCTGAAAGCGGCTGAGACCGCAGAGGGTAGCAAGCACCTCGAGAGAGATTTTCTCTTCGGGGGCATCATCGAGATATTGCCTGGCCAGCGCGATGGAGGGGGTACCGCTTTTATCAGGCCGCCGTGCGCAGAGATGGTATCGGCTCACCCGCATCAGGCAGAGCAGTAGCGCCTCTTCCACGGCGGTATCCTCGGGGGCGCTGGCGACAATCTCGCTAAACAGCCGCAGCATCAGTCCGCGCAGCTGCGGGTCCTCGACCACCGGGCGCAGGAGAATATCTTCGGCTTTTATCGCCCCCTGAAATTCAGCGGCAACCCGCTCGGGATCGAGATAGATCATCTGCCAGCTGCGCGGGCCATTCAGCGGGATACCGTCGTGCATCTCCCCCGGATTAACCATAATGATATTTCCGGCGGCGGCCTCAATTTTGCCCAGATGGCTCCACGAACGCTGCGCGCCCTGAGTGAAAATCCCGATGCCGAACTGGTCGTGGGCATGGCGCGGAAAACTCTGTTCCGTGACTAACGACATGGCTTCCAGTCCCGGCATGGCGAGCCGGTGCTGCTGAACGTGATGAAGGCGAGTTTTCAACGGTTTCTCCTGCCGGGGCATAGCATGAGTGTAGCCTCAGGCACGCGGGACGAGCAACGGTCCACCGGCGCTTGAATTTCATCAACGCAGAACATAACATTTAGCTAACATTTTGCCTGCTGCGCTGCCAGCAGATTGCGCAAACAGTGGATGATAATGGATATTAAACAGCTTAAGTACCTGATTGCGCTCGACAGAACACGACATTTCGGCCAGGCCGCGGCGGCCTGCCATATCACCCAGCCCACGCTATCGATGCGTATCCGCAATCTTGAAGAAGAACTTAATCTGACGCTGATTCAGCGCGGGCAGAGGTTTGAAGGGTTTACCCCAGAGGGCGAGCGTATTCTGGCCTGGGCGCGAGCGCTGCTGGCGGCGCACGACGGGCTGGAGGCGGAGGCGGCTATCTGTCGCGGGCAGATGGTCGGCCAGCTAAGAGTCGGGATGGTGCCTTTAGCCAGCCTGAATCCGATGCAGCTGATCAAGCCGCTGGCGGATACATACCCGGAGCTGCAGTTCAGTCTGCTGTCCATGACCTCGGAACAGATTATCGACGGCGTTAGCCGCAACCAGCTGGATCTGGGGATCTGCTATCTGCACCACGTCGATAGCCAACTGTTCAACGTGGTCTGGCTGCCGAATACCCGCATGGGGCTGCTGCACGATAGGCGTCATTATCAGTTTGCCGACGCGACGCCTGAGTGGGATACCCTGGCCGCGCTGCCGCTGGGCTTTCTGACCAAGGGCATGTACTACCGTGAATCGATTGAGATGAGCTTTAAGGCCAAGGGGCTGGCGCCAAAATACGTTTTTGAAAGCGACTCCACGTTTCAGATCATCCAGGCGGTGCAGGCCGGGATCTGCTGCGCGATTATGCCGCTGAACAACGGCCTCGAAGCGCTAAGCGATAATCTGGAAATCAGGCCGATCCCCGAGACGGAGGTCGACTCGATGCTGGCGCTGATCATGCGCAACAAAGAGCCAGTGTCGTCGCTGGCGGAAAAATGCTTCGCCGATGCGCAGGTGATTTTTAGCGAACGCCAGTCGGCTGACGGCGCTTAGCTGGCCATCTGCGACTGGATAAATTCAAGCCAGACGCGCGTTCTGGCGGGCATAAAGTGGCGCTCCCGATAGAGGGCGGAGAGCTGTAACGGCGCCGGCGGCAGCTCCAGCGTGACTTCCTGGAGTTCACCGCGATCGATAAACGGGCGGCAGGGTTTCTCCCCCAGAATAGCGAAGCCAACGCCGGCAAGCGCGGCATGCAGCGCCATTTCGCCGCTGTTGACGCGATAGTGCCCGTTGACGTTAACCTTTTTAAAGCTACCGTCCGCCGCGGCAAATTGCCAGGCTTGCCCCGCGAGGGCGCTGACGGTGGTAATGCAGGGCTGCGCGGTTAATTGCTCGCTGTGTGTCGGCATACCCGTTCTGGCAATCAGCTGCGGAGAAGCGACCACGCAGCAGGGAAACGAAAAGAGCGGGCGCGCAATGACGCTGGCGTCTTCCATTTTGCCGCGGGTGATAATCACCGCAATATCCACATCCTCTTTTAACACCTCCGTTCCCGCCAGATTCGTGGTACAGCTGACGATTATTTTTGGATAGCGCATGGCAAATTGCGCCATCAGCGGCGCAAACAGCGAGGGGCCAATTTCGTTCGGAAGACACAAGCGTAGCGGCCCTTCGGGTTCGGCCTGCTGCTGCGTCAGTTCAGCTTCCGTAGCGGCAAGTTGCTCCAGCACCGGTCGCATACTGGCGAGCAGCGTCTGACCGGCAGGGGTCAGCTTCATGTGCCGGGTACTGCGCTGTATCAGGCGCAGCTGAAGGCTCTCCTCAAGCTGCGAAATCTGTCGGCTCACGTTCGATGAGGGCATCTGCAGCGCTTTTGCTCCGGCGCGAAAGGAGCCATTTTCCGCCACGGTGACGAACACCCGCAGGGCGTTGAGATCCAATTTTTTCACTCTCGATTATCCCGATTTTGATAATTAACAACGTCATTTTTACCGTCTTATGCCCGGTTTTGCCAGACGCTAGACTCTCCGCATTACATAGTCAGGAGTCTTACATGCCCGGATATCTGGTACGAATAACGTTGATCATGGCCTTTGTTCAATTCATCAACGCCCTCGAATATATGATTTTTAATCCCTTATTTACCTGGATGGCGCCGACGTTTCAGGTGCCGGTAAGCCAGGCGGGTTACGTCACCGGCGTTTATACGCTGGCTTCCGTCATTGCTGGGGTAAGCGTCTGGCGATGGGTCGGTAACGTTAAACCGCGGCGCTTTTTGCTCTGCAATATGGCCCTGTTGGGGGGATTAACGATGATGACGCTGACCACCACCCGGTTTGACGGATTGTTGTTCTGGCGTTTTCTTGCCGGTCTGGTTGGCGGGACCACAATGGGCGTGGGCAGCAGTCTGTTAATCAACATTATGCCGCCGCACCTGCGCCCGCGGGCATTGGCCTCCACGATTGCCGCATTCTCGCTGGTCAGTATTGTCGGTATGCCGACGATGCTATTTCTCAGTGCAAAAATCGGCTGGCAGATAGCCCCCGCGACGATCGGCGGACTCTGCTTAATCGCGTTACCGCTGATAAAACTGGCGCTGCCGGAGCAACCCATCGAGGCGAGCCGTCAGGCGGGTTTGCGCTGGTCGTCATCGGTGCTGTTTTACGCCTCCGGCAACGCGCTCGCGCAGTTCAGTCCGATGTTAATCATTCCGCTGCTGGTACCGTTACTGACGGTGAAAATGGGGGCCAGCGGCGATGAATTGCCGTGGCTCTTTTTCGGCGGAGGCGCGGCCGGACTATGCGCAACTAAACTCACCGGCAAGCTATGCCAGCATTACAGCGGCTACCGCATCAGCCTGCTGGCCAGTCTGCTATTTATACTGAGCCTGAGCATCGCTTTTACCTGCAACCGCGGCGGCGCACTGTTTATGGTGCTGTTTCTGGCCGCCGCCTACTGTCGTCTGGTGGCCTCATCGGCTGTGGCAATGCGTTTTCCAGCGGATAGCGCCAGGTCCGGGTTTACGCTTTTACAGAATACCCTGATGTCATTAAGTACGGCGGCGGCCTTTCTGCTTTCATCGTGGGTGCTCTCGGTTGACGGCAACGGCGAGCGGGCGATGCAGGGGATATTGCTGCTCTGCGCCCTGAGCGCATTGCCGCTGCCGTGGCTGCTGCGGGTTCAGGAGAAAAGATTAGCCACGCGCGCCCCCCGCCCCGCCCGCCGGCGGCTACCGTCAAATATTCTCCAGGCTGATCCCGCGGGTTTTCGGACCAAAGATGCCCACCGACAGCATCACCATCAGCATACTGGCGACGATAAAGCTAATCACGCCTGGGGTACCGGCGTATTGCAAAATAATGCCGATCAAAATGCTGGTGATCGCCGTCGACAGCCGGCTGAAGGAGTAGCAGAAGCCGACCGCCCGCGCGCGAATATGGGTCGGGAAAACTTCGGCCTGGTAGGCGTGATAGCTAATGGTCAGCCAGGCGTTTGACCAGGTGATCATAAACCCGCAGATCACCAGCAGCACCGGGCTGTTCTGCAGGGCAAACAGGGTGCCAAACACCACCGTCATCAGCGCGGAAAGCACAATTTGCCATTTGTTTTCAAAACGATGAACGAAGCGGGTGCAGAACAGACAGCCAATCGGATAGGCGAGGGTAATAAAGAACGCGTACAGCAGGCTGTGGGTGATGCTCGCCCCCTGGCCGGAAAGCAGGGCCGGTAGCCAGTTGCCGAAGCCAAAGAAGCCGATGGCCTGGAAGAAGTTCATTACCATCAGCATGATCGTACGTTTGCGGTACTGCGGCGCCCAGATCGCTTTAAAGCTTCCCAGCCTGCGCGGGTTATCCTGCGTCTCAACCTGGTGGCGCGGCGAGGGAGAAACGCCGCAGCGCTGTTCCATTTCGCACATCACCTTATGGGCTTCCTCGTGGCGGCCTTTTTCATCCAGCCAGCGCGCCGACTCCGGCAGCTTCTTGCGGATAACCCAGATAATCAGCGAACAGAGCGCGCCGAAGATAATCACCCAGCGCCAGCCGGTCAGGCCGAAAAGGGTAATCGGCACCAGCAGCCACGACATCAGCGCCACGGCGGGGACCGATAAAAACTGAATAAAGAAGGCGAAAGCGAAGGCTTTATTGCGCAGATGCGTCGGCACCCATTCGCTTAAATAGGTGTCGATGGTCACCAGCTCAATGCCGAGACCGACGCCGACCAGAAAGCGGCAGAAGATAACCCCTTCAGCGCTGCTTTGCAGGGCCATCATCAGCGAAAATACGCCGTACCAGGCGAGGGCAAACATAAACGTCAGGCGGCGGCCCAGTTTATCCGCCAGCGGCGCAAGCAGGCTGGCGCCAATAAACAGCCCCATAAAGGTGGACGACGCGAAGGCGGCCTGGTCGGAGATACCGAAGATACCTTGCTCGCCGGTATGGAAAATATCCTCTGCCAGCAGCCCGGTGCTGATATAGCCGGTCTGAAAAAGATCGTACAGCTCGAAGAAGCCGCCCAGCGCCAGGAGGGTGATAAAAGACCACAGGCCAACGGAGGCGGGCAGCGCATCGATGCGAGCGGTCAGGCTGGAGTGGGGATGTCCTGGGGAGGCGAACGCGGCGTCGCCCAGAACCTGGGTGGTAGACATATTATTATTTTCCTCAGATAAAATGTTTGCCTGCTAATGTTATTTGATTGTTAATGGTTTTAAATTTTTAATCGCATCGGGGGAGAGAGATTTGCAGAATAAAATAATGCCAATGTGGTTTGGCTGGCGTTGTATGCTGGTTTTCGCCTGTGGCCCGGCCGCGGAGTGAAGGAATTCACCATCGGGCCGCAAAGTTTGACCTGAAATAAATTTAAGATAACGAGAGATTGTTGCGCTCAGGTTATTCACCTACATTCAAAGCGAGTACTCCCACTCAGGAAAATAATCATGTCTAGCAAGAAAATTTTACAAGCAGCGCTGGCGGCGGCGCTTTCGCTGTCAATGATGGCCACGCCGGTTTTCGCCAACCCGGGTAATGGCAACGGCGGCGGTAATCATGGTAATAGCGGTAACCATGGCAATAACGGTAACAACGGTAACAAGGGCAATAGCGGTAAAAACAACGTTGATAAGGGCAACCAGGGTCATAAAGAAGGAAACCCGGGGCAGAGAAAAAACTACGGCAAACCCGATAATGTCTCTGCCGATATCAGCTTCTCCAGAGCGCGATCGCTGGCGGTAAACTACGGTTTAACCGGCTATCAGTCGCTGCCGCCGGGAATCGCCAAAAATCTGGCTCGCGGTAAACCCTTACCTCCGGGAATTGCGAAAAAAGCGGTTCCGGCATCGATGCTCAACGAACTGCCTTACTATCCTGGCTATGAATGGCGCGTGGTGGGCCAGGATTTAGTGCTGATCGCGCTGAGTACGGCGATCGTGACGTCGATAATTAATGGCGTCTTTGACTAGTGAATTAACCCCGGTTCGCGCCGGGGTTAATCCTGACGGGCAGGCTTAGCGCATTAAGGTCATTCTAAACAAATCGTCACTAAAGCGAGATTTTAACTTTACTCAAATAATTGAATGACTATAATGAGCACAAATTCACACAGGAGAAATATGTTGGACAGTCACCCTTACTTAAACATCAAGGCAAGCTGACGCTATTTTTTCTGCGCTGCTTGCCAACCGGCGGGCAGCAATCTCCTCATCCAGACGATTGCATCCCATAAAAAATAACGCAGCATGGCTGCGAGGATAATCGTCATGTTCATGTTTAAAAATACATTATTCCCTCCACCGTCAACGCGACGTTAATCGCCTCTCTGGCGACAATTTGTCGTGTGCTTAATAAAGCACGTAGTTAATTCTTCCAGCAAAAATGGAGGAAGCTATGTTGATGTTTCCTTATATCGCAAATTTACTCGCCGCGATGCTGTTGGGCGCGCTGATTGGCGCCGAAAGACAGTGGCGTCAGCGGATGGCTGGCCTGCGCACCAATGCGCTGGTCGCCACCGGCGCGGCGGTTTTTATTCTGAGCTCGATCTCCACATCGCCGGATAGTCCGGGACGTATTGCCGCGCAGGTGGTTTCCGGAATTGGTTTTCTCGGCGCCGGGGTCATCATGCGGGAAGGCATGAACGTGCGCGGCCTGAATACCGCGGCAACCCTGTGGTGCTCTGCGGCGATTGGCGTCCTGTGTGGCTTAGGCCAGTTCTGGCAAGCGGCGGCGGCAACGCTGATCATCCTGTGCGCCAATATTCTACTGCGCGAAGCGGCGCAGAGAATTAATCAGATCCCCGGCGCGACAGAAGAAGAAAAATGCTACGTCCTGAATATTATCTGTCATAGCGAACATGAAAACGCGATTCGTCAGCTATTGCTTAATATCAGTAAAGAGATGACGCTCAGCTTGCAGGGGCTGGTGTCGATAGCAGCAAAAGAACAAGGACATAAAGAAATCCGCATCGAACTGGTTGGTAATACCGACTCCCGCAAAGCGCGAGATCTTATTATGTCAAGAATTGGCGGTGACGAAAACATTACGTCAGTGCGCTGGTGCGTCGAGGGGAGTTAGCCTCCCTGATATTCTACTCTGGCAATGATTTGTCTAAGGAGGGAATGATGGATATTCCCAGGCAATTAAAGTAATAAGCGTTTAATAACGTAAAAATGAATTATGCATAAGTCAATTATGCAGGGATAACGACGTCTTAAATTTGAGGAATAATCATGACTGACATGAAAATAGAAAACCGGAAAATAAACCGGTCTGCGTCAGAAAATGATAAGCAGCATAAAAAAAGCTTCGCCATTGAAACCGAGGCATTTAACAGCCCGGATCATACGCTGGCGCGGCTCAACAGCAGCCGTCAGGGGCTCACCACCGAAGATGCCCTTGAACGGCTGAATGAATATGGCCGCAATGAAGTCGCGCACGAGCAGGCGCCGCCGGCGCTAATCCAGCTTTTGCAGGCATTCAATAACCCGTTTATCTATGTCCTGATGGCGCTGGCCGCCGTCAGCTTCGTGACCGATTACTGGCTACCGCTGCGTAACGGCGAAGAGACCGATCTGACCGGGATTATTATTATCGTCACGATGGTCAGCCTGAGCGGGTTATTGCGTTTCTGGCAGGAGTTTCGCACCAACAAAGCGGCGCAGGCGCTGAAATCCATGGTTCGCACCACGGCGACGGTGCTGCGTCGCGGTCCTGGTAACATGGGGCCGGCGCAGGAGGAGATTGCCATTGAGGAACTGGTGCCCGGTGACATCATCTTCCTGGCGGCGGGGGATCTGGTTCCGGCGGATGTCCGCCTGCTGGAGTCCCGGGATCTGTTCGTTAGCCAGTCGATACTTAGCGGCGAATCGCTACCGGTGGAAAAGTATGATGTTCTGGCCAGCGTGTCCGGCAAAGGGTGCGACAGGCTTCCCGAACCGAACAAAGATAAAAGCCTGCTGGAGATGGGCAATATCTGTCTGATGGGCACCAACGTGACCAGCGGCAGGGCGCAGGCGGTGGTGGTGGCCACCGGAAACCGCACCTGGTTTGGTTCGCTGGCGAAGTCCATTGTCGGTACGCGCACCCAGACGGCGTTCGACCGTGGGGTAAACAGCGTCAGCTGGCTGCTGATCCGTTTTATGCTGGTGATGGTGCCGATTGTGCTGCTGATTAACGGCTTCAGCAAAGGAGACTGGGTTGAGGCATCGCTGTTTGCCCTGGCGGTCGCGGTGGGCCTGACGCCGGAAATGCTGCCGATGATCGTCAGCTCAAACCTGGCGAAAGGCGCTATCGCCATGTCGCGGCGCAAAGTGATCGTCAAGCGGCTGAACGCCATTCAGAACTTTGGCGCCATGGACGTGCTGTGCACCGATAAAACCGGCACGCTGACGCAGGACAATATCATTCTTGAGCATCATCTTGACGTCAGCGGCAGCGAGAGCGACCGGGTGCTGACGATGGCGTGGCTCAACAGCAGCAGCCAGAGCGGGGCGCGCAACCTGATGGACCGGGCGGTGCTGCGCTTTGGCGAGGGGCGGATTGCGCCAGCGACCAAAGAGCGCTTCGTAAAGCTTGATGAACTGCCGTTTGATTTTGTCCGCCGTCGGGTCTCGGTGTCGGTGGAAGATGTCCGCCACGGCGAAAAAAGCCTGATCTGCAAAGGCGCGGTCGAAGAGATGCTGATGGTGGCCACGCATCTGCGCGAAGGCGACCGCGTGGTTGCGCTGGATGAAACCCGCCGCGATCTGCTGTTAGCCAAAACGCAGGATTACAACGCCCAGGGTTTCCGCGTGCTGCTGGTCGCGACCCGCAAGCTGGATGACTCCGCCCTGACAACCCCGCTGTGCGCCGCGGATGAGCAGGGGCTGACGGTCGAAGGGATGCTGACCTTCCTCGATCCGCCGAAGGAGAGCGCGGGAAAAGCGATTACCGCGCTGCGCGATAACGGCGTGGCGGTCAAAGTGTTGACCGGCGATAACCCGGTGGTCACGGCGCGTATTTGCCTGGAAGTGGGGATTGATGCCCACGGTATCCTGACCGGCGCACAGATTGAAGCGATGACGGATAACGAACTGCAGCGCGAAGTGGAAACGCGTTCGGTATTCGCCAAACTGACGCCGCTGCAGAAGTCGCGCATCCTGAAAACGCTGCAGAAAAACGGCCACACCGTCGGCTTCCTCGGCGATGGCATCAACGATGCGCCGGCGCTGCGCGATGCGGACGTCGGAATTTCGGTCGACAGCGCGGCGGATATCGCCAAAGAGGCATCCGATATCATCCTGCTGGAAAAGGATTTGATGGTGCTGGAAGAAGGGGTGATCAAAGGGCGTGAGACCTTTGGCAATATCATTAAGTACCTGAATATGACCGCCAGCTCTAACTTCGGCAACGTCTTCTCGGTACTGGTGGCCAGCGCGTTTATTCCGTTTCTGCCGATGCTGGCGATTCATCTGCTGATCCAGAACCTGATGTACGATCTCTCTCAGCTCTCGCTGCCGTGGGACAAGATGGATAAGGAATTCTTGCGTAAGCCGCGCAAGTGGGATGCGAAAAATATCGGCCGGTTTATGCTGTGGATTGGCCCGACGTCGTCCATTTTTGATATCACCACCTTCGCGCTGATGTGGTACGTGTTTGCGGCGAATCACGTCGAAGCCCAGGCGCTGTTCCAGTCCGGGTGGTTTATTGAAGGGCTGCTGTCGCAAACGCTGGTGGTGCATATGCTGAGAACGCAGAAAATTCCGTTTATCCAGAGTCGGGCGACGTTGCCGGTGCTGCTCACCACCGCGGTCATTATGGCGATGGGCATCTACATTCCGTTCTCGCCGCTGGGGGCGATGGTCGGGCTGGAGCCGCTGCCGCTGAGCTACTTCCCGTGGCTGATCGCGACGCTGCTCAGCTACTGCCTGGTCGCGCAGGGCATGAAGCGTTTCTATATCAAACGCTTTGGTCAGTGGTTCTGATGATAAGGAGGCGCAGAGATGAATCGTTCTCCGGACACCCTCATCGCGCTGATATTTTTCCTGGTGGGTCTGCTGGTGCTGTTGCTGGCTATCTGGCAAATCCTGTTCTGAAAAAGGGGGCGCGATGCGCAGAGGATCGCTGGATAAAGTCTTTATTCAGGTGGCGATTATTGCGGCCATCATTATTCTGCTGACAATCTGGATTAGATAAGAGGAGCCCGGGCCATTGGCCCGGGTTTAGCATTTCTGCTGGGGAAAGGATTACAGATCGAAGCGGTCGAGGTTCATCACCTTGGTCCATGCGGCAACGAAGTCATTCACGAACTTCTGCCGCGCATCGCTGCAGGCATACACTTCAGCCAGGGCGCGCAGGACGGAGTTGGAGCCAAACACCAGGTCAACGCGGGTCGCGGTATATTTCTCTTCGCCGCTCTTACGGTCGCGGCCGATAAACAGCTCAGCGTGCTCGTCAGCGGCTTTCCAGACGGTCCCCATATCGAGCAGGTTAGCGAAGAAATCATTGCTCAACACCCCCACGCGGTCGGTAAACACCCCGTGTCGGCTGCCGTCGAAGTTCGCGCCCAGCACGCGCAGACCGCCCACCAGTACCGTCATTTCCGGTGCCGTCAGCGTTAACTGCTGCGCTTTATCAATCAGCAGCGTTTCGGTGGAGATGCCGCCGCCAACGCGACGATAGTTGCGGAAACCATCGGCCAGCGGCTGCAGCAGATCCATCGCTTCCACATCGGTCTGATCCTGACGCGCATCGACGCGGCCAGGGGCGAAGGGAACGCTAACCTGAACGCCCGCCGCCGCGGCAGCCTGCTCAATGCCCACCACGCCGGCCAGAACGATAATATCGGCCAGCGACGCTTTACCGGATGCCTGCTGAATCCCCTGCAGGGTCGGCAGCACGCGGGACGCGATGGCGTTTACCGGCCAGGATTTCTGCGGTTCCAGCGCCAGACGCGCGCCGTTGGCGCCGCCGCGTTTATCGCCGCCGCGGAAGGTGGAGGCCGATGCCCAGGCAACGGAAACCAGCTCGCTGACCGAGAGGCCGGCGTCGGCAATGGCGGTTTTCAGCGTCGCGATATCCTCTGCGGTTGGGGTGTGGACCGCCGCCGGTAGCGGATCTTGCCAGATCAGATCTTCTTTCGGCACTTCCGGGCCCATGTAGCGGGACTTCGGCCCCATATCGCGGTGGATAAGTTTAAACCACGCGCGGGCAAAGGCTTCGTTAAAGGCCTGCGGGTCGTTAAGGAAGCGGCGGGAAATCTTGTCGAACTCCGGGTCGAAGCGCAGCGTCAGGTCGGTGACCAGCATGGTCGGCTTGCGTTTTTTCTCCGGATTAAACGGGTCAGGGATGATCTCCGGCGCATCTTTCGCTTCGAACTGAATCGCGCCTGCCGGGCTGCGGGTTTGCACCCACTCATATTTGTACAGGTTTTCGAAGAAGTAGTTGCTCCACTGGGTCGGCGTTTGCGTCCAGACTACTTCCAGACCGGAGGTGATCGCGTCGGCGCCCGCGCCGCTGCCGTAGCTGTTCGCCCAGCCGAGTCCCTGCGCTTCAATCGGCGCCGCTTCCGGCTCTGCGCCAACGTGGCTGGTCACCGCGGAACCGTGGGTTTTGCCCAGCGTATGACCGCCGGCGATCAGCGCGACGATCTCTTCATCATTCATTGCCATATTGCCGAAGGTCGCGCGAATCGCGGAGGCGGCGGAGAGCGGGTCGCCGCTGGCGTTGGGGCCTTCAGGGTTGACGTAAATCAGCCCCATTTCAGTCGCGCCAATGGCCTGCTGATTCAGGCTTTCCGGATGACGATGGGCCAGCCATTCGGTTTCGTTACCCCAGTCGACGTCCAGATCCGGTTCCCAAACGTCTTCACGACCGGCACCGAAGCCAAACGTACGGAAACCGGCATTTTCCAGCGCCACGTTGCCTGCCAGCATATAGAGGTCGGCCCAGGAGATTTTTTGCCCGTATTTTTGTTTTACCGGCCACAGCAGGCGACGGGCTTTGTCGAGGCTGACGTTATCCGGCCAGGAGTTGAGCGGTGCGAAACGCTGCTGACCGCGGCCCGCGCCGCCGCGCCCGTCAACGGTACGATAGGTACCGGCGCCGTGCCACGCCATACGAATAAACAGCCCGATATAGCTACCCCAGTCCGCTGGCCACCACTCCTGAGAATCGGTGAGCAGGGCGCGCAGATCGGCCTTCAGGGCCGAGTAGTCGAGCTTCTTAAACTCTTCGCGGTAGTTAAAGTGTTCGCCCAGCGGGTTTGAACGATTGGAGTGCTGATTCAGCAGATCCACCCGTAGTTGATTTGGCCACCAGTCGCGGTTGCCGGTGCCACCGCCCGCGCTCTGGGTGGGCGTCGCCGTCTCGGCGTGGAAAGGGCATTTCCCTGCCAACGGGGTATTCGAAGGATCGTTTGACGTGCTCATATCAGGCTCCGTTTGCTTTTGTGAATGCCATTACGATATACACTGCTACCAATAAGCGATATTTGAATGAGTCTACGGATTTAATAGTTATTTCCGTTCAATGCCTTTGTAAAAACCGAACATATATCATTGTTCAATGATTGATTGTTCAGTATTGACTCAACCACAATAGTCGTAACATACGCGTAAAGGAATCGTTAAGACATCATCCCCGCCAGCGAAGAGCGATTGTTTGAGTTACGACAATTTTAGTGCGTAAAACGGCTTAGCGCTGCCAGTATAAAGGCGTACCAAAAACGTCGATAAAATAGTCAATTACCGCACGTACGTTTAACGAAGGATGGCGGGCGTGAGGGTAGATCGCCGACACCGGCGAGGGGCTGCTGCCGATCGCCGCGCTGTAGTGAGGCATCAGCTGAACCAGCCTTCCAGCCCCCATGGCTTCATTGACCATCCAGTCGGGAAAGAGCACCACCCCCATGCCTCCCAGCGCAGCGGTCAGCAGCGCATCGGCGTTATTTGATGCCAGCCGCGGCGTTTGCGGATAGTGAACCCATTCTCCCTCCCCGAGGCGGAACAGCCAGCGGTTAGGTCCATTTGAACCGCTGTAGACCAGCGTGCTGTGATGGCGAAGATCTTCCGGTTTCTCCGGCGTGCCGCAGCGCTGCAGATAGTCCGGAGCCGCAACCAGATAGTGATGCTGCATACCCAGTACTCTGGCATGAACGCTGGAGTCCGGCAGGCTGCCGATGCGGAAAATCAGGTCGGTCGCTTCGCGGTGCGGATCGATAAAGTCATCGGTCAGCGCCAGCGCAATTTGCATCTGTGGATAGCGCTGCGTCAGCCCCGGCAGCCACGGCGCGATATGGCGCTGGCCAAAATAGACCGGGGCGTTGATCCGCACCAGTCCACCCGGCTCAAGACGACGGTCCTGCAGGTCGCGCCTGGCAACGCTGAACCGTTCGCCGAGCCCTCTGGCATGTTCGGCAAACAGGCGTCCCGCTTCGGTGGGAACCACCGCCCGGGTATTACGATAAAAGAGCTGCTGGCCGAGCGCATCCTCAAGCTGGTGAATGACGCGCGACACCATCGAGGGCGAAACGCCTTCCCGCCTCGCCACCACGGAGAAACTCTGGCTGTCATAGACGGCGATAAACAGCTGTAGCGCCCGAAAATTCACATTACCCGCATCGCTCATTAATGCAATATCCGCAAAAGTGTTTCCCTGATTGTATCGTTTTTCACATTACTTCGCTGCTTTATGCTCTGCCACCCAATCAATAATCGGATATCAACGATGCAGTTATTACTTATTTTTCTTGTGATTGCCGGCGGCATGGGGTTATCCGTGGAAGCCGGACTACTCGGGCCGCTTGCCGGTCAGGTAGGGGACCTGTGGGCCACATTCAGCATTTTTAGCGTCGGGAGCGCGCTAACCTTTCTGCTGATGCTGCTGTTTGGCCCCAGGCAGGGCCCCTCGTTCTTCTCCTTACCGGGCTGGCAGCTTACCGGGGGCGTACTGGGGCCCATTTACGTCGTCATCTTAACCATCGCCGTACCGGTTATCGGTATCGCCATGACGATGATCGGCATTCTGGCCGGTCAGGTATGCAAAAGCCTGCTGATTGACCATTACGGCCTGTTTGGTTCGGCAAAACGTAAAATCGATGGACGGCGGGTTATCGCGCTGCTGTTTATCATCGTCGCCCTGATTCTGATCGCCACAAGCTGAGGAGTTAACATGAGTAGCATAATGATTTTGCTGGCGCTGGTCGGCGGCGCGATGCTGAGTATGCAGGCGGCGATTAACGGCCGTTTGGGCAGCCAGGTGGGCGTATTTCGTAGCGCGTTTCTCACGTTTGCGGTGGGCGCTTTGATCACGGCGCTGCTGATTTTTTATTTTGCCCCCCATCAGTCGACAACGCTGCTGGATGTGCCGAAATGGCAGCTGCTGGGCGCATTTTGCGGGGTTCCCTATATCGTAATTATGGTGGTGGCGGTGCAGCGTATCGGTACCGCGACGGCCACGGTGGCGGTGATTTTTGGCCAACTGGCCATGAGTCTGCTGATCGATAATTTTGGCTGGCTGGGTAACGACGCCATTGCCTTTTCAGCGGGGCGGCTGGGGGCCATCGTCTGTCTGGGGCTGGCGCTGTTTTTTTTTTACCGCTCCAGCGCGGCGGCAAAAGCTGAAGATAAGGAGAGTTAGCCCACCTGTTCAGGTGAGTTGTCGCGCATCGCCAACCGCGGTCATACTGTTCGTCACCCTGTGACTGGCGCTTTAGACAGGTTACTGTCGGGGAGCATGGGTATCGCCGCCGCGCGCCTGGGCATCACATCACTTTACCGGAGATACGCTATGCCTGAGATACCGTCGCTGCTGACCTTCGCGCTTGTTGCCCTTGGCCTGGTATTGACCCCGGGGCCGAATATGATCTATCTGATTTCACGCTCGATTTGCCAGGGAAGAAGGGCCGGACTGGTCTCCCTCGGCGGGGTAGCGCTGGGGTTTGTGTTTTATATGCTGTGCGCCGCGTTCGGTATTACCGCACTGATCTTCGCCGTTCCCTACGCTTACGACGCGTTGCGCATCAGCGGCGTGGTCTATCTGCTTTATCTGGCCTGGCAGGCGGTGAAGCCCGGCGGGCGCTCGGTCTTTGCGGTGCGCGACCTGCCTGCCGATAGCGGCCGTAAGCTGTTTATGATGGGCTTTATTACTAACCTGGCGAACCCTAAAATCGCCATCATGTATCTCTCCCTGCTGCCGCAGTTTATCTCGCCCGGACACGGCAGCATCCTTGCGCAGTCGCTGGTGCTGGGAGGGACGCAGGCGCTCATTAGCGTAGCGGTTAATGCGCTGATTGTGGTGATGGCCGGGCAGGTGTCGCTGTTTCTCGCGGGGCGCCCGTTATGGCAGCAGTTTCAGCGCTGGCTGATGGCGACGGTGCTGGCGGGGATGGCGGTGAAAATTGCCTTCGAGGCGCGGAAGTAATCGCTGCGCCCGGCGGCGCTACGCTGCCGGGCGCAAGGAATGGCTTTAGGCCCCTGGCCCTATCAGCTGTGAGCGGATCGTCGCCTCCGGCATCATCTCCAGCAGGCCGTTGCTCAGCCTCTCTCCCGCCTCCTGCAGCGCGCTAAGCGGCATTTCCGGCAGGCTTTCAAGAATAAACCACATCCGCGGACTCTCCACGCTCAGACGAGTGCGTACTCCCTGTCGCCAGTTCCAGCGTCGGCAGGTCACGCCGCGATCGTCGCCCCAGACCACTTCTCCCGCGTCGGGATATTCGTGAACGATCTGCCCCTCTTTGACGGTATCGAACGGTTCGCTGCCGTCCGCGAGCTTGAGGTGCGGGGCGCCAACGTAAGCCGCCAGGTTTTCGCCGCCGACCGGCACGGCGTAGCGCAGGCTCACCGCATTATAGAGATCGACGATGGGATCGATCGCAGCCATCTCGCCATCGCGCAGCACCCGCCGGCGCAAGGCTTCCGCCGAGCAGGGCGTCCGCTTGGGTTTTGCGCCAAAGGCGCGGAATACCTCGTTCCAGGCCTGCAGATGCGCCTCCGCCCACTGCGGCTCGCCGGCGATAACCGCCTGGCAGGCGGAGCGGAGCGCATCGGACCCGACCAGGGGGGCGCGTACGGCGGCGGAAACGACATCAATGCTCAGGGCGCGAAAGCCGGGGGCCAGCGCGGAGACCTGCGGGCTGATTGACGGTAATACGCTATTCATTGGATAATCCTGTAACGACCATTTTAAAGCATAATATCGACCGATGACCAATAAAGTCAATATAACGACCGACGCGGGCGCCGATGCCGCCATGATTAATGAAGCCGTTGCGGCGCGCATTAAGCGCTACCGGGCGGAAAAGAAGATCTCCCTGGATGAGCTGTCGCGACGCGCGGGCGTCAGCAAAGGTATGCTGGTAGACATTGAAGCCTGCAGGGCCAATCCCAGCATTGCGCTGTTGTGCCGTCTGGCCTCGGCGCTGGGCGTTTCCGTGGCCGATTTTGTCAATGTCGCCACCGCGCCGCCGGTAAAGGTGATTGCAGAAGGCGAGATTCCCACGCTGTGGCAGGGCGAGCAGGGCGGCAAGGCGCGGCTCCTTGCTGGTACCAGCGGTCCGGATATGGTTGAGCTTTGGCAGTGGAGCCTCAATCCGGGAGAAAGGTTCACATCGCCGGGGCACGGGGAGGGGACGACTGAGCTGCTTTTCGTGACCGAGGGCGCCTTAACCCTGACGGTTAACGACGGGGTCTATCTGATTCGAGAGGGGGATTCCGCCGTCGCGCGTACCGACGCCCCGCATAGCTACGCTAACGCCGGGGATAAGATCGCGCGATTCACCATGACGGTGAGCGAAAAAGCGCGCTAGCAAGCGTTTCCCGGCGAGCGGCTTTCGTCCCGCCCGCTCGCCGCCTTCACGCCATACGCACCAAATCCATGCAATGCCCCATCATCACTCCCCATTTTTGGGAGCCGCGGCGGCGCCTGCCGTCGTAGGGCTGATTTTACGCGCGCTGCGCGCCTGGCATAGACCTTGCACACTCCTGTTCAGAAGGCAGCGCAACAGACAATTGAGATAACACAATAGCTGGCTAGGGTTCCGGTTCACTCAGGTGAACGTCTGGTCCGAGAGCTGGCGACCTCTGCGAGGTTACACGGCGGGACAAAAGCCCGGGAGACAGCAGCACCGTTGGGTGTCGCGCTGCCCCCGTTTCTCGTGCTAACCAGAGGTCCACCATGAAGACACCGCCGATCCTCCGCTCTCTTATCCTGTCGCTGGCGCTGCTGGCCAGCGTCCCCTCGTTTGCCGCCGTCAAAAAAGAGTTCAACATCTGCTGGACTATCTATGCCGGATGGATGCCCTGGGGCACCATCAGCAACGAAAAGATCATCGATAAATGGGCCAGCAAATACGGCATCAAAATCAATATCGTTCAGCTGAACGACTACATCGAATCCATTAACCAGTACACCGCGGGCCAGTTTGACGGTTGCACCATGACCAACATGGATGCCCTGACCATTCCGGCGGCGGGGGGCGTTGATACCACGGCGCTCATTACCGGCAGCTACTCCGACGGCAACGACGGCGTGGTGCTGAAGGGGGCGGATAAAAAGCTCAGCGATCTGAAAGGCATGGCGGTGTATCTCCCGGAGCTTTCGGTATCGCACTATCTGCTGGTTCGCGGTCTGGAAAAAGCCGGGCTGCAGGAAAAAGACGTCAAAGTGGTCAATACCTCGGATGCGGATATCGTCTCGGCTTTTGGCACCAGCGGCGTACGCGCGGCGGTGGCCTGGAATCCGCAGCTTTCGGTTATCAAAAAGACGCCGCAAACCACGGAGGTCTTTAGCTCTTCGCAGGTTCCCGGCGAGCTGATCGACATGATGGTGGTGAATACTCAGACTCTGAAAGATAACCCGGCGCTGGGTAAAGCCCTGACCGGCGCCTGGTTCGAGATGATGGCCAAAATGCAGGCCGGAGACACGCAGGCGCTAAGCGCAATGGCCGCCGATTCCGGCACCGACCTCGCGGGCTACCGGGCGCAGCTCAAAACAACCCATCTCTTCTGGACGCCTGCCGATACCCTGACGTTTATCTCCTCGCCGGCGCTGGCAAAAACCATGCAGCGGGTGGCGCAGTTCTCTTTTGATAAAGGGCTGCTGGGAGAGGGGGCGCAGAGCGCTGACTTTATCGGCATGACCTTCCCCGGCGGCGTCACCGTCGGCGATACCGCCAACAGCAAACTGCGCTTTGACGACAGCTATCTGAAGCTGGCGGCGGCGGGGCAGCTGTAATGATTGACCTTGGGAGTCCACGCCATGCGCCACATTAACCGCTATCCCCGGCAGGGTATGCGTCTGACGCTGATGCTATTGCCCTTCGTCCTGATGATCGCCGCCTGGTTTATCGGTTCGGCGGTGCGGCTGGAAGCCAACCCGCAGGATAAGCTGCTGCCCGGCCTGTCGCAGATGATCGCGGCCATCGATCGGATGGCCTTCACCCCGGATAAACGCAGCGGCGAGTATCTGCTGTGGGCCGACACGCTGATTAGTATGAGCCGCCTGCTGATTGGTCTGGCGCTCTCGTCGCTGATTGGCCTGGGCATCGGCATCGCCGCCGGCGTGTTCCCGATGTACCGCGCGGCGCTGTCGCCGCTGATGACCGTGGTGTCGATGATCCCGCCGCTGGCGATCCTACCGGTGCTGTTTATCGTCTTCGGCCTGGATGAGCTATCAAAAGTGATGCTTATCGTTATTGGCATTACGCCGATGCTGGCGCGCGACCTTGAACAGCGGGCGCGGGAAATCCCGGCGGAGCTGTTTATCAAAGCGCAAACCCTCGGCGCCAATAGCTGGACGGTGGTGCTGCGGGTAGTGCTGCCGCAGCTGCTGTCGCGGCTGATAACCTCCCTGCGCCTGCTGCTGGGCTCCGCATGGCTGTTTTTGATCTCCGCCGAGGCCATTTCCGCCACCGCCGGTCTCGGCTATCGCATATTCCTCGTCCGCCGCTATATGGCGATGGACGTGATTATTCCTTACGTCATCTGGATAACCCTGCTGGCGTGGCTGATGGATCTGGCTCTGCGCCAGCTGCACAAAGCCTGTTTCCCGTGGGCGGAAGGAGGCCGGGCATGAGCTTTATCGACATCAAAAATATCTGGCAGGAGTACGGCGACCACGTGGTGCTGGAGCGCATCAATTTGCAGGTGAAAGAGGGCGAGTTCTGTTCGATGGTCGGCGCGTCCGGCTGCGGAAAGTCGACGTTTTTACGCCTGCTGCTCGGCCAGGAAAAGCCGACTCGCGGGGAAATCACCCTCGACGGCCAGCCGCTGGCGGCGGAGCCGGGCCGCAGCCGCGGCGTGGTGTTTCAGCGTTATTCGGTTTTCCCGCACCTCAACGTGCTGGATAACGTCGCCATTGGCCTCGAACTCCCGGCGTCACCGCTGTTTGGCCGGCTGTTTGCCGGCAGGAAACGCGACGCGCGCGAACGGGCGCAGCGGATGCTGGAGAAAGTCGGGCTGGGGCACGCGCTGAATAAATATCCGGCGCAGCTCTCCGGCGGGATGCAGCAGCGGCTGGCGATCGCCCAGGCTTTCGTCATGCAGCCGCGCGTACTGCTGCTTGATGAACCCTTCGGCGCGCTGGATCCCGGTATTCGCAAGGATATGCACGGGCTGCTGCTCCAGCTGTGGAGCGAAACGCGGATGACGGTTTTTATGGTCACCCACGACCTCGCGGAGGGCTTCAACCTTGGCACCCGGCTGCTGGTTTTCGACAAAGTGCGCATCGATCCGCAGGCGCCCAACGCCTGGGGTGCGCGCGTTACCTACGATATTCCGCTCAATGAAGCGCGGATGTCGCAGATGACCACCGGCAGCGACAATAACGTTTACGCATTAAGGAGATAGTTTGATGACCGCACTTTTTCACTCATCCCCCAGCCTGCGCGAAGAGCGGCTACCCGGCGGGGCGCACACCTCATTGATTTTGCGCAAAGGGCAGATCCTGCGCCTGACCGATATCGACGGCGGGGCCAACGTCAGCATGATGATGCTGAATCCCCATGAGAAGAGTGAGCGCCTGAATCTGCCGGATACCCTCAAGGGCCAGCACACCGCGCGCCTGACCGCCGGGCACTGTTTCTACTCCGATATGGGGCGCGTTCTGGCCGGGATTGTTGCCGACAGCTGCGGCTGGCACGACCCGTTCGGCGGCATACTCAACGCCAACGAGACGCGTGAAAAATATGGCGCAGGACGCTACCAGGAGCTGCGCAACGGCTTCTACCGCAACGGCGTCGATAACCTGCTGGTTGAAATGGGTAAATGGGATCTGGGCCTGGAGGATCTGCTGATGGTGGTTAACTTCTTCAGCAAAGTCACGGTCGATGAGGATGGCCGTTTTCAGTTTATTTCCGCCAACAGCCGCGCCGGAGATTACGTTGAGCTGTTTGCGCCGATGGATGTCCTCATGGTGCTGACCGCGCTGCCGCATCCTCAGGACCCTGCCGCTGAGTACGCTCCGCGGCCGATCCAGCTGAGCTGGTACCAGGCTGACGATGCGCAGGCGGCCGCGGAAGCGCTCTTTACCCGCGATGAAAACCAGCGCGCGTTCCTCAACACCCAACTTTTTGCCCTGTAAGGAGGCTGCGATGACCCTGATCGCCAGTAACCGTCGTCCCGAAGATGCCGTCTATCGCCATGTGATCCCGGCAGGGGAACCCTGGCTGTTTGAGGTACAAAAAGGGCAAACCCTGCGCCTGCTTGACCTCGAAGGCAACCAGGCCATTGATACCCTGTTTTACAACGCCGATAACCCCCGAGAACGCTACGATCCGCAGCGCACGCTGCGCCGCCAGGGCAATGCCTACCTGACTACCGGCAGCGTACTCTATTCCAATCTGGGCAATCCGCTGCTGACCATCGTTGCCGACACCTGCGGTCGCCACGATACCCTCGGCGGCGCCTGTGCCCAGGAGAGCAACACCGTGCGCTACGCCCAGGATAAACGCTATATGCACAGCTGTCGGGATAATTTCCTCTGCGCCTGCCTGCACGATGGCCGCCTGCATAAGCGCGATATCGGCGCCAACATTAACTTTTTTATGAACGTCCCGGTGACGCCGGAAGGCGGTCTGACCTTTGAGGACGGGATATCGGCGGCGGGGAAATACGTTGAGCTGCGCGCCGAGTGCAACGCCGTGGTGCTGATTTCCAACTGTCCGCAGTTAAATAATCCCTGCAATGGCTGGAACCCCACGCCCGCCGAGGTGCTGGTATGGAACTGACCCGCTGGCAGCGCTGGCGTCTGCTGGCCTTTCGGCTCTTCGCCGTCCGCGCCGACCGCCTGAACAGTACGCCGACGCGCAAACCTTAAGCGCCGGTTCACCCCGGGGACGACCTCAGGGGAACATCGACTTTTTGCGGGACGACCCGCGACCCTGTGAGTTGCGCTTATGTTTGATACCTTACTGATTGCCAACCGCGGCGCCATCGCCTGCCGCATTCTGCGCACCCTGCGCGCGATGCAGGTGAAAGGCGTCGCCGTCTATTCCGAAGCTGACCTGAGTAGTCTGCATATCCGCGACGCGGATGAAGCGTTAAGCCTCGGCGACGGCCCGGCGGCGCAAACCTATCTGGTGACGGAGAAGATCCTCGCTGCCGCGCAGCAGAGCGGCGCCAAAGCGATCCACCCCGGCTACGGCTTTCTGTCTGAAAACGCGGCCTTCGCTGAGGCCTGCGAGGCGGCGGGGGTGGCGTTTGTCGGCCCCACTCCGCAACAGCTGCGCACCTTCGGCCTGAAGCATACCGCTCGGGCCTTAGCCAAAGCCGAGGGCGTGCCGCTGCTGGAAGGCAGCGAGCTGCTGGCCGACAGCGGGCGGCTGAGGCGGTGGGCTATCCGGTCATGCTCAAAAGCACCGCCGGCGGCGGCGGGATTGGCATGCGCGTCTGTCGCGACGCCCGTGAGCTGATTGAGGCGTTTGCCGCGGTGCAGCGGCTGGGACAAAACAACTTCAGCGACGGCGGGGTATTTCTCGAAAAATATATCGAACGCGCCCGCCATCTGGAGGTACAAATCTTCGGCGACGGGCGGGGAGAGGTCATCGCGCTCGGCGTGCGCGACTGTTCAGTCCAGCGACGTAACCAGAAAGTGATTGAAGAGACGCCCGCGCCGAATCTGCCTGACGGGATGGCGCAGGCGCTATGCGCGGCGGCTATCGCGTTGGGTAAAGCGGTGAGCTACCGCAGCGCCGGGACGGTGGAGTTTGTCTACGACAGCGCGGCGCGGCAGTTTTATTTCCTCGAGGTAAATACCCGGCTTCAGGTCGAACACGGCGTCACGGAGCAGGTGTGGGGCGTTGACCTGGTGCGCTGGATGATTGAGCTGGCGGCGGGGGCACTGCCTCCGCTACCTGAGCTGGCCGCCGGGTTACGGCCCCAGGGCCACGCTATCCAGGCGCGAATTTACGCCGAAGATCCGGGGCGGCAATTCCAGCCTTCTCCCGGACTGTTAACGGACGTCTTCTTTCCGCCGGCGGACGGCGCAGCCCTGCGTATTGACCGCTGGGTGGAGGCCGGGTGCGAAGTCCCGCCGTTCTTCGACCCGATGCTGGCAAAAGCGATCGCCTGGCGCCCCAGCCGCGATGAGGCTATCGCCGGCCTGGCGCAGTGCCCCCCGGCCCGGGCGCGGGCGCGGGCGGACCCCCGCCTGTACGGCGTAGAAACTAACCGCGTGTACCTGCAACAAATTCTTGGCTTTGCGCCCTTTACCGAAGGCGAGCCCTGGACCCGCTGCCTTGAGCAGCTGCGCTACCGCGCGGCGACCGTGGAGGTGCTGAGCGCCGGAACCCAGACCAGCGTGCAGGACTATCCGGGACGTTTGGGGTACTGGGCGGTGGGCGTACCGCCGTCGGGGCCGATGGACGATCGCGCCCTGCGTCTCGGCAACCGCCTGCTGGGCAATGCCGAGGGAGCGGCCGCGCTGGAAATCACCCTCAACGGGCCGACCCTGAAATTTAATACCGACGTTCAGGCGGTGGTGTGCGGCGCGCCATTGGCGGTGACGCTCGATGGCGTAGACCAGCCGCTGGACTGCGTATTGACTATTCCGGCGGGGGCGACCCTGAAGCTGGGCGCGATAAGCGGCGCGGGGGTCAGAAGCTATCTCTGCCTGAGCGGCGGCATTCAGGTACCAGACTATCTGGGGAGTAAAAGCACCTTTACCCTCGGCCAGTTTGGCGGCCACGGCGGACGGGCGCTGCGCGGAGGCGACGTGCTGCATCTGGCGCCGCACGCCGCCGCCAGAAGCGGGGATCAACTGCCCGCCGCGCTACGCACCGCGCTGGCTGAGGGGCGGACGCTGCGGGGGGTTTACGGCCCCC